>ENA-UOUL01003395-UOUL01003395.1-bioreactor-metagenome-genome-assembly--contig:-NODE-3395-length-16400-cov-5.445690_pt1 | contig 16400 bp, 13 predicted proteins | sample MGYA00249838_ERZ747220 | MGnify/ENA primary metagenome ERZ747220 (study PRJEB28778, sample SAMN05720191) | bioreactor metagenome | isolation source: Anaerobic biogas reactor | place: USA:Washington...
CGGCGGCGAAGTTGACCACGGCGTCGGCCCCGCGCAGCGTCTCTTCGACGATGATGGCGTCGCAGATGTCGCCCTGGACGAAGCGGTAACGGGGGTCGTCCTCGACGTCGCGCAGGTTCTCGAGGTTGCCGGCGTAGGTGAGCTTGTCGAGATTGACGATGCTGACGTCGTCGTGCGTGGCCAGCATGTAGCGTACGAAGTTGGAGCCGATGAACCCGGCGCCCCCGGTGACCACGAGCCTCACGTTGTCCTCCTCCGGATCTGACGGCCCGGGTCCGCGCAGCGGCGGCCCGGACCCGGTCGTCCCTCTATCCGAGCGGGATGAGCCGGTCGACCGCCTCGGCGCAGCCCTCCGCCCAGTGCGGCAGCCGGGGGACGGGCCGTTCGCTGGCGAGCGCTGAGAAGGCCGGTCGGACCGCACGCCGGCCCGCCTCCGCCGTGCTGATGGGTTCGACGTCCACCTCGAGGCCGGCGAGCTGGACGACCTCCCGGGCCAGCTCGAACCACGAGCAGTAGCCGCTGCCGGCCAGATGGTACAGGCCGGGGCGGAGGCCGCCGCGCAGGGCTTCGTCGACCGCGGCCGCGAGGTGTCCCGCGTAGGTGGGTGATCCGACCTGGTCGTCCACGACGCGCAGAGGTTCGCGGGACCCGGCCCGCTGACGTGCCGCGGCGAGGATCGTCTTCACGAAGTTGTGGCCGGTCTCGCTGAACAGCCAGGCGGTCCGGACGACGATGCCGTGCACCCAGGCGAGCACCTCCCTCTCCCCTGCCAGCTTGGTACGGCCATACGTGTTGAGCGGCCGCGTGGGGTCGGTCTCGACGTACGGCTCCGACTTGGCGCCGTCGAACACGTAGTCCGTGCTGAAGTAGACGACGGTGGCGTGCGTGCCCCGCACGGCGTTCACCACGTTCCGCGTGCCGAGCACGTTGACTGCCTCGGCCGTGGCGGGATCGGCCTCGGCGCCGTCGACGTTGGTGTACGCGGCGCAGTGCACCACGTAGTCGGGGCCGTAGCTGTGAACCGCCGTGCGGAGGGCGTCGGCGTCGCGGATGTCGAGCGTCTCCTCGCGGCTCAGGAAGACGTCCCCCTCGAGAGTGCGGGCGAAGGCGGTCGCGAGCTGGCCTCCGGCCCCGGTGACGAACCAGCGCGGCATGCAGCTTCGCCGGCCGCGCTCAGCGCAGCCGGACGCCCCAGTCGTACGGGATCGCCGCCGTGTCGTGCGGCAGCTCGCGCTGGTCGGGGTCGTCGTACCTGTAGACCTCGGTCGGCGCGTTGACCACGTAAGCCTCCTCGCTGCCGACGCACTTCCAGCCGTGCCAGAGTCCGGGCGGCACCCGGACGAGGAGAGGTCGGTGCTCGCCGAGGAAGAACTCGTCGATCCGACCGGCGGTCGGCGAGGGCTCGTGCCCGGGGGCGGCCGCGTCGCCGGCGACCCCGCGGCCGTCGAAGAGCACCAGCTTCAGCATGCCCTTGACGCAGACGATGTTGTCCCATTGCGCGTCGTGCAGGTGCCAGCCCTTGACCACGCCCGGATACGTGGTCGTCATGTACATCTGGCCGAAGCGGATGAAGAGGTCGTCGTCGCAGCGCAGGCACTCCATGAGCCGGCCGCGCTCGTCCGGGATCACTTTGAGCTGCTTGACCATGACGCCGTCGATCATCTTCACGTCTCCTTCCCCACGCAGCGGCGGCCGCGGCTACAGGATGCCGATCCGGGAGCGGTCGCCGACCAGGAAGCGGTAGGCGACGGGCCGGGCCTGGCTGCGCGCGATGACGCACTCCCTTCCGATGAGGCTGTCGGTCATGCGCGCCCCGAGAGACGAGATGCGACTGTTCTCGAGGACGATCGAGTGCTCGAGCTCGGCGTGGTCCACGACGACCCCGTCGCTGATCGAGGTGTAGGGGCCGACGAAGCTGTCGCTGAGCCGGCACCCGGCGCCGATGACGGCGGGGCCGCGGACCGTGCACCGCTCCAGCCGGCTGCCGGGGCCGACCGCCACGGCGCCCTCGAGCGTGGTCTCGAGCAGCTCGCCGCGCACGTCGCCCTCCAGCGTGCTCAGGACCAGCCGGTTCGCCTCCAGCATGTCCTCGAGCTTGCCGGTGTCCTTCCACCAGCCGGTGACGACGTGCGGCTCGACGTTCAGGCCGCGGTCGACCATGTGCTGGATCGCGTCGGTGATCTCGAGCTCGCCGCGGGCGCTGGGCACGATCGCCTTCACGCTCTCGAAGACGGCCGGCGTGAAGAGGTACACGCCGACGAGGGCGAGGTCGCTGCGCGGCTCCGCCGGCTTCTCGACCAGCCGCGCCACGCGGCCGTCGCCGTCCAGCTCGGCGATGCCGTAGCTCTTCGGGTCGGCCACCTTCTGCAACAGGATCAGAGCGTCCGGACGGTCGGCGTCGAAGGCCTCGACGAAGGGCGTGATGCCCTCCTTCAGCAGGTTGTCGCCGAGATACATGACGAACGGGTCGTCGCCGAGATAGGCCTCGCTGATGAGGACCGCGTGCGCGAGGCCGAGCGGCGCCTCCTGGGGCAGGTACGTGACCGCGAGACCGAACCGGCTGCCGTCGCCGACCGCCGCCTCGATCTCCGCTCGGGTGTCGCCGACGACGACGCCGACCTCGGAGATGCCGGCGGCGCGCATGGCCTCGAGTGCGTAGAAGAGCACCGGCTTGTTGGCCACCGGCACGAGCTGCTTGGCGGCGGTGTGCGTGATGGGCCGCAGCCGCGTCCCGGCTCCGCCGCTGAGGATCAGACCTTTCATGGGTGCACCCCGGCGGCGCTCAGATGATCTCGTCGCCGGCGAGATCGTCGTCGGACTCGGTCGAGAGCAGATCGAGCACATTGTGCTCGTCGACCGCTTTGCCCACGAAGACGACGTTGGGCCCGGCCCAGAGTGTGACACGGGCGCCCACCGGAAGCTCGAAGGGGGCGCCGTCCCTGCGGATGTCGGTGAGCGTGGAGCGCTCGATATCGCGGATCACCCTGGCGCCGTCGATACGGAACGGCTCCGCCTCGTCGATCTGCAGGCGCGGTTCTCTGCTCTCGTCGATGATCACGCCGCGGAGTATAGCATCGTGGACTGGCCGCGCCGGGGTGTTCGTGCTTTAGTACGGATGTCGGCACGGACTGACCGTGGGGGGAACGGAAGGAGTGAACGTGGCTGCAGCGTGCACCGTGTCCAGGGGGCGGCTCTTGATCGCGGCGGTGGTCGTCCTGCTCATCGTCGGGTTGTCGTGGGGGATCGGCAGCGCAGTGGCGGCGGACGGATCAGCTTCGCCCGCGGCGGATGGAGGCAAGACCGTCCTCCGCCTCGGCTGGACCAACGATCCGGACAACCTCAACCCGTTCATCGGCTACGAATCGTCGAGCTATGAGATCTGGGCGATCAACTACGAGCTGCTCGTGGGGTTCCGCGCCGAGGACTATGCGAACGTCCCGGATGTGGGGCTCGCGACAGGCTGGGAGACCTCGGACGACGGCAAGGTGTGGACGTTCACCATCACTGACCAGAGCAGGTGGCAGGACGGCGAGCCGCTCACCGCGCGCGACGTCGCCTTCACCTTCAACTACATCATCGACAACGAACTCGGGATGTTCATCGACTACGTCAAGTTCATCGACAAGGTCGAGGCGCCGGACGACACGACGGTCGTGTTCACCTGCTCGAAGCCGAAGGCGAACATGCTCGCCCTGTGGGTCCCCATCCTCCCCGAGCACATCTGGAGCAAGGTCGACCCCTCCGAGGTCGAGAACAAGTTCAAGAACGAGCCGCCGATCATCGGCTCAGGGCCCTTCCAGACGGTGGAGTGGAAGAAGAGCGAGTTCGTCCGCATGGTCGCCAACAAGGACTACTGGCGCGGCGCCCCCGCGGTCGACGAGATCATCTTCCTGACCTATCAGAACCAGGACACCATGGCGCAGGACCTCAAGGCCGGCCACGTGCAGAGCGCCTGGAACATCCCGGCGGCGCAGTTCAAGCCCCTGAACAACGAGCCCGATCTCGAGTCCATCCGTGGTGTGGTGATCGGGCTCGACGAGCTCGGCTTCAACTGCGCCGACAAGAAGAAGTACCCCAAGTCGACGGGTCACCCGGTCCTGCAGGACCCGGCCTTTCGCAGCGCCCTGCAGTATGCGGTCGACAAGGAGAAGATCGTCTCGATCGGCTACAACGACAACGCCAACCCGGGCGACTCCCTCCTGACGCGTGGTTTCTATGATCCCGACGCCGACTTCTACTGGACGCCGCCGGCCGACAGCGCCTACACGTTCGACCTCGACAAGGCGCGTCAGGCCCTGGACGAGGCCGGCTACACCGACGGCGACGGCAACGGCATCCGTGAGTACAAGGGCAAGGACATCAGGCTGCGCCTTTACGCCCGCTCCGAATCACCGGAGAGCCAGAAGTGCGGCAAGCTGATCACCGGCTGGTTCAAGGAGGTCGGGCTCGACATCGACTTCCAGATCATCGACGACGGCGCCCTCGGGGACAAGCAGTACAACTACGAGCACGGGGAGTTCGCCCCGGACTTCGACATGTTCATCTGGGGCTGGGGCGGCGACGTGGACCCGAACTTCATCCTCTCGGTGCTCACCACCGGCTCCATCGAGAGCTGGAGCGACTGCAACTGGTCCAACGCCGAGTTCGACGAGCTCTTCCTCGAGCAGCAGACGACGATCGACCTGCAGGAGCGCATCGCCCTCGTCCACCGGATGCAGGAGATCGTCTACCGGGAGTCGCCCTACATCGTGCTGGTGTACCCGCTCGACCTGGAGACGGCCAACAAGGGCAAATGGACCGGCTGGGTACGGGCCGGCAACGATCAGGGCCTCTGGTGGTACAACACGCAGCCCGACACCTACGTCGCCGTGCATCCTGAGGGCTCCGGGAGTGCGACGGCGGGGGGTCCCAACACTGCGCTCGTGGTCGGCGTCCTGGTCGCGGCGGTCGCCGTGGGCCTGGTGATCCTGAGGGTGGTGCGCCGCCGCGGCAGGCGCGCCGAAACGGAGGCGTGACGGCGCGCCACGGCGCGGGACGGACGTGAGGGAGAGGGCGGACCCCGGAGCGCGACGCACCGGGGTCCGCCTTCGTCTCAGGACGCGTAGCTCAGATACGGCCGCCAGCTCTCGTGGACGTGGTCGACCTGGAGCAGCACGAAGGCCGTGGGCCCCGGCGGGCGGGGCGGCCTGATCAGACGCAGGCCGGCCAGGTGGAGAGGCCTGTCGCCCTTCTTGCGGTTGCAGGGCGCGCACGAGGTGACGAGGTTGTCCCAGGTGTCCTCGCCGCCGCGGGAGCGGGGCACCACATGGTCTACCGTCAGGTGCCGCGTGCTTCCGCAGTACTGGCAGCGGTGCCTGTCACGTGCGAAGACGGCGCGGCGCGAGATGTGCACGGAGGCGGTGCGGCGGGGCAGGCGGACGTAGGTCGTGAGGCGGATCACGAGGGGGATCTCGAAGACCGCGTGTCGGCTGCGCAGCGCGGTGCCGGACTGCTCGAGGACTTCGGCCCTGCCCTTGAGGAGGAGCACGAGGGCGCGCCGGACCGAGCACACGTTGAGCGGCTCGTAGGTGGTGTTCAGCACGAGCACCGATCGCATCGCCCCGCATAGTAGCAGAACAAGGTCGCGCCGTGAGGCCGGCTCGCGCCTGACGTAGACTGACTCCATGGACGACCTCTTCTCACTGGACGCCGAACAGGCGGCCGCCGCGGCGCCGCTGGCGGCACGGATGCGGCCGCGCACGCTGGCGGAGTTCGCGGGTCAGGAGCACATCGTGGGGAGCGGCACGGTGCTGAGGGCCGCTGTAGAGAGCGGTCAGTCGTTCAGCATGATCCTCTTCGGCCCGCCGGGGAGCGGCAAGACCACGCTCGCGCGGCTCGTCGCCGCCGAGACCGGCGCCCGCCTGGTGCAGCTCTCCGCGGTGAATGCGGGCACGGCCGACGTCCGTGCGGCCATCCAGGGCGCGCGCGAGGCGCGTGCCCTGACCGCGGCGCGGACCATCCTCTTCATCGACGAGATCCACCGCTTCAACAAGGCACAACAGGACGCGTTGCTGCCGGCGATCGAAGACGGCGTCGTCACCCTCATCGGCGCCACCACGGAGAACCCGTACTTCGAGGTCAACGCGGCGCTACTGAGCCGCTGTCAACTCTACCGCTTCGAGCCCTTGTCCCCTGAGCTGGTCGAGACGATCGTGAGAGCCGCCCTGCAGGATCCCGATCGTGGGCTCGGGGGCAAGGGCGTCACGCTCGGTGAGGGAGTGCTCGCCTTCCTCGCCGGCGTCTCGCACGGCGACGCGCGCGTGGCGCTCAACGCACTGGAGGCCGCCTGGCGATCGCGCTCCGCGGAGGCGGGAGGCGGTCCGATCGCCCTCACGCTGGGCGACCTCCAGGACGCGGCCCAGAAGTCACCGGTGACGTACGGACGCGACGACGCCCACTACGACACCGTCTCGGCCTTCATCAAGAGCATGCGGGGGAGCGACGCGGACGCAGCCGTGTACTACCTGGCCGTCATGGTCGCCGGCGGAGAGGACCCCCGGTTCATCGCTCGCCGTATGGTGGTGTTCGCGAGCGAGGACGTGGGCAACGCCGATCCCCAGGCGCTGCAGGTCGCGGTCGCCGCCGCGCACGCGGTGGACCACGTCGGCCTTCCGGAGTGTCGCATCAACCTGAGTCAGGCGGCGACGTATCTCGCCCTGGCGCCCAAGAGCAACGCCGCGTACAAGGCGATCGACGCGGCGCTGGACGACGTGCGGCGGGAGGGCAACCGGCCCCCGCCGCCGCACCTGCGCGACGCCGGCTACCGCGGCGCCAAGGAACTCGGGCATGGCGTGGGGTACAAGTACCCGCACGCGAGTGGGGGCTGGGTGGAGCAGCAGTATCTTCCGGAGAGGCTCTCAGGACGACGTTATTACGTGCCGATACGAGGGGTCGAGACCACACTCGCCGCCGGACTGGAGGAGGAGCGTCGGCGATCGGTCCGCGGCGAGGGCGACGAGGAAGGGAAGAGCGGGTCATGAGCGGAGCGGTCATCTGGGTGCTGGTGTTCCTCGTGATCGCGCTCATCGCGCTGGTCGTCGTCTGGTATCTCGCCCGTCGCGTCAAGACCGACCTCGACAACGGTCCGACGGCCGCAGCCGGCGCAAGAGCGGTCCTGGAGTTGACTCCGGCCAGTGTCGCCTCTCTGCGTGGGCTGAGCGCCGAGCCCATCCTCCTCAAGCAGGGCGAAGGAGGCGTACGCGTGCAGATCGAGCACCGTCCGATGCTCCCGCTCATGGCGTTCGTCGGGAAGGATGTGAGCAGTGCCCTCGCGGAGGCGGCAGGTCGCGTGTCGGAGCAGTGGGGGCCGGAGTGGGTGGCTCTCGTGACGGCCCGTGACGACGGCAGTGTCTCGGCACAGCGTCTCGCCTGAGCGGGCGGCAGGTTTGACTCCGGACCCCCCGTATACAGAGCTGTAAACTGTAAAGCTCGGGCACGTATCTTCCGACGTACATCTCGCCGGCTTCGCGCGCCCGTGCGGCTGGCAGGCCAGCGGTCTAGGAGGCAGCGATGAAGGTGATGAGGTTTCTGCTCGGGCTCGTGATCGGTGCGGGTGTCGCACTGCTCGTCGCCCCCAAGAGCGGGCGCGAGCTGCGCGAGCAGCTGGTGGGCGCGGCCGGCGACAGGATGCTGGGCGCTCCGCCGGAGGCGTATCCGGGGCCTGACGTCGCCGCTTCGTGGGACGTCGACTCAGACAGGAGCGGCGCGGCCACTGCGGTGGCGGAGCCGAGCGTGGCCGTGGAGCCTGCCGCCGAGAAGCCGCTCGTCGAGCCACCCGCCGCGGAAGAGGCCCCCGAGGAAGCCCCCGTGCACGAGGAGCCTGCCATCGAGCCGGAGCCTGACGAGGTCGTCGCCGTGGAGCCCGCCGTCGAGCCTGCGGAGCCCCTCGTGGCCGGCCCTCCGGTGGAGGAGGTTCCGGCGGAGGAGCCTGTGGCGGAGACGCCGGCGGCAGAGGAGCCCACGGCAGAGGAGCCCGCCGTCGAGCAGCCCGCCGTCGAGCAGCCCACCGCCGAGGAGGCGGCCGTCGCTGAGGCGCCGCCCCGGCCGTTCCCGGTTTGGGAGCAGCATCCGGAAGAGCCGGCGGGCGAGGATCTTCGGGCGCGTATCGAGGAGACCCGGGAGACGCTGGAGGCCGAGTTGGCCGAGCCGTTCGCGCAGGAGGCCGCTGAGCAGGAAGTCGTCGACGAGGTCGCGCCGGCCGAGGTCGTCGCCGAAGAAGTCGAGGTGCTCGAAGAGGCCGGGGAGGCCGCATCGGAGGCTCCGGCAGCGGCTGAGTCGCCGGTCGTGGAGGCGCAGCCCGAGGCGCCGGTCGTCGAGGAGCCTGCGGTCGTCGAGGAGCCTGTGGCTGACGAGACGGTCATAGAAGAACAAGCGCTCGAGGCGCCGGTTCCGACCGGGGAGGCGCTCCCTGAGGCGTCTGTCGCTGAGGCGCCGGGTGCTGAGACGGCTGTGGCCGAGGTCGCCCCGGAAGACTCCGCCGCCGAGTCGCCCCGCGAGGGAGGGGTCATCGATCAGGCCGAGATGCGGCGCCGGATCGAAGAGACGCGCGCCCGCCTCAAGGCCAAGGCGTTCGACGCCATGATGAGCGGCGAGGCGGCGCTCCTCGCGCGGGACAGCGGCGACAAGCCTGTGCCCAAAGGCGACGACCACGGACTGGACGCCGAGACAGACTCGGTGATCGACGAGTCGCTCTCGCAGGAAGAATACTGACCGGCCGGCGGCCGCCTCGGGCCGGGGTCGCGTCGCCCCGGCCCGGGTGACGTCGCCCGTCACCCGTCACGGTGAGCGCGGTCACCGTGTGCGCACGTTGCCGTTGTCGCGCATCCGGCGGCGCGCGACGCCCACGGTCGCGGCCCACTCCTCGTCGGACATGCGCCCAGGCCCGCGACGATCGATCGCCGGCCACGAGAGCGCGCCCGGACTCGATCCGCGTTCGTGCAGGGTGTGCGCCAGCACGCCGGCGGTCGAGAAGAACAGGACGGCCAGCAGGACCGCTGCCGCCGGGACCGTCCGGTTCTCGAAGAGCAGGAAGAAGTACCACCACACATGCCACCCGATGCCGAGCTTGACGGCGTAGTAGACCAGCGGCACTGGCACCATGATCAGCCCCAGATAGACGGGAAGGATGGATCGCGCCCACCCGCCGGGTCGTGCCAGCGGCCAGAGGACCGCACCCGGCAGGACCAGTACGAGGGTGTAGGGGTTCACCACCACCAGCAGCAGAGCGATCACGACCAGCAGCAGATGCGAGACGAAGATCGTCGCGCGAGGGTCGATCGTCAGGCGACGTGTGATCCGGCGTTCGAGAGCGACGGCATACGCGTAGACGACCAGCATGACCGCGAGCAGGACGATCACCCGGAGGTAGCGGGGATTCAAGGCGAGCCGCGAGTGGGGCGGCACGACCGCGTCGGGGCTGCTGGGCAGAAGGCCCACGAGGTTCGCGAAGTAGACCAGCGAGACCATGACGAGCCACGGTGCGAGGTGTAGCCCGGCGCGCTTGAAGGCGGGACCGAGCCGGATGCGGCCCCGGCGGCAATGCGCGAAAAGGTCGACCGTGACCGCGACGAGCGGGATGAGCAGGGTGGCGAGGACGGTGGCCAGCACGCCGCCGGACAGCGTGGCGCCACGGGTCAGGAAGACGGCGCCTGAGCTGCGTGCTCCGGGCGTGTCCATCCCGTCCACCGCCATGATCATGTCCTGCGCTGTGGTGCCGACTTTGGCGAGGGTGGCCTTGGAGACCGTGTCCAGCGTGTCGTTCTGAGCAGCGGCTGCAGGTCCGGACGACGAGATCGTGATGGCGGGGACGCCGGCGGCGACGAACGGTCCCTGGCTTCCGGCGCTGGTCGGCACGGCGAGGCGGAGGACCTGGGAGGACAAGGTGGGGAGCTTGGCGCGCAGGTTGGCGTCTCGCCTCGCGGCCGGGGCGGAGAGGAGCCAGAGCCACGGGGGGGCAGCCCTGGGGACCGGGCTCCAGCCGTCCAGGCTCACGCCGTCGCTGTCCCGCTTGGCCACGTCGCGCAGGGCCACGACGGCGTAGAGACCGTCGGTCTGGTGTCTGGCGACGAAGTCCTTCGCGCCGAGTGCTCCGAAGGCGTCACCGGATGTACACAGATAGATGATGGAGTGCTCGTGCGCCGTCACGGTGAAGGCGTCCGCGAGGCCCAGGAGCGCGGCGACCCCGGACGCGTTGTCCCCCGCGCCCTGCGTCGCCGGCGGAGGGACGTCGCGGTTGGCCACGAGCATGAGGGTCCCCTTCGTGCGGCCGCGGGCGATCCCCCAGACGTTCTGCACGGCCACGTCCTTCCCGTTGACCTTGGCCGTGAAGCTGTCGATGTGGGTCTCGAGGCCCGCGGCCCGGAACTGCTCCTCGACCCAGATGGCCATCCGATTGTCGGGGTCTGTGCCGGCGACGCGTCGAGGGAATTGCTCGACGATGGCCGTGAGATCGGCGTACGCTGCCTCACCGTCGAACGACGGCGGCTCTTGACTGAGTCCGGGCGTGTGGGGACTGCCGAGCGTGAAGAGGGAGACGGCGACCAGGACGGCCGCGACCACCCACGCCACTCGGTGCACCTTCAGGTTGGGCAGCGGAGACCTCCTCCAGCGTGGCAGGCATCCTATCAGACAGCCTGTCCTGCTGAGGCTGCGGACCCCGCTCGCGCCGGAGCACAGACCGGCGCAGCGAAGCGCACGGGTATGATTGATGCATGTTCGGTCGTGGTCGCAGATCCGACGCCCCCGGCGACCCCCGCATCAGCGGCGCCGAGCAGACCGGATCCACGGAGGCGTGGCAATGAGGCGTGGTCTGCGTTCGCGACTCCTCTTCACGCACCTCATGATCGCACTGGCGGCGATCGTCGCCGTGGCCGTGATCGCGGGCGCCACGGGGGTGCGTCGCGTCCACGTCTACCTTGAGCGGGAGCAGGCGGCCCGCAGCGCGCAGGTGGTCGATTCCCTGCGGTCCACGTACAGGGAGCCGGAGGGCTGGGACGCGACGGCCGTCTACGCGCTCAGTCAGGTGGCTACGTTCAACCACCTGGACGTTGCCGTATACGACACAGGCGGCCACCTGCTTTTCACCGTGCAAGGACGTCACGGCGGCGAGGAAGAGCGGGAGGGCGAGGCTGCCGGCGCGGAGACCGCGACGGGAGGAGGGGCCGGTACGAGTCCCGCCTCGCCTGCGCCGCGTGGAGACGACGCGCCAGCGGTCGACAGTGCGCCGATCGTCGTGGCTGGTCGGACGGTGGGCACCGCGCAGGTCTACCGCCGCAGCGACGCCTCCGACGCGGCGGGGGACGCGTACCGCGCCGCTCTCACCCGCGACCTCCTCCTCGCCGTCGCCGTCTGCGGAGCGGCTGCCGCGCTCGTTTCTCTGTTCCTGAGCCGGCGCCTCGCGCGACCTGTCGAGGAACTCGACGACGCCGTGGCCGACGTCGTCGCAGCGGACCGGGGAACGCGGGGAGCGGCGCGCGGCGACGAGGTCAAGTCGCTGGTCGCCGCGTTCGACGGTTTGGCGGGGCGGCTGGCCAGGGAGGAGCAGCGGCGTCGGGACATGACGGACGACCTCCTGGACGGACTCGATGGTCCGCTCGCCGAGGTCGGATCGCGTCTGAAAGCGCTCGGGGACGGGTCGGTGACGCCGACGACGGAGCACCTTCGCATGCTCGGCGAGGAGATCGATCGTCTCATCGCTCTCCTGGCGATGCTGCGCGACCTGAACGACCTGGAGGGTGGGCGTGCGAGCGGCGCGCGGCAGGCGGTCGACCTGGCCGAGGTGGCAGCCGCAGCAGTGGAGCAGCGACGCCCTGACTTCGTCGCCCGGGGCGTCGCGCTCGTCGAGGAACTGGCTCCTGCCGTCGCCCTCGGCGATCCTGGACGGCTGCCTCGGGTCGCGGGCGCGTTGCTCGACAGCGCCCTCGAGTCCGTGCAGGGAGGCGGCCGCGTGGTCATCGCGGTGGGGCCGGCGGAGAGGGGCGCGGCTCGCGGCGCCCCCGACGGTCCTGCCGTCGGCCTCACGGTCACGGACGACGGCCCTACGATGGCCGCGGCGGACCTGCCCTTCTTCTTGGAACGCCATGACGCGGCCACAGGGGTACGTCGGGCCGGCCCCAGGCTCGCACTCTGCCGGGCGCTGGTGGAGGCGCAGGGCGGCTCCATGGTCGCGAGCCAGGCATCCGGCGGGGGTCTGCGGCTCACCGTGCTGCTGCCTGCGCCCGAGGGCGGGTGAGGCGTCCTCGATGCCGGTCCGCCGTGAGCGAGGTCCGGTGTTGCTCGCCTGCGACCTGGACGGCACCCTGTTCGACGACGACGGGCTCCCCCTCCCGGGTGTCGGGGAAGCGGTCGCCGAGATCGTCGGTGCGGGCGCGCACTTCGTCGTCGTCACCGGGCGTCCACTGCGGAGCGCCCGTCGTGCGACGACCTTGCTCGGGGTCGAGCCCGTCGTTTATGCGTGTTTCCATGGAGCGCTGATCGTGGAGGCGTGCGGGCGGATCCTGCGCCACACGCCGTTGCCCGGGCGGGACGCCCGACAGGTCGTGAGGCGCGCTCTGACCGAGGGGGTGGCGGTGACTGTGTGGGATGCGGACGGGCCTCGCGAGATCGAGCCGGTGGGTGGATCACATGTCCCGGTCGCCCGCCTCGTCGGCGACGAGGTGAGCCGTCTCGTCCTCCACGGGGAGCCGGGCACCGTCGCCCGCCTGTTCACGGGGCTCCGTCGGGAGTGGCGCGGGCGGTTGCAGGCCAGGTCCGTCCGACCCGGATTCCTGGAGGTCCTCGCGCCTCAAGTGGACAAAGGCGACGCCTTGCGGTTCGTGGCGATGGCCCTCGGCGTCGCGGGCGAGCGCACCGTGGCCTGCGGCGACGATGCGGCGGACGAAAGCCTGTTGACGGCCGCGGCAGTGCGGATCGCCGTCGGCGAGTCGCCGCACCCGCTCGCCGGCATCCCCGAGGTGATCGTCACTGCCCGAGGACGGCTGCCCGACGTCCTTCGCGCCAAGGTGCGGAGCCTGCGCTGACGCCGTCCCATGAGACGGACGGCGGGCAGGGCGAGGGCGGCGGGACCCTGGTCCCGCCGCCCTCGCCGCGATCCTTCTGGTGAAGTGGTGGGAGAGGCCGCGCGCACTGTGCGCCGCCCCTCACGTCAAGCCCGCTGCCTCGTTCACTCGACTTTGGGGAGCCGTGCGATCGATGCCGCGATCTCCTCCTCGGGATGGTCGTAATCCTCGAGCTTGCCGCTCAGGTACGCGTCGTATGCGCTCAGGTCCAGCAGCCCGTGCCCGGTGAGGTTGAAGAGGATGTTACGGGCGACGCCCTCCTCCTTTGCCTTCAGCGCCTCGTCCACGGCGACCCGGATGGCGTGGGCGCTCTCCGGGGCGGGGATGATGCCCTCCGTCTGGGCGAAGAGGGCGGCGACGTCGAACACCTTCGTCTGACGCACCGCGACCGCGTCCATGAGGCCCAGATTGCAGACATGGCTGAGCAGCGGAGCCATGGCGTGGTAACGCAGGCCGCCGGCGTGGATGCCCGGCGGCATGTAGTCGTGGCCGAGGGTGTACATCTTGAACAACGGCGTGGTCGCGGCCTCGTCGCCGAAGTCGTAGGTGAACGCGCCCTTTGTGATCGAGGGGCAGGCGGTCGGCTCGACGGCCACAAGGCGCGTCTTCGCCCTTCCGGCCAGGTTCTCGCGCAGGAACGGGAAGGCGAGCCCGCCGAAGCTCGAGCCGCCCCCGACGCAACCGACGACGACGTTCGGGTACGCATCGGCGTCCTGGCTCTGGAGGATCGCCTCCTCCCCGATCACCGTCTGGTGCAGCAGCACGTGGTTGGTCACGCTGCCCAGTGAGTACTTCGAGCCCGGGTGCGTCACGGCGTCCTCGACCGCCTCGCTGATCGCGATGCCCAGGCTGCCGAGTGATTCGGGGTCCTCCGCCAGCACGGCGCGGCCGGCGTTGGTCTGATCGGTGGGGCTCGCCACGACATCGGCCCCCCAGAGCTGCATCATGCTGCGCCGGTACGGCTTCTGGTGGTAGCTCACCTTGACCATGTAGACCTTGCACTCGAGCCCGAAGGTCTGACAGGCCATGCTCAGGGCGCTGCCCCATTGCCCGGCCCCGGTCTCGGTGGCCAGACGGGTCGTGCCGTCCAGCTTGTTGTAGTAGGCCTGCGCGACGGCCGTGTTGCATTTGTGCGAGCCCGCCGGGCTGACCCCCTCGTGCTTGTAGAAGATCCGGGCGGGGGTGTCGAGCGCCTTCTCCAGGCCGGTGGCGCGGATGAGCGGCGACGGCCTCCAGAGGCGGTAGATCTGATGGACCTCCTCGGGTATCTCGATGTAGCGCTCGGCCGAAACCTCCTGGGCGACGATGCTCGGCGGGAAGATCGGCAACAGGTCGTCGGGACCGGCCGGCTGCAGGGTCGCCGGGTTCAGGGGCGGCGCCGGCGGCTCGGGCAGGTCCGGGACGATGTTGTACCAGGCCTTGGGGATCCTCTCCTCGTCAAGGACGAACTTCTTCTTGTACTCGCTCATGACCTGCCTCCTCTCGGGTGACGCCTGGCTGGGTGACGTGAGGTGCGTGGCGTGATCGATGTGTCGTCCGGTTCCGTGGCGGGGGACGGGACGACCGACAGCGGTGCGGTGGGGGTGTGGGCCGAGCCCACGCAGGTGTCAGAAGACGGGCGCGCTACGCGCGCCAGGCCCAGAGACGCCAGCCGGCGCGGATCCCGACGCAGAGGTCGAGCGACGCCGGTGCGGTGCCCGGCGCTGAGGTGCGGCTGCGACGGTGGCTGGCGTGGGCGGTCATGATGCGCGGCATGGTATCACACGGGCGCGGCGGCGGCCAGGGTCCCGCGGCCTCACTCGGGGGTCACCGTCTCCAGCGGCGGGTACGCCTCGCGCAGCGGCGTGTCCGCGTTGGGGAGGCCGAACAGGAAGCCCTGGCCGTGCGAGACGCCGATGTCACGGAGGGTGTCGAGCTGCCGGCGGGTCTCAATGCCCTCGGCGATGAGGGTGACAGCCGCTTCTCGGCAGAAGTCACGCAGCGTGCGGACCAGACGTTGCTTGACGATCGAGTTGTCCACGCCGCGGATGAGGGAGATGTCGAGCTTGATGAAGTCGGGCTCGATCTCGACCATCGTCTGCAGGCCGGCGTATCCGGCGCCGGCGTCATCGACGGCGACCCGGAAGCCGTGGGCGCGCAGTTGATGCACGACCTCGCGCATGCGGTCGAAGTCGTCGATCACGCTGTTCTCGGTGATCTCTATGACCGTGAGGCCGCGCTGCGAGGACTTGACGCCCTCCACGAACTCCTGCACGAAGCTTCCGCCGCGGGAGTGCAGGAACATGGTGGCGGGCTCCGTGTTCACGAAGCGCAGGCGGCCAGGCGGCAGGTCGCTGCCCGCCTCACAGGCCGCGCGTCGGCAGAGCCGGTCCAATTCGTCCACCCGCCCTTCGCCGCGGGCGACCTCGAAGAGCGCGTCCGGCCGGTGCAGCTCGCTCTGCCGCGGCCCGCGGGCCAGCAACTCGAACCCGATGGCGGTGAAGTCGTCCAGGCTCACGATGGGATGGAAGATGCAGCTCAGCAGCCCGTCCGCCATGATCGCTTCGAACTCGTGGCGCAGACGGGCGCGGATCTCGTCGCGCTCGACCTCGATGGATCTGGTGGCGCGGGCGATGGCGTCGAGCAGGGCTCGTTTGAAGCGGATCTTCGGGGACTGCGTCAAACGGGACGACCCGATGAAGACGTCGACCTGGCCGAGCATCGGGTTCTCCAGCTCGGTCTCCAACCTGCTCGACAGATGCTGCTGGAGGCGTCGCTTGACGACGAGGAGGTCCTCCTCGGCGACGAACCCCGAGTCGCGTGAAGGAGACAGGACGATGAGGAAGGCATCGCCGAGACTGGAGACCGAGACGAAGTCCTCGTCGCGGATGAGATCACCGCGCGCCTGCTCGAGGCATTCGCCGACGACCCGGTACACGTCATCGACCACCTCGAAGCCCTGCAGCTGCTCCAGCGTCTGGATGCCGCTCAGGCTCACGTACACCAGCCCCAGTTGTCCGTGGTCGAACAGCATCCGTTGCACCTCGACCTGGGTGCTGGCCAATGTGGGGAGGCCGGTGACGTCGTCACGGTGGACGCTGGTCTCGCGCAGCACGTCGGTGATGGTCTCGAGCAGATGATCAGGCTGGAACGGCTTCGTGATGTAGCCCGAGGCCCCGGAGCGATGGGCCTGCAGCATGTGCGAGAGCTCGGCGCGGGCGGTCAGGAAGACCACCGGGATGTCCTTGGTGTAACCGAACTGCAGCTCACGACAGACCTGGTGGCCGTCCATGCCGGGCATGGTGACGTCCAGGAGGATCAGATGGG
>ENA-UOUL01003397-UOUL01003397.1-bioreactor-metagenome-genome-assembly--contig:-NODE-3397-length-16395-cov-6.029232_pt1 | contig 16395 bp, 7 predicted proteins | sample MGYA00249838_ERZ747220 | MGnify/ENA primary metagenome ERZ747220 (study PRJEB28778, sample SAMN05720191) | bioreactor metagenome | isolation source: Anaerobic biogas reactor | place: USA:Washington...
AAGCCGAACACAAACGGAATGCTGAGACTCTTCGTCTACGGCACACTGAAGCGCGGTTTCTGGAACCACGACCGCTTCTGCCGGGGAGTCCTGGCGGTGGAGGACGCCTTGGTCCGCGGCCGCCTCTTCGAGACATCCTCCGGAATACCGGTCCTGCAGGTCCCGGAGGAGGACATCCTTGCCGTCGGGACCACCAATCCACTCGCCGACGTGGCCACACAAGCGCACGTGACGGCTCGCATGTCCAATCCCGAGCCAACCACCGATCGGCTCCCTAAGAAGGGCACAGGCGCGCCCTGGGGCCCCGTGTCCGGGGAGATTCTGACCTTCGACGATCCCGTGATCCGCCTCCCGGCCATCGACCGGCTGGAGGGGTTTCATCCCGGCGCTCCCTGCCTCTACCGCCGCGTCCTGGTACCCGTCCGGATAAACGGAACCGTGCTCCCGGCCTGGCTCTACGTGGGTGAAGACCCGAGCTCCGGCAGTCTAAAGCCGTTAGGCAAGTCCATCTGGGCTCGATAGATTTGGCTCGGTCAAAATCGGTTAAATCGGTAAAATAACCGGACAAACTGCTTGACACTGGACCTCCATCTGATATATTGTAACCCTGTTTGTCCTGGTTTATTGGGACGTAAACGCCGAAGGTTGGAACGTGGAACACCGATCAACCAAACGAAAGAGGCTGTTGCGAGGCAACCGATGAAACCAACAGTGAGCGGGGTCGAATGATGGAAGACCGATGGCTCTCCGTGGATGAGATTGCTGACCATCTCGGCATCAAGCGGGATACGGTCTACAAGTGGATTAGCGAACGGCAGATGCCGGGTCACAAGATTGGTCGGCTATGGAAGTTCGACAGGAAAGAAGTGGACGCGTGGGTGAAGTCCGGCGCAGCCGGCGAAAAGGACAATGAAGACTCCAACCCGACAAAGGACAGGTCGAGATAAAGATGCCGGATAAAGGGAACAAAGATCATCGACAACGATTGCGGGATCGCTTCACGAGTGGAGAGGAAGGCTCCCGCTCAGAGGAAGCCCTGCTGGAGCTTCTATTGACCTATGCAATCCCGCAAAAGGATGTTCAGCCTCTTGCTGAGCGCCTGCTTTCGGATCACGGCAGTCTCTCTTCCCTGCTGGAGGCCCCGATGGAATCCCTTTGTCAGTCCGACGGTATTAAGGAAAACAGCGCGGTCCTTCTTAAACTGGTTGACTGGATTCGCCAGCATTATGGCCCCAAACGGCCCGGCAAAGAAACACTCAAGCCACCGAGGCAAACCACGCTGTTCGAGACGATTTCCCCAGAGTTGGAGCAGGCGTCTTCGGCGGTCGCTGAACCGCGCCGGGAAAAGGCAATCCAGAGGTACGGCAAGGAGATGTTCGGCAAGGCCGTGCTCAAGGAGGCCATTCAAATCCTTCCCAGCCTTCCGGATAGCGAGTCGCTGGACGAGATACGCTCTTTCCTCCGCGCCAAGCTTCATTTCAGCGCTGAACAGACCCGGCACCGATACGCCAATTACATCACACGAAGAATGTTTCCGAATGGTTACGCGGATGCCCCTTTGCGCTCGTTCGCCAAGGCTTTCCCGGATGCCCAGGAGCTGCGGGATGTCTGCTTTTACCGTTTTCTTCTCTCGGAGCCGCTCGAGGTTGAGATCATCGAGGACCTTGTCCTTCCCAATCTCGGCACCGGCCGATTGAGCCGCGAGCGCATCCGAAAACGCCTTGCAGAAAAGTTTCCCGAGGCCAAAAGTATTGTTGATTGCGGCAAGGCCATCGTGGACGCTCTTACCGCGGGAGGGATTGTCAAAGCCGACCGGACCAAAATCAGCTTCGCCTATCGTGAGATTCCCGTGGCATCCTTTGCTTTTATTCTGCACAGCGAGTTCCCGGAACCGGGCATGTACGACATCCGCAAGCTCGATGAGAATCGCATGATTCGAGCCATGCTCTGGAATCCGGAGCGGCTCCTCCATGCCCTCTATGAACTGCGCAACCAGGGGCTTATCAGCAAGATCTCGGAAATCGATAACATTCGCCAGTTTACAACCAAACACACGCTCGCCGGAGTGGTCGAGCAGATCGTCTCCGGAGGTAAAAAGGTATGAAGTCCACCGAGATCATCGAAGCCATTCGTCAGAAGCTCACGGTGCCCGGTGGGCGACACCTCTATGGCGTTTTGGGCACCTACGCTCAGCTCGACGGGTTCGCCAGGAAGCTGACTCAGGCCAAGACCACCGACGGCGATCCTTTTCCCAAACCTGTCAACGTAAACCGTGGCATCCTGGATGCCATACCGGACGACGAGTTCAAGCAGCTCGCGGAGAACGAGGCCAAACGACCCGAACCCACCGCAGCGCATGTGGCCAAGGCCTTCGAGCGGTTCCTGCGCGCCAATCTCACCGGCAAGGGTATCCTGGTCCTGTCCAATCTAGAGATGCTCTTTGCCTATCACATCGAGCTGAACCTGCTTCGAACTATGGCGGCGGATGAGGACCGGGTGCTGCTCCTCTTGCCCGGCAGGAGGTCGCGTGGCCGGATCATCATGTTTCACGAAATGGACGAGGGTGACTACACGCTGCCCACGAACCTGATAGCTGAAAACCACCTGTGGGAGATTAGGGAATAGCCATGGCAAAGAAATACGATCCGCAAGCTGGCAGTCTCTTCAAGAAGAAGGTCCCCCAAATGCCCGAGGGTTACTACTCCGGCGACAAGCCGAATCCGAATCTGCGAGCGTTCGTCGAGCAGCATATCAAGGAGCGGCCCTATGATCCCGAGACCGACGACTATGACGTGCCCGCCTTCGACAAGCCCATTGAGACCACCAAGGCCACGGCCATCTACAACATGCACACCTACTGGTCTAAGAAGCCGCATGACGCCATCCGCCAGTACATCCGGCACTATACAAAACCCGGCGATCTGGTGCTTGATCCCTTTTGCGGTTCCGGCGGCACGGCCTTGGCTGCGCTTATGGAGGGTCGCAAGGCCATTGCCATCGACCGCTCTCCGGCCGCGACCTTTATCACCAAGAACTACTGCACGCCGGTCGATGTAGACGAACTTCAAAAGGCCTTCGAGGAACTCAAGCGCAAGGTCAAGCCGGAGATTGACTGGCTCTATGAGACACGATGCGACCGCTGCGGCGGCAAGGCGACAACGGCCTACACGGTCTATTCCCAGGTGTTTCAGTGTCCAAGGTGTTTGGAAAAGGTGCCGCTTTTTGACTGTGTGGAGGTCGAAGGCACAACAGCCAAGGGCAAACCCAAGAAGATCAGCGCCTGCCCGCATTGCCACAAGAGGGGCATTACAGAGGAGATCAGCACACGGGACGAGAAATTCGGCGCGGTGCCGGTCCTGGTGAGCTACCTCTGCGAAAACGGCTGCAAGCCAGCCCGGGGAGAGCGAAGACATAACGACCCAGACCGGAAAAAGCGAGAATACTTTGAGAAATATGATCTGGGTAAGATTCGGGAGATTGAGGGAAAAGAGATTCCCCATTGGTATCCAACTTACAACATGATGAATGCACCTGACTCCGCTACCAAATGGGGTACACTCTGGAGAGAAGGAGTGGCTAGCTACAAGAAGGTTTCCGACATTTACTCGATGCGAGCTCTTCATGTGTTGTCCGCCATTTTGGATTTAACGAAGGAGATCAAAGGCGACTCCGTCAGAGATTCACTTCTATTCGGATTCTCAGCGTCGCTTCTGAACGCCAGCTTGTTGTACAGACACAGAGAGATGGGTGGAGGTTCGCCCACCAACTTATCTCAGCCCCAGATCTACCGCGAAATGAATGCAGTGACGATCTGGAAAGGGAAAATTCAAGATATCATTACTGGATTTACTGACAGAACAATCGCACATACAGAGTTAATCATAAGCACCGAGTCAGCCGTTACCTTTGGTGATATTCAATCAATACAAAGTAATAGCATCGATTATGTGTTCACAGATCCGCCGTATGCGGACAAATATCCTTATGGCCAACTCAATTTTATTTGGGAAGCGTGGCTAGGGTTTAATACTTGTTGGCACTCAGAAGAGATAATCGTCGCTGAAGATAATAATATTCCAGAGGAACAAAAGCGAAGTGTAGATGAATGGGCAGCAATGATGAGATCTGCATTAGGGCACTGTTATCGTTTACTAAAACCAGGCAGATGGTTATCTCTCTGTTACCATGACACTTCTGAGGGAACTTGGGCACTCGTGCAGGATATCATGGCTGAGATAGGTTTTTTATCGGATAAGAGCGAAGAGGCAACCTACATCGATACATCCCAAAAGACCCATAAGCAAAGAGTTGCTGACAAAGTAACAAAGCGCGACCTTGTTATAAACTTCCGCAAGCCAAAACCCGGGGAGCTGACGTCTTCCATTGCCATCACTGGCGAAGAAGACAAAACGACCTTTAATGAAAAGGTCCGGCAGATTATCCGCGATTACCTCGGAGCCAACCCCGGCAGTACCAAAGACCGCGTTTATGACGAGGTCGTGAGCCGGATGGTCCGCAGTGGCCAGATGGAAGCTCATGACTTCAATGAACTCCTGGAACAGGTTGCCGAAGAAGCAAAGATCGAAAGCGGAAAAAACGGCGGCGGCCGCTGGTACCTCAAGGAGACCGAGTTGGTGATTGCCGACGCTGCCGAAAACGCCCGTGAGGATGCGGCAGCCGAAAAGCTCGCCGCGTTCATCAAGGGGTTTCTAAAGAAGAACCCCGGAGACGAAGGCGTACACTACAGCGACCTTTTCGAGCACTACATTTACTCGGTCAAGGACAAGCCGCGCCGCCAACTGGCCGAATTCCTGCCGGACTACTTCTACAAGACCGCCCAAGGAACCTGGCGGCTTCCGGCCTCAGAGGAAGAAGAAAGAGCCAAACACGAAGCGCGGGTCAAGGGCCTGGGCCGGAGGGTGAAGCGCTATATTGCCCAGCTCGAACTGGGCGCTGCCATCCCCGACCACGAACGGCCGAACGACGCCACCCTTGCCGAGTGGATACGCCACTGCAAACGGGCCGGATTGTATGAACAGGGCAAGCTCTTGTATGAAAAAGGCGGGCTCAACCCCGACAACCTGCCCGAGGAGGCCATGGTGGGCGTCGAGGAAGACTACCAGGTTTGCGCACGCATGCTGGCGCGCGAGGCAAGCGAGCCCAAGCGTCGCGGCAGAAGAAAAGCGGAGGAATAACCCATGGCCGATAACCTTTTTACCGCCAGACAGAACCTCGCCGAGATCTGCACGGTTCCGGACAAGATCATTTCCGTCTATTCCCTGGAAAAACACGTCTGGGCCGACTCGAACTCCGAAGCCAGCCGCAAAGCCCGCAAGCCGGAGTTGCAGACCATTGAGGAGTTTCAGATCGATCCGGTCCGGCCGTTCCTCACGGACATCCTGCGCAACATGGCAGCCCCCTGGAAGCGAGATCGAAAGGATAATCCGGTTGGCCAGGGGTATTGGATTCAGGCGGAGTTCGGCTCCGGAAAATCCCATTTGCTCTGCTTTCTTTCCGCATTGGCGCTTGGACGGAAAGAGGCCTGGGACATCGTCAAAAAGAAGGAGGACGCCTCCGGCCGCGGCAAGCGCGAGTCTCTCTACCGTTTCTGGGAGGAGGGTATAGAGGCCAAGAGCGGCAAGGGGACCAAAGGCATCTTTGTCATCGTCAAGACGCTGGTAGGAGCAGGAAGCGGCACGGTGGGCCTGACCGATAAAGGCCGGCGTCTCTCCGAGTACATTCTCGATGCAGCCAAGGAACAGATACAGATCGAGCTCGGCAAGAACATCTCCTTGTATCCGGTGGAGCTGCTGGCTGATCGGTTCATTACTGAGGACCTGGAGCGCTACCGGAAAGACCTGGCCAAATTCCTGCGCGACCCAAACTTTTTCGACGAGGATGAATTCGAAGAGGTTGACGATTTTATCCGGACCATCCAGCAGAACAAGACCCCGGAATACAAGCGGAGCTGCGGTAACAAGCTCTGGCGCTTCTATACCGAATACCTGAAAGTCCAACCTCAGATCGCCGCCGAGACTGAGGACATCCTCACACACATGACGGAAACTATCCTGGCCGAGGGGTATAGCGGGGTCCTGTTGGTGTTGGACGAAGTGTCGCTGTTCATGAAGAATCGGGACGAGGATCAGCGGACCGACGACGAAAAGACTCTGGTCGTGTTATGCAACCGGCTGGCGAAAATCCACAACCTGCCCGTGTGGACCGTCTGCGCGGCCCAGCAAGCTATCGAAAGCAAGATGGGGGTCAAGAACATCATTGCCGATGACCGGCTGAAGCTGGTGAAGCTGCTCGAAGAGGACAAGGACTACTACGATATCGTTCTGGCGCGCGTCAGAGAGATCAAAGTTCCGGCAGCCATCAGCAATTATTACCTCCATTACAAACGCGGATTCACCTGGCCCAATAGCATCGGCGAGACGGACTTTCGCCACTTCTTCCCGTTCCATAAACCTGCCATCGAGGTCCTGCGGGCGATCACCTACGAGCTGACCACGACCCGCTCCGCGATCCATTTCATGCATCAGACCCTGAAGCACCAGATTAAAAACAAGGGCCGCGAACTCATCCGCCTCTGGGAACTGTTCGATGAGGCTGTTCGGTACGAGGAGGACCCGAGCGGTGTGCATGCCGGGCTGGTGGCCATCAAGACGAAGCGGGAGACGGACTATCGGGCTTACGAGGCCTGCAAGCGACAGATTGACGGCCTGACCAAGGGCTACTTGAAGGTCCACCGCGACAAGGCCGTTAAAGTTATCCAGACCCTTTTCCTCTACCATATTTCCCGCACGCGCCAACAAGGCATCACGCCTGAAGAGATCGCCAATTCGGTGCTCATCGAGAGGGACGCCGATGCGAATCCGGATGAAAACAACCAGCACTACGAAACCATTGCCGACAACCTCAAAAAGGAGCTGCGGCAGATCGTCCAGGCTTTCGATGAGGAGAAGCGGCCAAGATATCGCTTCGATCCCGTCTTTTCCGGGGTGGACCCGAGGGACGAATTCAGCAAGGCCAGAGATGAGGCGGAATCCAACGAGGCCATGCAGAAGGAGGCCTGGGACCATCTTCTGGCGCTGGATGAATGGCCGGTGCGCACCCGCCAGATGACTATTGATCTGTCCAGCGGGGTGCGATCTACCTTCAGGGACATTGCGCCATTTATTGCGCCGTGGGAGGACAAGGGCGCAGTCCGCTCAGGGGACCAAAACCTGGATGTGGTTTGGCAGGGACGGCAGATCACGGGGCGAGTGGGCATGCGCGATCTCGGACGAATGTTTGCCGACAATCAGCCTTTGCCGCCAATCGAAAGCGACCAGACGGATTTTGATTTCGCTGTCTATATTGGTACACGGCATGTCGCAGACACCTCGATTCTCAAACTGATCGAGCGGCGCAAGGACCCTCGCGTTCTTCTCTGGACTCCGGCGGAGCTGACCCAGGAAGAACGCGACCGGCTCATCGATTTTGCTGCCTACCGCAAACTCATTTCCGACTGGCAAGGCAAGGAAACCGAGGATGCGGTGGCGGTGGTCAACTGGGTTTCCAATGCGCTTCAATCCGATCTCGCCAAGATCGTGAAGATCGTGGACAACAGCTACGCCCGGGGCCGTGTGGATGCGCTGAACAACACTCAGATGGAGTTCCGCGTGGCCGGCGAACTGGCGGCTATTTTAACGCCGTTGGTAGATCGGGTGCTTACCGCCGCCTATGTGTCCAGGGACATCAAGTTTGATCCGCCCTTCGTATTCCGCAAGGAAGAGGGGGTTAAGGTCATCAACGGCATTGTAAAGGCCGGTCGGATTCCCAAGGGGGCAAAGCCCAATCAGAATATCAGCGCCGCACAGAACTTCGGCTTCGGTTTGAACATCATGAAAAAAAGCGCCGAAAAGGAGCTGGATGTTTCGGGCAACACCTATGTGCAGGACATGTGGGCATTCATCGATGACAAGCTGACCGACGACGGGCAAACCATGAAGGTGGACACCCTTTATAAAAACTTCATGGGCATCGGTGGGCCGAAGGACTATGGGCTCACCCGGCGCATGGTTCAAATCTACCTGCTCTGCCTCGTCCGGGATGGCCGAGTGCGCGTCACCGTGGGGGCAAAGGCCGGGCTTGCCATCCCCATGCTCGATTACTCCAACATAGCGGATGTGGAGTTTTCGACCAAGGTGCTGGATGCTTTAGGCGAGATTCAGAAAGTAGCCAAACCCGAGAACTGGGAAGTCTTAAGACCGTATGCGGAAAAACTGCTCGGCATCGAAATCCCGTCAACTCAGGACGACGCCATTATTTCCGAACACAGGACCAAGCTGCGGCAACTGTTCGCCCAGGAAAAGGAGTCCTCCTCACGGATAGCGAGTCGGGCTCAGAGCCTGTTTGACGCTCTCAAGTCAACCAATCCGTATGAAGCGGAACTAACGCAGGTCGCGAAACTCTTTGCCGCAAACATAGAGGGCGGCGACGACATCCATCTCCTTTTGTACGCCCTCAAAGAGGCCATGGGGTATCAGGCCTTTGATACGAACATGGCGGCACCTGCCGAAGTCGATGATCTTGCCAATCGACTGAAAAACTACAAAGACATTCGGGCGTTCCTTGATTACGAGACGGAGCTCCGGACCGCTCATGCCTACTGCGCCATTACCCTTGGGGATCAAAAAGAACTGGCTGAGGCTCGAAAGTCTATCGAAACCGTCCGAACCAAGCTTGGCAACCTGAAGGACTATATTGATTCCGACGTCAAGCTGAAGACTGAACTCGTTGGCCATTTCCCACCGGTCGAAGGGGAAAAGGACACGATTGCCTCGATGATCCGAGATTACTCATCCGTGTATCTGCCGATGCACGAATCCGCGGTGAACAAAATTGATGGGAGCCGCAAGAAGATTCTGGATATCATGACGGGAGCCGATATCAAGGCCCTTGAAGTTCTTGACGGTATCACGGCACTCCAACCCGCAAGCACGGACAAACTGATCGCCCGCCTGACTCAGCTTCGCGCAGAGGTGTTCGAGTGTCCTTCGCCCTCGAGGGCTTCCGTCGAGGATCACCTGCGCAGCGGCCCGCTACATGAATGCGGCCTGTCGTTTGTGAATGCGTCAACCCATGTGCAAACGGCAGACGTAGCCGCCAGAAAAGCCAGCCAGTTGCTCGACGAGGCGTTTCGGCGAAAGATGGATGTGTTCTTGAATCCTGCGGTGCGGGAACGTCTGGAGCAGGGCAAGTCTGAGCCTGCCATCTCAGGGCTCTTGGCATGTAAGACCACCGATGAACTGCGCGCATATTTTATAAAGGCGGTCCAGGCAACGCCTGATCTTGTGGACATCATTAACAAGTACCTCAAGCGCATCGTCGTGAAGAGGGTCAGAATGGCCGATTTCAGGCCCAAAACAGGCACCATCCAAAAAGATCAGGTTGGGAATGTGGCGGAGGAATTCGGCCGCTTCCTGGAATCACAGTTCACCGGTAACGAGGGAGACGACGACTCCCTTCCAATGCTTCAGTTGGAATAGGAGGCTGCGTCGATGCTTTCAAGCTGGGTCATCGAAAAATTGGAGGCATTGAAGGATGAGCAAATTCTGCTTGTCCAGGATTCGCTTCGCCTTCTTCCTGAAGCCGACGGCGCTGTCCACCGGTTCGCGAACGAGAGCGGCTTCACGGTCATCATCGCCTCCACAAACCTCGTCTTCAGGGAACTCTTTGAAAAGGCAACCGTTTCAAAAGAGACAAAGAAGCTGCTGCTTATAGATCGTGCTCCGGCCCGAAGGAGGGCCCATGCCTCCCTGACAAAAGCGCCTCCTCCCTTCTATCCGGATCTTCTTGCCAGAACAGCGGATACAGCGCGGATCGACATTAGCCTTCGGCAGTTTCTTATCGAAAAGACCGGGGACCCTAACTGGCCTCAAGAGGCGAATGATCCGCGGTTTGCGAGACTGATTACGGGCTCTATCGACGCTGTGCTGAAGGCACACGCGAGCCTGCGGGTGGCTCATCCAACCAGGTTCACGGATCACGATTTCAAGACCATTGTCGCCTATTCGGCATTGGGCGTTCCAGAAGCGGCTTTCAAGCGGCCTGAGGCAAGAATCTACTGGCGTATCGCACTTATCGGGTATCCTGCTCTCGAAGAGCTCGATTCACTTGCCCCGGAAGTGGCGCGTTCCATCCGTGACGAACTGCGCAGCGCACCGGCTCCATTCTGTTGGTTTGCGGACTCGCCGCCGGAGTTGATTGTCAGGGCTTTCTATCTCTCGACGATATTGTCCCAGCACATTGAGCACTGGAAGCTTCTGCTGACAAGCATTGATCCGGACCTCAAGGCTTTCAGCGAGATGGATACATCGTTGATTGGCGAGGCCGCACCCGAACTTGTGTCGATTGATCCCCATAGGGCTGACCGTGACCTTCTGGAAGTCGAGGCGTCGCTTTCTAAGGACATGCTCAACCTTATCCTTCTCGACCAACTGAAACTTATCACGAACGGACGCTTTGCAGAGGTTATCGAGAGCGAGCATTATTCCGTCCTTATTCGTTCCTTGGCCCTTTTAGTTGGTCTGGACAGTCTACTTTCCGACACCCCGCCCCTCGCTGCCCATGAGAAACTCGGTCAGGTGCTGTTTGCGGAAGCAGATGGCAAAAAAGACCTGTTTATCGAACAACGACCATCGCAAGCCTGGGAGAACCTAAAGGCGGCATATCGTCTGGTGCGATCAATACGTGATATCCGGGATGCCTTGGATGTCGCCGTTAAGAATCTGAGTGTGAAACCAGTCTCTGAGTTGACTTTCAAGTGGTTCCGAGCCTTATGGAATGATCGTCGTGTCAACCGCTTGGAGTTCTACCTGTCTGCTCTGGAGCGACTGGTGTTTAGTATGGATTTTCTCCCGCGTTCGGCGAACGACCTGCCACCAGCGTTTCTGGCAGCACAGGAACGGATTAGAGAACGCGTAGGCAAGCTCCGGGACGAGATTCAAAAGACGCTTTCAGTTTTGAATGTCCGATACCAGGAACTGGTGGCCACACAATACAAATCATGGGTTGCTTCGGATTCATCTGAAGTAAGGTTGACCAGCCAGTTCTTGCGGCGCTGCGTAAAGCCCAATTGGGACCCACAAAGCGAGAAGGCAGTGGTGTTTGTGTTCGACGGCATGCGTTACGACATATGGGACGAGTTGGTCAGGCCCATTTTTGAGGATCGCATGGAGATCATCGCGGATTACCCGGCCACGTCCCTCTTACCTTCAGAAACTCATATCAGCAGAAAAGCCATTTTTGCAGCGACCTTCCCCGAGTCCTTCGACACTAGACGCGGCGAGGACGCTCTGCTTAAAGAGGCTATGCAACGAGAATTCGGGTATGCAGGGGAAGTTGAAGTCGTGGCCCCCGATGGCATGGGAACAGGCGAGACCGTTCGATATCGCGCAGGTAACATCGAGTTCTATATCTTCGAACTTTGTGACAAGGAGCTCCATAAGATTCCCGTGAAAACGCTGCCTGATGGACGGTGCGTTCCTGGCCGCCCGCTGGCGTTCATCTATCAGCAGCATATCAAGGACATCATCGACACCGAGGTTATGGCCATTATTCGTGGCCTAACACCCGATACCAAGGTGTTTGTGGTTGCCGACCATGGATTTGGTGCTATCGGTCGCGAGCGCATCCAAGTTGATCTTCCGTGGCTGAATGAGCCCAATGATTGTTTTTATCTGAACGCATGGCTCAGGCAGACACTCGGCACCGTGGGTGCGCCTCGAAAGGTACGCGATAACGTTTTGGAGTTTTCGGTCAGCGATCTGCGGATGCCTGATTCGGGAGAGGCGTATGACCGGGCCACAAGACAAAGTTGGCAAAAGAAGTTTGAATCGATCATTTTTCCCAAAACGGGCTATGCCTTGGCTCGGCCAAAGGCCAACTTCAATCCTGATGCATATTCGCACGGCGGGATTTCGATCCAGGAAATGCTTGTGCCGATGCTTGCTATGCGAGTGAAAACGCCGGAGGAAGGCTTGCTGGTCCTTGGTTCAATTGCCGGGCCCGCGGAACTCATTGAAGGGGAAGAAGCCGAGTTTAAGATGCCCGTTGAACTTACGGAATCTCATAAACATAGGGAGCTTCGAATAGAGGTACAAGCCGTCTATCAGAACAAGGAATCAACGCCAGCCCTGTCTTCATTAGTTCAATATGTCGCTGCCGCGGGAGGAGAAGTCGTCTTCCGGTTTGTACCTGATGCGACCGACGCTTCGGACGAAGAACGTAAAACAGGCATTATGGAGAGGACGCTGAGGATCAGCGTTACCTATCGTGAGGCGCAGCGAATGGTGAGAAAGGCGCGATCCATTCGCTTCTCTATGCGCCTGAATTCTGAAAAGATCGTCCGCCGCGTACCAGCGCATCTTGGGAAAATACTAGGCTTGACGCCAAGGAGCATGAAGTGATGCCGGATTTCAAAACGTCACCCAAATCGACATGCCCGGCCCGCTACCGAAAATCGATCCTGGCGCTTCTTATGTCGTGGGTGGAGGACTGCGGATGAACCTAAAGCTCAAAGAGGTCTTCAGAGGCAAGGTCGTCAACAAGGCTCATACGATTAACACGGGTGTTGACGAGTTTCCTCGCTATGTTCTGGAGTACCTTATCGACAACTACTGCTCCGAGGATACCTTCCATGAGGACATGGAAAAGGTCGTCAGAAGGTTGAAAGAGACTTTCGTCTACGGGGCGGAGGCTGAGAAAATCAGGCATTACATCCGGGAAAACCGCAGCCATTCCGTGATCGCAAGTCTGGAGGCTCGACTGGTAGAAACGGAGGACAAGTATTGGGGGACGATTTCCGCCATCAACGAGAATTTTGTAAACATACCGGAGAGCATCGTCCGTCAATATCCCATGCTGCTCTCGGGCGGAATGTGGGGCACTATCGATCTGACTTACGACGAGACAGAAATACACAATAAAAAAATCAGGCCCTTCAAAATCACAGCATTTACGCCCTTTCAGGTGAGCGTTATCAATCTGGATGAGTTCATAGAACGTCGAAGGGAGTTTTCCACTGACGAGTGGATCGATGTTTTGGTGAATTCCTGTGGCCTGGACCCGGAGGGGATGACCCGGCGACAGAAGTTGCTCTACCTATGCCGCTGCATTCCCCTCGTGGAAACCAACGTCAACATGGTGGAACTCGCACCTCGGGAAACCGGCAAGACGTATCTTTATCGTAATATCTCATATTACGCCCATGTGCTGTCTGGCGGCAAAGCAACTCCAGCCCAGCTTTTCATTAATCTGAATAACGGAAGGATTGGCGAGGTCGGTGTTCGGGATGCCGTTGTGTTCGATGAGATCGCAAATACCGATTTCACGGACCCCAGGTCTTTCGTAAGTATTATGCAGGGGTACATGCAAGACGCCAAATTCAGCAGAGGGAAGAAAGAAATTCTTGCCTTCGCCAGTTTGGTGTTCGTTGGCAACCTGGACGTCCAGGGAGACCTGCCCCACGAGAAATACTATCACCTCTTTGAGCCGCTACCCGATTTCCTGCAGGTGATTGCGTTTTTGGACCGAATCCATGGCTACCTGCCTGGTTGGGAAATCCCGAAATTGGCACCCAACAGTTACTCGAAAGATTATGGGTTCATCACGGATTATTTTTGCGAAATCATGCACGAGCTCCGGCGCGTTGACCTGCTGGGCGCGGTTCGCTCGCGCTTTGAAGTAGTGGATCACGCTCGAAGGGCGCACGGTGTCTCGGGCCGAGACCAACGGGCTGTGATGAAGACCACATCGGGATTACTGAAGCTGCTGCATCCTGACGGCCGGGTTTCCGACGAGGAACTTCAAGACATCCTCAGCTTGTCCTGCGAACTACGGCAACGGGTAAGGGACCAGCTTCATTTGATTGCTCCTGGAGAGTATGACCGTATTTCTCTGGGGGCCTTGATGAAACAGTCTGGAAGGCAGGTGGTGCCCGAGCTTCCGGACAGCAAACGGGTGCAACGTGTGGCGCTCCCTGAGAAACCGTCAGTGGGCGAAGTCGTTGGTCTGGCTGTTGAGGGAGACCACGGTTGTATCTTGCATTTTGAAATGCAGGCGACCAAAGGGTCCGGCCGTATCGTACCGCTTGGGTCTATACAACGGGTCATGCGAGAAAGCATCGAAGCAGCGGCACAATACATCCGGGCTAAGCATGAGGACCTTGGGATAACTGCCGAATGGCGAAAGAGCTTCGATGTAGCTGTCTTGGCGACCTTTATGGGTGTACCCAAGGAGGGGCCATCCGCCGGCATCACAATCGTTACCGGCATTGTTTCGGCCTTGAAAAAGGTCCCCGTGCGAAACGACCTCGCCATGACAGGTGAGATTACGATTATGGGCAAAGTCCTGCCGGTGGGCGGTATTCAACAGAAGGTCCGCGCTGCCTACGACGCTGGAGTCAAAGAGGTTCTTTTGCCCGCTGATAATTTGAAGGAGGCGGAGGCATTACCCTCCTACGTGCTCGACGGTATCAAGCTGACGCCGGTAACAACAATAGAAGAGGTGCTTGCGAATTCATTTGCTTCTGTCGCAGAAAAGGAATCTTGAAAGAACCCATGGGGCGAAAAATGCCGAAAAAACGAGAGGCTGCTCAACCAGAGATAGTCCAAATGGCCACAGGTCTGGAATGCGAGCTACTCCTGTACAAAGGAGCGCCATGACCGTGTTCCAGCGCGCCTCTCAAGCAACGCATTCTCTTGAGGGCTTGAAGCGCCCAGAGAGCTTCACCGCCTTCCCCGAACATACATTGTTGGAGTCGGGCAAGGTCCCCATTGCCGAGATCGCCGAGCTCGCTCTTCGTGAAGGTCAGTGCACCAATCCGATCTACCGTGTCCACCGCTGGTTTGCACGGCGTCTTGGCTCACAGTTCAGGGCTATCTTGACAGGCCTGTCCTTGAAGCCCGAGGAAGCCGGCCGGTTCTGGGACCTGTATCTCGGAGACCTGTCTCTGGATGGCGCGGTCGTACTCGATCCCTTCGTGGGCGGAGGCACCAGCCTCGTCGAAGCCGAGCGTTGTGGTGCCCGCGTGATTGGGTACGACATCGATCCGGTTGCCACATTCATCACGCGATTCGAGCTTGAAACAGCTTCTTATGATCCTTCGTCACCGGAGATTGCGGCTCTCTGCGAAATGGTGTCCGCACAGATTAGTCCTTTTCACCGGACAACCGTTCCAGGTACAGGCGAACGCGTGGTTCTCCATCATTTCTGGGTCGAGTGTCGAACCTGCGAAGCCTGCGGAAAGACCTTTGAAATTCATCCCCATTACCAGTTGGCGTACAGTAAGGAAAAAGCTCTCCAGTGGGTATTCTGCAAGAGCTGCCATGAGGTCTCGGAGATTCCTATTGTCCGCAAGGAAATCCGATGCGGATGCGGGACGCGCACCCGCATCGCAGAAGGGACCCTTGACCAGGGAAAGGTCAGATGCCCAGGGTGCGGTGGCATGTCGGGACTTGGCGAGCGTGGAGATGCGCCAACGCGGCCTGAATGGCGGCTCTTCGCACAGGAATATCTTGAAGAGACTCCAACCGGTGTCACACGCCACTTCAAAGCGGCGAGCAAAGGCGACCGTATTCGCTACGGTCGGGCGCGCAGTCTTCTGGAGGATGTGGAAAGGGCCGACGGTGGCTTCGCACCCAGCCGCGCCATTCCGGCAGACGGTCGGTCCGACGCGCGGCCACTGATCCACGGCTTCACCCGATACCGCGATCTCTTCAACGACCGTCAACTGCTCCACCTGACACTGTTGGGCCAAGCCATCACCAGAGTCGAGGACCCGAGGTCGCGCAGGCTTCTGGCCATTGCCTTCAGCGAACACCTTACAACGAACTGCATGTATACGGCCTATGCGTTTGGGTATCGGCGCATCAGCCCAATGTTTTCAATCCACGGGTACCGGCACATCACCAGGCCGGTGGAAATCAACCCATGGCTCGACGGCATCGGACGCGGCACTTTCCCAAATGTCCTCGGCAAGATTGCCAAGGCAGTGGCGTTCGCCGCAGCGCCCACCAATCTGGACCCAAAGGGTGGACGAAAACCAGCGATGATCTATCGCCAAACCGCCGCGAAAGAAGTCTCAACGCACCCATGGAGAGTACTGGGAGGGTCATCCCGGGCTTCGATCTCCACCAAGACGTCCGAAAGCCTCGAAGGGATTCCGGATGGCAGTATCGACCTCATCCTCACCGATCCGCCGTATTTCGACAATCTGAGTTACTCAGAACTATCCGACTTCTACCTGGCCTGGCACCAGTCCCTCGGAATGGCCGAACCTCCTTACGACAATCCGGCCATTGCAGCGCCGATTAAGGAGAACCTCGCTCTGACGGATCGCGGCGA
>ENA-UOUL01003398-UOUL01003398.1-bioreactor-metagenome-genome-assembly--contig:-NODE-3398-length-16395-cov-4.174960_pt1 | contig 16395 bp, 10 predicted proteins | sample MGYA00249838_ERZ747220 | MGnify/ENA primary metagenome ERZ747220 (study PRJEB28778, sample SAMN05720191) | bioreactor metagenome | isolation source: Anaerobic biogas reactor | place: USA:Washington...
TCAAGCGGCGAATGTTAGTATACCAAAACACAGGCGTCCTGTCAACCCCCATTTTTCAGTTTCATGCGTTTACTTTTTGTAAAACGAAAGAAGCCCGCGTTTCCCGCATATGTTTCCCGGAGGAGGGATTGTCTATGCGGCGCGCTGTTTCCATTTTATGTATGTTGGCGGTGCTCCCTCTGGCGCTCGCGTTCGCGCGCATCTTCGGCGAGCTGCCGCCCGAGACCTCCGCGCTCGTCCGGGAGAAATACGCCACCTGGTCGGGCGTGCTGCGCGTCTGGGTGTACGAGGGCTGGGACGCGGGCGCGATGGGCTGGCTGAACCGCGCGATCGCGTCCTTCGAAAAGCAAAAGCCGGGCGTGTACGTGCAGGCGAAGTACGTCGACGCCGAGGCGATCCGGATGTTCGCCGAGAGCGGCATCAACCCGCCGGACATGGTGATCGTGCCGCCGGGGCTGCTCGCGGGCGCGGACAATCTGCTCGAGCTCGACGGGCTTCCGAAATTGAAGGACGGCCTCGCGGAGTGCGGCGACGGCGCGCTCGCGCCGGTGATGATGGGCGCGTACGGCTGGGCGTACAACCGACGGATGCTCGACGGCCTGCCCGCGAGTTGGGAGGCGACAAAGGTGGCGTCCCCGGAGGGGTCGGACTGGTCGAGCCTGCCGATCGCGCTGGTGCCGCTGTGCTCCGGCGCGACCGAAGTCGAGATCGAGCCGCCCGGACTGGATTTGGGGCTTCCCGCCAGCGCGGACGTCGTCGAGTGCAGATTGCCCGCGGGCTTCGCGCCCTCGAAGGACGCGTATTCGGACTTCATCAGCGGCCGCGCCGCGGCGATCCCGGTGACGCAGCGCGAGGTCAAGCGGCTGACGGCGCTCGCCGAGCTCGGCCGCGGGCCGGACTGGGCCGTGTCCGCGTCCGGGAGCGCGATGCTCGCCGACCAACTGCTGCTGCTGGGCGTCGTCGACTGGCCGCGCGAAGACATACTCGACCGGCAGGCGCTCTCGATGGACTTCCTCCGGCACTTGCTCTCGGACGAGGTGCAGCAGACGCTTTCGTCCGCAGGCGCGTTTCCGGTCGTCGCGACCGCGTCGCTGTACCAAAATCGCGCGGGCTACGACGGACTCGAGATCGCGTCAAACCTGCCGCTCATCGTGCCGGGCGCGTTCTCGTCTCCGTGGCGCGATTTGGCCGGGCAGATCGCCCAGGACTTCTTCGCCGGAGGGGTGTCCGCACGGGAGGGACTGGACCGCCTCCGCGAAGCGATCTCTTCCACATAAAAAAGAGCGCCGGGGCCGCAGCCTCGGCGCTCATGCCATCCTTTAGTAGAGCTCGCTGTACCGGGACGACACCCAGCCGGTCTTGCCTTCGAAGGTCACCAAGTACCAGACGATGTCGCGCTCGTCGATGGCGTAGTCGTTCAGGTACACCGCGACGTCGCCCGCGCGCATCGTCCCCTTGTCGGCATAGCTGAGCCCGGGGCCGGTGCGGATGTTCAGCTCGCCGGTCGCCTCGACGTAGCTGCCGGAGTAGGTCGGGTCGCCCGTCTCGCCGCCGCCGGGTTCGCCGTAGACGAGCTCGCTGTGCTCGGAGGACACCCAGACGACGCCGTTCGAGTAGAACATCGCCTTGTACCAAGCGTTGCCGTGGGTGTCGTACCGGGTCTCGTCGAGGTATTCGATGCGCTCGCCATCGATGAGCGTGCCCATGTCGTCATAGCCGATGCCCGGGCCGGAGCGCACGTTCACGCGCGCGGTCGCCTGCACGCACAGCCCCCAGTAGGTGCCGCCGTCCTCGTAGAGCTCTGTATACTTGGAGGAAACCCAGCCGTCGCCCATGTCCTCAAAAACGATGCAGTACCACGCGACGCCGCGCCAGTCGTATTGTGTGTCGTCGAGATACTCGGCGCTTTCGCCCTCGTAGAGAATGCCCAGCGTGTCAAAGCCGAGTCCGGGGCCGGTGCGGACGTACGTGTCGCCGCCCGTCGCAGTCACAGTTCCGGTCGCGAGTGCCGTGCCTGTCAGTGCGCCCATCAGAAGCGTCGCGGCCAGAACCACCGCAAGGATTCGCCCGATCTTCATCCCTCTCGCCTCCCCTTGAGAGTGGGTTTCCATGAATCTGCGCGGCGACGGATTTACCGATGCTGCGCGCCGCGCACGCGCGCACTGTTCGCTTGGATTCTACCACAATTCCCCAATTCTCACAAGGTTTTTCGCGCGGCGCCGGGAAAAAATCCGCAGCCTTGAAATGGCGGGAAGGCCTATGGTATAATCGCTTGGAGAACATGAGGAGGAACGCGAATGAAGCTGATCCTGGACGCGGGCGGGGTGCTCGTCTATCCCGCCTTCGGAGCGTGGCACATCGGCCCCCTGATGATGGAGACCCGCGCGGTGGAGACCCTCGCGACCCCGGAATTTGTGCGGGCGCACGACCTGTGCCGCCATCACCTGCGCGAGGACGCGCGGATTGAGACCGAGCGGGAGGAACTCCCTTTCCGGCGCAAGTACCTCGAGACCATGAACGAGCGGATGCGCTGGGGCTTTTCGGACGAAGAGCTCGACATGTTCGCCCGGGACGTGATCGAAAACGCCAGCCGCCGGATGGGCCTGTATTCGGACCTCCCGGACTACCTCCCGAAGTGGCAAAATCGCTACGGGCTGGGGCTTTTGAGCGACACGTCGCCGTCTCTTAAGCGGGTGCTCGAGGCGGGCGGCATCTGGCGGTACTTCGACGCGCACGTATTCTCGACCGACGTCGGCGCGATGAAGCCCGATCCGCGCATGTACGCGGCGATCGCGGAAAAATTAAACGCGGAGCCGAGGGACTGCCTGTTCGTCGACGATTTCGCGCCCAACCTCTTCGGCGCGATCGGCTTCGGCATGCGCGCGGTGCAGATGCTGCGCGACGAGGCGGCCGACCTCTGGCGCGCCGAGCGTTGGGATGGGCCGGTCGTCCGGGATTTCGCCGAGCTGGACAGATATGCCGAGTCCCTCGCCTGAATTCGCCGCGTCGGTCGGCGCGCTGCTCGGCGACGAGTTCCCGGCGTTCCTCGACGCGCTCGAGCGGCCCCCGGCGCTCGCGATGCGCGTGCACCGGGACTGCGCCGCCGCGCGCGAGTTCGCGGTCGAGCCGGTGCCGTGGGCGCGCGATGCCTTCTATTTGAAGCCGGGCGCGAGACCGGGCGCGTCGATCGCGCACGCTTGCGGCGCGTTTTACCTGCAGGAGGCGAGCGCAATGCTCCCCGCCGCCGCGCTTCAGGCCGCGCCGGGCGAACTCGTGCTCGACCTGTGCGCGGCGCCGGGGGGCAAGTCGTCGCAGATCGCGCGCGACCTCGCGGGCGACGGCGTGCTCGTCGCGAACGAGATCGACCCCGCCCGCGCCCGCGCGCTCGCCGGCAACCTCGAGCGGCTCGGCGTTCCGAACGCGCTGGTCGTCAGCGAAACCCCCGCCCGGCTCGCCGCGAAGTGGCCCGGGATGTTCGACGCGGTGCTCGTCGACGCGCCCTGCTCCGGCGAGGGCATGTTCCGCCGCGATCCAAATGCGCGCGCCGAGTGGTCGCCCGAGGCGCCCGCGGGCTGCGCGCGGCGGCAGCGGCAGATCCTTTCCGAGGCCGCGAGGCTCGTCCGGCCCGGCGGCAGGCTCGTCTACTCGACCTGCACGTTCAACGCGCTCGAAAACGAGGGGACCGTCGAGGCGTTCCTCGGGGCCCGCCCGGACTTCTCGCCGCGGGATTTCGAAATTCCCGGCGTCGGCACGTCCGAACACGGGATGCTCCGGCTCTGGCCGCATCGCGCGCGCGGGGACGGGCACTTCGCCGCGCTGTTCCAAAAGGCGGGCGACGCGCCGATGAAAGAGGCGCTCCGCGCGCAAGCCCCGCCCCGGGCGCTGCTCGAGGCGTTCGTGCGCGCGCTGCCGCCGCTTTGCGCGGAGTTCCGCAAAATCGGCAATTGCCTTGCCGCGGTGCCGGCCGGCGCGCCGGACGCGTCCGGGCTCAAGGTCGTCTCCCCGGGCCTGCGGCTGCTGCGGTTCGAGAAAAACCGCGCCGAGCCGGAGCACGCGCTCGCGATGGCGCTCTCCCCGGGCATGGCGCGGCGCGAGGCCGCGCTCTCGGAGGGCGAGGCGCGCGCGTTCCTCGAAGGGCAATCGATCCCGCGCGCGGGCGAGCCGGGCTGGGCGCTCGCGCTGTTCGAGGGGCTCCCGCTCGGCTGGGCGAAGCTGGTCGACGGCGTGCTCAAAAACCATCTGCCGAAGGGCCTGCGAAGGTCGTTGACAAACTCCGCGCCGTCGGCTATAATACCCGCATAGGCGATGAAGGAAAGAGTACCTTCGCGCGTCCGCCTCAAGAGAGCCGGGGAAGCTGCAAGCCGGCGGCGGGACGCGGGGGGAACATGGCTCCGGAGCTTCGCGCGTGAAATTATGCCAAGGAGGAATAGGAATTTCTCCAAAGGGCCGAGGGATTTTCGATGCAGAACTAGGAGCCGGAGCGAGGCGTAGCGGGAGACCTACGTTGAGCGGAGAGCGACACGGTTCTGCGCGAAAAGACCCGGCGCGACGAGGAATTCATATTACGGATTGGCATTGGTAGTGCGCGGCGGGCCGTCCCGTTACAGGCGATCACGGAGGCACGCCTCGGCGTGCGAAGCAGGGTGGTACCGCGCGACCGCGCCCCCGGCGGGGGCCGCGCCCCCAGCGGGGGCCGCGCCCCCAGCGGAGGCCGCGCCCCTATATTGGGGCGTTTTTTTTAACAAATTTGGAGGGGTTTTTCATGCAGAGCAAGGGGACGTTCTACATCACGACGCCGATCTACTATCCCAGCGGCAACATGCACATCGGCCACACGTACACGACCGTGGCGGCGGACGCGATGGCGCGCTTCAAAAAGCAGCTCGGCTACGACGCGTATTTCCTGACCGGCACCGACGAGCACGGCCAGAAGATCGAGCGCAAGGCGAAGGAAGCGGGCAAGGCGCCGCAAGCGTTCGTCGACGAGATCGTCGCCGCGACGAAGGAACTGTGGAAGCTGATGGACATCGAGTACGACGACTTCATCCGCACGACCGACCGCCGCCACGAAATCGCCGTGCAGAACATCTTCCGGAAGTTCTACGAGCAGGGCGACATCTACAAGAGCGCGTACGAGGGGCAGTACTGCGCAGAGTGCGAGGCGTTCTGGACGCCGACGCAGTTGAAGGAGGGCAACCTCTGCCCGGACTGCGGCCGCCCGACCGAGGTCGCGCACGAGGAGAGCTACTTCTTCCGGATGAGCAAGTACCGGGACTGGCTGATCGACTACATCGAGACCCACCCGGACTTCATCCAGCCGCCGTCGCGCGCGAACGAGATGCTGAACAACTTCCTGCGCCCGGGGCTTACGGATTTGTGCGTCAGCCGGACGTCGTTCAAGTGGGGCGTGCCGGTCGATTTCGACCCCGGCCACGTGATCTACGTCTGGATCGACGCGCTGTCGAACTACATCACGGCGCTGGGCTACTCGAGCGACGACGAGTCGCTGCTGAACCGCTACTGGCCCGCGGACGTGCAGCTTGTCGGCAAGGAGATCGTCCGCTTCCACACGATCTACTGGCCGATCATGCTGCACGCGCTCGGGCTTCCGCTGCCGAAACAGGTGTTCGGGCACGGGTGGCTGCTGTTCGGCAACGACAAGATGTCGAAGTCGAAGGGAAACGTCGTCTACCCTGCGCCGATCGTCAAACGCTACGGCGTCGACGCGCTGCGCTATTATCTGATGCGCGAGATGCCGTTCGGCTCCGACGGCAACTACACGAACGAGGCGCTTTTGACCCGGACGAACGCCGACCTCGCGAACGACTTGGGGAACCTCCTGAGCCGCACGGTCGCGATGATCGAGAAGTACTTCGCGGGCGTCGTGCCCGCGCCGGACAAAAAGGAGGACATCGACGCGGCGCTCGTCGCCCGGTTCGAGGCGCTGCCCGCGATCGTCGAAAGGGAGATGAACGCTCTGCAGTTCTCGGTCGCTTTGTCGGAAATCTGGAAATTGATCGGCGACTGCAACCGCTATATCGACACGACGCAGCCGTGGGTGCTCGGGAAGAGCGAGGAGGGGCTGCCGCGGCTTCGGACGGTGCTCTACAACCTCGCCGAGTGCTGCCGAGCGGTCGCGGTGTACGTCGCCCCGACGATGCCCTCGACCCCCGCGCGCATCTTCGGGCAGCTCGGCGTCGAGGACCCGGCGCTCAAGACCTGGGACAGCGTCCGGCGGTTCGGGCAGTTGAAGCCTGGAACCCTCGTCAAGAAGGGCGAGCCGCTGTTCCCGCGCATCGACGTCAAGAAGGAACTCGGGGCGCTCTCCGAGCCGGCCGGACCTGCGGCGGAGGCCGCCCCCCTGCCGGAGGCCGCCCCCGCGCCGGAGGCCGCCCCTGTTGTCGAGGAAAAAGAGGAGGGCTTCGGCGTGATCAGCGCGGAGGAGTTCTTCAAGGTGCAGCTCGTGACCGCGAAGGTCGTCGCCTGCGAGCGCGTTCCCAAGAGCGACAAGCTGCTGAAAGAGACTCTCGACGTCGGAAACGGCGAAGTGCGCACCGTGCTCAGCGGCATCGCCGAGTGGTACGCGCCGGAGGACATGGTCGGGCGCACCGTCGCGCTCGTCAAAAACCTCGCCCCCCGCAAGATGCGCGGGATTCTGAGCGAGGGCATGCTGCTCTGCGCGTCGGACGACAGGGGCAATTTGAAGCTCGTGACCGTCGACGGGGGAGAGTTCGCGCCTGGCGCGGAGATACGGTAGCGGAGGAGCGGCATGAAACTGTTTGACCCCCACGTCCACCTGACCAGCGAGCGGTACGACGACGACCTGCCCGAGGTCATCGCGCGCCTGCGCGAGGCGGGGCTCACGGGCTGCATGGTGATCTGCGACCCCGGCGACAGGGAGCCCGACTGCGCCCGCGCCGCCGAGATCGTCGAGCAAAACCCCGGCTTCTTCCTCGCGATCGGCGTGCACCCGCACAACGCGAACGGGTTCTCCCCGGAGGTCGAGCGCGAAATCCGCAGATACGCCGCGCGCGGGGACTGCGTGTGCCTGGGCGAGATCGGCCTCGATTACTACGATGGATTTGCCAGTTCCTCAGAATTGTCAAATCCAGTCGCCAAAGGCGACTTGAAATCCCAAGGGGATTTCAACCTTTACGACTTCTCGCCGCGCGAGGTGCAGCGCGACGTGTTCGAGCGCCAGCTCGACCTCGCCTTGGAGCTGAACCTGCCGGTGCAGCTGCACATACGCGACGCGCACGGCGAGGCGATCGAGCGTTTGCAGGCCCGCCACCGCGCGGGAAGGCTCCCCCGGGGCGTCATGCACTGCTACTCGGGAAGCTGGGAGAGCGCGAAGACGTACCTCTCGATGGGGCTCTATATCTCGCTCTCCGGCGTCGCGACGTTCCGCAACGCGCCGAAGGTCTGGGAGGTCGCGAAAAACCTGCCCGAGGACCGGCTGCTCGTCGAGACCGACTGCCCGTACATGGCCCCGGCGCCGATGCGCGGCAAGCGCAACGAGCCGGCGTTTTTGCGCTACACGCTCGAGCGCGTCGCCGAGCTCCGCGAGACGGACCCGGAGAGGCTCGCCGAGCGGATCGGGGAAAACCTGAACGCGCTGTTCTTCCGCTGAACGCGCCGAACGGGAGGATTACGAATGAAAAAGGCCCTTTGGAAGAGCGTTCTGGCGATTCTGCTGCTCGCCGCGGTCCTCGCCGCCGTCTATCTGCGCGCCGGGGGGCGCTGGTTCAGGCTGGCGCGGATGCTGCTGGTCTATCTGATGCTCGCCTCGGTCAGCCTGCCGGCCCTCTTTCGCGCGGGAAAGGGCGCGCGCAAGCTGCTGCTGTCCCCGAGGACGCTCATCTTTGCGACCGCGCTGGCGGCGATGGGCGTCGTCTACCCCCTCGCGAAGCGATTCTCGCTCCCGCGCGCGCTGGCCTTCGAGGCGCTCTTGCTGTTCGCCGGCGCCGTGTTCTTCGCCGGGGTCGGCGCGTTCCTGAAATCGCTGCCCGGCCGGGAGCCCGACCGGCTCCCGAGGCGCCGCGCGTTCCTGCTGGTCGCGGGCGTCTCCCTCGCCGTGCTGGCGATCGGCTGGCTGCCGTTTTTCCCCCACGGGGTCTCCCCGGACACGCAAAACCAGTGGGCGCAGATTCACGGCCAAATCCCGTATTCGAATATCCACGCCATCGGCCACACGATCCTTCTGAAGGCGCTGCTCTCGATCTTCGACAGCTACGCCGTCGTCATCGCGTTTCACATACTGGCCCTCTCCGCGCTCAACGGCGCGCTCGGGGCCTATCTCATCGGGAGGGGCGCGCCCGCGCGCATCGTCCTTTGGATGGTCGGCATCGTCGGCCTCGCGTTTTCGGGGCTCACCGCCGTCTACTACCCGTGGAAGGACCTGCCCGCCGCGCTGTGCGTCGGCCTCGTCGCGCTGTTCGCGATGCGCCTGACGGACGTCGATCGCCCCCTGAAGCCGCTCTCCGCGGCGCTTTTCGGGGCGGCGCTCGCGTCCATGTGGCTGTTCCGGCACAACGGGATCGTGGCGCTGATCGTGCTGGGCACTTACTTCCTCGCATCCTTCCTCCGCAGAAGGCAGTGGCTGCAGCTCGCCTGCGCGTCGCTCGCGTGCGTCGTGTCGATCGCGGGCATCCACCTGTATTCGCGCGCCGTGCTCCACACGAAATATGAGACCAACGCCGCCTCGCTGCAGGTCTTCGGCTCCGGCCTGTCGGCGATTGCGCTCGAGGGAAATCTGACCGAATCCGAGCGCGCCGAGTTGGAGGAGCTGCTTCCGATGGATTGGGTCCGCCGGAATTACGAGCCGTGGAAGCATCAGAACCTGATCTGGAAGGTGGAGACCGCCGAAACCGCCTCCGACGAGTCGCTCGTCGGCGTCAACCCGATCGCGCAGATGCTCGCCAAACGGGGCGGCGACGCCGTCCGCCTGTATTTCAGGCTGCTGCCGCGCAATCTGGGCGTGTGCCTGAAGGACGCGCTTCAGAACAATTACGCGCTCTACGGCCTCTCCCCGTCCGACCTCTCCAACTGCAACGGGTTCTGGGCGCTCGCCGTGCTGTTTGCGATGGCCGTCCTATGGCCCCGCAGTGCGCTTCGCAGGCACTGGATCGTCCCGGCCGGAATTTTCGTCAACATGGCGTCGATCGCGGTCTCGACCATCACGAACGAGGTCCGGTATTTCCTTCCGACGTTCATACTGTTCGGCTGGCTCGTGCTCTACGCGGCGACGGTCCGGCCGCGCGAACCCTCCCTTTCCGAATAAACAATCTCCGCAAAAAATCGCCCCTCACGCGAGGGGCGATCGTCTTACATGCTGGCCTTTCTGGATGGCACCGTTCTCGGCTTCTTGTCGGCCCTCGGGATGTCCGGAAGCCCCGCGCGGCTCACGTGCGGTATGGCCTTCCACTTCGGCGGCACGATGAGCGCGGACAGGTTCGCGGGCACCCACGAGACCGCGATCAACCACAGGCCCAGGATTCCGGGCAGCTCGCGCCGTATCGGGCGCTTGACGAGCGTGCACAGCCCGGCCGCGCCGAGCGTGCACCCGGCGACGAACAGCACCGCCGCGCCGCACAGCCCCGCGACCGCGATCGAGATTCTGCCCTTCGAGAGCGCGTACTGTATCGTCTTGACAACGCTCGCGACGCCGGGCACGAACGCGAGCACCTGCATCAGGTTTCCGTAGAAGAAGATTCCGAAGTCCAGCGCCTGCATGCACCGCTCGCGGATCGCGCGCTTCAAAAGCGCCGGTCCGTAGTGCCGCATGCACTGCACCCCGCCGGCGAACCAGCGCCTGCGCTGCGTGATCGAGCTCATCAGGCTGTTGGGCTGCTCGTCGTAGGTGACCGCGTCCTCCATCCAGCCGATCTTGACGCCCATGATGCCGCACTGCGCGGTCAGCTCGAGGTCCTCGGTCAGCGTCCGCGTCTGGAAGTCGGCCTCGCGCACGAAGTCCGCGCTCAGGAGGACGCCGGTGCCGTTCAACATCGCGGACATGTTGAGCGCCGCGCGGCCGCGGTTGAACAGCCGGCTCATGAACCAGTAGAACATCGACATGCCGCCCGCGACCCAGCTTTCGCCGGAGTTCTTGCTGTCGCGGAAACCCTGCGCGACCCGTTCGCCGGCGCACAGCGCGTTGTTCGAGGCGGCGAGGAAGCCCGGGTCGACGACGTTGTCCGCGTCGAACAGGCAGAACGCGTCGTACTTCCCCATCTCCAGAAGCTCGTTAAACGCGAACCTGAGCACGTCGCCCTTGCCGCGCACCGGGACGTCGCACGGGAGGATGCACGCGCCCGCTTCGCGCGCGACGGATTCGGTCTCGTCCGTGCAGCCGTTCGGGATAACCCAGACGTCGAACAGCTCGCGCGGGTAGTTCTGGTCGAGAAGCGTCTTTACGACGCCCCCGATCACCGCCTGCTCGTTGCGCGCGGCGACGACGGCGGCGATGCGCTTCGACGGCGCGGCGGCGGGGTACGGGGGCCTCTGCCGCCGCAAGGCGCCGAGCAATATGACGCCTGCGAAGTACGCGCCGTACAGCCCGCAGAATATGTTCACAGCCAGAAGCAGCGCCTTGCCCATGCACATTCTCCCCCCGCGACCGCAATTTCCCCTCGGGACATTGTACGGCCGCATTCTTAGAGTCCTTTGTGAATCCGATGATATTTTGATGATAACTTTGTGCCCGGGCGAAAAAGCCGCTCCCGAGGCGGGAGCGGCAAATTCGTCGTTCCGATTACTTCGCCGCCATCTTCTTGTAGGTCTCGAGCCTGTGCCGGGCCGCGTCCTCGGCCTCCGCGAAGAGCTTCGGCGCGATGTCCGGGAACTGCCTGAGCAGCGTCGCGTAGCGGTTCTCGCTCTTGATGAACTCCTGGTAGCTCTCGGTCGGCTCCTTCGAGTCGACGGTCAGCGGGTTCTCGGAGTCGGGGTTGAACCGGTACAGCGGCCAGTAGCCCGCGGCGACGGCGCGCTTGGCTTCGAGCTGCGTGCCTGACATGTTGATGCCGTGGTTGATGCAGGGCGAGTACGCGATGATCAGCGACGGCCCCTTGTACGCCTCGGCCTCGGTCACGGCCTTCATCAGCTGGTTCATGTCCGCGCCCATCGCGACCTGCGCGACGTACACATAGCCGTAGGACATCGCCATCATGCCCAGGTCCTTCTTGCGCGTGCGCTTGCCGGCGGCCGCGAACTTCGCGACCGAGCCGGTCGGCGTCGCCTTCGAGGCCTGTCCGCCGGTGTTCGAGTAGACCTCGGTGTCGAGCACGAGGATATTGACGTCCTCGCCCTGCGCGAGCACGTGGTCGAGCCCGCCGTAGCCGATGTCGTACGCCCAGCCGTCGCCGCCGATGATCCAGACCGACTTCTTGATGAGCAGGTCCTTCTCCGCGAGCACCGCCTTGCACAGCGGGTCCGCGTCGCAGCCGCAGTCCTTGCAGGATTTGCAGCTCTCGATCAATTTCTTCGCGGCGGCCTTCGACTTGTCGGCGTCGTTCATGCCCTCGAGCCACTCGTCGCAGGCGGCCTTGCCCTCCGGCCACTCGGCGAACTTCCCGGCGAGCGCCCGGACGGTCTCGGCGAGCTTGAGCCTGCGCTGCGTGTAGGCGAGGTTCATGCCGTAGCCGAACTCGGCGTTGTCCTCGAACAGGCTGTTCGCCCACGCGGGGCCGTGGCCCTGGTCGTTGACGGTGTACGGGCAGGTCGGCGCGGAGCCGCCGTAGATCGACGAGCAGCCGGTCGCGTTCGCGACGACCATGCGGTCGCCGAAGAGCTGCGTCACGAGCTTCACATACGGCGTCTCGCCGCAGCCGGCGCACGCGCCGGAGAACTCGAACAGGGGCTTTTTGAACTGGCTCTCCTTGACGGTCTTGACGTTCAATTCGCCCTGGAATTCCGGCAGCTTCTGCGCGAACTCCCAGTTCGCGGACTCGTCCTTCTGGCTCTCGAGAGGCTTCATGATCAGCGCCTTCTCCTTCGCCGGGCAGACCTGCGCGCAGTTGCCGCAGCCGGTGCAGTCGTACGGGCTGACCTGGATGCGGTACTGGTGGCCCTTGAAGCGCGGGCCGATCGCGGGCTTCATCTTAAACGCCTCCGGCACGGCCGCCATGTCGGCGTCCGGGACGAGGTACGGGCGGATGACCGCGTGCGGGCAGACGAGCGCGCAGTTGTTGCACTGTATGCAGTTGTCGATCTGCCACTCGGGCACGTTGACGGCGATGCCGCGCTTCTCGTACTTCGTCGTTCCGGTCGGCACGCGGCCCGCCGGGTCGAACGCGGAGACGGGCAGCTTGTCGCCCTCCTGCGCGAGCACCGGCTGGATGACCTGGTCGAAGTACTCGGTCGCGTCCACCTTCACGGGGTCGGCGCCGGTCGTGGCGCTCGCCCAGGCGGCGGGCACGGGAATCTCGACGAGGCCAGAGATCGCGATGTCGATCGCGTCCCAGTTCTGCTTGACGACCGCGTCGCCCTTCTTGCCGTAGGCCTTCTTCGCGTACGACTTCATGTACTCGTCGGCCTGGTCGTAGGGGATGACGCGCGCGAGCTTGAAGAACGCCGCCTGCATGATCGTGTTGATGCGGCCGCCCATGCCGACCTCGTGCGCGAGCTTGATCGCGTCGACGGTGTAGAAGCGCGCCTTCTTCTTCGCGAGCGCGACCTTCATCTGGATGGGAAGCTCCGCCTCCATCTGCTCGGCCGTCCACGGGCTGTTCAGCAGGAACACGCCGCCGTCCTTTAAAGACGAGAGCATGTCGTAGCGCGTGACGTAGGCCGGGTTGTGGCAGGCGATGAAGTCCGCCGAGTCGATCAGATAGGTCGACTTGATCGGGCTCTTGCCGAAGCGCAGGTGCGACACCGTGATGCCGCCGGACTTCTTCGAATCGTACGAGAAATACGCCTGCGCGTACATGTCGGTGTGGTCGCCGATGATCTTGATCGAGTTCTTGTTCGCGCCGACGGTGCCGTCGGAGCCGAGCCCGTAGAACATGCAGGACACGAGCCCCTCGGGGCTGGCGTCGATCTTCTCGCCCAGCGGGAGGGAGGTTCCGCTCACGTCGTCGACGATGCCGACGGTGAAGTGGTTCTGCGGCTGGCCGGCCGCCATGTTGTCGAACACGGCCTTGACCATCGTCGGGTTGAATTCCTTCGAGCCCAGGCCGTAGCGGCCGCCGAGAACTTCGATATCGTTGCGGCCCGCCTCGCGCAGCGCCGAGCAGATGTCGAGGTACATGGGCTCGCCCAGCGACCCGGACTCCTTCGTGCGGTCGAGCGCGGTGAGCGTCTTGCACGTGGAGGGAATCGCCTCGAGGAAGTGCCTGATCGAAAACGGGCGGTACAGGTGCGCCTTGATGAGGCCGACCTTCTCGCCGCGCGCGTTCAGGTAGTTGACGGTCTCCTCGATCGCTTCGCAGCTCGAGCCCATCGCGATGATCACGCGGTCGGCGTCGGGGGCGCCGACGTAGTCGAACAGCCTGTATTTGCGGCCGGTGAGCTCGCCTACCTTTTCCATGACCTTCTCGACGATCTCGGGGGTCGCGGCGTAGTAGTTGTTCCCGGCCTCGCGGCCCTGGAAGTAGATGTCCGGGTTCTGCGCGGTGCCCTGCTGGTGCGGGTGCTCCGGGTTCAGCGCGCGGCTTCGAAACGCCTTGACCTTGTCCCAGTCGACGAGCTTGGCGAGCTCCTCGTACTCGACGCCGTCGATCTTCTGCACCTCGTGGCTGGTGCGGAAGCCGTCGAAGAAGTGCAAAAACGGAACGGAGGACTCGAGCGTCGCGAGGTGCGCGACGAGCGCCATGTCCATCGCCTCCTGCACGGAGTTCGACGCGAGCATCGCAAATCCCGTCTGACGGCAGGCCATGACGTCGGAGTGATCCCCGAAGATTGAAAGCGCGTGATACGCGAGCGCGCGGGCCGACACGTGGAACACGCACGGCAGCAGCTCGCCGGAAATCTTGTACATGTTGGGGATCATCAAAAGCAGACCCTGCGACGCGGTGAACGTCGTGGTCAGCGCGCCGGCGGCCAGAGAGCCATGCACGGCGCCCGCCGCGCCCGCTTCAGACTGCATCTCCGCGACCCGCACGAACTGCCCGAACAGATTCTTGCGGCCCGCCGCGGCCCATTCGTCCGCGACCTCCGCCATCGGGGAGGACGGGGTGATGGGATAGATTGCGGCCACGTCGCTGAACGCGTACGCGACGTGGCTGACGGCGGTGTTGCCGTCTACGGTCATCTTGATGCTCAAGTGGAAGAACCTCCTTTAATCGAATCCATAGGATGTATAAAAACCCATATGCAGATTATAAGGAATGCCGCCCGCAAAGTCAAGGGAATTGGCGTTATGAAGGTTTACAATCCTGCTTCGAATTGTAAAACTTCCTCTTATACCAAGGAGGAATATTAATTTCTCCAAAGGGCCGAGGGATTTTCGATGCAGAACCGGGAGCCGGAGCGAGGCGTAGCAGGGGGACTGCGTTGAGCGGAGAGCGACAAAGTTCTGCGCGAAAAGACCCGGCGCGACGGGGAATTGATATTCCGGATCGGCATTAAAGCGCCGCCTTCATCGCCTCCCAGATCTCGCGCGCGCGCCGAAACTCCCGGAGGTGCGCCTCGGCATCCGCCGTATACCTCTCGAACTCGGTCAAGATGTCGTAAAACGCGCGGTCGTTGAAGTACGCGCAGACGGAGGGGATGTTCTCGCGCAGCGCGTTCCGGGCGTCCTCGAGGATTTCCCGGTAGGTGTCCGGGTGCGTGATGCGCATGTACAGCGGCTTATAGCGCACCCAGCCGATGCACGCGCGGTGGAACCGGCCGATGACCTCGCGCGAATCGTAGAGCGATATGCCCTTGAGGTTCGTCGGCAGCACGCCCCGAAGCAGGTTGCTGTAGAGCGCGAAGCCGTCGTGGAACGTGTACGCGGGAATCCGCTTGACCGTGTGATCGCCCAGGCAGGTTCCCAGAAAGCTGTCCTCGCCGCGCGCGCCGGGCGGGTTGTAGAACGGCGCGACCTTCTGGGGGTTCGTCAGGTTGAACCCGAGGTTGCCGCCGGTGATGAACTTCGCGCCGTTGACCGCCTCGACCAATTGCGGGGCAGACTGCGTGATGACCGTCTTGTCCGCGTAGGTCACGCCGCCGTTCTGCATGACCTCCTTGACGTCCTCCCACTTGAGCACGTCGCTGGACATCGCCTCGACGAACTTCCGAAACGCGCGCTCGTCGAGTATGCCGTCGAGCTCCAAAGACGGCAGCGGCGACAGGTAGCCGCAGTGGTAGCCGTTCGTGACGTCGGAAAACTGCAGGTACTTCACGTGCGTCTCGATCACGCGCTGGCCGCTCCAGAGCGCGACGCCGGACGTGTCGGAGTTCGTGACCGCCATCGGATATTCGTCGTCGTCGAAGAAGATCAGGTAGTCCATCTTCTGCCTGAGCGCCTGGTAGAGCACGATGTTGCGCTGCGCGGCGTAGCCGTTTCCGAAGCACAGCCGCGCCTCCCCGGCCGGGACGATTCCGAGCCCTGCGAGCTTCTCCGCCTCCCTCTTGACGTCCTCGGGCGAGAAGAAGAACACCTCGTCGAACCAGCGCCGGACGCGCGGCTCGATCTCCTCGTAGTCTTCCCGTTTTGTTCCGGAATACGCCGGGTCGAACGCCACAAACAGGTTCAGGCTCACGCCGCTCTCCAGCGGAAACTTCGACTCCTCCAGGTGAAACACGTAGGAGCGGAGCACGTTCTGAAAGCTCTTCCTCCCCGTCGCGAATCCGATTCCGACCCTCGTCGCCAAGCGTTCCATGCGGTCTGCCTCCTTTCGATCGTCGGGCATGCGCAGACGCGCAAAAAGTCGCGTGCGCGGCGCGCGGACGTCCCGCGGCATTCCCCGATCACGCGACTCCATAGGCTTTTGTGAAAACTTCCGCAAATCCCTCCCGCGCATACTGGGAAAAAACCGGGGTTCCATGATTGTCCCGTACACCAGTATAGCACAAACCTAACAAATATGCAAGAAACGCGAAAAACATGCGGGATCGAACGCGTCCGACCCCGCATGCTTCCTCAAAATCGTTCGGTTCAGCCGTCGACGAGCGTCAGCTCGAGCGCGTACTCCGTCAGGTATTCGGGCGGCCGGCCCTCTCCCGCGCACCGCACCGGAACGAGCCGTATCTTCTCCGGGATCGTCGGGAGGATTCCCCGGAAGTCGTATTCGTATTCCGTGCCCCGCGCGCCGTCCTCGCCGAGGCATTCCCCGATCGAGCCCCACCAGCTCATGTCGGCGGCGAACGGCGGCAGTTTGTCGACCTGCGCCGGCACCAGCTCCTCAAACGCCGCGAACGCGCCGCCGTCCGGGTAGATTTCCACGGCATATTGGATTCCCAGGTGCGTCATCTCGA
>ENA-UOUL01003399-UOUL01003399.1-bioreactor-metagenome-genome-assembly--contig:-NODE-3399-length-16393-cov-8.194594_pt1 | contig 16393 bp, 9 predicted proteins | sample MGYA00249838_ERZ747220 | MGnify/ENA primary metagenome ERZ747220 (study PRJEB28778, sample SAMN05720191) | bioreactor metagenome | isolation source: Anaerobic biogas reactor | place: USA:Washington...
AAGAGGCCGGTAATCGCCCGAACCGCGCGAAGACGTTGGAAGCGGGTAATCTGCTTGGCAAAGTAGCCGGTGGCTAACACGGCGGGCAAGGTGCCGAGTCCGAAAAAAGTCATTAGCAGGGCGGCTTCGCCAATGCTGGCGGCGCTGGCGGTCAACGAGCTGGCCGAACCGGGGGAGCGGACCGGGCCGTGGTGGGGCTACTCCAAGGGCAAGCTGGCCCTGGAGTGGCTGTCCTCCCTGCCCCTGCTGCGCACCTGCACCGCAGAGCGGGTGGCCTACCTGAACCTGTCCAGGCTCATTCCCCCGCCGCAATCCGCCCGGCACAGCAACCCCTTCCGGGAGTGGATTGGCGCCCAGATCCGGGCGGATTTCTACGGCTATATCAACCCGGGCCAGCCCCGGGCGGCGGCGGAAATGGCCTTCAGGGACGCCGCCATTTCCCATGTCAAAAACGGTATTTACGGTGCAATGTTTGTTGCTGCCATGATTGCAGCTGCCTTTGTATCCAGAAGACCGGAAGAAATTGTGCAAGCCGGGCTGGAACAGATCCCGGCGGGATCCAGGCTGTATGAGAAAGTGTCGGCCTTGTTGGACAACTGGGCAAACGGGCTTTCCAAAGAGGATTTTCAGACAGCCTTCTACCGGGAGTATGACGACCGCAACCCCCACCACTGGTGCCACACCATCCCCAATGCCCTGCTGGTGGCAGCGGGCCTGCTGTACAACGGGATGGACTTCGTTTCAACCATCGGCTTTGCCGTGGAAAGCGGCTTTGACACCGATTGCAACGCCGCCACTCTGGGCTCCATCCTGGGCGCCGCCCTGGGCAGCCAGGCCCTTCCGGAAGACTGGATCCGCCCCCTGAACAACAAGATCCGCAGCTGTGTCAGCGGCTATGACGGCCTGGCCATCACGGAGCTGGCCGGGCGAACCATGAAACTGGCGAATTGAGATCCAACTTCAATAAAACCGGGATGCCATGTAAATATTGGCATCCCGGATTGGTGGAGGTGAGGGGAATCGAACCCCTGTCCGAAGATTCAAACCCGTGGTTTTCTCCGAGCGCAGACGGTGGTTTAAATTTCCCACCCCTGGACGCCCGCCGTCAGGCTGCCAGGTTAGGTAGCTTCATGGTGCCGGCCACGCCGCAAAGCTTAGGCGGGCCCGTTCCTCACATCATTGACGCCGGGGGCTCAAGCCGTGAGCGCTTGAGGCCGACGATCACGGCTTAGGCCGCGAAAGCGAATTGCTGATTGTTGTCAGTTCAATTTGTTCCCCGTTGTTGCGCGGTTCAGGGGCCGCGGCTCGCTTACCATGTGCCCGACGATCCCCGTCGAAACCAGTGCACCCCCATGGTGCAGGGGCGGACTGACCACGCCCCCGGCGTCCTTATTTTACCATAGCGCACGCTTCCAGGCAAACAAGTGTGTGCTTTTCTGTGCAATCCCCATCTTAAGTTGCGGGCATATCCATTTGTTCAACGAAATCATTTCCCGATGGCACAGCCTCCTCAATCCCTGATTTAATTCTTTATGACCAGGCTGCGTTGCGTTTTACCCAATTCATCCAGCATGGCAGGGCGGCGGTGATAGATTCGCGCCAGCAGTTCTATCAGGGCCAGTGCCTTGTCCTTACCGCCTGTCTGAGCCAACTGCCTGATGAGGCGGCAGACCTCAGCATACTGTTTGCGGTTGCCTGCCTCCCGGGCAGCTATTGTGATTTCCTTGCCATACAGGTCATAAACCAGGGCTGGATAGTATTTTGCCAACTTCTTTCCGTATTCAAACACCAGGATGCTGTTTGACTTCACCTCTTCCATCAGCAGAACCCATTCATTTTCCTGGTTTAAAATGATTGCATACATGACGGAAGGCAGCTTGGTTTTCAATTCAGAACGCAGCTTTGGATAGGCTTCGTCCCATTGATGGTCCTCAACCAGCAGGCTTTTCAGGCGGCCATAATACTTAAGATCTCCCTGCAACAGCAGGGTCTTGGCTGTAGTAATCAGCTTTTTCCGGTTTCCAATGAGCTGGTAGACCTCATACAGACGGTACCACCACTCCGAAGGCCTGCCCAAGCTGCTGCCTTTAAGTTGCCTGATTCGCTGCAGACACAGTTGCTCTGCATGGAGGTAATCTCCCTTCCTGATGTCGTCCTGAAAAGCCAGCTCCCGGAATTCATCCTGGGCTATGCGAAGGTCAATGAAGGCCCGGGCCGCCTGATCCCCTTCCAGGATGCGGATTATACGCAGGCGGACAAGGTCCTCCTTGGTTTGCTCAAAGGCATAATAGGGCCTGTCCTTATTGTTTCTGATTTCAAGCAAGACTTCTTCGATGCTACCCTTGTTTTCAGGGGTGGCAAAAAGGGCTGCAATCTGCATGAGTTCAAAGCGACAATGATTCCAGTCCTCAAAAACCTTGTGCCGCGCTTCCTTGCACAGTTTGGTAAAACATTTTTTCTGCTCCGCTGTGCTGCCATGTTCAGATATATCCCGGCAAGCCTCCTCCAGCAGAGCCAGGCATTCCTCGATGGCCATGCCCAGGTAGCCGGAACTGCTGTCGGAAGATTCAGCAAGATCCACCCCCTGATGTAGCAGATACACCGCCAGATTATAGGCAGACTGGGGATAGCCCTTGTTCAGCCGCTCCCTGGCCCGGTCCAGGCAATCCAGCATTACAGAGCTTACCTGATCGCAGCCCGTATAATCCAGAAATCCATGGCGACGGTTTTTCCGAATAGCCCGCCTGACCTCTTCCTTCGCCATGGCCAGGTCCTGCATGGCATCTACCGGCGCATAATCCATCATCAGCCTGGTTTTGAGGTTCTGGTCCTCCCCTGCCTGCTGCTGAATGATATCCAGCAGCTTCTCCTTGGGCAGGTCTGCCAGGAGATCTTTCAAGTTGTCTGTTCTCTGATTGGGTTTGACTGCCTTTGGCTGATTCTTTTTCTCGTAGTCACCATCCGAAATGGCCAGCAGCACGGCAACGATGTGCTTGCACACATCGCCATAGTCATAGGGGCAGTTGCATGAATAATCCAGCACCTCGCCTGCTTCATCCAACTCCACATGCACCTGGTAGGGCCTGTGGCTGCTGCCGCTGACTATACCTGTAAACAGGCCGGAGGCGTCCTTGCCCAGGCTGTCAATCATCCCGTTTTCATAATAATCCTTGCCGCGGATTAGGATCGCTTGAGGTACAGCGTCAAATATATCCTGCATGTTCATCTCCCAGCCTCGCCCTTTCTGTCAACCGGTGCACGCGCCCACCCTGCTGGAAAGTATACAAGATAAACAGGGCCACTATTGCAGGATTTAATACTGGACGAATGAAAGAACGCACGCATGGGTCGAGCAATTTTTTGTCTCCGCTAAACTGAGAGAAGGAGGCGTAGCCTCGTCGGGACGCCCTGCGCTCCTTTTCCACCGTTCAAGCAAATTGGAGGTGTCCGCTTCGGGTTCCCTGCTCTCGCTTGAAAGCGTGATTTCAAGCGGAAGAAAGGATTCCGGAACACAATGCGCTTTCGAGCTTGCTCAGAAGCAATCTCAGTGGCGTGAAGGCTGACGCAGGGATGACTCATGGAAGCGTTACTGGCTGAGTCCAGAATATAGCTACTCCTCCCGTCCACCCCGCTGTCCCTGGCGCATGGCCCGCTCCATGTCCCGCTCGGCGTCTCTTTTGGCCAGGTCGTCCCGCTTGTCGTGGAGGCGCTTGCCCCGGCAGACCCCCAGCTCCAGCTTCACCAGGCTGTCCTTCAAATACAGCTGCAGGGGGATCAAGGTATAGCCCTGGCGGGCCACTGCGGCCTGCAGCTTTCTGATTTCCGACTTGTGCAGCAGCAGCCGCTTGGGCCGTAAGGGGTCGGTGTTGAACACGTTGCCGTGGTCGTAGGGGCTGATGTGCATGCCGTCCACAAACACCTGGCCCTCCCGCACCCGGGCATAGCTTTCCTGCAGGTTGGCCTTGCCCTGGCGGATGGATTTCACCTCGGTGCCCTTTAATTCGATGCCGCACTCGTAGCGCTCCTCCACAAAATACTCGTGGCGGGCGCGGCGGTTCTGCACCAGGGGCTTCACGCCCTTTATCTTTGCCATCCATGATCTCCTTTACAAACCAGCATGGGGACAGTATAGCACGGCCGCCATCCGCTATCAGCCGGGCAGGTCCCCCGCCTCCGGCACTAGCTGGATGGGAGCATCCTCGGTCACCAGGACGGCCTCCCCCCGCCTTAACAGGTAGAGCCAGGCTTCCTTTACCGGCTGGCCGGTGATGTCCCGCAGGGCCCGCATGTACCAGCGCATCTGGTCCCGGTAGCGGTCCCTCAGGGTGTCCGGGTCCCCCCAGTCGGTTTTATAGTCCACCAGCACCCAGGCCCCCGCTTCTACAAAGCAGCTGTCCAGCACCCCCTGGAGGATCATGTCCTCGTCCGCCAGCAGGGTGAAGGGCCATTCGGCGTGGCGCTCCGGGCTGGCGGCCATGCGCTGGGCCAGGCTGCTGCGGTAGAAGCGTTGCACGTCCTCCTCCCGGATGCTGTCCCGCTCGGCCCGGGTCAACAGGTTTTTCTGCAGCATCCCATCCATGGCGGCGGCCAGGGCCGTTTGCAGGGGCCCGTCCGCCAGGGCCACGAAATCCGCAGGGTCCAGGGCGCACAGCACCTTGTGGGCCGCCGCCCCCCGCTGGGCCGCGGTGAGGCGCTCCCCTGCGATGCTTTCCAGGACGGGCTCCATGAGCCGCACCGGCTGCAGCTCCCTGCGCTTCACCTCCGGGGTTTCGTCCTGGCTTTCCAGGTGGGCGGTGCGCCGCAGCAGGGCGGTGACGGAGCTTTTCTGAGGAATGCGCAGGGGCGGCTGCAGGGGCTTGAACAGGTTGTCCGGCGCCTCAATCCCCGGGGGCATCTGAAGGGCGGCGCTGGCGGCCGCAGGGCTTCCTTCTTGGGCTGTCAGGCTGTAGGCATCATGCCATGCGATCAGAAAGCGGCTGCCGTTGTAGGCGGTAAACAGGCCTTCAAAGCCCTGGGACAGGGGTTCGTACAGCGGGGCGCAGACCCAGTCCAGCATGGATTTGGCGGCGCTGGCCGCATAATCCCCCTCCGGCAGCCCCCAGCGGAGGAGGGCGCTGTCCAGCCGGCCCGCGCTGCCCACCAGAATGAGGCGCTCCTTGGCCCGGGTCAGGGCCACATACAGCAGGCGGGCCTCCTCGCTTTGCTCCTCCCGGGTCTTTTTCACCCGGATGGCGCTGACGCCAAAGCCGTCCTTGAAATAGCGGTGCGCCACGTTCACCTGGCGCAGGGCCAGGCCGGTCTGGGCGTCCATCAAAAGGGGCAGTTCAAAGCGGCTGCCGGCAAAATGCCGGGCCAGGTCCGGGACAATCACCACGGGAAACTGCAGGCCCTTGGACTTGTGCATGGTCATGATGCGCACCACGTCCTCCTGCATGCCCAGGGAGGCGCTGCGGTCCCTGAGGTTGGATTTGATGGCCTTCAAGGCCCGCTCCACAAAATCGCTCAGGTTGAGGGGCTCCCCCTCCGGCGCGGCCTGGGCCACCAGGATGCGCAGGTTGGCCCGGCGCAGCCTGCCGTCCTCCCGGGCGCCTGCCAGGGCATAGAGGCCCGATTCCCGCAGCAGCAGGCCTAAAAAGCGGTCCAGGGGCATGGTGCCGGCCATCAGCCGCCAGCGCTCCAGGCGCTCCAGCGCCGACTTGCACTTGCTGTCCTGCTGTGCCAGGGCAAAAAAGGATTCGTGCAGCGGGCTTCTGGCGGACTCCGCCTGCTCCCGCAAGCGGGCCAAATCATCCGGCGTGAAGCCAAAGACCGGGCTGGCCAGGGCCGAGAGCAGGGGCACATCCTGCAGGGGGTTGTCCAGCACCTGCAGCAGGGACAGCACGTCCCGGACGTCCGTCTGGGTGTAGAACTCCCCCTGGGCGTCGGAATAGGTGGGGATGTCCTGGGCGTTGAGCATCTCCGCCATCACAGAGGCCCGGCCGGCCGCGTTGCGCAGCAGGATGACGATGTCCCGGTAGGACAGCTCCCGGCTGCCGGCGGCGTCTTCGATAGCGGTGCCCACCAGTTCCCGGATGCGGCGGGCCACCAGGCGGGCCTCATACACAAAGGCCTGCTCCGCTTCCCCCGGGGGCAGGGGGGCGGGTTCTTCCTCCTCCCCGGGCATGGCTTCTGCCGCCACCTCCTCCAGGGTGTCCAGGGCGGCATCCGGATCCGCCGGCTCCCCGTCCTTGTGCAGCAGGTGCAGTTCCACCGGCGGGTCGTCCAGGTCCTTGCGCCCGGTGGTCAGCATGGCCTCGTCATCATAGGCGATCTCTGTGGCTTTTTCCCGCATGGCCCGCTGAAAAATCAGGTTCACGGCGTTTAGGATATTGGCCCGTGAGCGGAAGTTGTCCTTCAGGGTGATCAGGCGCTCCCGGGCTTCCTCGTCCATGGAAAACTGCCCGTGCTTGCGCAGGAACAGGGAGGGGTCCGCCAGGCGGAAGCGGTAGATGCTCTGCTTCACGTCCCCCACCATGAACAGGGTGTTGCCGGGGCCCCGCAGGCGGCGGATGATGGCCTCCTGGATCTGGGAGATGTCCTGGTACTCGTCCACAAACAGCGCGTCATAGGAGGACACCACCTCTTCCCGCACCTGGTCATCCTGCAGGGCCAGCAGGGCCAGGTGCTCCATGTCATGGAAGTCCCACAGCAATTCTGCCGCCTTTAAGGCCTGGTAGCGCTGGGCGGTGTCCTTCACCAGGGCGGCCAGCGCCTGGAGCCGGGGCAGGGTGGCCCGGATGTCCGCCATCCAGGCATCTGCCTGGGCCGCATCCGCCGGCAGCAGGGCCAGGGCGCCATTGATCAGGTCCTTGGCCTCCTGGCGCAGCACGTCCTTCACCAGGGCGGCCAGCTCCGGGTCCTCCGACTCCGGCGCCTTTTTGCTGGACAGGCGGGTGAAGCGGGGGCTGCCCAGGGTGGGCCGGGGCTGCTTTAAGGCTGTTTGCAGCATGTCCACCATCACCAGGTCGTCGCTGATGGCGCTGGCATAGCGGCCGGGCCCTTCCGGACGGGCGCAGAGGTCTGCACAGGCTGACAGCAGTCCCTCTGCCCCTTCCAGCATCAGCCGGGCCTCCTGCAGCATCACCTGGTACCAGGGGTGGGCGTACAGGTCCTGGCAGCGGTCCGCCTGCACCATCTCCTCCAGCCACAAAAAGGGGGCTTCCTTGGCCATGAGGAAGTTATACAGGGCCGTGACCATCTCCAGGATCTGGGCCTCGGTGAAGGCCTCCGCCAGGTCCAGAAAGGCCGGGGTGGGGTCCTCATGGGCAGCGTCCAGGGCCTCGTCCTGGGCCCGGGAGAACAATTCCTGCTGCCGGGCCTCGTCCGCGGCCCTGGAGTTGGGGTCGGTGCCGGCGGCCTGGAAGTACTGCCGCAGCAGCTTCTGGCAAAAGCCGTGGAGGGTGGAAATATCGGCGCCCCCCAGCTTCAAAAACTGCCTTCTGATGTGCTCACTGTCCACCGCCTCCTCCGCCAGCAGGGCGGTGAGGCGCTCCTTCATCTCCTCCGCCGCGGCCTTGGTGAAGGTCATCACCAGCATCCGGTCCAGCTGCATCCCCTCGTTGAGGAGGCTGCGCACCCGCTGGATGAGGACGGCGGTTTTGCCGCTGCCGGCGGCGGCGGACACCAGGATGTCCGGGTTGCGGGCGGTGATGGCCTGCAGCTGGCGGGGGGTCCACTCAGGCATCGGACACCTCCATCAGCCGGGCAAAGGCCTGCATCACGGCCAGCTTGCCGGACACATAGGTGAGGGCCCCCTGCTGGTAGACGGCATAGGGCGGCCGCATGGGGGCATCGCAGGACAGCTCGATGGAAGCCCCCTGCACAAAGGCGCCGGCGGCCATAATTACCTGGTCCTCATAGCCCGGCATGTCCCAGGGCTCGGGGCTGGCAAAGGAATCCACGGGGGAGGCGCTCTGGATGCCCTGGCAGTAGGCCACCACCTTCTCGGGGCTGCCCATCAGGAGGGCCTGGATGATGTCGCTGCGGGCTTCAAAGGGGCCGGGGAGGGCTGCCATCCCCAGCAGCTCCGCCACCCGGGCGGCCAGGGCCGCGGTTTTCAAAGCCTGGCACACGGTGTGGGGCGCCATGAAGAGGCCCTGGTAAAAGGGCCGGTAGGAGGCCTCATAGCTGCCCACCTCCCGGCCGATGCCGGGGGCGGTGAGGCGGTGGGCCACCCGCTCCACCGCCTTGGTGGTGCCTGCGATGTAGCCGCCGGTGGGGGCGATGCCGCCCCCCAGGTTCTTAATCAGGCTGCCGGCCACCAGGTCGGCGCCGAAGAAAGTGGGCTCCTCCGGGGTGACGAAGGCGCCGTAGCAGTTGTCCACCATGACAAAGGCCGCGGGGTTCTTCTGTTTGACTGCCGCCACCACGGCTGCCATGTCCTGGGGCATCAGGGAGGGCCGGAGGGCATAGCCCCGGCTGCGCTGGAGGAAGACCACCCGGGTCTGGGGCGTCATGGCGGCCACTACCGCTGGGATGTCCACCTGGCCTTGATCATTCAGGTCCACCACCCGGCAGGAAACCCCCATTTCCGCCAGGGAGCCGGGCTCCCGGTGAAAGCCGATGACCCCTTCCAGGGTGTCGTAGGGGGCGCCGGTGGCCACCAGCAGCTCCTCCCCCGGCAGCAGCAGGCCAAAGAGGCAGACCGCCAGGGTGTGAGTGCCGCTGGCCAGCTGGGGCCGGCAGATGGCAGCCTCCGCGCGGAAGATGTCTGCACACAGGGCCTCCAGGGTGTCCCTTGCGATGTCGTCATAGCCGTAGCCCGTGGTGGGCGTGAAATGCCGGGCGGCCACCTGGTGGCGGGCAAAGGCGGCCAGCACCCGCCCGGTCCACAGCTCCTCCACCTGGGAAAAGCCGGCAAACACCGGCGCCAGGTCGCTTTCAGCCTGCCTGATCAGGGACGCAAGATCCTTCTTCATCATGCGTCAAACATGGTCTGGATGCGCTCCAGGTTGGTGTCCGGGTCCTTCTTGCCGTTGAGCCAGGTGATGCGCTTGTCCGCGGTGAACCAGGTCATCTGCCGCTTGGCATAGTTCCTGGTGCGGCGGGACATCAGTTCCATGGCATCATCCATGGTGGACTCCCCCCGCAGGTAGGGCAGCAGCTCCTTGTAGCCCAGGCCCTGCATGCTCTGGGCCTGGGGGCTGACCCCGGCATCCAGCAGGCCTTTCAGCTCCCGCAGCAGGCCGTCCCTGAGCATCCGGTCCGCCCGGGCGTTGATGCGCTCGTACAGCTCCTGCCGGGGCCAGGCCAGGGCAAACAGCCGCATGTCATAGGGGCCGTCCTCATCGGTCTGCTGGGGCTGGGCGGACATGGGGGTGCCGGTCAATTCCAGCACCTCCAGGGCCCGGATCACCCGGCGCAGGTTGTTGGGGTGCAGCTTTTTCGCGGTTTCCGGGTCCTTCTCCTCCAGGATTTTGTGCACCGCCTGGTTGCCCTCCTCCTGGGCCATGTGGAGGTAGCGCTCCCGGATCAAGACATCGCTCTGGGTATCGCCAAAGACCATCTCCCGGGAGAGGGCCCGCAAGTACAGCCCCGTGCCGCCGCACAGCACCGGCAGCCGGCCCCGGCTGAGCACCTCCTCAATGGCGGCCTTGGCCTGGGGCTGGTATTCCGCCACGGAATAGGGGCTGTCCGGGGGCACGATGTCCAGCATGTGGTGGGGCACCAGCTCCCGGTCCTGGCGGCTGGATTTGGCGGTGCCGATGTCCATCCCCTGAAACACCTGCATGGAATCCATGCACACAATCTCCCCGTTCATGGCCTGGGCAGCCTGCAGGGCCAGGGCCGATTTGCCGCTGGCGGTGGGGCCCACCAGCCCCAGAATCTTTGGCTTTTTCATCCTTGTATCCTCTTGAATCGTTTTTCCAGTTCCCGCCGCGTCATCTCCAGCACAATGGGCCGGCCATGGGGGCAGGAGGGGATGGTCTGCCGGGCGGTCATCTCGTCTGCCAGGGCCTGGAGGGCCCCCTCCGGCAGGCGTTCCCCGCCCTTCACTGCATGCTTGCAGGAGGCCATGATGATGCGCTCCCTGAGGCTGCGCCCTGCCAGCCTGCCGGCATCCCGCAACTCGTCCAGGGCGTCCAGAAAGCTCCGGGCCGCCAGGGGCTCCCCCAGTTCCACCGGCACGCTCAGCAGGCGCACCGCCCGGTGGCCGAAGTCCTCGGCCTCAAAGCCGGCCTGGGCCAGCGCCTCCTGGTAGGCCAGGAAGGCCTGGTAGTCCGGGTAGTCCAACTCCAGCAGCTGGGGCAGCAGCAGGGTCTGGGCGGGCTGTTTTTCATCTGCCGACAGCATCATCCGGTCAAAGAGCAGCCGCTCGTGAAGGGCGTGCTGGTCAATCAGCAGCAGGCGCTCCCCCTGCTGGGCGATGATGTAGGTGTGGAAGGCCACCCCCAGCACCTGGAGCCGCTCCCCGGGCCTGGACACCTGGGGGGCGTGCAGCTGCTCCGCCTCTTCCTCAGCCGCCAGGGCGGGCCCTGGCACCGGGGCAGCAACCTCTTGCACCGCTTCCACCGCTATATCCCGGGCCACCAGGGCCCGGGGCGGGGGCTGTAGCGCCGGGGCGGCGGCCCGGGGCGGCGCTTCCTCCTGAGGGGCAGGGGGCGCCTCCGGCTCCACCCGGCTCACCCTTGGGGCATCCGCCTCCGGCGGCCGTTCAAACAGGGGGGGCGGGCTGTCCAGGGGCGCTGTGGCCACCGCCGTCCTGATGATGTCACTGAGGGCATCCAGCACCTCGTTTTCCCGCTGGAAGCGCACCTCCCATTTGTTGGGGTGGACGTTCACATCCACCGCCTCATAGGGCAGGGTGATGGACAGGGCGCACAGGGGGTAGCGGCCGATCATCACCCGGTGGCGGCAGCCCTCCTCCACCGCCCGGCTCAAGAGGCTGCTGCGCACTGCCCGGCCGTTTAGGAAAAAATGCTGGTGGCTGCGGTTGCCCCTTGCTTCCTCCCCGATGCCCACCAGGCCGGACACCAGCATCCCGGCGCCGGCCCCTTCCACCTTCACCAGGGCCTTGAGGGTGGAAAGGCCGTACACCGCCAGCACCGCGCTGTCCAGGCTGCCGTCCCCGGGGCTGGCGTAGAGCTGCTTTCCGTCGGAGGTGAGCCGGAAGGCCACGTCCGGCCGGGACAGGATGAGCAGCTGAATCAGTTCCGCGCACAGGGCCGCCTCCCGCTGGGGCTTTTTCATGTAGTCCCGGCGCACGGGGGCGTTGTAGAACAGGTCACGCACCGTCACCTGGGTGCCCTCCGCCGAGGCGGCCTCCACGATGCCCTTCATCTCGCCGCCTTCGTTCACCGCCTTCATCCCCGACAGGCTGTCCTTCTGCCGGCTGATGAGGGTGACCCGGCTCACCCGGGCAATGCTGGGCAGGGCCTCCCCCCGGAAGCCCAGGGTGGCCACGGAATGCAAATCCTCCGCCCGGCCCAGCTTGCTGGTAGCATGGGGCAAAAACACCAGGCGCAGGTCTTCCGGCGCAATGCCCGCGCCGTTGTCCGTCACCCGGATCAGGTCCAGCCCGCCCCCCTCAATGGCCACCGACACCGCAGTGGCCCCGGCGTCCAGGCTGTTTTCCACCAGCTCCTTGATGCAGCTGGCGGGCCGCTCCACCACCTCCCCGGCGGCAATCAGCTCCACCACCTCCGGGGGCAGCACACGGATCAGTCCTGACATCCTTCCTCCTTTATCATGCTCATATCTTCCGGGCCTTTTCCTTCAGCACAAACAGCTGGTTCAAGGCCTCCATGGGGCTCATCTGAAGCACGTCCAGCTGGGCCAACTCCTGCACCAGTTCCGCCCGGGCAAACTCCCCCAGGTCCAGCTGCTCGTTTTTCTGCCTGCCCTTTTTCTTCTCCAGGATGTTTTGCCCGATGGTGTCCTGGGTGATGTTGCTGGCCTCCAGCCGGGCCAGGATCTCCCGGGCCCGGGCCACCACGCTGCGGGGGACGCCGGCCATCCGGGCCACATAGACGCCGAAACTTTTGTCCGCCCCGCCCCGCTTGATCTTGTGCAGGAAGATGACCTCATCCCCCATTTCCTTCGTGAGCACGCTCACGTTCACCACCCCGGGCAGGGCGCCTTCCATGCCGGAGAGCTCGTGGTAGTGGGTGGCAAAGAGGGTGAGGGCGCCGGAGGTTTCCGTCCCGGCCAGGTACTCCACCGCCGCCCAGGCGATGGACAGGCCGTCCAGGGTGCCGGTGCCCCGGCCCACCTCGTCCAGCACCACCAGGGAATGGGGGCTGGCGTTGCGCAAAATCTGGGACAGTTCAATCATCTCCACCATGAAGGTGGACTGGCCGGCGGCCAAATCGTCCTGGGCGCCGATGCGGGTGAAGACGTTGTCCAGCAGGGGGATGTCCGCCGCGTCCGCCGGCACGAAGGAGCCCATATGGGCCATCAGGCAGATCAGCGCCGTCTGGCGCATGTAGGTGGACTTGCCCGCCATGTTGGGCCCGGTGACGATGAGGACCCGGTCGTTGCGGTCCATCTGGGTGTCATTGGGCACAAAGCCCCCTGCCTGCAAAGCCCCCTCCACCACCGGGTGCCGGCCTTCCTGAATGTTCAGCCTGCCCTCCAGGTTAATCTGGGGGCGGGTGTAGCGCTTGTCCCTTGCCGCCTGGGCCAGGGACTGCAGGGCGTCCAGGGTCTTGAAGCCCAGGGCCAGGTCCTGCAGGGGCGTGATGTGGGTAAACAACTCATCCAGGAGCGCGCTGTACAGGGCGCTTTCCAGGCGCAGGGCCTCCTCCTGGGCGCCCACGGCCTTGCGCTCCAGGTCGGTGAGCTCCTCCGTGGTGAAGCGCTCGGCGTTGGCCAGGGTCTGGCGGCGGACGAAGTGCGCCGGCACCAGGCCGTAGTTGGAGCGGGTCACCTCAAAGAAATAGCCGAAGACCCGGTTGTACTGGATCTTCAGGTTCTTAATCCCCGTGGCCTCCCGCTCCCGGGCCTCCAGGTCGCTGATCCATTTGCGGCCGTCCCGGGCAGCCAGCCGGGTTTCATCCAGCTGGGCATCATAGCCTGCCCGGATGACGCCGCCATCGGACAGGGCCACCGGGGCATCCTCCGCAATGGCCCGGCGCAGCAGCTCCGCCAGCGCCGGCTGGGGGGCCAGCAGCCTGTTCAGGGCGGCAAAACCGGGCTGGGGCAAGCTCGCCAGCAGCCGGCCCATCAGGGGCGCCTGCTCGATGGAGCGCAGCAGGGCCAGGCAGTCCCGGGGGTTCAAGGTGCGGTAGCTCAATTTGGACAGCAGCCGCTCCAGGTCGTAGACCTGTTTCAGCAGCGCGCTGACCTCCGACTGCATCACCGGGTCCTGGACCAGGGTCGCCACGCAGTCCAGGCGCTCGTTGATCAAATCCCTGTCAATCAGGGGCCGCTCCACCCAGGAGCGCAGCAGCCGTGCGCCCATGGCGGTCTGGGTCCGGTCCAGCTCATGCAGCAGGGTGCCCTTGCCGCCCCGGCCGTCCAGCCGGGCCACCAATTCCAGGCTGCGCCTGGTGGCCGCCGGCAGGGGCATACTCATGTCCCCCCGCAGCACCGTAACCCGGGTGATGTGCTTCAGGGCCACCATCTGGGTGTCGCTCAAATAGCGCAGCAGGGCCCCGGCAGGGCAGACCAGCAGCTCCTCCCGGGCCGGCAGGCCTACGGCCTCCGGGGTCTTCACAGAAAACTGCTGGTTGATCTGCTCCCGGGCCCGGTTCCTGGCAAAATGCTCGGCCCGCACCTGGGTGATGTAGCCGGTATAGGCCGCCTGCAGCCGTTCCGTGTCGTTGCTCAGGGCCTCCATGGGCTGCTGGCTTTGCAAAAAGGCCGCGGCGGCCCCCTCCCCCTCGGGGAAGGCCCGCACAAAAAACTCCCCGGTGGCCACGTCGCAAAGCGCCACCCCGGCCCGCTTCCCGGCGTAGTACACCGCGGCGATGAAGCGGTTTTTGGTGTGCTCCTCTGCGGCGCCCTCCGCATAGGTGCCCGGGGTGATGATGCGCACCACCTCCCGGCGCACCAGGGTTTTGCCCTTCCCGGGCTCCTCCGTCTGCTCGGCGATGGCCACCTTGAAACCCCGGCTGATGAGCCGGGCGATGTAGCCGTCCACGCTGTGCCAGGGCACCCCGCACATGGGGGCCCGCTCGGGGAGGCCGCAGTCCCGTCCGGTGAGGGTCAATTCCAATTCCCGGCTGGCGGTGACGGCGTCCTCAAAGAACATCTCATAAAAATCCCCCAGCCGGAACATCAGGATGGCATCGGGGTTCTGCTCCTTCAGCTCCAGGTACTGGCGCATCATCGGGGTCAGTTCAGACACAGGCATTTCTCCTTTTCATGCACCTGATTATATCATATTTGGGTGGGGTTTTGGGGAGAGGCACCGCGCAGCACCTCCCCGCATTTGCGCAAGCCTGAAAAGGCCGCTGCGAAACCGCAGCGGCCTGGGTGAAGGGATATGGTGTTTGGAAAGATCAATCACCCACCAGCATGTTGATGATGTACACCAGGTCGTCAATATTCACCTTGTCGTCCTTGTTGGCATTGGCGTTTTCCATGGATTTGGGCGGGATTGTGTTGATGATGTATTCCACAATGGCCCCCAGGTCCGCAGTGTTCACGCGGCCGTCTGCATTGGCATCACCCCGGGTGACATCCAGGAGAACTTCAAAGTCTTTCGCAGCGGTATGGATTCTGCCTTTTGCATCCTTCACCGTCACCTCTACATAGCATGTCGCAAACCAGTTGGGCACCTCGGCTGCGCTTGTGGCTGTGGCGCTTTCCGCCTGGGTGGAGAATGTCTGGTAGCCGTCAAGCCAAATCCCTGTATACCATTTAAACGCGTAGGTATACGGGGCTTCTCCGCCTTTCACTTCAACAGAAGCTGTCTGTTCACCAAAGGCTTTGACCTGATGGCTGCCCAGGGTGATTGTGGCTTCGATCGGTACTTCTGCAGGCTCGCTTCCGGTGATCACAAAGTCCATTTCATCATAACTGAAGCGTCCATCCTTGTCCCTGACCGTGACCCAAACCACGCCCTTCTTTCCAAACACCACGTTCAAGGTGTAGCTGGTACCGGTGATCTTGTCCAGGGAACGCACCGTGTTGGAAAACATTCCGCTTGAATACTCTGATATCGTCCAGTTCAAAGCGTAGGTGTAGCCGCCAGCGCCACCTGAGGCAGCCCAGCTGGCGGTGATGCCTTCCTTGTTTCCGGTATCCACGCTGTCCTTGTCCAGGGACAGCGTCACAACGAGAGGCTCTGTCGTGCTGCCGCCGATGATCTCGAAGGTTTTGCCTTCTGTAACACTCACGCCCCGGCCGTCTGTCACGGTAACAGCAAAAGTGCATCTGTCACCCCAGGTGGGCACAAACGTGTCTTCATTGGCGGTCGTGTAATCGGTGTATTTAGCTGTGGATGACATATTCATCGCATTATCACGGATGTTCCACTTGCTCGTGAATGTGAGGGGAGCAACCCCTCCTGATGCCGTCCAGCTCGCTTTGACAGCCTCTCCTACATTGACGCTGCTTTTGTCCAAGTCAATGGAGAGCACAAGGTCTTCAGCCTTTTGCTCCCCCTTGATATCAAAGTTGATGCTTTTATACAGTTCTCTGCCCGTTACGTCTTTCAGCTGTACATCCAACTGTCCGGCAATCCCCCTGCGTGGAACAAAGCTGCTGGTGGTGGCGGCGGTATCATACAGTCCATCATCATACTGCCAGTATTCATCCTGAAGGGATTTGACCTTCCAATAGTAGGAGACTGAATACGGGGCAATACCTCCAGAAGGCGTGCAGGATACAGTAATGGTTTCTCCAACAGTTACGCTGGTTTTATCCAAAGACAAGTCCAGCTTCAGGGGCAGGGATGCCGGGTCGCCTGTAATGTAAAATTCCTTGCTTGAACTGACCTCAAAACCCCTTTGGTCCCTTGCAACAACCTCCAGATCCCCTTTGTAACCATAGGTCGGCTGAAAGCTTCTTGAAGTTGTTGTGGTGCTATGACCTGATGAAACCCAGTTCTCTTCACCGCTTGCCTGATCGGTAACCTTCCAGTAATACGAGTAGGTATAAGGCTCGACGCCACCCTGAGCTTCCCAGGTGCCCGTGATGCGCTCATTCTTGTCTATGGCAACGGTAGACTTGTCCAGTTGAAGGATCAAGACCATGGCTTCCACAACCGGCGCCCCGGTGACGGTCACTCCCTCACGCCGGCCGTTGCAAGGACCCGAGCGAACATCTTGGCCGTCGTCGCTGCGAGGTCGAGCGTTCTCGGCCGGCCCTCGGTTCGCCCTCCGTCCTCGTAGGCGGTGGCCGCCTTCTTGCCGGTCTTTCGGGCCTGCCTTCCGGCGTTCACCCGAAGTTCGCCGAAGTTCGGCGG
>ENA-UOUL01003403-UOUL01003403.1-bioreactor-metagenome-genome-assembly--contig:-NODE-3403-length-16355-cov-4.388438_pt1 | contig 16355 bp, 10 predicted proteins | sample MGYA00249838_ERZ747220 | MGnify/ENA primary metagenome ERZ747220 (study PRJEB28778, sample SAMN05720191) | bioreactor metagenome | isolation source: Anaerobic biogas reactor | place: USA:Washington...
CCTCCACCTTTCGGTTGCGGTCGGCGTCCTCGGGCATCTCAGGCCCCATCACGAATTCGACACTCCCTTTTTGCTACGCCCCACGAGTGATACTGCGTAGGAGCGGCGATCCACGTCCAGATAGTCTCGCGCCAGCGGGTCGATCATGCGGTTCAACACCTGCATGCGTTCGTCATCTCCCTCCTCCTGGGCGTCCTGCAGCATGAACCGAAGTTCACGCAGCAATCGCCCGAGGTAGTCGCGGCGCAGTCGCACCGAGCATTTGACGAGGTCCTCTCGGACCATGTCGGCTGAAAGGGGTGGTCCAGACCGTAGTATTTGCAACAAGGATTCTACACGAGCGGCCAATTCAGTGTCAAGTTGCCCAATGTAGCGGGCCGTCGTCTCGGCGCCGCCACCCCTTCCGTACGTTGGCTCGGCATGGCCCTCGGCCACCATGCGCTCAAGCGCGGCGAACACCTCCCGGTTGCGTACGTCCTGAAACATGTCGGCCGATAGGCGCGCTTTTTCCTGCAACTCGGGCAGAATCGCGGGCATGGTGAGGAGCAGCGCGAGCGCGCGATCCTCCAATCCCACCTGCTGGGCGGCGGCGCCGTTGCGCACCGCCCCCGACGAAGCGTCGCCGCGCGCGACGGGGCGGCGCTCGGCGGCGCGCCCACGGCCGGCCGCAGTCCCCTCGCGCAAATGGTTCAGGTCGCCCCACAGCTGGCGCTCATCCATATGCACCCGCGCCGCCAAGCGCTGGAGATAGTGTGAACGCTCGACGGGGCTGTCCATCGCCGCGATCACCGGGAGCAAGCGATCCACCGCGTCGCGCTTGCCTCGCGCCTGGGTGAGGTCCACGCTCGCCAACACCTGCTCAAAGTGGAACTCGACCACCGGCAGCGCGGCGGTCACCAACGCATCCCAACGCTCGCGATCGCTCAGCACCAGCTCGTCGGGATCCAGGCCATCGGGCAGCACGAGGATGCGAATCTCGGCCTGAAGCTGCTCCTCGTAGCGAATGAGGCCCGTGGCGGTGGGCACCGGCACCACGCGGGTGGCGAGCGCCTGGCGCGCCGTCTCGATGCCGCGCTCCGTGGCGCGAGCGCCGGCGGCGTCAGGGTCCAGCGCCAGGATGAGGCGCTTGGTGATGCGCTTGAGCTGGTCCAGGTGCTGCTCGGTGAGGGCCGTGCCCATGCACGCCACGAGGTTGCGCACGCCGCACTGGTAGGGCACCACCACGTCCATGTACCCCTCGACGATGACGGCCGTGCCCGACTCGCGGATGGCGTGGCGCGCCAGGTCGATGCCGTACAGCACGCTACCCTTGTCGAACAGGGGCGTCTGCGGGGTATTCAAGTACTTGGGCTGGCCCTCGGCGTCCTGCAGCAGCCGCCCGCCAAAGCCGATGACGCGGCCCTGAGCGTCGCGGATCGGAAACATGACGCGGCCGCGAAAGCGGTCATAGACGTTGCCCGCGTCATTCTTGTTGGTGAGGCCCGCCTCGAGGATCTCGGCCTCGCCGTAGCCGAGCTGGCGCAGGCGCGGCTCGATGATGTGCCAGTCGTCGGGCGCATACCCCAGGTTAAAGGTGTCCATCGTCTCGGCGGTCACGCCGCGGCGCTCGAGGTAGCGCCTGGCGACCTCACCCGGGCGCGTCTCCATCAGGATGCGGTGATAGATGTCCGCCGCCGACGCGTTGAGGCCGCGCAGGCGGTCCAGCTCGTCGCGCATCTGGATCTCGACGTCGTCCAGAGGGCGCAGCTCGATGCCGGCGCGCTGAGCCAAGAACTCGAGCGCCTCGCGAAACTCCATGTTCTCGCGGCGCATGAGAAAGGAAAAGATGTCGCCGCCGGTGCCACAGGCGCCAAAACAGTGCCATCCCTGGGTATCGGGGAAGACGATGAAGGAGGGGGTCTTTTCGCTGTGAAAGGGGCACAGCCCCTTGTAGTTGCGGCCGGCCTTTTGCAGGGGCACATACCCGCCGATGAACTCGACGATATCGATCCGCTCCTTGATTTCGTCGGTGATGCTCATGGTAGTGCCTGCATGGTGTTTAGTCCGGGACCGGTCCGCCACAGCCCATCGCCCTCGCCGCCCAAATACGCCCGTCCCGTCGCCGGGTCGACGGCCAACCCGCGCGACGCGCTCCCCGCCGGCCGGGGCGTGTCCTCGAGGATCTCGAGGGTCTCGAGATCGAACGCCGCCACGCCGCCGGAATAGCCCACCACGAGGCGCCCACGCTCCGCGTCGACGGCGATCTCGTCGCACCCCGCCAGGGGCTGCTCCCAATCGCCGGTGCGCTCGGCGACCACCCGCCACGCCTCGGTGTCCACCACGGACAGGGCGCCATACTTGGGCGACAGGTCGTGGGCCACGTACAGGCGGCGGGCCTCGGCGTCCAGCGCCAGGGCGCGGGGCAGGCCCAACCCACCCAGCGCCACCTGACCGAGCGGCTCCAGTGTGTCGGCGTCGAATGCGAGGAGAGTTCCGGGGCCGAGCTGTGTCACGTAGATGCGATGCATGAGGGGATCGTACACCAGCCCGCCGGGCGCCGCCTCCAGGTCGGTCACATGCATTATACCATGCCCCTCGCGATCGAGCATAACGAGGCGCTTTGCGTCGGCATCGCCCACGAACAGGTGGGCGGGCGAGACCGCCAGCCCCAACGGCCGCCCCAGGCCTTCGGCGATGGTGGCGAGCGTCGCGCCGTCATAGCGCGCCACGGCGCCGGCATCGGGCAGGGCCAGGTACGCCGAGCCGTCGGCGCTATCGAGGGCGATGGCGCCGGCGCGGTCGGGCAGCTCCGTCGAGGCGAGGACGCCCCCCTCGAGATCGTGCACCCGCAGCGTGCTGCCTGCCGCCGACAGGACGCGCCCGCGCGTCGCGTCGAGGGCCAGCACATCGGCGGCGCCGTCGTCCGCCGGCAGCCAGCGCGGCGTCGGCGTGGGCCGTGGGTCCGGCGCAGCGGACTGGGCGACGGCCCATTCTTCCGCCAGGATCGCGGCGGCGGGATCGTCTGCCCCCTCTCCCTGTAGTCCGTCGCCAGTACTCTGGCGCGAGGGCGGGGGCGAGGGGTCCTCTGCGGCCAGCGACAGCCCTTCGCGGATCACCACCGGCAGGCGCACGCCCGGCCCGCCAGGTGTGGGCGCCGTCAGCGTGGGCGCTTCCACCGTCGCCGGCGCGCCCGCCGTGCACACCCGCAGCGACACGTCGTCCACGTACATCCCGATGGGCTCGTACCCCTGGTGAAAGTAGGTGCCCAGGTGCAGCGTCACTTGCTGTCCGGCGTACCCCACCAGGTCGAAGGCCAGATGCTGCCAGGAGCGTGCGTCGGTCGAGTCCCACAAGGCGTTGGCGATGCGTCCGCCCTGCGCGTTCATCAACCACACGTACTGCCGGCCGTGGGCCACGTCGCGCGACTGCGGATAGTACCACAGGCTCAACGCCGCCGAGACGGTGTTGGCGGGCAGCGTCACCGTCTGCCGGCCGGAGGAATAGCTCGTCGATGCAGAGCCGGCCGTGAGGCCGATGCGGCCCGAGCGACGCCCGCCATGGGCGAGGTCATCGGTATAGCCCCCCGGCGCCGCCGTCTCGACGAACTCCCAGGCGGCGTCCTCCTCAAACCCACGGTTCTCTAGCACATCATAGCATACCAGGTCACCGCCAGGGCGTGCCGCCCCCGCCACCTGTACCGGCGCCACGGCGGACACCTCGAGGGTGCCGCCCCCGCCGTCGCTCAGGAGGGCGGCGCTATGGTAAGTGCCCGCCCACCCTGCGGCCGTGGCGCGAAAGGTCACCGTGAGGGCGCCGGGCGCGTCCGTGGGCGTCTTGGGTAGGGCCGCCACGGCGTGGTACTGCTGCCGAGGCGCGTTCTCGTTGTCCATCCATACCCAGTCGGCCCAGGGGGTGGGGTTGGCCGGATCGAGCAGGAAGAAGGGGCAGACGCCGATCACCTCGGGCCAACGGCTCCAGTGGTCGCGGAAGGCGCGCGCGATATAGTCGGCACGGTTGGCATCGTTGATCGCCGGCAGCCCCAAGGGCCCGAGGAGATCGTTGGCCCCCAGCCGATACCCCGTCTCGGTAAGCAGCACCTGGAGGCCCGCGCGCCCGTGGTGCGCCAGGCGGTCCAGCTCCAACACATAGCTGTCGATGGCCAGGAAGCTATAGTCGGCGGCGGTGCCGTCGTGAAGGTTCTGCTCCGGCGGGCGATTGCCGGGATAGGGGTGGCTGGCCCAGACGTCGAACGCCTGCAGCGCGCCGGGCACCTTCGCCATCTGGTCGATGAACGCCGTGACGCTCACCCCCCCGCCCATGGCGTCCGCCATGTGGCCCGTGGGCGAGAGGCCGCCGTTCAGCAACACGATGCGCGGGTCGTGTAGGCTCCGCAGCGCCGCGGCCACCTCCACCAGGAACTGGCCGTACTCGACGCCGTTGGCGGCGCCGCCCCACTCTATGTTCAGGTTCGGCTCGTTGCCGATCTCGACGTACAGCTTGTGCCCGTCGCGCCGCGGCAGCCCCGCCACGACGCGCTTGAACGCCTCGGCCATGGCGCCGTACGGTTCCGGCTTGCGCCAGTTGGCGCCGTCCAGGTCCGTGCCCAGGCGCACCACCGGCACGAGGCCCAGGTCGTAGCAGCGGTTCACGAAATAGACCCAACAGCCGCTCGGGCCCGATGTGTTCGTGTCGATGCGGTAGAGGAGCTGCTTCACGTAGGCGCCCGGCCCCGCCACCTGGAGCACCCGCTCCAACTGGGCGTTGATGTAGCCGTCGTTGCAGCGGTCCTGCACAAAGGTGTGCATGCCATAGTGGGTGCCGGTGCGGCGCGGCGGCACGCTCAACCCCAGCCAGGTGACGGCGTTCCCCACCACGGCCGGCTCTTGCGTCGAGACGAGGGCGCCGTTCTGGCGTATCTGCGTCGACCAGGGGACGTAGGAGAACCCCTCGGGGAGCAGATACTGCAGCGCCGCGGCCTGGGTGGCGTCGGTGGGGTTTGTGATGGTGACGGCGTAGGTGGCGGTCTGCCCGGCGGCAACGGTCGCCGTTACGGCCTTGGCCGCCAACCCCAACCCCAGCGGCGAGGCGCCGCCCCCCTCCTTGCCCGCCATCGGCATGAATATCAGCCAGGCGGAAAGGAGGATCAGTCCAATGCCTCGTCCAGCTAGGGCCACAGAAGCGCTCCGTTGGGTCATGATGTCATCGGGGGATGGGGGGTAACGGTTCCTACGGCGCGGGGAGGATAGCAGCAGCGGGGGGACCTGTCAACCAGGGGTGCCGTCAATCGATGGGGGGAAGGGCCAGCTGCAGGCTGACGCGCATGGTGCCGGTCGGGACGTGCCACACTACCAGCCCAAGCACACAGGAAGCGAGCGTGCCGAGCTAGCTAGCTAGCCGGGACGACTCTAGTTCGGCGAGGAACGCCGCCGGCGTTATCAGTCTGAACGGCATACACGCATGAAGGCGCTTGTTTGATAGGATATGCCGTTGGTCGCCCGTGACAAAGCGATCCACGCACGCCTCCATGGCGGCACCAAGTATCGCTGCGTCAGGCGCATACGTCACGATGCGCAGAATCCTCTCCACGGTGGCGACTTGGGGGTCAGGGAGGACGATGAGTCTAGCCTCCTCACAGAGAGCTGCATACAGGCGTTCGCCGTATGGAATCCGCGATGCAACGTTACGTCGCAACTCACGATCTACCAGAGCGCTAATGAACGCATCAAAGACGCCCTCAGCCGCCAAGACGAGGATTCGTCGTGGTGGCCCCGAGGCGCCATACACCGCAGAGTAGATGACATTCGAGTCCAAGAAGACCCTAAGCCGCATCGGTGCCGTCGCTAGCCTCATACATCTCGCGGAACGCTCGCTCCCGGTCGTGGCGGCTCCCCTCGAGCAGATCCTCCAGGGTGATCCCCCGACTCTGAAGGGCTTCCTTCACTTCGTCTAGCAATTGCTCAAGGCGTTGCCCACGCCGAGGGTATAGGACGAGCCGGCCCTCCTCAGCTACCAGCATCACCTCGCTTCCTTCCTCCAAACCGTATCTCTCCCGCCATGATGCGGGAATCGTAATCCTTCCCTTGTCTCGCACCAACACGATCCGCTCTTGCTTCTCGATAGCAGACACCATGCTCCTTTTCCGGGAGTGGGAAATTCCCACCCATCCGCCATCATATTACTTGATGCTCAACTGAAGGTCAAGCGGTGCCATCGACGGCCCTACCTGAAAGGTGGTTGAGCAACCGTTGCGCAACGTGAAACGGGCCGGCTCCCGTGGGAGCCGGCCCGCTCATTGGTACGTTGCGCCCGCCTACTTGTCGCGGAAGGTGGCGCCCTGCTTCTCCTCGATGGCCGCCTGCGCCGCCGCCAGCCGCGCCACCGGGACACGGTACGGCGAGCAGCTCACGTATGCCAGGCCGACCTTGTGGAAGAAGTGGATCGAGTCGGGATCTCCGCCGTGCTCACCGCAGATCCCCAACTCGATGTCGGGTCGCTTCTCCCTGCCGTCCTTCACGGCCATGGCCACCAGCTTGCCGACGCCAGTCTGATCCAGCGACTGGAACGGGTTCCGCGGCAGGATCTTGCGCTCCACATAGTCGAGCAGGAACTTGCCCTCGGCGTCGTCGCGCGAGAATCCAAAGCTCATCTGCGTCAGGTCGTTGGTGCCAAAGGAAAAGAACTCGGCGTACTCGGCCAGTTCGCCCGCCGTGATGGCGCCGCGCGGCGTCTCGATCATGGTGCCGAACTTGTGGTCGACCTCGATCCCCTCTTCGGCCATGACCTCCTTGGCGACGCGCTCCAGGTCCTCCCGCTCGAGTCTGAGTTCGTTCACATGGCTCACCAGCGGGATCATCACCTCGACGTGGACGTCGATGCCCTTCTTGGCCTGGCGGCAAGCCGCCTGGAAGATAGCCCGCGTCTGCATCTCGGTGACGCCCGGGATCATCAGGCCGACGCGGCACCCGCGTAGGCCCATCATCGGGTTCGTCTCCCAGTGCGACTCGACCACCTGGAGCATGCGCTCCTGCTCGGCGAGCAGCTCGGGGTTCTCACCCGTGCAGCGCAACCTGGTGACCTCCTCGATCAGCTCCTCGCGGCCGGGGAGGAACTCGTGCATCGGCGGGTCGATGAGGCGAATGATCACCGGCAGGCCGTCCATCGCCTCAAAGATCCCCTCGAAATCGGCGCGCTGGTGCGGCAGCAGCTTGTCCAGGTGCTTCTGCCTCTCATCGTCGCTCTTGGCCATGATCATGGCCACCACCGTCGGCCGGCGCTCCTCCTCAAAGAACATGTGCTCGGTACGGCAGAGCCCGATCCCCTGGGCGCCGAACTCGCGGGCACGCTTGGCGTCACGCGGATAGTCGGCGTTCGTGTAGACGCCTAGGCGACGGATCGCGTCGGCCCACCCGAGGAGCGTTGCCAGGTCCTTTTCCCGCGCAAAGTCGACGTCGATGGTGGGAATTGCGCCCACGAACACCTCGCCGGTGGTGCCATCGATCGAGATGACGTCCCCCTCGTTCACCACACGGCCGTTCACGCTGAACTTGCGCCCCTCGGCGTCCACGGTGATCTCTTCGGCCCCCGCCACACACGGCAGGTTGTTGCCGCGCGCTACCACCGCCGCGTGGGAGGTCGCGCCGCCGTGCTGCGTCAGCACGCCGCGCGACATCAGCATACCGCCGACGTCCTCCGGCGAGGTCTCGGGACGCACCAGCACCACGTCCTCACCCGACTCGGCGCGCTGCATGGCGCGCTCCGAGTCGAGCACCGCCACGCCCGTGGCCGCGCCCGGGGAGGCGTTCAGGCCGGTGGCGATCAGATCGCCGCGCCCGATGGCCTCGTCCTTGGCCCTCTGATCGAACGACGGGTGCAGCATGGCGTCCACCTGGCCCGGCTCGACGCGCTGCACCGCCTCTTCCTTGGTGATGAGGCCCTCGCGCACCATATCGACGGCGATCTTGATGGCGGCGCGCGCCGTGCGCTTGCCGGTGCGCGTCTGCAGCATCCAGAGCTTGCCGCGCTCGACGGTGAACTCCATATCCTGCATCTCGCGATAGTGGCGCTCGAGCATCTCGGCCACGTCCAGGAACTGCCTATAGATCACGGCGTTGACGCGCTCCAGCTCGGCGATGCGCAGCGGCGTGCGCGTGCCGGCCACCACGTCCTCGCCCTGGGCGTTCGCCAGATACTCGCCGAACAGCGCCTTCTCGCCCGTGCTGGGGTTGCGCGTAAACGCCACGCCCGTGCCCGACTCGTCTCCCATGTTGCCGAACACCATGGTGCAGATGTTGACGGCCGTACCCCAGTCGTCGGGGAGCTTGTTGATGCGGCGATAGGTGACGGCCTTGTTGCCGAACCAGGATCCGAACACCGCCTCGATGGCCTGAGACAGCTGCTGGTACACGTCGTCGGGAAAGTCCTCGCCCAGCTCGCGCTTGTAGATCGCCTTGTACTCGGCCACGATCTCTTTGAGCATGTCGACGGTGAGGTCTGTATCGCGGCCCCCCTCGGTGCGCGCCTTGTATGAATCGAGCACCTCGTCGAACAGCTCGGCTGGGATGTCCTTGACGATGCGGCCGAACATGGCGATCAGTCTGCGGTAGGAGTCATATGCAAAGCGCTCGTTGCCTGACAACTCGGCCAGCCCCTTGAGGGTCTCGGCGTTCAGGCCGACGTTCAGCACCGTGTCCATCATGCCTGGCATCGAGAGCCGGGCGCCCGAGCGCACAGAAACGAGGAGAGGATTCTTGGGGTCACCGAACACCTTGCCCGTTTTGCGTTCGGTCTCTTTCATGGCGCTCACGACCTGGTCCCACATCCCCTCGGGGAACTGGTGGTCGGGGCCATAGTACGCGAGGCAGGCCTCGGTCGTGACCGTGAACCCGGGCGGGACCGGCAGGCCGGCGTTGGTCATCTCGGCCAGGCCGGCGCCTTTGCCGCCCAGCAGGTCACGCATATCCCTGTTGCCCTCTTCGAACAGATACACCCACTTCTTTGCCATCCCAACAACCTCCAACATGCTAGGCTTTTGCCTTCGTTTGTTCCAGTCATTATAAGTTGGGCGAGAGACATTGGCAAGTTGGCGGCGTCGGGTCGCGAGGGTTCTTCTGCGAGTGGCTGGATGTGATGGGTTGCGGGTTGCGGGTTCCGAGCCGGTCGTGACAGGTTCCAGGTTGCATGTTACAGGCTTATGCGAGTCATTCTCCTGATGCCCGCAACATGCACCCTGGAACCTGAGGCTGTCGCCCGGCCATGAAGGCGCAACCTCAGCCTCTCGAGCGCAACCGGCCATGCCACCGAGCGTACAGTAATCGAGGGCGGCAATCGACGAATCGTGGGAGGAGACACCGTGAGCTTGCTGATGAACCTGCTGTGGATCGTGCTGGGTGGGTTCTTGATCTTTCTTTTCTACCTGATCGGTGGTCTGGTGCTGTGCCTGACCATCGTCGGTATCCCCTTTGGGGTGCAGCTATTCAAGCTGTCGCTGTTGGCGCTGTCGCCCTTTGGCAAGGAGGTCAACACCGAGGGATCGGCCAGCGGCCTGCTGGATATCGTCATGAACGTGCTGTGGTGGATCTTTGGTGGGGTCGAGGCGGCCATCGTGCACCTGGTGCTGGCCCTCATCCTGGCCATCACCATCGTGGGACTCCCGTTCGCCAAGCAGCACATCAAGCTGCTCAAGCTCGCGCTCGTACCCTTTGGCGCACGGATCGAGTAGACTGGTTATGGGGTATGGGTTGTGGGTTGTGGGTTTTGAGCGCGGGCAAGAGCCCGTTACAGGTGACAGGTTGCAGGTTACAGACATCAGGGTGATCACACACTTGAGACTGTAACCTGCAACCTGTGACCGCGCGTCAACTCACAGCCTGCGATGCTGGCTAGAACCCTTCCATCACGCTGAGATCGACGGTCCCGTCCGCCAGCGCGCCGATGGACTGTAGCAGGCCTAGGCGGTTGCGGCGCACGTCCGGGTCGTCGACCATCACCAGGACGTCGTCGAAAAAGCGCTCGATGGCGGGCTTGAGGGCGATGAACGCCTCGAACAGGGCATCCACCGACGGGTTCTCCGCCACACCCCCCGCGACATCACGATACGCCGCGTACAGCTCGCGCTCCGCCGGCTCGGCCAGGCGCTCCTCGTCCACGGCAAAGCGCTCGGGCTGATCGCGCGTGATACGCACGCAGCGCGCATAGGCGTCCAGCAGCGCCTGCCAGTCCTCCCGCGCCACCCACGAAACGAGCTGCTGCACCGATCGGTAGGCGAGCCAGGGGTCGTACCCGCGCTCGGCCAGCACCGCGTCCACCACGTCGTAGCGCAGGCCGCTCTCGATGAGAAAGCCGCGATAGCGTGCGGTGATGTACTCGAGCACCTCGCGGAGCACGTCCTCCTCGACGTCCACCGGCATGAGCCCCGCCGCCTCCGAGAGCGCCTCCGGCAAGGCCAGGGACACCTCTCTGCCGACGAGCAGTTGCACTACGCCGAGAGCCGCCCGGCGCATCCCCCACGGGTCGGCGGCGCCGGAGGGACGGATCCCCACGGCAAAGAGCCCCACCAGTGTGTCCAGGCGATCGGCCAGGCCAACGACCAGGCCGGGTGTAGCCGTGGGGAGACGATCGCCGGCGAAACGCGGCAAATAGTGCTCCTCGATGGCCCGCGCCACCTCGGGCGGCTCGCCCGACAACTCGGCATAGTGTCGCCCCATGATCCCCTGCAGCGAGGTCAGCTCGACCACCAGCTGGGTGGCGAGGTCGCTCTTGCACAGCGCCGCGGCGCGGGTTGCCGTCGCCGCCTCATCCTTCGCGAGGCTCAACTGATCCGACAACTCGGGAACCAGCCGCTCCAGGCGCCGGACCTTGTCCAGCATGGAGCCGAGCCGCTCCTGAAAAGTGAGCGTGTCGAGCTGCGGCGTGAATGCGTCTAGCGACTGCTTCACATCGGCGTCATAGAAGAACGCCGCATCGGCATAGCGCGCCCGCAGCACCTCCTCGTTGCCATAGCGCACCGCATCCACGTCCAGCGTCGCTCCGTTGGCCACGGCCACAAAGTGGGGCAGGAGCTTGCCGTCCGCCACCACGGGCAGGTAGCGCTGATGCTTGCGCATCACCGCCAGCAGCACCTGATCCGGCAGTCGTAAGTACTCTTCCTCGAACGCGCCGCGGATCGCCAGCGGGTACTCTACCAGATTAGCCACCTCGCGCAGCAGGTCGGGGTCGTCGGGGATCTCGCCGCCCACCTCAGTGGCCAGCCCCAGGGCATCCTCGATGGCCACCGCCTCGCGCTCCACCACGTCCAGCAGGATACCGGCCTGCCCCATGGCGGCCTCATAGCCCGCGGCCCGGGCCACGGTGATGTCGGGCGACCCCTGGGGGCGTATGCCGCGCGTCACGCGCCCGCTGTGCACGCCGGCGTACTCGAACGGCACCACCACCTCGTCGAGCAGCGCCAGGTACCAGCGCAGCGGCCGGCCAAAGCTCACCCCGCTCCCGTTCCAGCGCATGCTCTGGGGGAAGCTGATCCCGGCGATGACCCGCGGCAGCACCTCCGCCAGGACGGCGGCGGCATCGCGCCCCTCCTCGGCCAGCACGGCCACCACATAGTCCTTGCCGTCGATGACACGCGTCTGCAGCGCCGACACGGCGATCCCCTGGCCGCGGGCGAATCCCTCGGCGGCGCGCGTGGGGTTGCCCTCCGCGTCGTAGGCGATGCGCACCTGCGGCCCCCGCACCACGCGCTCGCGGTCGGGCTGGCGGGCTGTCAGGCCTTGCACCCGCGCCACGAGGCGCCGTGGGGTACCCACCACGCGCAGCGCTGCGTAGGACAGGCGCGCCTCGGCCAGGGCATTCGCCAACCCGGCGCGCAACTGGCCCAGCGCCAGGTCGAGGTCCGCCACGGGTAGTTCTTCGCACCCGATCTCGAAGGCGAGATCGTACGGCCCCTCGCCCACCGGCTGTACCGCCTCCGGCAGGGCCGGCGTGGCCGGCGCCGGCGCGACGGCCTTGCCCATCAGGGGATAGTCCATCTCCTCGCGCTGCCTGGCATAGAGGGCCGCCACCTCGCGGAAGAGGTTGCGCATGCGCACGAAATAGCGGGCTCGCTCGGTGACGCCCACGGCGCCGCGGGCATCCAGGACGTTGAACGCGTGCGAGCACTTTAATACATAGTCATGCGCCGGCAGCACCAGCTCTCGCCCCAGGGCGTTCTGCGCCTCCGCCTCGTACAGGTCGTACATCCGCCGCAGGTTGTCGACGTCGGCGACCTCGAAATTGTAGACGCACCCCTCGATCTCGTTGCGCAGCAGCATGTCGCCGTAGGTGACGCGGTCGCGCCAACGGATGTCGGGGAAGCCGCGCACGCCCTGCAGCACCATCACGATGCGCTCCAGGCCGTAGGTGATCTCGACCGAGACGGGTTCCAGGTTGATGCCGCCCGCCTGCTGGAAATAGGTGTACTGGGTGATCTCTTGCCCATCGAGCCAGACCTCCCAGCCGAGCCCCCAGGCGCCCAGCGCCGGCGACTCCCAGTTATCCTCGACAAAGCGCACGTCGTGCTTGGCGGGGTCGATCCCCAGCGCCCGCAGGCTGTCCAGGTACAGCTCCATGGGGTTTCCGGGATCCGGCTTGAGGATAACCTGGTACTGGAAATACTGCTGCCAGCGGTTCGGGTTTTCGCCATAGCGCCCGTCGTCGGGCCGCACCGAGGGCTCGACGTAGGCGACGTTCCACGGCTCGGGGCCCAGCACGCGCAGCACGGTGGCCGGGTTCATGGTGCCGGCCCCCACCTGCACGTTGTAGGGCAGCCACAACAGGCAGCCGTGGTCGGCCCAGAACTCGTTGAGGCGCATTATCACCTGTTGGAAATCCATACAACTCCCTCGGTATGTAGAGTGTCGGAGGAGGTCAGCCCGCCCTAGGGCTGCTCGGCGGCCGGTCGACTGGCGGCGGATTCGCGCAGTTCACGGCGCAAGCGCCGGAGGAAATCGACCGACTTGAGTTCGCGCTCCAGGGTGTACTCCAGGTATTCGTACAGCAGCGCCTCGACCTCGGCGTGGGTGGACTCGGATATCCGCAGCCCGGCCACCTCCTCAGGGGCGCGCGTGGCGAGGTATCGCAGGACCTTTTGCGCGTTCACCGACACGCTGCGTCCGCGGCTCTGCGCCGCGCCACAGCGGGGGCAGAACAGCCCGCCCTCTGAGGCCACAAAAACGTTCACCTCGGGGCGGATCGGCTGCTGGCAGCTCAGACAATGGAACAGCTCGGGCCGATAGCCGGTGTAGCTCAGCAGGCGCAGCTCAAAGTAGCGCGTCCAGAGCCGGGGATCCGCCTCATCGGCGATGCGCCGCAGGGCGTCGACGGTGAGGGTGTAGAGTTCGCCCCCCTCCCCCTCGCGTGACAGGCGCTCCACCAACTCGCCGATGTAGCAGGCATAGGTGAAGCGCATCAGGTCGCCGCGCAGCCCCTCGAACTCCTCGAGGCTCTCGGCCTGCGTGATGATGTCCAGGTTCCTGCCGCGCGCCAGCAAGAGCTGCGACCGGTAGAACATCCCCAGGTGCCCCACCTTGCGGCTCGTGGGCCGGCGGATGCCGTGCACCAGCGCCGACAGCCGCCCCTCGGGCGTCAATAGCGTCAGAATGCGATCCGTCTCGGCATAGTCCAGCTCTCGCAGGACGAGCCCCTCGGTGCGATACAGGCGTTCCTGTCGCACGAGCCGCCTGTCCTTCCTAGCTCAACCCCGCGTCGGCCCCAGCCCTTCGCAGGCGCCGCAGAGGTGGCAATCCGGCCCCGTGAAGGAGCGGCCCGGCCCCAGGGCGGCGTCTCGCATGGCGCTGAGGCGCCGCACCTCGTCCAGCGGCAGCGTCTTGACGCCGCCCGCTTGGCGCGCCGCCAGGATCACCTCGGCGGTGTTCTCTACCTTTTCCATGCGCGCGTAGGCGCTGAACACATTATCACCCACCGTCACGGCGCCGTGGCGGTCCAGCACCAGGGCGTCGTGGTCGCGAATGTACGGCCGGATCACCTCGGGCCCCTGCGCTGAGGTCGGCGTGGCGTACGCCGTGGTGACGATCGTCCCCAGCGTCACCAGCGTCTCCGGCAGGATGCAGGGCGCCAACGAAACCCCCGCCACCGTCAGGGCCGTGGTAATGGGCGGATGCGCGTGCACCACGGCGCGCACATCCGGCCGCTGCCGGTACACCTCCAGATGCAGCCGCAGCTCCGCCGAGGGGCGATGACCGTTGCGCGGCGCCACGCTGTCCGGAGCGAGTTGCCCCTCCAGGTCGGTGACCACCAGGTCCTCCGGCCGCAGGAACCCCTTGTAGAGACCCGTCGGCGTCGTGATGAGATAGCGCTCCCCCCACCTGACCGACACGTTGCCGTCGCTGGCGGCGATGAGGTTGCGCCCATACATCAGGCGGCAGACCTCGACGATCTCTGCGCGAATGGTGGCTTTGTCGTTGTGATCCGAGCCCTGCGTCATGGCACTCCATTCGGAACGGTGATGGATGGGACGCGCGCCCTCAGCCCCTGGCGAGCGTCGCCTCGCGCACGATGGCGATGCCGGCGCTGGCGCCGATGCGATTCGCGCCCGCCGCCACCATGGCGACGGCCGCCTCATAGTTGCGGATGCCGCCCGCCGCCTTGACGCCCGTTCGCGCGCCCACCGTGGTCCGCATCAGCGCCACGTCGTGGAGCGTGGCCCCGCCGGAGGCGAATCCGGTGGACGTCTTGACGAAATCCGCCCCCGCATCGACGGCCACCAGGCACGCCTCGACCTTTTCCTGGTCGGTGAGCAGCACCGCCTCGATGATCACCTTGCATACGGCGTCGCGCGCGTGGCAAACGTCAGCAACCCCGGCGATATCGTCGCGCACCTGAGCCAGCCGCCCCGCCTTGAGCGCGCCGACGTTGATGACCATGTCCACCTCGCGCGCGCCGTTCTCGATGGCGCGGCGCGCCTCGTAGGCCTTGACGTCGGCGATGGTGGCCCCCAAGGGGAACCCGGCCACCGCGCAGACCAGCACCCCCGAGCCCTGCAGGGCGGCGGCGCACTGGGCCACATGCGTGGGGTTCACGCACACGGACGCAAAGCGATGCGCGCGCGCCTCGTCACAGAGCGTAGCCACCATCTCGGAGGTGGCCTCGGGCTTGAGCAGCGTGTGATCGATCATCCCCGCCAGCTGCTCGGCGGTCAGCTCGGCCGGCGGCGCTGCCTTGGGCTCTTCCCACGCCGCGACGATGTCGCGCGCCCTGGCGACGATGCCGTCCTCCCAGCCTTTACTGTCTCCCGTTGCCACCAAGCCACCTCCTGTGCATCGGTCGGCTCCACATGGCGACCCCACATTGTACCGATTATACGCTTGGCCCGGAATACGGGCAAAGACGCATCAGGTTAGCAGGCCGTGACAGAAAGCTGCGGGAGGGGTGTCCCTCCCACGTGACGTCGCGGCGCCCGGCGCGGCCCCTAGCCCAGCTCGGGCCGACCGCTCAGGTTCGTGCGGGGAAACGCGTGGGGCAACAGCTCGGCGAGAGAGGTGCGCCAGGCGCGGCCATCGGTAGCGGCAATCACCACCGGCAGCTCTTCCGCAAACTCGGCCATCACCTGACGGCAAGAGCCACACGGCGTTGCGCCGGTGTCGGTCACCACGGCGAGGGCACGCAGGTCGCGGTCGCCCGCCGAGATCGCCTTCCAGATCGCGACCCGCTCGGCGCACACCGTCAGGCCAAAGACGCCGTTCTCGATGTTGCCCCCGGTGTAGACCGTGCCCGAGGCGGTGCGCACGGCGGCCCGCCGGCTGGCGGCGGCGGGGACCACGGCGTTCCTGCCCACCACCGCGACGGCCCCCTTCCCGGATATCTGGCGGGCGTTCGACGCCATCGAGACGGTGATGGGCGACCGCGGGCCGGGCGAGGCGCGCGCGCTGGGCATCCACATGGAGGGGCCCCTCTTTAGCCTGCAGCAGGTGGGGGCGCACAACGCCTCGCTCCTGCGCATGCCCACGCCGGAGGAGCGCGAGCGCCTCTTGGGCTACGCCGGGAGCCTGGCGCGCGTCACGCTGGCGCCCGAGCGCGAGGGGGCCATGGGGCTCATCCGCGACCTCAGCGCGCGGGGGGTGCTCGTCTCCGGGGGGCACTCGGACGCCCTGTACGGCGAGGTCTGCCGGGCGATGGAGGCGGGGCTGCGGCACATCACCCACCTGTGGAGCAGCATGTCCCTCATGCGCCGCATCGGCCCCAAGCGGCACTCGGGGATGCTCGAGGCCGCCCTGGTGGAGGAGGGGCTCACCGCGGAGATGATCGCCGACGGGTACCACCTTCCCACCAGCCTGATGAAGATCGCCTACCGGATGAAGGGGCCGGAAAAACTCGCCCTGGTGAGTGAC
>ENA-UOUL01003404-UOUL01003404.1-bioreactor-metagenome-genome-assembly--contig:-NODE-3404-length-16333-cov-3.410495_pt1 | contig 16333 bp, 19 predicted proteins | sample MGYA00249838_ERZ747220 | MGnify/ENA primary metagenome ERZ747220 (study PRJEB28778, sample SAMN05720191) | bioreactor metagenome | isolation source: Anaerobic biogas reactor | place: USA:Washington...
CCGCGATATCGCTGTCGAGCGGATCTCCAACCGCAACACTGGGGATATCGACGAGCGTCTCGCCGCGTACGACGCCACACCACCACTGCACGCACCCACTCTGCGGATCTCCACGGTGGCTTACAGCCCTGACGCGGTTGCCGCCTGGATCGACCGGCTCGCTCAATCTTTCACGGCACCGAAATGATTCGGCTCTGATTAGCTCCGCCAGCTCGCTTGTATCTCGAAGAACCCAGCAAGCCACACGACCAGCACCAGTGCTGCCAACAGTAAAACATGCACTGGTTGGCTTCCCTCTGGCAGGAGCGGGAGGAGCGGATAGAGCAGGTATTGCAGCACGACGGGGACATTGCGCAGCGTGGCAGCCAGCGTGTTGGAATCCGTCACCTTGGGTACCCACAGCCACCACACCAGCAAATAGAGCGCCGGCACGGCGGCGTATTGCAGATCGCTCAGGATGCGGGCGCGCGGGGCGCGTTCCAGCACGTTAAAGATGAGTAGCGCCACTGGCACCACGCTGGCGTTCTCGTGCGAGAGCACCGCCAACGCCAGCACCCCGTAGGCGACGACGCGCCAGATCCAAACCGGCTTGCGGCGCACCTGCCAATGCGCGACAAAAAAGATCAAAGTAAAAAAGAGTGCCAGATTATGGAAAAAGGGCATAAAGTTGGTAGCAACGCGCGCCGCAAATGGGTTAAGTGCCAGGATCAGGCTGACCAGCACGCCCAGCAACTGCGAGCGAGTGCGCTGCCAGACAACAAGCCCCGCCAGGAAGGTGTTGGCGGCCGCCATAAACAGCACGATGCCGTGCAGGATACCGGGCCTAAAGCTCTTGGTGAATCCGTAGACGACCCGTACCAGCAGCAGACCTACCGGGCGGTAATGCGTCCAGGCTTCGAGCGGCAATGCCAGCTGGATCACACGATAGCTGGCGGCCTGGCGAAAGTGGAGGATCGGGTCGTCGTACCAAAAGGCAAAATGCCAGGCGCGCGCGTAAAGAACCAGCACCAGCAGGGCACCGCCCAGCAGGGTTACAACCACCGGCGCGCGCCTGAGGGCTGTCTTCAGCCGTGCCGCCCAAAAATGCATAAGCTCACCCACTTGGTTTATTCTGGCGTACATCATAGCCTAAAATACTGCAACTCCATAACCTGCGGTTTACAAGCACGGGATGGACGTCCATAATAGCCCCAGCACCCTCAGGAGGTAATGCATGCCAGGAACGCTTGATCTCGGCGGTACATGGCTGATCAAGGGCATCGACGGACGGCGCGGTGCGCCCGAGAGCTTTGTAGCCGAAACAGTTGATCTGCGCACCTTTATCGAGGCGCAGGTGCCGGGCGAGGTGCACCTCGACCTGCTGCGACATGGCATCATTGCCGACCCAAGGGTCGGCACCAACGCCCTCGAGGCGCGCTGGGTCGAGGAGCAGTACTGGATCTATCGCAGAGATCGACGTGCCCGCCGAGGCTGTGGATGCTCCGTGGGCAGAGCTGGTCTTTGAGGGTCCCGCCCTGGATGCCGAGGTTTACCTCAATGGAGTATGTGTGGGCGAGCACCTCAATGCCTTTTACCCCTGCCGCCTGAACGTAGCCGGCAGACTGCGTGCCGGGGTTAACATCCTGGCAGTGATCCTGGATGCCGGACTGCACGGGGTGGGTGAGCGCTCCGCCAGTGAATATCTGCCCGGCCGCGACGATGCCCCGCTGCACAAGCGTATGTGGCTGCGCAAGCCGCAGTACCAGTTTGCCTGGGATTGGAGTCCGCGCCTGGTGAACGTGGGCATCTTCCGCCCGGCACGTCTGGAATGCCAACCGCGCATCGACCAGGTCTCGGCGATCCCGCGCCTCTCGGCCGATCACACCAGCGCCGAACTCCAGGTGCGCGTACACCTGGTAAACCCCCCACCCTCACCAACGGCATGCTGACGCTGCACATCGACGACGAGACCTTGCCGCCGGGCAGCCGCGAGGTCGAGATAACGCCAGGCGCCAGTACCATCGAGCTGTCTGCAACGATCGCTAATCCGCGGTTGTGGTGGCCACGTCCGCATGGCCAGCAGGCATTCTACACCCTCCGTGTGGAACTGAACGTGGCTGACGAGGAGGCCGATTGCCGCGAGGTGCGCACGGCGGTGCGCAGTATCGAGCTGCTGCGGCCGGCACATCCCGAGGGTGGTGAATACTTTACCCTGGCCGTCAACGGCACCAGGGTATTTTGCAAGGGCGGCAACTGGGTGCCGGCCGACATGATCTATGCCGATGTGACCCCCGAACGCTACCGTGCCCTCATCCAGGCGGCTGCGGACGAAAACATGAACACGCTGCGCATCTGGGGCGGCGGGTTGTATATGGACCACGCCTTTCTGGATATCTGCGACGAGCTGGGCATGCTGGTATGGCACGACTGCATCTTTGCCCGCAGCAAGTACCCCGGCGGCGACCCGGCCTTTTTAAAGGAGGTGCGCCGCGAGGTCCGCTATGTAGCGCGCGAGCTATCCGTGCACCCCAGCCTAGCGGTGTGGTGCGGCAACAACGAACTCGAATGGGGCGCCTGGGAATGGGGCTATGACCGCGGATGCGCCCATCCCGACTATGCCCTCTTCCACCTGGAGCTGCCGCGCATCTTTAGCGCCGAAGACCCCTCGCGCCCCTACTGGCCGAGTTCGCCTTATTCGCCGGATGATACTACCCCTAACGCCACCCACATCGGCGACCAGCATCCCTGGCACGTGTCGATCGGCGTTAACCGCGAAGAGTTCTACGCTTACCGCGGCGACGACAGCCGCTTCCCCAACGAGGGCGGCGCACTGGGATGCTCAGTACCGGCCACGCTGCGCCAGTTCCTGCCAGAAGGCGAACAGCACTACCTCTCGCGCAGCTGGGAATACCACGACAACGAGATCGCTTGGTGCGCCAACAGCCTGATGGGCGAGGAATGGCTGCAGATCTGGCTGCAGCTGGATGCCAACCAGCTCTCGCTTGAGGATTACGCCTTTTACAGCGGTACGCTGCAGGCCGAAGCCCTTCTCGAGTACATCAACAACTTTAGGCGGCGCATGTGGAGCACTTCGTCAGCCATCTTTTGGATGTACAACGACTCCTGGCCCGTCACCCTGGGGTGGACCACGATTGACTATTACTTGCGGCGCAAGCTCGCCTATCACGTGGTGCGGCGCGCTTTCGACCCCATACAGGCCGTGCCGGTCGCCAGCGACGGCAAACTGAGGATCTATGGCGTTAACGATACGCTGGCGGGCTGGGAGGGCATCCTGCAGGCCGGAATGGTGCGCTACGACGGCGCCGACACTCATGAAGTGCGCCTGCCCATCACTCTGGCGCCCAACAGTGCCACGCTCCTTACAGAGCTGGCTATCCCCAAAGACGCGCGTTACGCCCCCGACCAGGCGCTGGCCTTTAGCGTGCTGTGGCAAAATGGCCAGCCGGTGCGCCAGAACCGCGCCATGTTTTGCCGTCATCATGAGGTAACTTGGGCCAAGCCGGAGGTGCATATTCAGCGCACGCCGCAGGGCGTTGCCTTTGTCAGCAACCAATACGTCTGGGGTGTGTGCCTGGACCCCAATGGCGAACAGGATCTGCCCGACGACATGTTTGACCTGCTGCCCGGGGTGCCCTACCACCTGCCCTGGCCGGCTGATGCAGAGCTGCCGGTTATCGCACGCTGCGCCAACCTGGCATAAGGCCACGGGGCGCGGGAGAGATTCCCGCGCCCCGTGGTGTTAACGCTAGAGCAGTTGACTGGCCTGGGTAGCTACCTTGCGGAAGGCCGCCGCATAGGGTTCGATCCATTCCGCCCAGTCGTGCTTGAAATAGGGGATACCCAAGGTACGCTCACCGATCGTTTCCGCAACCGGCAGCGACCCGGCCGGCTGGCGCAGGTCACGGTCGGCAAAGGCATTGCGCGTCGGCACGCCATCGCCATAGATATCAGCCTCATTAAAGACCGGGTGCAGATGGAGCGGTGCATTAATACCGCGCCCGCAGATGCCGCCCTCGGCATTGACCGCCTCGATGAACCTGCTCAGGGGCAAGCCGCCCAAAGCCTCGGGCTGGTAGATCCCGACCGGGTTATACCAACCGCCCATGGTGCTGCCGGAATCTTTGGGCGGGCGATGCGCCACCAGGCCCGGGGTGCCCTCGAGCAAGTCCCAGAAGCGGTTCAAGGCGCATTGGATCTCGCCCATGCGCTCGTCGTAGTGCCGCAGCTGCACGCGTGCCATGGCAGAAGCCGTCTGTATGATGCGCTGCTTGAACCCGCCCAACGGCAGGCCGCGCAGAGCCACCAACTCGGGCAAGGTCAGGCTGTCACCGTGACGCTCGTAATGCCCAAAGGCAATGGCCCGCTCATAGATGGCGCGCTCGTTGGTGCACAGCACCCCCGCCTCGCCAGCCGGAAAGCTCTTGCCCGACATCATCGACATCGCCGAGACGTGCCCGATCTTGCCGACCTGCACGCCCTTGTAGCGGGCGCCGTGGGCGTGCGAGACGTCTTCAATGACGGCCAGGTTGTGGCGCGCCGCGATCGCCATGATGGCATCCATATCGCAGGGGTATCCGCAATAGTGTACGACCACGATCGCCTTGGTGCGCGCCGTGATGCGGTGCTCGATATCGGCCGGGTCGATGCAGATGGTGTTGGGCAGGATATCGGCAAATACCACGCTGGCACCCAGGTTAAAGGCCGGCAATGCGCTGGCCCAGTATGTAAGGCTGGGGGCGATGATCTCGTCACCGCGGCCGATGCCCACGCCAAACATGGCGCTCAGCAACGCAGCGGTACCATTGTTGTGCGCCAGGGCAAACTCGGTGCCCTGCCAGGCAGCAAATTCGCTCTCAAACTGGCGGGTGATATCGGTGGCTGACATGGTACCAGCGCGTAGCACATCGGTGACTGCACTGATGTCTTCGTCGGTCACGATCGGCCAGTGAAAAAGCTCACTGGGCGGCGTCCCGGTGACGGCTTTGGGTCCGCCGTTGATAGCCAGTGGTTGGGCGATCAAGTCGTTAAAGCTCATGGGATACTCCTCACTTTTTGGGGTTCAGTATGCGCCAATACGTAGCAATACCGGGTTGCAGCCAATCGGGTTCACCCAGTACATGGGTAGCTTTAAAGATCTCGTGCACCATCGCCAGGATGGGGGTTGAGGCGCCACTGGCGTGGGCAAAATCGAGGGCATAGATCAGGTCCTTGTAGTGTAGGGCGAGTTGGCCTCCGCCGTGAAAGTCGTCGCCTTCCAACGCCGCCGGCACGGGGAACTCTAAATAGTCGCGCAGCAGGGCAGCGTCCAGCCCAGCCTGGCGGGTGAACTCGACCGTTTCGGCCTGCACCGCCAGCTGTCCAGCCAGGATCATCTGGTTGGCAAGTTTGAGCACCTGGCCGGTGCCAATGGCACCCACATGGCGCACCTTGGATCCGACCGTCTCGAGCACCGGGCGCACCCGTTCGAACGCCTCAACCTCACCGCCAACCATGATGATCAGCCCATGGCTGCGCCAGGTGATGGGCGCGTCCAGATAGCTGGCGCCCAGCGCGGCACATTCAGCGGCGTACAGCACTTCGGTCTCGGGGCGAGTGGTGCCGGTATCGACGACCGCCTGTTCGGCGCGTAATCCCTTCAGGATGCCCTGCTCACCCGACATGACCTGTTCGACGTTGGGAGAAGCCGGCAGCGAGAGCAGGATCACGTCGCTTTCGCGCGCCACCTCAGCCGGGTTAGCACGCCCCACTGCTCCGATGTTCTCGGCGGCTGCTACGCGGGCTGGATCGAGGTCGTAGACACTGAGCGGATAGCCCGCTGCCACCAGCTTGCCGGTATAGTAGCTGCCGATATTGCCCAAGCCTATCAGCCCGATGCGTTCCATAGCGATCTCCTGCACTAGACCTGTACCAGTCTAGCGCAAAAGAGCCGCTTAGTAAACCCCTTAAACGGTTGAAATAAGCTCGTTGACGGCTTATACTAGTTGTCGGAGGTTGACCCATGCGCAGATGGCGTGAAAACTTGTGGTACCGCTTTGATAACCTGCTTTCGCGCGGCACCGGCGCGATGATTCTCTCGCTGGCAGTGCTTTCGGGGCTGATCATCCTGGTCTCGGGCATCATGCTGGTGCTTTTGCGCATAGCGCCGGATGGCGAACATCCGGTTGGCCTGGCGGAGGGCATCTGGATCTCGCTGATGCGCACCTTGGATGCCGGCACGATGGGGCAGGATGAGGGTTGGCCCTTTCGGCTGCTCATGTTCGGCACCACTATGGGCGGTGTGCTGGTGATCTCCAGCTTGATCGGTGTGCTCTCGACGGGCATACAATCCAAGCTGGAGGACCTGCGGCGCGGCAAGAGCCGCGTGGTCGAGACAGGGCACGTGATCGTGCTCGGCTGGGGCGAGGAGGTCTTTACGATCGTCTCAGAGCTGATCGAGGCTAACCTCAACCAAAAAGACCAGTGCGTAGTGATCCTGGGTGAACCGCCCAAGGACGAGATGGAGGCGCAGCTGCGCCAGCACGTGCCCTATTGGAAGACTACCCACATTGTCTGCCGCAGCGGTAATCCACAGGAAGTCAGCGACCTGGAGATGCTGGCGATTAACGACTCGCGTGCCATCCTGGTGTTGCGCCCGTCCAGCGAGGAGGCGGATGCCGAGGTCATAAAAACGGTACTGGCGATTGTCAACCTGCCGAACCGTCGTGCCGAACCCTTTCACATTGTGGCCGAGCTGGGTGACAACCTGAACCTCGAGACGGCCCGCCTGGTGGGCGGCGACGAGACCGAATGGGTCGTGGTGAACGATGTCATCGCAAGGGTGATCGCCCAGACCAGCCACCAATCCGGACTTTCGGTGATCTATACCGACCTGCTGGATTTCAGCGGCGACGAGATCTATCTCACCCGGCAGCCTGAGCTGGTTGGCGCCACCTACCGTCAGGCGCTGAGCGCCTACCGCACTAATGCGGTGATGGGGCTGTACCGCGATGGCTGTCAGCTCAATCCGCCGATGGATACGCTGATCAGTGCCGATGACCAGCTGGTGGTGCTGGCGCAGGATGACGACCAGATTGTATACGCACCTTCTTCTGTACCTGCTATGCCGGAGGCGCTATCCGCCGTTACCGGCAGCGAGACATCATCCGCCAAAAAACTGCTGATCCTGGGCTGGAATGCCCTCGGCCCAGCAATTATCACCGAACTGACCTATTACCTCGCCCCGGGCAGCGCCATCACAGTGGTCAGCTCCGAGGCCAACGTCCTGCAAGCCCTGCAAGCACACGGCACGGAGTGGGATGACGCAGCCCTGAGCATCCAGCACATCTACGGTAACATTTCTGACCGGCGCACCCTTGATGCTCTGGATGTGGGCAGCTATGCGCATATCATTGTGCTGAGTTATAACGACCTGCACAGCTACCACAAGGCGGATGCCATCACCCTGGTGACGCTCCTGCACCTGCGCGACCTGGCCGACCGCAACGGTTATACCTATACGATCGTCTCGCAGATGATGGATGTGCGCAACCGCGACCTGGCGGTGCTCACGCGCAGCGATGACTTTATCGTCAGCGACCGTATTATCAGCCTGCTGATGACCCAGATCGCCGAGAACCGCGCCCTTAACACGATCTTTGAGGACCTCTTTAACCAGGAAGGTGCCGAGTTGTACCTCAAACCGATCAACAACTACCAGCTGGCCGATGGCGACCGCAGCGACTTTTATCGGGTGGTCGAGGCAGCCGCCCAGCTGGGCGAGACGGCGGTGGGTTATCGGATCGCGGCACATACCGGCGAGCGTGAAGCCAATTTTGGCATCCACCTGAACCCCGATAAGGCGGAGAGCGTGACCTGGCGCGCCGACGATCGCATTATCGTTCTGGCAGAATCTGGCTAAGCTTGGTTGGCCCTGAAAGCCCTTTTGACAAAACCACGGCCGCTGCGCTATAATCAGCCCTTGGTCAACTTGGAGCCTGTGCGCCTGCGTCTCAAGCGCTGGTGCAGGTTATATATCGGAGGGTGAATCCATGTACGCAGTCATCGAGACGGGTGGAAAGCAGTATAAAGTCGCCGTGGGCGACAAGGTCGAGGTTGAGCTGCTTGCCGGCGAAACGGGTGAGCTGATCGAACTGCCGCGCGTCTTGATGGTTGTGGATGACAATAACATCCAGGTGGGCAAACCCACCCTCGAGCAGGCCAAGGTGACGGCGACTGTGCTGGGCACCAAGCGCGGGCCCAAAGTGGTGTTCTTTACCTATCGCGCCAAAGAGCACAGCCGGCGCAAGCGCGGGCATCGTCAGAACCTGACGCAGCTGCGCATCGAATCGATCCAGGCCTAAGCGGCCAGGGAGGCAGATATGGCACACAAAAAAGGCAGCGGTTCCAGTGTCAACAACCGGGATTCCAAGGCCAAGCGTTTGGGCGTCAAGCTCTACGACGGCGAGCTGGTCCCGGGCGGCTCGATCATCGTGCGCCAGCGCGGCACGCGCATTCAGCCCGGCAAGAACGTGGGCATCGGCAGCGATGACACGCTCTACGCCATGGTTGAAGGTTATGTAAAATTCGAGCACGCACGCGCCGGTAAAAAGCGCGTTTCGATCTATACCGAAAAGGTTTCAGAATGAAAGAAAAAATCCATCCGCAATACTATCCGAATGCCACGGTGGTGTGCGCCTGCGGCAACACCTGGCAGACTGGTTCTACCAAGGAACAGCTGAATACCGATATCTGCAGCAAATGCCATCCCTTCTTTACTGGCCAGCAGCGCATCGTGGATACGGGCGGTAAGGTGGAGCGTTTTACCAGCAAGGTCGAGCGCGCCGCCAAGCTCCGCAGCCAGGTAAAAGAGATGAGTGTGGCGCGCGAAGAGCGGCGCCGTGCGCGTGCCCTGGTCGAGATCGTCGACACGGATGAATCCGTCGAGCCGATTGAGGGTTTGGCTGAGGACGCCAACAGCTAGTTTCGCGCGGCTCAACTGCGTGGTACTATAAGGCAGAGACGCTCCAGCGCTCTGCCTTTTTCGTTCAAACATGAGGATAACGTGAAACGATTCGATTACGGCGGCCAGGCCGTCATGGAAGGCGTGATGATGCGCGGCGACAAAGCCTATGCCGTGGCTGTGCGCCGGCCGGATGGCACGCTTGCGCTGCATACCGAGCCGCTCAACCCGAGCATTTACCAGAACCGCCTGCTCAAGCTGCCTGTGCTGCGGGGCTTGCGCATGCTGGCGGATTCTTTTGGCATTGGCCTGCGCGCCCTGTTCTGGTCGGCCGAGGTAGCCGGCGGCGATGAAACCGGCACGCCGGTCTTTACCGGGCCGCTCGCCTGGGGCACGATCGCCTTTTCACTGGCACTGGGCGTGGGCTTGTTTTTCCTGCTGCCCGCCTTTATCAGCAGCCTGTTGGACACCTGGATCAAGCCCGGTATCCTCAGCAACCTGCTGGAGGGCGTCATCCGCCTGGTGATCCTGATCGCCTACCTGGCTCTCACCGGCCTGCTGCCCGATATCCGGCGCGTGTTTGGTTATCATGGCGCCGAACACAAGACCATCAACGCCTATGAAGATGGTGCAGAGCTGACACCTGAGGCAGTCGAGCGCTATTCGACTGCCCACACACGCTGCGGTACCGGTTTTTTGCTGGTGGTAGTGGTGATCTTTGTCCTGCTGACTACCCTGCTGGGACCGATGTCATTGCCGTTGCGGCTGCTTTCGCGGCTGCTGCTCTTGCCGGTGGTCTCTGGCATTGCCTATGAATGGATCAAATTCAGCGCCCGGCATTATAAGACCAGCGCGCTGATCCGTGCCCTGGCCGCGCCCGGCCTGGCCTTGCAGCGCCTGACCACGCGCACCCCAGACCGCGGTATGCTCGAGGTTGCCATCCATGCCCTGCAGGCCGTGCTGGCCTCGCAGAAGCCCGTCGCTGACGAAACACCCGTCTCAGAAGCCATCTCAGCCTAACCAGGAGTATCGCACGTGACCAACCAAGACGAACGCCTCGCCAAAGCCAACCAGCCCGCTATTGACGCCCTGCGACTGCACCCATTGTACCGCGGCAAGATCCAGACGGCGCCCAAGTGCGCCATCCGCGGCCTGGACGACTTTTCGATCTGGTACACCCCGGGTGTGGCCGCGCCGTGCAAGGCGATCCAGGCCGACGAGGAGCTGGTGTTTGAATACACCAACCGCGCCAACTCGGTTTCGGTGGTGACGGACGGCACAAGAGTCCTGGGTCTGGGTGATATCGGCCCCAAGGCCGGTATGCCGGTAATGGAAGGCAAGGCGCTGATCTTTAAATACCTGGGCGGAGTGGATGCCATCCCACTGTGCCTCAAGACCACCTCAGCCGACGACATAATCAACACCGTACGGCTGATCCAGCCCACCTTTGGAGGCATCAACCTCGAGGATATCTCGCAGCCCAAATGCTTTAAAGTGCTCGATACCCTGCGCGCCGACCCGGATGTCGAGATCCCTGTCTTTCACGATGACCAGCAGGGCACCGCCACAGTGCTGCTGGCGGGCCTGATCAACGCTCTCAAACTGACCAAGCGCGAGATACACAACACGCGTTTTGCGTTAGTCGGTATGGGAGCCGCCAACGTAGCCACCCTGCGCCTGCTGCTGGCCAGCGGCGTCTCGATGGAGCAGATCGTCGCTACCGACAGCCGCGGTATCCTGCACCGCGAGCGCAGCGATGTATATGCCCAGCGCAAGGACTACCCCGACAAGTGGCGCCTGTGTCTTGAATCCAACGCCGACGAACGGCGCGGCGGTATCGCCGAAGCTCTGCAGGATGCCGATGTGTGCATCGCCTTTGCCACGCCTGGCCCGGGCGTAATCAAGCCCGAGTGGGTCAAGACGATGGCGCGCGATGCGATCGTCTTTCCGTGCTCCAACCCAGTGCCCGAGATCTGGCCGTGGGAAGCCCTTGAAGCGGGGGCGCGGATTGTTGGCACCGGCCGCTCGGATTTCGCCAACCAGCTTAACAACTCGCTGGGCTTCCCGGCGATTTTCCGCGGGGCGCTGGATGTGCGCGCGCGCACCATCTCGGACGAGATGTGCCTGGCGTGCGCCGCGGAACTGGCCCTCTTTGCCGAAGAAAAGGGGCTGGATGAAGAGCACATCATACCAACCATGAGCGATTGGGATGTCTTCCCGCGCGAAGCCACTGCGACCGGCATGAAGGCGCAGGAGCAGGGTTTGGCGCGCATCACGATCAGCCGCGACGACCTGTACGCCATGACCAGCCAGAAAATGCGTGAAGCCCGCGAGATGGTCGAGCTGCTGATGCGCGAAGGCGCCATCCAGCCGATTCCGGATGCCTAAAATACTGAGCAAGTAATATGGACGAGCGCGCGAGCATCAAATTCTATCGCCAGGAATGGCATTTGGCCGCTAACCGGCCGCTGCGCGAACTGCTGGAAGAAGCCGGCGTCGCGCCTGACCATGTGGTGGCGATCCGCGAAAAGCGCGTGATCTCGGCCGATACGCTGGTTCTGCCTGGCGACAAGATCCGGCTCGTGAATGCGATCTCCGGCGGATGAGCGATAAACCGGCAGAGGTGCCGCGTACACTGACGCGCTACTATGATCTGGTGATGGCCACCTTTGTGGCAGTGCTGCTGATCAGCAACGTGGCCTCGACCAAGTTCGTCGCCCTGGGCCCCTTTACCTTCGATGGTGGCACTCTGCTTTTTCCGCTCAGCTATATCTTTGGCGATGTTCTCACCGAGGTGTATGGCTACGCGGCAGCGCGCAGGGTTATTTGGGTTGGTTTTGGCGCCGCTGTGCTGCTGGCCGGGGTCCTGATGCTGGTGGGGGCTCTGCCGGCCGCATCCGGCTGGGAACACCAGGCCGCCTACCAGGCGATCCTCGGCAGCACACCGCGCATCGTGCTGGGCAGCCTGCTGGCGTATTGGGCCGGCTCGTTCAGCAATGCCGCGGTGATGGCCAGATTCAAGGTGCGCACGCATGGACGGCTGTTGTGGCTGCGCACCATCGCCAGCACCCTGGTGGGCGAGCTGGTCGACACGATCCTGTTCCTGCTGGTGGCGTTCTATGGCGTGATTCCGCTCGACACCTTGCAGCAGGCAGCCATCTCGAACTATGTGTTCAAGTGCGCGGTTGAGGCGGCTATGACACCCGCCACCTACTGGTTGGTTGGGCGGCTCAAACGCCTGGAAAGGCTCGACCCCTTTGATCATGCCACCGACCTCAACCCATTTGCGCATCAATAATAAGGACAACGGTTATGACTGAACAATCAGCCCCGCTGCTGCAGCCGGCCAGCCCCAACCAGCGCAGCGGTTTTGTAGCGATCATCGGCAAGCCCAACGTGGGCAAATCGACGCTGTTGAACGCCTGGGTGGGCCTGCGTATCGCCGCGGTGACGCCCAAGCCGCAGACTACCCGCAACCGCCTGTTAGGGATCATCACGCGTGAGGATGCCCAGGTGATCCTGGTAGATACCCCCGGCATCCACGAACCGCGCACCAAACTGGGCAGCTATATGCTCGAGACAGCCTTGAGCGCCCTGCGCGATGCCGATGTGGTGCTGTTCCTGGTGGATGGCAGTGAGCCGCCCACGCGCGCCGACGAGGCGATTGCCGAGACCCTCCGGCACATCAGCGCGCCGGTGGTACTGGTGATCAACAAGGCCGACTTGAAGCCAAGCCCCGATTTCATCCAGGCCTACAGCGCCCTGGGTGAGTGGCGCGAGATAGCACACATCAGCGCGTTAAAAGCCCAAGATACCGACGAGCTTCTAGAACGCGTCGTGGCGTTATTACCTTATGGGCCGCGTTACTACCCCGAAGACCAGACCACCGACCAGCAGGAAAGATACATCGCTGCCGAGCTGATTCGTGAGCAAGCCCTGCTGCTGCTTGACCAGGAAGTACCGCATGGCCTGGCGGTGGCGGTAGACGAATTCAAGGAGCGCGAGAACGGCGACGTGTTCATTGCTGCCACGATCGTGTGTGAAAAGGATTCGCACAAGGGCATTATCATTGGAAAGGGCGGCGCGCGCTTAAAGACGATCGGCAGCCGTGCCCGTAAGGAACTCGAGCAACTGCTGGATACGCGTGTGTTCCTGGAGCTGTGGATCAAGGTGCGCCCGAACTGGCGCAAGAACGAGCATATCCTACGCGAACTGGGATACGCCCTTGATAAGGACCGATGATGCCATCACTCGACAAGTACTGTCGAGCTGCCTATACTGCCCTCAACTAACCGCTCGAACAACCTGGCAAGGAGGCCACCGATGTTAGTCAGAGAACGCATGTCGCGGCATCCCATCACCGTGACGCCCGATACGTCGCTTTATGACGCGCTTGCGATCATTCGTGAAGAAAAGATTCGCCGGCTGCCTGTGGTTGATCCATCTGGCAAGCTGGTGGGGATTGTCTCTGAAAAAGATATGCTGTACGTTTCTCCCTCCCCTGCCACAACCCTCTCGGTGTACGAGATGAACTATCTGATCGCCAAGATCAAAATCAAAGAGCTGATGACCACCGAGGTGATCACCGTCGAAGACGACTGCCCGGTCGAAGAAGCGGCGCGCATTATGGCAGATAACAGCATCTCGGGCTTGCCAGTAATGCGCGCGGGTACGCTGGTGGGTATGGTCACCGAAAGCGACCTGTTCAAGGTCTTTATCGAGCTGCTTGGGGCGCGCATGCATGGTATGCGCGTGTCGCTGCGGATCACCGAAGGGGTAGGCGTACTGGCGCGCCTGACAAGTGCCCTGGCCAGCCTCAACGGCGATATTGTCACCCTGGGGACCTTTCAGGATGACAACCAGGATTCACGCATCATCACCATTAAACTAACAGGCCTCGATGAAGCACAAATCCGCCAGGTTGCGGCCGATTTGCACGCCGAGATCCTCGATATCCGCTATATCTAGGGTACCAGCTGGCAGCGCAGTTGTGCCGCCGCCTTGGCGCGATGGCTGATGCGGTTTTTGGTGGCGCGCGGTAGCTCGGCCATGGTGGCATCGTACTCGGGCACATAAAACAACGGGTCAAAACCAAAGCCGTTGCTGCCCCGCGGTGCGCTGGTGATGCGCCCATCGCAAACGCCTTCTGCCAGCTGTTCACGGCCATCCTGCCATACCAGAGCAATCACGCAGCGAAAGCGCGCCGTGCGATCCTCAGGCGCCACCTGTGCAAGAGCCTCCAGGAGCCGCGCGTTGCGCTCAGCATCCGATAGCCCCCCACCATAGCGCGCAGAGTGCACCCCTGGGACACCATTCAAAGCATCCACCTCGAGACCCGAGTCATCTGCTAAAGTCGGCAGACCAGCCAACGCGCCATATCCGCGCGCCTTGGCCAGGGCGTTATCGGCATACGTCTCGCCATCCTCGATAATGGTCGCTTCGATGTGCACGTCATCCAGGCCGACAAGTTCGAGGCCGGCGGTTACCTGTCTCACTTCCTGCGCGCCGGACTGTCGGGCGAGGCCAATATCGACGGCGACGACCTGGTCTACAACTCGGCCGACGACGTCATCTTGTACAACCCCTGGATGGTCTTGAGCTTCTCCTCCTGCTCGATCAGGATCGACTCTTCGATCTCCTCCGGGCTTCTGCCCCGCCACTCCGTGCGGACGGTGACCACCGGCCGCTCGACGTCGGGAGTAAGCTGGATCGGGATCGCCGTGAGCGAGATCACGCCGAACAGCAGGATGAGAATCACGCCGACGGCGACCTTTACCGGGTTTTCAATTGAGAAACGGATCAGGTCCACGTCAGCTCTCCTGCCGCTTCGCCGGTCGGCCGGTCTGGTCCGACGAAGGCGCCGGGGCCGACTGCTCGACGCCCGCGTTCGCCTTTGCAACCTCGGCGGGCTGTTCCTCGAGTGTCACAATTCGGACCTGCTGGTCCGGCGTGAGCCGCTCGGCGCCCTCCACAACGACCGAGGCGCCCGCCGTGAGCAGTTTCCGCCCGCGGTCGGTTTCGGGTTCCACGGCGTACTCATCGTGCATTCTCGCCGAAATCGTCACCGGCACCGGCTGAACCGTTACCGTATCGCCATCCTCGCCGCGCAGGGCGACCCATACCGTCGAACCGTCGGGACGGATCAGCACGGCGTCGCGCGTGACGACGAGCGCCTCATGCTCCGCCGCCGTGGCGATGGTCGCGGTTACGCTCATCCCGACCTTGATCCGTCCGCCGGCATCGTCCAGGCGGACGCGGACCGGAAACGTCCTCGACGCCGACGGCCCGTAGGGGGTGATGGAAACGACCGTACCCACGACTTTTTCCTTCAACGGATCGATCTGGATCGGCAGGCTTCGGCCGACGTGAACCAGGTTGATCACCGACTCCGGGACCATCAGCCTGGCATCGACCTGCCCGCGATAGACGACGTCGACGATCGGCGTGCCCAGGGAAACATGGGAGCCGAGCTCGGCGTGTTTCTCAACCACGGTCCCATTGAAAGGGGCGTAGATTGCCGAGCGGATCGCTCGCTCGCTTTCCTGCTCGACCACCGCTTTGGCCTCGGCCAGATTCGCCTGGAGCTCGGCGACCTGGGCTTGCTTGGAATCGATTTCGCTCTGGGAAATCGCGTTCTTCTCTTTTAGTTCTCCGTATCGCGTCAGTTCGATCAACTCGTACTTGAGTTGGGCTTCCGTCGATGCCACCTTCGCGCGAGCCTGCTCCACGGCCAGTCGGCACCAGACGTCGTCGACTTGGGCCAGCAGGGTCTCGCCCTCCATGACCGCCGTCCCCTCTTCCACCGGCATCTGCGTAATCCTGCCCGTGACCTCGCTGGCTACCGTGGCCTTCTTGATCTCAATCAGCCGGCCGACAATCGACCGCTGCGGTTGAATCTTCTTCTGCTGGGCCAGGGCCACCCGCACCAGCGCCGGCTGCGCCGCGGCTGCCGGGCTCTGCCCGTCGAGTTGTTCGAGTCGCTTTCGGAGAAACTCGGCGTCGCCAAGCTGCCGCTCGGCGACGCTGCGCACAGCCACTGAGGCGATCAACGCCCCGGCCAGCAGACCGCTGAGCGTGAGAGATCCGAGGAGAACCCAATAACGAGAACGTGAAGCGTTCATCTTCACACCACAGGCGAGGGGTGCAGCCCAGACGCACGATGCGGCATGCCTCGCGGTCAAAACTGCCCGGCAGGATTTCGGCGGCCGAGTCCGGGTTTGTGATTCGACTCTTGGCCGGGTATGCTAATCTACTCTACTAACTAGACTATCCAGATCGCTTACGGTGTGTCAATAGATCAACAGACGGGCTGCCCCGGTGGGGCGCACCTTGCACTTCGCGCGGTGACGGACTTTGTGTTATCAAGAGGGGGGTAAGTCTGGGCCGTGGGATTCG
>ENA-UOUL01003406-UOUL01003406.1-bioreactor-metagenome-genome-assembly--contig:-NODE-3406-length-16326-cov-7.412333_pt1 | contig 16326 bp, 7 predicted proteins | sample MGYA00249838_ERZ747220 | MGnify/ENA primary metagenome ERZ747220 (study PRJEB28778, sample SAMN05720191) | bioreactor metagenome | isolation source: Anaerobic biogas reactor | place: USA:Washington...
CAGCAAGACGGCTCTGTTGTGAATGGAGGCATGCTATGTTGTAGGATGCTATAGGATCGTTTGGATCAAGTTCCAAAGCGTGAGTGTAGTCAGCTAGAGCCTTGTCGTAGTCGCCCAGAGCTCTATAGATTGTACCCCGGTTGTTGTATCCTAATACAGCAACTTCATTGTTCGGATCCAGTTCGAGAACACTGGTGTAATCGGCCAGGGCTTGCTCATGATCACCTAACACAAGAAAGATTGTTCCCCGGTTGTAATACACCATCTGGGCGTCCTCGGGATTGAGTTCGATAGCGCGATTATAATCAGCGAGTGCTTTCTTGTATTCGCCCATAACATCGTAAATAAGTCCTCGCCTGGAATATACACGGATGTCCTCGGGATTGAGATCGAGGATATGGTTGAAGTCGGCCAGGGCTTTCGAATACTCACCTATATCGGAGTAGATACTTCCTCGGTTATAATACACCATGGTATTCTCTGGTTCGAGTTCCAGAGCGTGAGAATAGTCAATTAAGGCTTTGTTATATTGACGTATATTAGCGTAGAATATTCCCCGGTTGTTGTACGTTACGGCATCCTCTGGGTCAAGTTCCAGGGCGCGATTATAGTCGACTAAGGCCTCGTCATAGTTGCCCATAAAATAATGAATTATCCCTCGATTGTTGTACGCCTCAGCATCTTCTGGAGTAAGTTCCAGCTGGTAAGTAAAGTCGGCCAGAGCTTTAACGTATTCGCCCATATCAGCGTAAATTACTCCCCGACAGTTGTACACCTCGGCATACATCGGATTGAGTTCGAGGGCGCGGGTGTAGTATACTAAGGCCAGAGCATTGTCCGGCAAGAACACTTGGTATAGCCAACCCAAGAGGAAGTAAGCGTTAGCTGCGCCTTCGATGGTGGGGGAATCTCCGAGGCGGGCGACGGCGGCTTCGATGGCCTGCGCGCTGGCAGGGTAGGTTTCCGCCGCGTAGTAAGATTGGCCGACGGCGAAGAGGGAGAGGAAGGTGAGTTGGGCGGGCAAGTCCTGGGTGATGAATGCGGCGTATTCGCTCGGTGCAGCGATTTGGGTGCGTAGTGTTTCTTCAAGGCGGACGGCGGCGGCCTCAAAGTCAGGTTGTTTGCGATTGTAGAAGTTAACGGAGACGCGGACGCCTGTATCCGCGCCCCAGATGATCAGACTGGCGTTGTAACGGTCGCCAAGGGCTTGCGCGTCAGCACGGTCGGCAGCGGTCAAACAGGTATTTGGGTCAACTGCTACGCGTAGTCCGGCAAAATCTAGATCGTCAGCAGCTTCTTCAATCGCACGCTTTATTTCGTTGTGGGCTTCGGTGTTGGGTAGATTCTCTGAATACTGAAAGTTAGCAATGACGATAAGAACTTCGCCTTCGCGTTCTTTGGGGAAGGCGCGCGGCCATAAGCCATGCAGGAACAGAGCCTGTCGGATATTAGGGGAAAGCACGCCCGCCAATTCTGTACCTGTCAACACCAAGAACAACAACGCGACAAGCAATACTGCCACAAAGCGGCACGGGTGAGCCTTGCGCCAGACAACTAAACGATCAAACGAACCGTGAAAATGAATGCCACCCTCAATGCGAGCATGGTCGCCCACCACGCCGATATTGTCAGCGTGAATGTCGGTTCTCTTGAATTCGTCTTTGGTCATTGCATACTCTTGAAGGGAGTAACTCGGCTCTGGTTAACGCACCCGCTCCCGGCGATAGTTGCGCACTGGGGGCGGGTGTGATAGGCTTACACTCGCCGGACGGTCATATCGCCGTGGACATGCCCCAAGTGCTGGTCACACTGTGGGGCGTTTTGTTGCTCAAACCGCCTTTAGTGTATTACGATCTCTGCAAAAAGACAACTTCCGTTCCGGTACTGGCATGGGTTTACTTGCTCTGTTAAGACTCAGTTTACCCTGACTGCCCCAAGCTCCGAGTGGGCGTTTCTAATTGTCGTTGATGGGTAATTCTAAGACTTTGTTGGGCATTCTCAGGTCAGGTAGGCGCAAGAGCGGCAAAGGGAGCGCAATAGGGTGCCGCCTTGGGTTTGTTTGCCGCCTCAATCCACTGCACCGCCCGGGTTAAGTTGATTGCCGCTGCCGTAGCCAGATGTTGCAGATGTGTCTTCGCCAGCCCTAGATAGCGTGACCGTCGCAAGTCGAAAGCGCGGGTGCCTTGTGAGATGGTACCTTCAATCCCCGCACGTTTTTTGTAGCGCTGTTTGAATTCCTCAGTTTCTTGGCGGGCGCGGGCGGCCTGGAGTGTCTCATATTCTGCTTGCGGTTTGAACGACACACTCCGTACTCCCCGTTTAGAGTGCGTGCAATCGGCCAAGCGCGGGCAGGCGTTACAGTCACTAGGCGAAAAACGTGCTGCAATGTATTCGTGCCCATACTTCTCACGACGTACTTGCCAGCTTTGGCTTTGATATCCTTGCGGACACGTGACGATCTGATGGTCCCAGTCGATGGCAAAACGACTGACATCCAAGCCTTGGTTGGCGTTGGCTTGCCAACTACTGCCGCCCCCCACGGGTCCCACCAGATCGATGTGATACTGCTGTTCTGCAGCACGCAAGCTGGCTACCGCCACATAGCCTCCATCGGCGAAATGTTCCTCTGGGAGTAGATCTCTATCGGCTAGATCCTGGTGAATAGTCTCCACAACAGCATCATCCGTGACCGTCGCCGGAGTGGTTTCCACATGGGTGATGAGGTTAGGCGTGGTTGGGCTGCACGTTTCGGTCAAATGCACGGCATAACCACTCCAGTTGGTGTCGCGTTTAGTACGGTTACGGGCATCAAGGTCATCGGGTGAGACAATCAACCACTTGTGCGGCGGAAGCTCATCGTTATTTCGCCAGCGGATGCGCCCTTGCTCGGTGTAGTATTGCTGCAGCCACACCTGGCGTAACACCTCTACCGCCGGGATCTCCCGCAACCAGACAGGGGCATCCGCAGCATACAAAGCCTGAAATAGCTGTGCCCCATCTTGTCCAATTTGCACTTGTAGGGCTTGTTGTTTGGCCTTTTCTTTCGGCAGGTGATAGGCTTCAAAGCGTCTGCCGTAACGCTCGAACCACTCCGGCGTGATGTGCGCCAGCAACCACTCTGGGGCTACCCTGGCTAAGTCATCCAACACCCGGCGCAGCGTCTCGCCTACACATTCCAGGCGATTCAGCGTGCGTACCGCGGCCAGCACGTGCGTTGAGTCTGTCCGTTGTTGACGTTTGTCGCTGAGCAGCCCGCGTTCTTTCAGTCGTTCCACAATTCTATCCAGCAGCAAGGCTTCCTTCCCACCCGCTAACAAACGATCACGAAAGGGACTCAGAATCGAATAATGAAATCCTGCATCTGTCAGAGCCAAGCCCAGCACATACTTCCAATCGATACGTCCACGCACGGCATCGGCAGCTTGGCGGTCGGTCAGCCCTTCCATATACTGTAGTACCGTCACGATGGCCAAAATGGCTGGCGAGGCACCCGTCTGGCCTTGAGGAGAGAATAATACTGCAAAATCGTCATCACTGAACAATACCCCTAATTCATCGCGCAGCGTGATATTTGTGTTCCCTTGTGGGAACGCTTCGCGCGCCACGCGTACAGTTTCTTCAGGGATGCTGAAATCATGGGTTTGCGGCAATGCCATTGGTAGCTCCTTTCAGGTGTTTGTCTCCATTATGCCGCTTTATCCGTACTTGTCACTATGCTGATACTTCTTAGTTGAAGGTCTACGGTCTGACGTGACCTGAGAATGCCCAACAAAGTCTTCTAATTGTCGTTGAACAGTGTTACTACACTGCAAGTTCGTAGTAATCGAAGGGGCGTCGCAATGGCAGGGCCTGGTGTGTAGTTTGGGGGAAAGGGTATTCGCGGTAAAGAGGTGAGAGTTGAGAGCCAGGTTAGTGTGCATAGTTGGAAGTGCAGAGCGATATCACCTCACTGTATAGTGTTTGCTAGCACCCATAACCTTTGCAATTCAGTCTTGTATTCGGGTGATCGCGGTGTCCGTCGAGCATGCGCTTCTTTCAAGTAAGCTGTTATATCCCGCCCTTGAACACGCAGGCTTGGGTTATAGGCAACGATCACTTGCGCCTCGTTGAAGCGACCGGCAGCACATAATGCTTGGAATTCCAGAGAGATAGGTGTCATCCATGTAGCGGGTGAGCGGCTGCACACATCTTGCAAAATAATGACTAACATATCCAAGCGGTGTGGTTTGTCTTCGTAGCTCAGCCATTTTTGCGCGATCTTCACTAACACATCAGAATCCACACGCCGCAGTCTCAGGTGTGGCCATGTAACATGATCGGTTTGCAACGCTTGCCAGACATCCAGACACGCTGCCATACAAGGGTCGTCCTGGTACAATGATTGGTTCTTACTCAAAGCGTTCAGATAGAGAATCGCCTGTTGTACATCGATAGTATCGCTGAGTAAAGCTGGGAATAAAGCCTTGAGCATTGTGGTTTTGGGAATATCCGCGCGCTGTAAAGCAACCTGAAATAATCGTAATGCCAAATCTGGTCTTTCTGTCGTAATTTGCTTCAAATATGATGTGTCTGTATTAGCAATTGCGTCTAAGCGTACAACCAAGTCATCAAGGATGCTATCATCCACAATGGCTCTGAAGTCTAGTAACGCTGTCCACACCGAAGCGAAGATTTCTTCCGGTAATTGACGGAGTGTCCCGGCGGGGAAATAGGCCAGCCAGCGCAATGGGAAATCCGGCTTGTCGGGCGTTTGCCATAACGCGCTTAGTAAAGTCACTGCGTTTGCTTTCGAGGTCAATCGTTTGGCAGTAGTAGAAGCGTCTAGTTCGAGGAAGTTTGCCGCTAAGGCCTGCAAGTGCGTATTAGATAGGATTTCACCTGCAAGCCAAGCACGTAACAACAAATCAGCAGTGGTTTTATCGGCGTTCGTAAGCGACCGTTCGGCAAGCGACAGTAATGCTCCCGGTGTATGGTCCAGCTCTGGCTGTAAGTGTTGTGCGAGATCGTATAGGGTTGTAGTTGGCCAGGGTTGAATCGCGAGAGAATTCTGCGCCAACCAATTAACGACGGCTTGCCGACCAGAGACGGTTGTCAGGCCTGGCCAGGTCAACAGCGCAATAGCAGGATGCGCATAGTGCGAGTTCAGTGCGATTTCCAGTTGTTCCCAAGTCCAATTTTTGACCAACATACCGTAGGCTAATTGTGCTGTGGCGGGAGGTAGAGTTGGTCGTTGGATCAAGCGTTGCGCGATATCAGCGGCCTGCGCCACATCGTTTACCCGGTCGGCGCGGCGATACAATTCGAGCAGTTGTGTCAGGATTTCCAGGTCGTCCTGTCCCTTCGGACCGCTCTCTGCCAACACTTGTTGCCACAACGCGGCCTCTTCACCCCACGCACCGCATCGTCCGGCTAGTTGCGCTGCCAACCGCAGGAGCGTAGAGCGATGTGCCGTGTACTCGCGTGCTTCCAGACAGCGGGAGGCCAGACGACGTAGATCATCGAGAAGCGCCATCGACTGAGTGACCGGCGCAAGTCGAGTCAGAGCCGTTACAATGTCAGCGGGTGCAACCGTTAGCATATTTTGCTCGAAAGCATGTAAACGCAGCCATAACGCCCCTTGGTGTTCTGGATCATCCTGAATGACGCGCGCCAACCAGCTATCGAGATAGGCTGACCCCGACCGTCCCTGGGCATTCTCCTGTGCGATAGCTGCCAATACGCCTTGCCATATTTCAACTGACGGCGGCTGGCGATTACACGCTTCAAGTTGATCCAGCCATGTAAGCGTGTCAACCATCAAATGCCTCACTACACGCTCGCGATCTACGACAGAATATCGCTCAAAATCCAGGTTTGGCACACATACACTGCAACCCAAACAATTGCCACCTTCAATGACCTCACCAGTTTTTAGGTAGCCAAGCAACAGCGAGCGCAGACACTCCTTCGAGTTACCATCTGCACCGATATAGCGGTCAACCAGATAGGCAAAATTACTCTGATCGTTGTCTTGACGTTCGTCGTGTAACTGCATAAAGGCATCCAGATAAGCGCGTCGATCGGGGTAGTTTAGTCCATTTCCTGGCGTGATTTCCCATCCAGTGGGTTTGTTCAATGTCCAATCCGGGAAGTAGTCATCCAGTGTTTTGCGCTCTCCGCCTTTTCCGCGCGTATATGCCCCTGCATAATCACGCCAGGCCGCAGCGGTGTAAGTCGCCGGCAAGCTTACCCAACGAGGCGCTTCCAATCGCTTGTAGTTTAGCAGTGTACCCATCCAACGTCCATAGCGATCTGTCCGTCCCTCGCAACTACGGATATCATACAACATTGAAGCCGTTTCCCGTAAGGACAAACCCAAGCGCGAGGCCAACCGCATCAGGTCAACTTGGTCACCATTAGGCAAAAGCAGTTGTAGTTCCTGGGCGCTCACGGCTTCGTATCGCAACCGCGCACCAAAGTAGACTGATGAATTTATAATGCGTTCCGGTGCGTAGATGCGGAAGTCGCGCAAAATGAGACCTGTCTCATGCGCCGCCCGAATCAATGGGACCACTTGACCATTCAGAGTAGGGCGGTTATTGTACAGTACCTTCAAGACACGTCCGATGTACTCGCGTTTTGCACGGTAAATATGGCCCTGGTCAAGAATGCGCTTGTGCTCTGGTGACTCATACGACCATGAACTGCGCGGAGGGAATTGCGGCCAACGATATGGTTGTGATAGCTCCAATAGATCGGGTTGTTGTTCACAAGCATCTAACATTGCCATTACTTGATCGTTGGTGAAGTACAAGGTGTCATTGACACGCCGAGGGTATTTAGTGCGCATAAATGCAATTAGCGCCTCAACATCAATTTGGCGCACATAACGCTGGTCTGTAAAAAACGATTGAATTTCTCGATCAGATTGCAAGGTATCGCGTGGCAAGAAATCGTCTGGCGACATTTTTATGATACGCGGACGATCTTCACTGAACAACAGCAGCACCGTTGCCAGTTTGCCATCGCGTCCGGCGCGCCCGGCTTCTTGTGCGTAAGCTTCCAGGTTGGCTGTTGGGGAACGGTGAATGACTAACCGAATGTCTGGCTTGTCGATTCCCATCCCAAACCCTTTGGTCGCCACCATTACCTGTTTTTCGCCTTTCATAAAACGCTCTTGTTCTTCGCGGCGGGTCAAAACTACATCGTCTTGGTCGCTATCACCCCCTGACGTGCCAGTGGTAACATTCTCGCGGTTGTCATCCATGGCGCCGTGGTATATTGCAACGGGTGAACCTAATTGCTTTTCCAGATAGCGAGCAAAGGGTGATACGCCAGGACTGACCATGCCTGCATTGTCAGGATGCGGCGCGCTGGCGGGTGGCTTGAGATCCTGAGGCTGCTCTGGTTTGCCGCCTGTGTGGGGCATAAAGACAATCGCGGAACCATCACCCAAACGGCGTAGTTCGTCCACAATAATTTGGGCCTTTTCTTCGGTGGAACGTGTGCGTCGTACGACCAGGTTGAGCTCGGGGCGGTTGGCTGTATGAATGAATACATCTCCGCCGGCGCTAAGATTCTGCGGACGTAAGCGCAGTTCTTGACAGACATCGTCGCGTACGCGCGGGCTGGCGGTCGCCGTGAGCGCAATGCGGCGTGGGTATAATTCATAGTTCTGCAATCGCTCTACGATGTTAAGATAACTGGGACGGAAATCGTGCCCCCACTGACTGATGCAGTGTGCTTCGTCCATTGCCAAATAACGTACCCCTACGGTCTGATTTGCCTGGCGTAGTGCATCGAGGACGTAACCGCGCTCTAATTGCTCCGGCGTTACATAGAGCAGCTTGAAATGCCCCAAAATTAACCGTCGCAAACGTCCCTGACGTTCATAAAAGGGGACGTCACCGTTGATTGAGGTGGTCAGGTAATCCAGTCCATATCGATCGCGGATACGTTGATCATATTGGTCCTGCATCAGCGACTTGAGGGGTGAAACGACGACCGTAATTCCGGGTAGAAGCATTGCCGGCAAGATATAGCACTCACTCTTGCCGCCGCCGGTCGCAGCAATGGCGAAGATGTCGCCGCCACACAATACGCGCTCCAGGATGATGTGTTGGAATTCATACATAGTGGAGAACCCGAATAACCGATAGGCCGCTTCGTCTATGGCAGCACGGGTCTTTGCGGTATATGTCGGGAGGAAAGTTTCTGCTACAGATAGACCTGGGACCTGATGTAGTGTAGCTTCGTTGGGCAAGGCTAACACACATAGACTGGTAGGGTCTGAGCTTGACCGATGAGGTCGTGCTCTGTCTATATGCAACCATTGCCCGTAGCGCAGTCTAGGTTTTTGCATCCCGGCGCGTTCTTCTATCGCAAAGTGTTGGATATCTGTATGACCAGGGCAAAGTTTGAGATATTCACGCCACTGTTCACGTGTAGGATTGTCCTCAAACGTATCAGGGTGTTCGTCCACTACGACTCTCTGACGGACTGCGCCAATATAGCGTACATGCAAAGATTTGGTTTCTGCTGCTACTAGGTCTGTCGTTGCCAGTAAAGGATGCTCTGGACGCTCGATCGGCGTTGTTTGCTTGATGAGCAGAACATAACTCCACGCTGGAAGGTCGTCCAACAATTCGCCTTTGCCATTGTGGAGTATGTGTAGTTGGGCCCGTTGTCCGTGGGAGCATATCTGGCATACTGCTGGTAGCATCCTCCCATATTCCTGACCACACGGGCCTAGCGCCACAAAATCCGTGCGTTCACGCAAAAGTTGATGGCGCCAGGAAAACAACTGCGCCGGATGAACATCATTGCCTTGCCAGGCTATGGCAGCGACAATACCACCGGCGGGTAGGGTGTCGAGAAGCCGGGCCAACTCTTCGTTTTTCTGCCAGGGGAACTTCACCAAGACTAAATTCGCTTCCTGTGAAGACGAACCTCGAGAATCAAACAGCCAATCTAGCGTCAATTCTGGCAATTGTTGCGCGCGTTCGCGTATTCGGCCAAAGAGAGTTTGTAGGTTACTTTTCCAGGCATCACCCCGTTCCAGGTTGTTATGGACACGCATCCGAAAGCTACTCAGAGCTGTGGGAATGTTATACAGGGCGCACGCTGTTTGCCAGGCTAACAATGTATCTATCATCACACTCGCGCCGATTGCAAATGGGGAGTCATAATCCAGAAGTGATAGATCATCAGGCAAATATCCACTACGCAATAAATCCAAAGCAACTGATTGGTAAACCGGGATCAAGAAACGTTCTTGCACTGGCGCCAATCCCATAAGATATGGCGATACTCGTGCCTTCCCGCCAGGCATAAGCAAGGTTTCACATAGATCAAACGTGGCTTGAGAACGGAAGGTTATAGTATCGGACATAGTCCCTGCACTATCGTATAGATTCCCAAGGATCTTTGAAGTTCCAGATCCCATCAAGGTTGGGCGAAGGTGCGTCATTAGCCTTAGATTTGCGTTGCACTGCGGTTTGTAAACCTGGATAGGTATAAGCGTACTGGAACTGTGATTCAGCTACAGTAGCCAACGGTTGAAGCAACCGTGTACTTAATGCTTGAGGTATATATTGCTGAACCAGGTAGGTAATGATATCCTTTTGTTCTTGCCATTCTTTGATAGTTACCACCAGGCTATCTTGAGTTCCGGTTTGAAGAAGCTGTTGAATGGCTTTAACTAGCGTTTCGGTTGGCGATAACCGCATCTCTTCAAGGAACCGACTGGGTAAAGGCGAAGTGGACTGGAATTGTTGCCCACGTTGCGGTGGAATGATCGTCCCGATGTAGAGGTGCTTTTTGGCGCGGGTGATAGCGACGTAGAATAACCGTCGCTCGCTTTCCAATGGCGGTGAAGAGGGCTGTTCTGGCACTTCGCCGCTTTTATCCCAAATGGCGACATCATCTGCGATATGAACCGGCATGTAGCCTTCTGTGCAATCTGGAATGAAGACATAATCATATTCTAGCCCTTTGGTGCGATGCACTGTTGTCATAGTAATCACCTTGTCGTCAGGCAATCCGAACGTAGTGTCGAGTTTGCCCAAGTACTCGATGAAAGCTAATAGCGGTTTACCCAAACGTGTGGCAAAGGCCATAAACTGCTCTACTGAGCCAATCCGAATCTCTGAGCTCATACCTTCACCATAATATTCCGCAAAGTGTTGGGTGTAATCTAGCGATTTTACGAGCCACTGCAAAGCATCGCCGGCCTTCCAGTCCGGTTCTTTCTTGCAACGCTCTGCGATGCGATGGATGAAGTCCACCAGTTCGGCCATACTCTCGCGGCGTTCTTCTGAAAGCGGGCTGTCGTACTCGTCTAGCAGCGCTTCCAGGGATTCTCCCAATGTCATTCCTTGCTTGCCACCCTTCTCTACTGCTTTTTGCAGTACCGTGCGCGCCAGTTTGCGCGAAGGTGTATTCGCCACTGCTAACACTGTGCGCACAGCCTCCGCATACGGACCTTTGCCTATCGCCATTTGTCGGTAATGCCCCGCGCTCCTTTCCTGAGCTGAGGCTTCTCCGATTTCACTTGTTGTTGAGATTCGCCAGGGTTTGAGCGCAGCCGCCGATTTGTTCCAGGCCAGCGCCAAACGCACATAATCTATCAACGTGCGATTTTCGTCACGTTCGAAGAATGGCCCTTGTCCTATCACGCGGAAGGGGATTTTCTGTTCGATGAAAGTAGTTTGTAATCCTGATAGTTGTGTAAACGTTCGCCCCAAAACCGCAATATGCTTGGGAAGAACAGCTTGTTTGCGTACCAGACTCTCGACTTCTTGCGCCATACCTATAGCAATGGATGTGGCTTGCTCCGATTCGTCTGTTAGGATAGTGACGCCGGTTGTTCTAGCCGCATCATGCGCGACCAACGACTTGTTTGCACGTTTCTGATTGAATGTCACCACATTGTATGCTGTCTGTGCAATCAACGGCCCAAAACGAAAGGAATGAGAAAGGGTATAATCAACCGCCGGTTTGTTGGCAAAGTCTTCCTTAAAACCTTGCAAGATATAGTGGGGACGTGCGGCGCGCCATTCATAGATAGTCTGGTCGTCGTCACCCACTACCATAACATCCGCGCGGTCGCCGGCTAACTGCCGGATCAACTGTTGCTGTCCGTAGTTGATGTCCTGATATTCGTCAACAATAAGGTGCTCCAGGCGATTAGTAAAGCGTTGTCGGAACTGGGCATTGTTTTCCAACAATGTCATCGCCTTGGGGACAAAATCATCAAATGTCAGCGCCTGGGCTTCTTCACGTAATTCCTCGAAGCGGCGATAAACCAAGGGCAAATCAGGATTGGTGCGATGTCCGGCGTGCTCCGGTAGGATCAATGATGCTTTCCACAAGCCGATAGCATCTAGCGCAACACCAGGATCAATATCATCCATCAATTGTCCCTCGCGCATCAAACCCTCAATAGCTCGACGCACACACACTATGGCTAACTCTTCCCGATCCCCAATCCACAACTGCTTATATTTTGGCAACAACCCCGCCTTTTCAGCAGAGGCGCGCAGACTGAAAGCCAATGCGTGAAATGTGAGGACTTTGGGACGTTTGCTTAACTCAAAAATCTCCTCGGCCAGTTTCTGTTCAAATTGCTCGCGCGCCAACCGGTTGAACATCACTACACGGATATATGCGGGGTCCTGGCGCAACTCTTCCACCAGGTATTTGATGCGATATACCATTGTCGTCGTTTTGCCTGACCCAGCCACTGCTAAGACACGGGCGTGTTTGCCTAGAGGATGATGAATGATGGATTCTTGCTCTGGTGTTAAGTGCACAGTTTGCCTCCACGTCTGAAGGTTCTAACAAAGGCATTATATAGTACATCAGGGGAAGAGCAATGACTGCTCATAGCATGTGTGTTTTTCTTTCGGCTGTCATAATCGCACAGGCGGCACCTCTAGCATTGCGAGGATCGATTGCACGACTCAATTACGGATGAGCTCTTCCTCAGACTACACACCAGGCATCACACTGCACGTTCCCCGTGACTTTCCAATGCCACGCCAGCCCCGTGACATTCAGGGCAATCGGCATAACTCAGCCCTCCGCCCATATCGGTGAACGGCGCGCACTCGCGCAACACCACTTGCCGGAAGGAACTGTCGCACCAGTATCCCCGTCATCGACACGATATCAACCTGCCCCTCCCCCGCACACCCTTGTCGCCTCCTCGCACACCGCCATCTCCTCCGCCGATGCATACACCACCACGATACTGCCATCGTCCATACGCTGCCATCTCCCCGCCGGCACCGCTAACCCTGGCAAGCTCGCCTCGTCCGGCGGGATCACCACCCGCAGCGGAAACCGTGCGTCATCGCCGGTCACCGCCAGCACCCACGCCAGCACATCGCCGCCAGCCTGGTGATACTCCGTCATATCGTTGCCCTCCGGCACACGCACCGGCGTCACCCGCGCCGACAACGCCGCCAAGCGCGTGGCGTTCAACGTCCCGGCCTTGTCCGCATCCAGCGCCGCAAAAATGCGCGTATACGGCAACAACCGCGCTAGCCATTGAGCCGGCAATGTCCGCCCGGCCCCGGCCAGGGCTACAACATCCACCAGGTCGCCCACTGTCTGCCACAGGAGCAGCGCGTCTAGTTCCGCTTCCACGATGAACAACGGGCGCTGGCCTTGCAGCTTCTCCGCACCATACAACGTGATCTGCCCTCCACGTGGGCCGCCATATTTACCCCCGTTGTCAGCCGTGGCCGGAGCATCGCCCACGAAGCGCCGTACTTTCAACGCCCACACCTCGTCGCCAACAAAGTGCGGGATCACCACGCCACGCGGCACGTAGATGCGCTTGCCCGTGAGACCCCATTGTTCCGGCGCGTCAAACACATCGCGGGGACACCAGCCCAACCCCCAGGCGCGCAGCGTACTCTCCTGTAAGCCCCGCGCCTGCATATACGCCCGCCCCACGCTGCCCGCGTCCGACCACAGCACTGCTTGGGCGCGTTTCAGGATCAGCCTGGCTCGCGCCTGCCACGCCGCGTCAGGGGGCACAACCGGCGCTGCTGGCGGGGTAGGTTGCGGCGTCCGTCCACGGGCTTGCACCGGACGCGCAGCGCCTGCCGTCATCGGCACACCCACGAGGTTAGCCAGGTGCGCCAACGCTTCTCGAAATGCCCACCCGTTTCGCGCCATCACCCACGTCAGCGCATCGCCGCGTGCTCCGCAGCCAAAGCAGCGATACGACTGCCCATCCGGGTTGAGAAACAGCGACGGATGATGATCTTCGTGAAATGGGCAGCGCCAGGCCAGGCGGTGCCCCTGCCGTTGCGGCGCGCCGATGTCAGGGATGATGACGTGTTCGGCCAGGTCGAGCCGGGCTTTGACCTGGGCTACCAGGTCGGTCGAAGATGATGATTTGTGCATTTATCTTTATTCCTTTCAAAATATTTTGCTTAAGACCCATATATATATAAATATATATATATATATAATATATATGTATAGAATATAGCCCCTGGATGAGGGGGGCCAGGCACAAGTGGCCGGACCCTAGACCCTATGCCAGGCAGGGGCATACCCCCGTCAAAGACGGGGGGTGTCCCGATGTGTGATACCCTTGACCCTACCCTGGCGCGGCGGCGGTCATCAGCGGTGTGGCGCTGTCGTTGCTGTAGTCATCACACTGGATGCCACGACGGTACACCTACTCCTCGGTGTGTCCCCTCGATCATCACAGTGCATAATGCTTCAACACGACGGCTACCGTTGACAGCCATCGACTCATCCTGCTGTCGCCGCATCCACATTGCCAGGGACAAAAGCCAAGCCACGCGCTCTCCGGCAGTCTCGCTATTTACTGTATGACCTGTGTTTATACCGGGACTACCAATAAAGCTGCTTGCACTGACACCACTCTGCATTGCCTTGCCGCCTTGCCAGTGTAGCCAGCCACGTCTACCCAATGACTGGTGAAGAGGAGTATCCTTGCCCTGCTATGCCAGGGGAGTGTGTCGATATTGTGAACTCTTGCGACAGTGAGACACTTGCCGGTAGGTAGTATCAGAGTCTCAGGAATTGCAAGAATACGCTGTTTCAAGGGTGTGCCTGTCCTGATACACCTGGGGAGTGTGCCGATAGTGTGAACTCCTATGAAAGTGAGACAATCGCCGGTAGGTAGTCTCAGAGTCTCAGGAATTGCAAGAATACGCTGTTTCAAGGGTGTGCCTGTCCTGATACCCCTATGGTTGACGAAGAAGGCTGTCCCGCTGTTCACTGTCTCAGGAGTTGCAAGAATACGCTGTTTCAAGGGTGTGCCTATCCTGATACACCTGGGAAGTGTGCCGATAGTGTGAACTCCTGCGACACTGAGACAGGTGCCTGTAGGTAGTATCAGAGTCTCAGGAGTTGCAAGAATACGCTGTTTCAAGGGTATCCCCATCCTGATACACCTGGGGAGTGTGCTGATAGTGTGAACTCCTGCGACAGTGAGACAGTTACCCCCGCCAACGGTCAGCCGGGAAGTCGCCAGCGCGTCAACGGGTTGGCTATGCAGTGACGCTCTCATCCTCGTCCTGCCAGGCCCATAGATTATTGGGATCCCGCCGTCCCGCCGTATTCCTGATCTGCGCGCCAAGCGCTTCCCGTGCGCGGAACACGGTGGCCCGGCTAAACCCCAGCTCTTTGGCCGCGGCCACGATATCTTGCGGCGCGAGTGGCTCGCCAGCCGTGCGCAACCAATCGGCCAGCCAGAGAGCACACTCGTTCAGCTTCGTCGGCGCTTGCCACCGCTCCGGCGCGGTCCCCCACTTGAGCAGCACCCCGGTAGGAGCTAAAGGTAACATCTCGAAGCCCAGCGGCGCTGGAACGCGCGCCAGGTTGCTCTTGATGACCTCTAATTGGCGCGGCCCATTGCTATCTGGCTGCGGCCCGTTTTGTACCACCGACAGGCCCAACACCGAGCGCGCCATCGCCACGATATGGCCGCTGCCGCGAAAGTCATCGAGCGTGATCGGCGTGAACAAGGGCGCGCCGCTAAGCGTTGCCCCCCGTTTGCGTGCGTGGTGGATCAGCACCAGTCCCAGTGTGTGTTCGCGGGCGAGATTGGCAAAGAACCCCAACAAGGCACGCACATCCTCGACCGCGTTCTCACTCTTGCTGCTCACCGACGACAGGCTGTCCACAATGATCAACGCTGGCTTGACCGTATAGACCATTTCTACCAGCCGGTCACGGTCCGCGTCCTGCCCAAAGTCCAGCAAGGCATCGCCCTCTGGCAACATCAGGTACAGCCGTTGGGTATCCATCTGCCAGTGCGTGGCGCGCGCATTGGTGATCTGCGGCACGGCCTCGGCGTCCACGTAGAGCACCGGCGCGCCGGGGCAGGTCATTGGTGCGCCGTCCGGGAATGGTTCGCCGTGGATGATACGGCGACACAAATCCAGAGCCACGAGCGACTTCCCCGCGCCGGGTACTGCGCCGAAGAGCGTCAGCATCCCCCGCGGAATCCAGCCGGGCCACACCCACGTGATCGGCGGCAAATCCTGGGCGAGGTCGTGTAGCGTCGGATACCAGAGTGTGTCGCCGGGCACGAGGCTGAACAGCGCAGCAATGAGGTTATCGCGGTCAGGGTGCTCTTCCAGCACGCGCAACACCGTCTCGTGCGGCGGCGTGTCCGGGTCGGCGTCCAGCGCGCGCCAACAGGTGAGCCAGGGATCGCTCCACTGGGCCAGATTCGGGGCCGGAACTGGGTATCCGGCCAGACGGTCGGTCAGGGCTTGCTGCATCAAGTGTGACGTTAACATTGTGTACCTCCAGTGTAGATGGTGAGATGAATGGATATGTCGGCCAGGGCTTCGCCCAAGTCCACACAAAGCAAGGCCAGGCGCATCGTGAGCCACGCCAAAGCCTGCGCGGGGAGTGTGACCAGGTGACGCCATATCTGACCAATGTTTGCCCCAAAGGGTTTTCGTTGAATAGGAGAAGCCGGACGAGTTACTGACGACATCCGTACACCTCCCCTGGCAACGCCTGCCCTGCTTTGCCGCTCAGATACATAGTGGACGGCAACTGTAAACCGATGACTGAAAACTTTGTCTGCATCTTTCTCCTCCTTGATGATGTAAATGTAAATTGTGTCGCTTCCCACCACGGTCAGCGCACGGTGAACGCCGGCGTATCCGGCCCGGCTTGCGCGGCATCTGCTGTGGCTGCCGCTGTCTTCTTCCGTGGACGGCGCAGGATTGGCGTCCCCTGCGCCCATTGCCAGCCCACGAAACCCAAAGCCGCCAGCACAAACGGCCCAATCCGCACGAGGAAGACCCCCGTGTACAGCGCCCCGGCCCACCAGAGCCG
>ENA-UOUL01003409-UOUL01003409.1-bioreactor-metagenome-genome-assembly--contig:-NODE-3409-length-16313-cov-55.253264_pt1 | contig 16313 bp, 19 predicted proteins | sample MGYA00249838_ERZ747220 | MGnify/ENA primary metagenome ERZ747220 (study PRJEB28778, sample SAMN05720191) | bioreactor metagenome | isolation source: Anaerobic biogas reactor | place: USA:Washington...
AACTGGGGGAGAAGGCCCGTCGACCTGGATGAGATGGAGATCATGGTTGTGGCATGCAAAACAGGCGAGCCTCTGGATGGGGATGGCGCCCGCTCGCGCTCAAAATTGTCTGCAGAATAAAAGCTCTGTGCGGGAGTTGAAATGCCAGCATTCTGCCTTTAGATAACTGCCTCGTGCAGCTCGCAGAGCAGAGAAAGCTCCTTTTGGATCTGCACCAGTCGTCCCTGTTCATCGCCATCCGGGAAAGATATCCGCTATTACGGAGTATTAAGGCGATGCTCTCAAAACAAACGTGATGCTCTAAATGTGGTTCGATTAGATGTGCATTTCTATTATCGTCTTATGGCGATAAGTTTATATCGGAATATGCATTAATCGCGCTTTAATCATGGCTCAAAAGAATGTCTCTGAACTGCGCTTAAAGATTCTGAGCGCTCTGTCCGATCCCATCCGTCTGGAGCTGCTCGAATTCCTGAGCGGGGGCGAGCGATGCGTTTGCGAGATCCTTCCCGCCTTCTCCAGATCTCAGTCCACCATATCCAAACATCTGAACATCCTCTTCGAGGCCGACATTCTGGATCGCAGAATAGACGGGAAAAAGACGCTCTACAGCATAAAAGACCCTCAGGTTTTCGAATTGGTTCGCCTTGTAGACCGGATGGCCTTAAAGCAGATATCGCAGCTCGCAGAAGCAGGAAGGATTCTCGAGGAATCATTGGGCATCGGGAGATGATATTTACGGTAACTTATACCATCATGGCAGCCTTGGAGGCCGGGCTGGCAACGCTGCTTGAATACCTTTCGGCGCATGTCTTGACCTGCCTTGTGCCAGCATTCTTCATAGCCGGTGCAATAGCAGCTCTCTTGAACAAGGATACTGTGCTCAAGTACTTCGGTGCTGATGCTCCCAAGTGGCTCTGCTACAGCGTGGCTTCCACCTCAGGGACCATATTGGCAGTGTGCAGCTGCACCATCCTGCCCATGTTTGCAGGAATCGAAAAGAGAGGCGCAGGCATTGGGCCGGCAACGGCCTTCCTCTTCTCCGGACCGGCGATAAACCTCATGGCCATCATCCTCACAGCCAGGGTCCTGGGCCTGGACCTGGGCATAGCCAGGGCAGTGGCCGCAGTGATCATGGCCGTGGTCATAGGTCTGATCATGGCGGCCATGTTCCAAAAACATGACCCAAGCTGCAAAACCGATGTTGCTCCTTCTATGATTCAGGCCGATCCAAAGCCAGATCAGATGAGCCGGCCAAATTATATCACAGGCACATTTATGGCAGTTCTGGTGGCCATACTGCTCGTTGCCACCTCAAGTGCCATAGAGCTCCTGCCCAAGGCGATAATTGTGGGAGCGCTGATAGCAGTGGCCGCCTTCCTTATGAACAAGTATTACGAGCCAGAGGAAAAGAGCGCCTTCCTGGAAGAGACCTGGTGGCTGACCAAGAAGATCTTTCCTCTGCTGGTAGTGGGCACATTTGTAACCGGGGTGATCGGCTACTTCCTGCCGGTTGAATGGGTCAGGACAATCTTCGGCACCAGCAGCTTTCTGGCCTGCTTTCTGGCCTCAGTGATCGGCTCGTTGCTTTATATGCCCACATTGCTTGAGGTGCCGATCGTCGGCACTCTCTTCGGCTACAGCACGGGAGTTATGGCTGCCGGTCCTGCTCTGGCCCTTCTGCTTGCTGGCCCCTCCTTGAGCCTACCCAGTATGATAGTTATCTGGAGGATCATTGGAGCGAAAAAAGCCAGCGTCTACATCAGCCTGGTGGTGATCTTATCCACATTGGTGGGAATGCTCTACGGTGCCATCGTTTCATAATTGATAAAAGGAGTGAGATAAAATGAGATACTATGCCATTCGGGCCATAATTGCATTGGCCTGTATATTCCTTCTGGCGAGCTGTGCTGGAGCGGTGAAAGTCACTTCTGCATTGCATATCGATACCTATACCGACGCCGAGAATGAGGATCAGAGCTTTGGAGAAGAGAGCGCTGTATGGGTCTCATCCCACATGGGGGAGCCTGTGAGGATTGCCTATCTCTCCTTTGCCGGCATGACCAAGCTGCCCGAGCAGATAAGCTCCGCCAACCTGAAGATCTACGTCAAAGGGGTGGAAAGGCCAGGAAAGGTGACTCTCTACCTTTACGATAATGCAGCCATGAACACCGTTACCTGGGCGGATCAGCCTGAATATGATTCGCAGGCCCTGGGAAGCATAGAGATTCAGGAGACAGGCTGGCAGACCTGGGATGCTACAGATTTTGTGAAAAAGGCGGCAGTAGAGTGCAGCGAGGGCTGTTCCTTCTCAGTGGTTTTGGTGGCTGATGAAGATGCCTCCATAAGCTTCGCCTCCCAAGAGGGATCCGAGGAGGAGAAGGCTGTCTTGCAGTATGAAGCATTCTGATGATCGATAGAACCGATCGATGAGAATAGCAGCAGAATCGGAGAAAAATCGCCGGAGAAGAATACCTCCCTCCGGCATAATCCTATTCAGATTAAGCGATGCGGGAAAAGTGAGATGAAGGCCAGACGGCGAATCACAGCAGTTCTGCTGACGGTAGCCCTATTCATGGTTCTATTGCCTGCTGCTGCATGGGCTAACAGCGAGATAACTGTAATCACCTCTCCCGGTTGCAGCAAGTGCGCTGCTGCAGAAAGGGCGCTGACAGAGGTTCTGTCTAATTACCAGGAGAGCACCTTTGAAGAGGTTATATTTTCCAGTGAAGAGGGACACAGGATCGTAAAGGAGCATAAGGTCAAGGATGTTCCATCGATAATCATCGGCAGTTCGGTTATCGGCTACAAAGACTATGGCGGAAACGAAAGCAGACTTAAGATACTAATCAATGCCGCTTTGCAGGGAGAGAATATCAGCGTTAAGAATGAGGATGAAACAGATAGCAATCTGAATATTGAAGATGCACTGCAAAATCTTAACCTATCTTCCGCTGTCACTGTCTTTGCGGCTGGCCTTCTGGCGGGCTTCAACCCCTGTCTTCTGGCCATACTGGCCTTTCTGGCGAGCACCGTGCTGGCCAGCTCCGGCCGAAGAAGGGATCTATTGACCATGATAGCACTCTTCTCCCTGGGCATATTCGTCGTTTACTACATATTCGGAGTAGGCCTGTTCAATGTTCTGCAGGAGAAGTCCACTGCTGCTATGTTTCGACTTGTTCTGGCAGCCGTACTGCTGATCCTGGGCTTGACTCAGATGGAAGACGCGAGAAGGTTGAATGCCAGCCGGGCTTCCCTCTTTCGCACAGATTGGGCTATGAAGTATGTGCATGGTGCTCTGGCCAGCAAAAAGCTTAGCTCCTATTTCCTATTAGGTGCACTGTTCTCTTTAGTGAAGGCCCCCTGTGTAGGAGCGGTCTATATCGCCATCATAGGGGTTATTTCCAGCCATGGATATGCCTCGTCAGGTCTGATATATCTGATGTTATACAACCTGGGAATAGTGCTTCCAGTGCTGCTCTTGGGAGTTATCATGACCCTTGGCATGAGCCCGGAGCAGGTGGACGATTTCCGGAATAATCACAAAGTGGCCATAAGAGTGATAACGGGGCTTACGTTGATCGTTCTTGCTCCGCTGATTTACTGGGAGCTGATTTGAGCTAAAAAGGAAGGCGAATTAAATGGTGAAGATTGAAGTTCTGGGGACAGGCTGCGCCAAGTGCAAGAGCCTGATGAAGAATGTGGAGAAAGCGTTGGCAGAATCGGGCGTCTCTGCTGAGGTGGTCAAGGTCGAAAGCATCCAGGAGATCATGGACAGAGGTGTGATGATGACCCCTGCCCTTTACATCGACGGAAAGTCAATGACGGCGGGCAGAACGGCAACAGTTGAAGAGATCAAGAGGATGCTTCAGAAATAAGGGTGGCCTGAATTATGGATGAGAAGAGATGCACTTGTGGCACAATGGATGTGCGCGTAGTAGCCTGTTCAGGCGGCTCGAATGTGGGACAGATCGCGAATGATGCAGCAATCCAGCTGGCCAAAGAGAAGGTCGCGAGCTTCTTCTGCCTGGCGGGTGTGGGCGGCTATATCGAGGGAATGGTAAAATCAGCAAGAGATGCTGGCCTGATGATAGCCATAGATGGCTGCTCGGTTCAGTGTGCAGCCAAGACTCTGCAGCATCAGGATATCGAGCCGGCCATTCAGATAGTCGTAACGGAGCTTGGTGTTGAAAAATCTCCAGATCTTGACCCTGACGAAAAAGCCTGTTCACTGGTGGTAGAGAAGGTAAAAGATGAGCTTGTCGCATGAAATCAGGTAGGTGCGATATGAGTATTCTAAATGCAAAAAAAAGCATAACATGCGCTCTTTTGCTGGCTACCCTGGCCCTTACGCAGAGCGCATATGGCGGGGCAGAATGTGCTTCCCTTGGCGGCGGCTGCGATGAAGGCGGCGACTGGGATCCCATGGCCAAGCTGGATGAGATAGGCACCGGAATATACGACCAGGCTCAGGCCAGCGCAAATTGGCCCGCAGAGTCGAGGAAACAGAGATGGAATATGTCTTCTGGCAGCGAGGAAAGTCAGGAGGAGGACGGGGCTGCATCTACTATTCAGGAAGATGTGAGAGCTAATCTGAGTGCTGAGCAGAGTACTAGCAGGTGGCATGAGATAATGATTGAGATTGATGAGATCTCAAATGAGCATGTTCTCCTGGATGTCAGCGAGAGTGCCAAAGAGCACATCTCTGGATCTATAGCCATTCCTTATCAGGAGTTCATGCAAGGGGACTCGCTCAAATCCGTACCGGAATTGGCAGAGATCCTTGGAAATGCTGGAATCTCCCGTGATGATCTCCTGGTCATCTATGGAGAGTGCCTGCCCTGCGGAGGAGGGCCATCGGCTTCAGCCTATGTCTACTGGATGCTTAAATCCCTGGGGCATGAAGATGTCAGGGTCCTGAACGGATATGTGCAGGACTGGAAGGATAAAGGCCTGCCGGTATCATCAAATGCGACCACTAGGCCTGTTGCTGAATACATACCTCAATTCACCGATCAGTATATTGGAAGCTATAATTATGTGAAGAGCGGCCAGGCTCAAGTGGTAGACGCCAGGACAGTTTTAGAGTACGGATCGGGAACGATCCCCTCTGCCATCAGCATTCCTTATGAGAGTGTCCTTGATAGCGATAAGCTGAGGAATGTGAATGATCTGGATGAGCGCTTTTTCATTTTGAATAAAGAGCACCCGGTTGTAGCATTTACAAACACGGGCTTCAAAGGCTCTGTTTTATGGCTTGCCCTGGAGATCATGGGCTATGATGCCAAGCTATACTCTTACCAGAACTGGATGGCAAATCAGCTCATCGAGCAAAGATACAGCGACGCCCAGGAGTGATGGTTATGATTTGCTTGAAATTGTTTCGAATGAGGAAAATCGGAGATGGAAAAGCTATAGCGTCAGCATCGGCTTTGGCCTTATTCCTCCTCCTTTGCCTGGCTTTAGCCCATCCGGTCCTGGCAGGGACAGAAACCGGCGAATTTTGCCCCACCTGCCCTGACTGGACCGATATGGCTGGCTGGCTGGCCAAGAAGGAGGCATACGAGCAGGAGCAGCAGCAAAAAGCTCAGCTTGAAAAGGAAGCGATAACACTGACCACGCAGAATACGCCTCCTGAGCAGGTCCCACCTGAAAGCGATCCGGCTACTGGAGGCATTTCGAGAGTGAGGACAGGCAACTTTGCCCAGGCACTTGTATCCCCTCAAGAGGTCTTATCTGATGATATTGTGCTGGACATCAGCCCCAGCGCGACAAGATATATCGAAGGGGCAGTCAATATCAAATATGAGCACTTTTTTGCCGAAGGTGGCCGGTTCAGATCCGTTGGGGAGATCGCAGAGCTTTTGGGCCAGGCAGGAATTTCTCGAAATGACTCTCTGGTGATTGCAGGCGAGTGCCTGCCCTGCGGTGGCGGCCCCTCTCCGGCCGTCTTCAGCTACTGGATTCTCAAGTATCTCGGCCAGGAAAAGGTCAGAGTCCTGGATGGCAGCATTGAAGACTGGGCAGCAGCCGGACTAAACACCAGCAATGTGTCTGCTATGAGGCCGAGAACCGATTATATTCCAGCCCTCAGGCCAGAGCTTCTTGCCACCTATGACTTCGTCGTTAACGGCGGGGCTCAGATTGTGGATGCCAGGCCGCCTGGAGACTTCAGCATAGGCTCAATCCCCGGCGCGATTAACATTCCTTTCGAGAATGTGGTGGAAGACGAGACTGTAAGGGCACAGGAGGATCTGGAGAAGGTTTTTGTCGGCCTGGATAAGGCTCGGCCCGTCGTCGTCTACACCAATGTGGGCGTTGAGGCCTCTTTAGTATGGTTTGCCCTGACCCTATCCGGTTATGATGCCCGGCTCTATACCTGGCGGGACTGGCTGGAAAATCAGCCAAAATTCGGCTATGAGCTGACAGAGGCCAGGGCCGAGCCCAATCCGGTGAGGTCTGGCTCGACTACGACCATAACAGCATCCTTCCAGGAGAAACTGATGGCTAATGCAGGCAATTCCTCAGGCGACGAGGTCAAGCTCACGATTAAGGGATGCTCAACCTGCGGATTTGAAGGATTCGCTCTAGGCACCTCAGGTGCCTCTGGAAACAAATCTGGGACCATTCAATTGAGCTCCTCCGGCAAGACATCGCAGTCCAGCGCCACTGGTCAGGATAACGCGCTGCACTGCACTGCCATCGTAAACGCCCCCGATGGCTCCGAGGCAGCAAGTACAAGCCTGCTGCGCACCTCTGGATATAAATTTGTAGGGATCTGGAATGCTAAGGTAGCCCCAGGGATTTACAAAGTGAGCATAGCCGCCTCTGCCTCTGGCCATACAGAAACCTTTGAAGATGTTCTGGAGATAGAGGTGACCGATAAGGCTTGATAGCTTCAAATCTACGCGGTATTTTTTTTTGATCCATTCTGATCGCACAAGATCATCGAGTGAAGGAAAGCCTATCGCTTCAGAGCTTGCCTTTCTCCACCAGACAGACCACCACACTCTGGACGCAACTCTTCCACTCAAACTGGACGGTGGTATGTTCTATCCCAAAAGGTCCGTTAACCTTTTTCCATCTCATATGTTAATGGCTGCCCTTGAGCACGAAAGCCACACGCCCAGTCCTGAGGATGCCAGGAGTAGAAGATCCAGCCCTTTTACTGGTTCCGGCTCCTTGTAGCCTGTGGTAAGCTTCCACCAGTATCCCTAGAGACGAAGCCCGGGGTCAGTTCGTTGACCAGGGGTGCTAGCACCCTCGAAGCGATGAAAGCCATAGCTGTACCGCTCATCTGCAGGTAAGGTCGATAGACAGATGGCCAGCCAGCTCCGCCTGAGGGCGAATATGTCCATGAATACGTGAGCCCATCGGAGAGCAGGGGCCAGGCCGCCAGTCCACTTGCTCCCTGCGACCTCCACAACCAGAATGGAACCCCGCGAGCAGGATCGCTAAGGAACCGGCGCTCTACTGTCTTGACTTCATGGTTTTCATATTGATAACTCTATTCTTTAATTTTATTTCTGTATGGATTTAACTGCGCTGTTTAACGCACTTATCACCTGTTCGACGTATTCAGATTTAATATCGGAAGGATTGGTTTTCTTTATGCCAATCTGAGTCAAAACAACCTGCATATCTGCCTCTAATCCCGCAAACTCAAGTTTCTTTTTGGCGCAGTGTTCCTCACAACCATCGACGATAAAAATCAATTCTCCTTCTCGTTTGGCATCTTCTAGATTTTCAGCTCCCTTCTGTGCAGGAATTGCCCTAAAGAGATTCGGTCTGCGAAAACTCAACGTACTGGCCGCTATATCTGTAAGTTTGCCCGTATTTGAACGTCCTGAGCAGGTAAAGAGAACTGTGCTTTTTAGTCTGCCCCGCTTCTCATTTTTCCCATGAGAAACATATAAAAATCCGGAATGGGGGACTATCCCCCCTGTCCTTTAATCTTTTTCACTTCATATCCTGCTTTGGCAATTATCTCGATCATGGATTGCAGGCTCATCTTATCAATTCTCGCGGAAGACCAATCAATTTTGGATTGCCTTGATTTAGTTACTCCATCTTCTTGATACATTTCCTGGTTCATCAGGAGATGATACAAGATGCAGAGTATCTTTCTAGCCAGAGCCACAACAGCCACATTATGTCCTTTTCTTGCTTTGATTCTTAGAAAGAACCTTCTAAATCGTGATTCTCTCTTTTTAAGTGCAGCTTGGGCGACTTGAACCAACATCCAGCGGATATGCTTTGAACCTTGTTTTGTAATGCTTCCCGTAATGAGCTTATCTGCAGACTGGTACACATTGGGGACTATTCCGCACCATGAAGCAAGTTTATCCGATGTACTGAAATCCCTATAATTTCCTATTTCTGCGAGTATGGTTGCAGCGGCTGTGAATCCTATTCCTGGTACTGACATCGCGATCTGCAAATCTTTTTTTCTTCCTGAAATTTTGTCTTTAATCTCGGAATCGATTTCATCAAGTTTCTTTGTTAAGCTGTCAATCGTATTCAGATGAGATTGGATAAGAAATATTTGAGTTTCGTCCAACCCTGTTCTGATTGCAGCTCGAATTTTATCTTCGTTATTTTTGACCCTCTTTGAAGGTATTTCTTCAATGATACGATCGATATTCTCTCCTTTGATCAAGCCGTCCAGGATATGTCTCCCCGATTTGCCAAAGTTATCTGAAAGAACTGATGAGAGCTTTATGCTACACGATTCCAGTCCTTGGTGAACTTGGTTCTTGATCTGAGATCTCATTTTCACAAGACTCTCTCTTGTCCTTGTTAGTCTTCTGAGGTCTCGTTCTTCTTTCGGAAATATTCGTGATGGATATATCAAATTGTTAAGTGCTACCTCAGCAATCCATTCAGAATCTATGGAGTCGGTCTTCCTGCCTGGGGTGTGTTTGATCTGGCGTGCATTTGCCAGTATCAGTTCTATCTTGTTTTCCAATACCGCATTCACAGGATACCAGTAAACGCCAGTCGATTCGATAGCTACGCAGTCACAATTGTTTTCGAGTACCCAATCCCTGAAACCGAATAAGTCATCAATGTCGGTACTGTATCGCTTCTGTATCTTGGTTCCATCTCTCGATAGTATCGTAGCAATCAGAAATCTCTTGTGGATATCAACTCCGCAAACTTTATTTCTTTGCTCCATCATACTATTACCTGGCCTGATATGGGCAGATACGATAAACCCTCGTAGGGACATTTTCCCATACGCGTTCCAAGACGCATCTGTGTATGCGAGCGGTTAGATGGCTAGTTTTTTAAACGGGATTATGATCCCAATAAGCGTAACAGCCTTATCTGCCCATATCATCCATATTATGGTTGATTCAGGCAAATAGCGTTTCTCATGCTCTGTGTATGAGTCACAGAATCATGGAGGTTTTTTAACTAAACCGGAATCCTCAGCCATAGTAGTTCACCACAAGTCGAATTTCCCTTGTGCAATTGGCGAAATCAGGTGGCAGTATAACCACCATCTATGATTAGCTCGCTGCCTGTCACAAATTTGGCTTCATCGGATACCAGATAGAGCACACCATATGCGATATCATCCGGCTCGCCGATGTGGCCTATGGGATGCTTGACGTCCAGTTGTTTCTTCAGTTCCTCACAGCTCAATCCCGACTTATTGCACTGTTCCTGAAGGAAGCTCTCTACCAGTGGCGTCCAGATGAAACCAGGATGAACGGAGTTGACGCGGATATTGTCTTTAGCGTAAAGCAATGCATCGATCTTGGCCATGACCCGGTTGGCAGCCTTTGTGGCATGATAGGCAGGAAGGTCAGGAGCACCTATGATGCCGTAGATGGAGGAGATGTAAACGATATTCCCGCTTTTCTGCCTCTGCATATAAGGCATAACATACTTGGTGCAGAGAAAGGATCCAGTGACATTGACATTGAAGACCCACTCCCATTCAGCACGAGCATACTCGTGAGTGGGCTTGTTGGGACCTGCCACGCCTGCATTGTTCACCAGGATGTCTATTCTGCCATAATTTTCATAGACGGTTTTGGTTACCTCTTCAATCCTCTTCTCATCGGTCACATCCAGGGGGTAGTACTCCGACCTTCCTCCCGCACTGTGGATAGCCTCTACTACTTTTTTCCTTCTTCCCTGCTCCTGCCTGTGATTATGGATACGGCACCTTCTTTTGCCAGTACCCTGGCTATGGCCTCGCCTATTCCGTAGGTGGATCCTGTTATTATTGCCACTCTTCCTTCCACTCGCCCCATTTCAGACCACTTCTTTGAATAATATTGATTTTAAGCTTTCTTTGTAGCATATCCAATATCAAAGTAATTCGATATAAGTTTTTTGTACAAATTATCGGGCAAGAGCTATCTGGCCTATAATCTCTCTCTCTTCTAAGATATTTGTATATATCCAATAAAGTTGATATAGGAAAAATGCTAATAATTCAAATCACGGCGGAAAAAATGGTTAAAAAAAACAGGGAATTATATAAATTTTGTGGAATGAAAAGAATCTGCTAATTCCAATATTGATCGTTGTGGGATGGAATTATCTTTGAGCGGCTGCTGTGAGGGCGGTTGCTGTGTCTAGACAGGAAGAAATGCCAGTAGATGCTATTAAAGAGATGCGAGAGATGGGCGCCCGGATGAAGGCCATCCTGGGGCTCTCCGCCTCTCCCGTTGGAGTGCGGTTTCTTAACGCTGAGGAGGCAGTTGAAGGGGCGAAGATACTTGATCGACATCGCTATTGCCAGGCACTCATGCGCGCCCGCCATGGCCAGAACGTGTTGCTGGATGCAGAAGGCATTTCCTGTCCGGCTGCTGCCCGAGCCTTCGGATTTAGGCCGCTGCCAGAACACTGCGCACGGGAAAAGGCCTGGTGGGATTTGGAATTGTTTCCGAGGAGAAAGTGGCTCAGGAGATGTTCGAGCAGATGCCGCATCTGGAGAAGGGGTCATCGGGCAAATTCACCTCTTCCCTCTGGAGAAGGCGGAGCAATTGCCGGATCTGGTAGTGGTTGAGGACGAGGTAGAGAAGCTGATGTGGATCGTCCTCTCTTATATGCATGCCCAGGGAGGCGAGCGGGTGCAGAGCAACACCGCAGTTCTCCAGGCGACCTGTGTCGACTCCACAGTGATACCTTACTTGGAGAAGCGGCTGAACTTCAGCTTCGGCTGCTACGGCTGCCGCGATGCCACAGACATGGCCTCTGGCGAGGCGGTGCTGGGATTCCCGGCATCTTATCTCCCGGATATCATCCAGCATCTCGAATATCTGAATAAAAAGGCACTTCCCCATTCCAGGGGTAAGCACGCCTTTGCAGCGCTGAAAAAAGAACAAGAAGGTGGGCAGACAGTCTCCTGCTCATCGCTTTAGGTTTTAGGAGGTTATTTGAGATGAGTGAATCAGCAGATGAACCCGTTGGGATGAAAAGATGCGAACAAATCAATGTTGATGCCAACTGTGCAGCCCTGGCGTTGCTCCTCCTGGAGCACATCAGTCAGCATTTGTGCTCCGAAAAGGTGATCTCTGCCCAGGAGATCGCAGCTTTTGCCTCGGGCCTGGATAATATTCAGAACATTTATGCCGAAATCGCCGAGAGATACAGCATCAAGTTGGATGAGCGTTGCGATGCCAAGAAGGCGATTTATGATGCGTTGAAAGAGATAGAGGCGGAGAGACGTTGCTGCGAATGATATTATATCGGTCCTGCCTGATCTATCACATTGGCCTCATAGAGCCCTCCCTTGCGCTCAGGAAGGACACCGGTAACCATGATTGCCCTGCCCTCATGCTCTGCCAGATCGATCTCATGGGATGCTGCCAGCTCATCGGCTATTGATGCCGGTCTAGCAATGCGGGTTAGCTTGACTGCGCAACATTCCGAACGCGGCAACAAGACCGAGAACCTGCCATCCTGGACTATTCCCAAGAATTTCTCCATATCTTGATCCTCCCTTGTTATCTTATTGCAGATGAGATTAAAGTATGAATGGATTATCTGTCCGAATACACCAAAAGCTTTAAAGTCATTGACTTGAATAATTAGAGCAACAGCTAAACAATTCAAGGTCTAAGCTTATGTGTCGAAATCCAGATCTTCCCGGACCTCTGCGGAGCATTCAGCGGTACATCCGAGCATTGCACTGCCTCACGAGATGGAATATCATTCGCTGCATTGGAACCGGTGAGAAGAGCACGAAGGAGATTTATGAGCAGCTACGGCTTGGCGAAGAGATGTCTCCGGCCGGGCTTTACTATCACCTCTCAGCCCTCAAGCAGGCTGGAATCGTCGAGCTAGCCTCTTACCGGGAGGTCAAGGGTGGCACGCCGGAGAAGGTGTGGAAGCTGAAGACCCGTAGAATTGTGATTGATTTGCTGGAAGAAAAAGAGGTGGAATAAATGTGCTGCGGAGAAAAACAAGGTCACGAATCTGTGCCTATGATGCACGGTGTCTGTCAATCAGGTGCGCGTGAAATGTGCGGCTGCGAAGAAAAACATGGTCATCATGCATTGCCCATGCACCACGGCATCCATCATTCCGGTGCGCGTGGAATGTGCGGTTGTGGAGAACGCAAATTCTTGAGCAAGAAGGAAAGAATAGAGATGCTGGAGGTGTACAGGGAATCGCTGAAATGCGAGCTGGATGGGGTCGAGGAAGTGCTGAAATCCCTCCAGACGGAATAAAGAGAAAAGGGCACACTGGCCTTGAGACTCAAAGTTCCGCAGGCTGGCATCTAAACAATCGTAGTTGACTCTAGCGAAAGGCGAAGAGGCCGCTATGGACGCTATCAAAGTTGATAACCTGACCAAGAAATATGGCAGTTTCACTGCCGTGGATAGCATAAGTTTCAAGGTCGAAGAAGGCGAGATATTCGGCTTTCTCGGACCGAACGGCTCCGGCAAAAGCACCACCATAAGAATGCTGACGGGAATAATAAAGCCAAATGGGGGAACGGCAGCCATTATGGGGCACGATATCAAGGATGACGCCATTCGAGCTAAACAATTGATGGGCGTCGTCCCTGAGATGTCCAATGCCTATGTGGAACTCTCGGCATGGAATAATCTCCTGCTCATGGGAGAACTCTATGGGGTTCCTAAAAAGGATAGAGAGGAACGAGCAAAGAAGCTGCTGGAGCAATTCGGCCTTTACGACCGGAAGGAAAGCCTTGCCCGCGGGTTTTCTAAAGGAATGAAGCAAAGGCTGATCCTGTGCATGGCGCTTATCAACCAGCCCTCCGTTCTTATCCTCGATGAACCGACTTCTGGCTTGGATGTGGAGAGCTCTCGGCTAATTAAAGACGTCATAAGGGAGCTGAATCGGACAGGTACGACCGTATTTTTAACTACCCATAATATGGAAGATGCCGGTCAGCTCTGCGAGAGAATCGCAATTATAAATCGCGGCGTAATTGCTGCCATAGATCGCCCGGAGGCTCTAAAGCGAGCAAGCAGCGGCATTCAGTCCATTGAATTGAGCTTCAATTGCATTGTTGACGCAGAGGATTTATCGAATTTCTCCTGCGTTAAAAAGGTTAAAAAAATGGGAGACAAGTTCAGGTTATACGTGGATGATGTCAATCAGACTATAGACTGCATTACTGACTATGCTCGGTCACACGACTTGAAGATCGTATCTTTGAACACTCTCGCGCCATCGCTGGAAGACATTTTCGTAAGCCTGACGCATAAAAACAAACCAGGGGAGGACTGAGAATATGCACCAATTAGAACAGCTCCAAAGGTCCTTTGCCGTTGCCAAGAAGGATGTATGGATTTATTATGCCAAAGGTCCTGTCATGGTCTTCGGCCTAATATTTCCTTTATTCCTACTGATAGCGTTTACCATCGGACGGAATATGACCGTGAAGGAGCTCTTTCCCGGGCTCATGGGCATGGCCATCTTCTTCACCTCCACGGCTGTGGGTCCGGCAATTCTGCCCTGGGAAGCGCGCTCCAAGACGCTGGAACGGCTGGTATCCTCTCCGGTGGAGGTCTGGGCCCTTCTTCTTGGGGATGTCTTCGCTTCGTTCGTCTTTGGATTGCTGATCTCCATCATGCCCCTGGCCGTCGCCGTATTGATGGGCGTAGAAGTTGTGCACCTCCTGGTCTTCTGCCTGGGCATGATTTTGGCAACCATCTGTTTTGCATCGTTGAGCATATTGCTGTCAGTCTATCCGCCTACGGATGTGCCTGCCACTGTGATGATGCTATCCTCGCTGGTGAGGTTTCCTCTGGTCTTCATCAGCGGTGTTTTCGTCCCGGTAGAAGAGATGCCTGCATGGGGGCAAACCATCGCATCAGCTTCACCGCTAACCTATTTCATTGACCTGGCAAGATATTCGACAACGGGCATAAGTTATTACTCGCTTCCCATAGATCTGGCCGTCCTGGTGGTGTCCACCCTGCTCTTCCTTGTGGTTTCTATAAAGCTTCACGAGAGGTTTCTGCCTCAGCGTCTGTCATAGGTGGAGTTGGTCGTACGAGGGAGTCAACAAGTATTAAGGAGTCTATAGAATGAATGATTCTATATAGATATGGAAGCAAAACCATTTATACTTGAAAAGCAAACTGCCTCTATCAGAGTGGGCAAATAGCTGCAAATTTAAGAGAGACTTGCCAGGGATCAAAATGGAGTGTATCCATCAGAAATATAGCCTCTCAGATATACGCATAGATAGGGCGTAAAGCAACCTAAAGTTGAGCATGAGGCTTAATATTTGGAAGGAGATGACCCGTGAAGCATGCTTTAACTATTATCTTGGTTGGATTGGTTTTGATCTTTTGCACTCCCCTGAAGGCTCTTAGCGAATCGGAGACTGTGGTAGCAGCCGATGATATAATGATCAAAATGAGGCTGGGCTTGCCAGTGGAGTACGAAAATACGGTCATAAAAGGAAACCTTACATCTGACCGGCTGGGTATGACTGCCAAGCAGATCTTGCGCATCCCCTTTGAGGTGAAGATGCCGCCATCCAAGCAGATGCAGGTCAATTCATCTGTCGTGATCAAAAATTCCATTATATGCGGCAGAGTGGACTTTAACAACACACAATTTCATAAGCAGGTCCGCTTCGAGAATGTGTTTTTTGTCGAAAATGCATTATTTGTAAACTCAACTTTCAATGACGATGCTGCATTTGATCATTCTATATTTTTAAAGGAAGGAAGCTTCGAAGGATCAAGGTTTGACGGCAAGGCGAATTTCTTCCAAACCCGTTTCAACAGGCCGGTGTCATTTGATGGCGCTAAATTTGGCGGCATTGCTGATTTCTCCCTCGCCCAGTTCCACTCAGTTGGCAATTTCGCCTCCAGCCAATTCTCATCTGATGCCCTCTTTGATAAAACAGATTTTAAAGGAGAAGCCAAATTCATAGCATCTCAGTTCAATCAGGATGTGGAATTCAATGGAACCAGATTCGAAAAAGAGACCTCATTTGATGGTGCAAAATTCTCCGGGTCTGCTCAATTTTCTGAATCTGTATTCAACGAATCTATAGCCCTCAATTCAGTGCAGTTTGAAAAGGAGGTTCGATTTGATCGGACTCAATTCGAGGGTCCGGCATTCTTCGCAAGGGCCAGGTTTGATGATCTAGTCGAGTTCGGCGACTGTAATTTCCTTAAAAACGCCACCTTCAAAGAATCCGATTTCCAGGTTGATACCATATTCAATAATACAACTTTTCTTGAGCCAGCAGAATTCAGCGGAAGCAATTTCCTTGGATTTGCCGATTTTGGAGGTTCGAAGTTTGCATATGATGCTGATTTCAGCGATTCCATCTTCAGCGGTCCGGCCGACTTCAGCAGAACTGCGTTCAGCGATAGAGTCAATTTCTATAATACACAGTTTAAAAAGAATGTCCATTTCGAGAGCACCCAGATTAATACCATCAATTTAACTGGAGCTGGATATGATTGGCTCTATTTAAAATGGGATTGCATAAGTCATCTTGAGTTCGATGATGCTGCTTACCAAGACCTCATTAACAATTATAAGAGACTTCAATGGCTGACGGATTCATCGGATTGCAGTTCCACTTACCTGAAAGAGATAATCAAGGTTGCGCCAGACGATAGCCATAAATGGATCATAGATGGCATATTATCGATGGTTGCAGGCACAAATTCAAGCAACTCCTCCCACAAAGGATGAGCATTTTTAATAGATCTATACAATCGGAAAATAGATAAAGGGAAATCAGGCCTCTAATCCCCAAATCCCGGTCCTGATCCCCCCATCATCTCGGCTTGATGGCCCTTACCTTTATGCTGGATACGGAGTCTGCAAATCCGTTGACTTCT
>ENA-UOUL01003411-UOUL01003411.1-bioreactor-metagenome-genome-assembly--contig:-NODE-3411-length-16308-cov-3.507301_pt1 | contig 16308 bp, 15 predicted proteins | sample MGYA00249838_ERZ747220 | MGnify/ENA primary metagenome ERZ747220 (study PRJEB28778, sample SAMN05720191) | bioreactor metagenome | isolation source: Anaerobic biogas reactor | place: USA:Washington...
TCACCCGCCACCTCAACCAGGTTCTGGAGCTAAACGCAGAAGAGCGCTGGATCTGGGTTCAGCCCGGCATCGTGCTCGACGAGCTGAACGCCTATCTGCGCCCTTCCGGCCTCAAGTTTGGCCCCGATCCCGCCAGCAGCGACAGGGCCGCCATGGGCGGCATCGTCTCCAACAACTCGACAGGCAGTCACTCCATCCTCTATGGCATGACCGCCGACCACGTGCTGGAAATGCAGGTCATCCTCAGCGACGGCAGCCGCGGTCACCTGCGGCCGCTCGCGCCCGATGAGCTGGCCCGACAGCAGCAGCGCAGTGGTCTGGAAGGGGAGATTTACCGCCGGCTGCACGCCCTGGTCTCAGATCCGGCCAACCAGGAGATCATCCGCCAGGGCACACCACGCCACTGGCGACGCTGCGGCGGCTACAACCTGGACCGCTTTATCGAAGGCGGCGTCAACTTCCAGTGGCCCCGCGACCCGCGCTTCAACCTGGCCCGGCTCGTCAGCGGAGCAGAAGGCGGGCTGGCAGTCATCACGGCAATCAAGCTCAACCTGGTGCCCCTGCCCAGGCGCACGGCGCTGGCGGTCTTACACTTCGACTCACTTTACGACGCCCTCTCTTCCGTGCCTACCATTCTGGAAGCGGGACCGTCGGCCGTCGAGCTGCTCGACAACCTGGGGCTGACCCTCTGCCGCGATGTGCCCGCGTACGGCCGGCTGCTGCAGACTTTCATCGCCGGCACGCCAAACTGCGTGCTGATCACCGAGTTCGAGGCCGAGACGGAAGCCGAGCTACGCGACAAGGTCACGCGGCTGGAGCGCCATCTGCAGCAAGAACAGGTGCCCGTCACGGCGAGCGTGCCCGCGGTCACCCCTCAGCAGCAGGCCAATGTCTGGACCGTGCGCAAGGTGGGGCTCGGCCTGATGATGAGTATCAAGGGTGACTACAAGCCGATCCCGTTCATCGAAGACGCCGCCGTACCCGTCGAGCATCTGGCGGAGTACGTCACCCGGGTCGAGCAGTTCTGCAATGACCTGGGCACGAACGTCGCTTACTACGCCCACGCCAGCGCCGGCTGCATCCACATCCGCCCCCTGATTAACAGTAAGCTGGCTACGGAAGTAGCCAAGCTGCCGCAGATCATGCAGTTCTCCGTCGAGCTGCTCGGCCGGTATGGCGGCAGCCTCTCCAGCGAGCACGGCGATGGGCGCGCCCGGAGCTGGATGAACGAAGCCTTTTTCGGCAAGCCGCTCTACGACCTGTACTGCCAGGTCAAGGACATCTTCGATCCCCACAACATTCTCAACCCCGGCACGGTCGTCAGAGGGCAGCCGATGACTGAGAACCTGCGCTATGGGGAGGCCTATCGCGTCGTGCCCCTGTACGAGCACCTGGACTTCAGCACCGATATGGGTTTCCACCGCGCCGTCGAGATGTGCAACGGCGCGGGTATCTGCCGCAAGCGCACCGCCGGCACCATGTGTCCCAGCTTCATGGTCACCCGCGAGGAGGAGCACAGCACGCGCGGGCGGGCCAACATCCTGCGCGCCGCCATCTCCGGCCAGATGCCCGGTCTTAACCTGACCAGCCGGCAGGTCTACGACGCGCTCGACCTCTGTCTCTCCTGCAAAGCCTGCCGCGCCGAATGCCCCTCTTCGGTGGACATGGCGAAGATCAAGACAGAGTTCCTGGCCCACTACTACGAGGAACACGGCACGCCGCTGCGGGCGCGTCTCTTTGGCGACATCGCTCGCTTCAGCCGGCTGGCGAGCGGGCCGCTGGCGCCCCTGGCCAACGGCATGATGAAGCAAAAGGTCGTGCGCAGGCTGATGGGCGTCAGCGAGCAGCGCAGCCTGCCGCCCTTTGCCCGCGAGCCGTTTACTACCTGGTATCGGCGCCGGCAGTCGGGGCGTAACAGCCCCCACGCCCTGCGCCGCGTCGTCCTCTTTAACGACACTTTCAACACCTACAACGACCCTCACATCGCCATCGCCGCCACGGAGTTTCTGCAGACAGCCGGCTTCGACGTCGTGCTGCCGGGCCACCGCTGCTGTGGGCGCCCGCAGATTTCCAAAGGATTGGTGAGCGAGGCGCGGGCAGCCGCCCGCGACACGGTGGAGAAGCTGGCCCCCTTTGCCGCCGAGGGCATCCCCATCGTCGGCCTGGAGCCAAGCTGCCTGCTGACCCTGCGCGACGAATACTTCTCGCTGCTCCCCAACGATCCCCGCGTCCGGCAGATCGCCGGTCTGGCGCTGACCTTCGAGGAATTCGTCTCCGGTCTGGCGGACCGCGGCGAGCTACACCTGCGCTTCAGCGAGGAACCGCGCCATCTGCTATTGCACGGCCATTGTCACCAGAAGGCGCTCGTCGGCACCGGCCCCAGCCACCAGGTCCTGAGCCTGCCGCCGAACTACCGGGTCAGCGAAGTGGATTCGGGCTGCTGCGGCATGGCCGGCAGTTTCGGCTACGAAGCGGAACATGCGGAGATCTCGCTGCAGATAGGCGAGCGCAGCCTGTTCCCCGCCGTGCGCGCCAGCGAGGCCGGTACGATCATAGTCGCCGCGGGCACCAGCTGCCGCCACCAGATTGCTCATGGGACCGGCAGGCAGGCGCTCCATCCCGCCGAAGTGCTTCGCGCCGCCCTGGTGGCCTGAGCCGGGCAGCCTAAATGGCGCCCAGCTTCAGCTCTGGAATTGTCAGCTCCACGTCCTCGCCGGTAAAGACGAGACGGTATTCGCCGGCAGGGAGCCGGGCAAAGCCGAATTCGCCCCACGGATCGGTCGCCCGCCACTCCACCGGGCAATCGTCCCGGAGCAGCTCGACGGTCAATAACGGCTGCTCGTCGCCGGGGAAGAGAATGGCGCCGTGCAGATCATAGCGCGCCTCGCGTGATCGCTGCTGCAGGGCAAGCGTTATTTCCGCAACCGGCGTCGTATAGGCGAGACGCCGCTCGCCCTTCTCGATCTGCTGGCCCGCCGGCTCGGCGTTGAAGCAGCGCCATCTGCCTGTGCCACCTTCATCCGCGCTGTGTTCGGCGAACAGCGCTTCCAGCCTGCGCCGCAACGAGGGAGGAGGGTTCGCCAGCACGAGGCCGTCCGTCAAACAGCCAAACTCCTGGATCCAGGCAACGGTCGCGCGCAGCGCGTTGTCTGTCGCAACGGCTGCCGATATCTGCTGCGCCTCTTCCGGCGGCAGCCGGTCCTCCAGCCAATCGAGTAACGTTGCGAATGATACCTTTTGTGCCATAGATGCTCATCCTGATGATCTAATCTTGCCGCCTAAGTAGCCCACATATGCGCTAAGCCCTCGCAGAAAATACATCAACTTGTGAATTTCTTCTCCTGGAGAAAGATTCGGAGCTTTTCCAGGCAGCGGGCGCGGGTCGGGCCGACGCTGCCGACGGCCATACCCAGTTCCGCAGCCACCTCCGCATAGGAGGGAGAGTCGGGCGACAGGTAAAGCGCCATGAGCAGCGCGCGGCAGCGCGGGTCCAGGTCGTTCAACCCCTGGTTCAGCCACTCCAGCAGCTCCCAGCGCACGAACTCCCCCTGGTTCTCGCCGTCGCTCATGCTGGCGATCCCTTCCGCTGCGTCCGCCCCGAGGCCCAGTTGCTCGCGGCGCCGCTGGGCCAGCCGTCGCCACGAGTGGCGGCGTGCCACGGTCGCCAGCCAGGCGGCGAGATTGCTCGCATCGTCCAGCTCGTCCAGCTTCTGCAGGAAGATGGTGAGCGTCAGCTGCACCACGTCTGCAGCGTCTTCGGCAGTCAGACCATAGTTCAGGGGGATCGAATAGAGAAGCCGCTCGTAGCGATCGAGGATGCCGCGCCAGGCGCGGTCGTCGCCCCGGCGGCACGCCTGGAGCAGTTCCTCATCCGTCTCAAACATAATTGTGCGGGTGGAGCCCGTTGGGTGACAGAGCCATACGCTGGCTCCTTTGTCAACTGCCTGGAAACGCTGTACCTTAAGTATGTCACCCCTTGGCTTGCCCGGCAATGGGAAGGAGGAATTACCGTGCTCATTGTGGACGCCCATCTTGACCTCGCCTACAACGCGCTGCGCTTCGGCCGGGATTTGCGCCTGCCTCTGGCCGACCTGCGGGCCAGAGAGAAGAAGCCGCCCAACGGAGACATCGCCACGGTGACCATTCCGGCCCTGCTCGAGGGTGGCGTCGCCCTCGTCTTCGGCACCCTCTTCGTCATGCCTGCCAGCAACAACACGCACATGCCCGAAAACCGCAAGATGGTCTACGAAGACGCCGACCAGGCCTACGCCGCCGCCGGGGCCCAGCTCGATTACTACCACCGGCTGGCCGACGAGGACGACCGCGTGCGTCTCGTGCGCGACAGCGCCGAGCTGGAAGAGGTCCTGAACAGCCAACAGGATGGGGAAAGCCCATTGCTGGGCATCGTGCCGCTGATGGAAGGAGCCGACCCGGTGCGCGATCCGCAGGAGCTGGAAGAATGGTACGAGCGCGGCGTGCGCATCATCGGCCCGGCCTGGGATGACACCCGTTACGCCGATGGCGCGTGGCGGGCGGGCGAGGGCTTCACCAGAGAGGGCTACGCGCTCATGGAGGTCATGGCCGATCTGGGCTTCATCCTCGACGTAACCCACCTCAGCGAAAAGGCCGTCTACGAGGCCCTGGACCGCTACGAAGGGCCGGTCATCGCCAGCCATAGCAACGCGCGGGCGCTCGTCCCAGGCCAGCGCCAGCTCGACGACCGCCAGATCCGCACCCTGGCCGAGCGAGACGGCGTCGTCGGCGTGGTGCTCTTCAACCGCTTCCTCAAGGCCGGCTACGCGCGAACTGATCCCAAGGAAAGCGTGACCGTCGCCGACGTGGTCGCCCACATCGACCACATCTGCCAGCTTCTCGGCGACGCCGAGCACGTGGGTATTGGCAGCGACCTCGACGGCGGGGTCGGGCGCGATGACATCCCCGCCGAGATGGATTCCGTAGCCGATCTGCGGCTGATCGTCCCGGCGCTGGCGGAGCGTGGTTACGGCGATGAGGAAATTGCCAATATCATGGGCGGCAACTGGCTGCGCAGGCTGCGCTCTGTCTTTGGAGCCACCGCTGATTGAACTTACCTTGCCCGAGGAGGTAATCGATGGTTTCGGTCTCAGACAGCATTGTGCTCGACCGCTCTCCGGCCGAGCTTTTTGCCATTGTCGCCGACCCCCAATCCCAGCTCATCTGGGATGCAGAAAGCCTGAAGCAGGTCGAGGCGTTGACGCCGGGCCCGTTGGGTAAAGGCTCGCGCTACCGGGGCGCGTTCTCGGGGCTCGGCGTCGTCGAGTATGAGTACGCCGAATATGAGCCGCCCACCCGTTTTGCCCATCGCAGTATCGTGCGCATGGGCGAGATTTACCACACCTTCGAGTTCGAGCCGCTTCCCGAAGGCACGCGGCTGACACACACCTCGACCTTGCGCGCCCGCGGGCTGTGGCGGCTCCTCGCGCCCATGATGCGCCGGGTTATGCAGAACCGGCTGCGCGCAATGAGCATCGCCATCCGGGACTATCTGGCGGCGCAATAGCTCATCCGAAGGGACTAAACATAATCCTGCAGCGTGCCCTCGATAGGCATGATCGTCGCCTCGTCGCTCTCCACCACCTCGGCCTGCAGCGTGCCGTTGGACAGCTCCAGCAGTGCCGCCTGAAAAGCCTCCACGTGTTCCAGGGCAAAGCGGGCCGTGAGCGTCACGTCGGCGGCGAACTCCTCGTCCAGAATCTGCCCCTGGTAGGCGGCGACGAGCAGGCGCACCTGCTCGAAGAGCGCGTATGGGGCGGCGAGCATCACCGTCTGCGTGGGCACTTTCTCCGCCAGGGGCGCCCGGGCAAGCACCTCGCGCGCGGCGTCGCCATAGGCGCGGACCAGCCCGCCAGTCCCCAGCTTCGTGCCGCCAAAGTAGCGGGTGATCACCAGCGCCGCGTCGCCCAGCCCGCTGCCCTGCAGCACAGCCAGGGCGGGCCGCCCGGCCGTGCCCGAAGGTTCCCCGTCGTCGTTGCAGTGGGCGATGACGGAAGCGCCGTGGCCGATCACGTAGGCCGGCACGTTGTGCGTGGCGTCGGCGAACTCCTCGCGGATGCGGGCGATGAACGCCCGCGCCTCTTCGACAGAGAAGGCGGGCGCCAGCGTGGCGATGAAGCGGGAGTTGCTGACCTGGATCTCCGCGCGGCACTGCCGGGCCGGAATCGGATAGCGTTTCATGGGCGCATTGTACCCCAGCAGCAAAACGCCGGACAGCCGTGGCGTAAACGTGGCGTGAGCGTTATTGTTTGCCGCCTGCCGGCCTCCTACAATCAACATCATGAGAGTCGCTTCCTGGCGTCGGGCTTTTGCCGTTGCCCTGTTGCTCCTGATCTTCGTCGCCGCCTGCAGCCGCCGGGAGGAGACGCCGCCCGCCCCGACCGTGACCCTGCCCGTGGCGACCGCCGCCGGGCCAGCACCGGCAGCCACGGGCGCCTCCGTTACGCCGCTCGTCCCTTCGCCCGCCGCGACTGAAGCAGCCTACCTGCCGCTGGTCAGGGGCGAAGAGAGCCCGACGCCGCTCCCAGTAATCGCCACGGCGACCGCCACGCCGCCGCCCACCGAGACGCCACCTGCCTATCCGACCTATGCCGGCCCGCCGCCGGCCCGCGATCTGCTCGGCATCCAGCTTCACATCCACCGCGAAGATTACGACGTGCTGTTTGACTGGCTGGAAGAGCTGCCAGTCGGCTGGGTGAAGGTGCAGGTCTCCTGGAAGCTGTATGAGCCATCGCCGGGCCAGCTCGACGCGTTCCGCATCGACGAGCTGGATCGTTTCATCGCCCGCGCCAGAGCGGCCGGCCTGCAGGTGCTGCTCAGTGTCGCCAAAGCCCCCGAATGGAGCCGGCCGACCACGGAGATGGACGGCCCGCCGGCCGACTACGCTGCCTTCACCGGCTTCATGCAGACGCTCGCCGCGCGCTATCAGGGCCAGGTTGCGGCCTACGAGCTATGGAACGAGCCCAACCTGCAGCGCGAGTGGAACGGCGAGCCCCTCAGCGCGGCGCGCACGGTTGCCCTGATTCAGGCCGGCGCGCAGGGTGTAGCCGCCGCCGATCCCGGAGCGCTGCTGGTCAGCGCCGCCCCCGCCACGACGGGCATAGACGACGGCGTTACCGCCATCGACGACCGCCGCTTCCTGCGCGAGATGGTCGCCGCCGGCCTGCTGCAGACGGTTGACGGCGTGGGCGTGCATCCCTACGGCTGGGCCAACCCGCCCGACGCCAGCGCCGCCGCGCCTGACGCCGCCTCGCCCAGCCACAACAACCATCCCAGCTTCTTTTTCGCCGACACGTTGCGCGACTACCGGGCCATCCTGGCGGAGGCCGGCTATCCCGAGATGCCCCTGTGGAGCACCGAATTTGGCTGGGCCAGCTACGAGGGTATGGAAGCCGCGCCGCTATCCGGTGCCGAGTACATGGCAAACGTGAACGAATGGCAGCAGGCCGCCTACACCCTGCGCGCGCTGGCCCTCGCCGAAGAGCTGCACGCCGGCGGTCCTCTCTTTCTCTGGAATCTGAACTTCGCCCCGACCTTTGGCAACGCCTTCACCGAGTCGGCCTACAGCATTCTGCGCCCCGACGGCCGGCCTCGGCCGCTTTTTCTCGCCCTACAGGCGCTGGAGACCCGGTGAGCGTGACGGGCCGCAGGCGAAGTGGTAAAACCGGGCGCGCTCTTGAAAGAGCTTACCTCCTCCCGTAGGAGCACGCCTGCTCCTGTAGGAGCAAGAAGAGGAATCATGCTAGCCAACGCCATCACCCTCAGCCGCCTGTTCTTTCTGGCGCTCGCCGTGATTCTTTTGCACGTCGAGCGTGTGCCCGTCCTGCTCTTTGCCTTCTTTCTGATCATCTTCACCATCCTCATCGACGCCTTCGACGGGATGGTTGCCCGCCGCCGGGGGAGCACCAGCCCGCTTGGCTCGGTCCTGGACATCGCCATCGATCGCGTCGTCGAGAACGTCTTCTGGATCACGTTCGTGAGCCTGGAGCTGGTGCCGCTCTGGGTCGCGCTTGTCGTCGTCACACGGGGCATCCTCACCGACGCCGTGCGTGGTTTTGCTATGGGCGAGGGTTCAACCCCTTTCGAGATGATGGAGACCACCTGGGGGCGCTGGCTCGTCTCCCATCGCTTCATGCGCGCCCTCTATGGGGTCACCAAAGCGGTCACCTTTCCGGCCCTCGCGCTGGTGCAGACGCTGCGCGTGGCAGGGCCGGCCTCGCCTTTTGGCCGCTTCTTCGAGCCGCTGTCGGCAATCACGTTTGCCCTCGTTCTCGTCACGGTCGCCACGAACCTGCTGCGCGGCATACCCGTGCTCATGGAGTCGAGCCGCTTTTTCGTTCGCCAACATCTGGAGAAAGTCCGATGAGAATCCGACCCCTTTTGTTTCTCCTGGTCGCCCTGCTCCTTGCCGCCGGCTGCACGCAGGAATCGCCGCCAATAGCCGGGCCAACTACGGCTGCCCAGCCTGCGGCGACCCTTGAGCCGACCTCCCAGCCTTCGGCGACGTCGACAGTTGCCCCATCGGCCACGCCGGCCCCCAGCAACACGCCGCCGCCCAGCGCCACGCCCCGGCCGACGCGCACGCCGACGCCCGAGCCGCTGCTTCTCGTCTCGGCCGAGGATTTTGGCAACGACCGCAACCCGCTGACCGGCGAGCTGGTCTCCGACCCCAATGTCCTGCAGCGCCGTCCGATAGCGGTGAAGATTTCCAACCACCCCGGCGGCTACGTGCGGCCGCAGGCCGGCCTCAGCCAGGCCGACCTCGTCTTCGAACACATCACCGAAGCCAACATTACGCGCTTCACCGCCGTCTTCTACGACGAGACGCCGCCCGACGTCGGGCCGATCCGCAGCGGGCGGCTCATCGACCTGGAGATCCCCCTGATGTACGACGCGGCTTTTGCCTACTCCGGCTCCAGCATCGGCGTCGCCTTTAAGCTCAGTGCGTCCACCTTCAACGACCGCATCCTGCGCACGGGCGTGCCCGGCTACTACCGCACCGGCGAAGACAAGCCGTACGAACACACCCTCTATGCCGATATGCAGCGCTGGTATGAGGTTCTGGACGAGCGCGAGCTGAACGTGCCGCCGCAGTTCAATAGCTACATGGCCTTCTCCGAGGAACCACCGGAAGGCGGCGAGCCGGCTGGGAAGATCCACATTAACTACCGCGACGTCGTCACCGTCGATTGGGAATATGACGAAGCGTCAGGCCGCTACCTGCGCTGGACAGACGGCGAGGAGCATCGCGACAAGAACAACGACGAACAGCTCAGCGCCGCCAACGTCGTCCTCATCTTCGCCCAACACCAGACCGACTACTCGATCTGCGAGCGGCAGGTTGGCGATGAATGTTACGCCTACTCCGAGGAGATTTTTATCTGGGGCGAGGGCGAGGCTGTCATCCTGCGCGACGGGCAGCAGTTCCCGGCGACCTGGGTGCGCGAGCAGCGGAACGAGATGCTCACCTTCGTGGACGGCGACGGCAACCCGGTACCGCTGCAGATCGGCAACACCTGGTTCCAGGTCTTGCCCACGCACTACGAAGATCCGGTGACGATTGAACCTTAAGGCCGGGGGATAATCCCCTGCGCCACGAGCAGCTCGGCGTTGAGAATCGCGCCACTGGCGGCGCCGCGCAGCGTATTATGCGTCAGGGCCATGTAGCGCAGGTCGAGCACCGGACAGCGGCGCACGTTGCCCACCGTCCAGGCCAGCCCCGCGCCATTGCTCCGGTCGAGGCGCGGCTGCGGGCGGTCGGCTTCGTCCCGGTAGACGAGCGTCTGCGCCGGGCTGCTGGGCAGCTCCGCGGCGATGGCGGGGGGCTGCCACGCGCGCAGCGCCTCGATCGCTTCCTCCGGCGTCGCCTGTTCCTCCAGCCGGACCGAGACCGCCGCCAGATGGCCGTCGCGCACGGGCACGCGCGTCGCCTCCGCACTGATCGCCAGCTCCGCCAGCACCAGCTCACCGCCGCTCATCCGGCCGAGCAGCTTGCGAGGCTCGTTTTCCAGCTTCTCATCTTCGCCGGGAATATGGGGCACAATATTGTCCACGATGTCCAGCGCCGAGACGCCGGGATAGCCCGCGCCGGAGATGGCCTGCATCGTCGTGATCAGCGCGGCGCGCAGGCCAAAGGCGCGGTCGAAGATGTGCATCGGCAGCACGGCGCTGGTGGTCGAGCAGTTGGGGCTGGCGACAATGAAGCCGGGCCAGCCGCAGCGCTCCTGCTGCCGGGGGATGAGCGCGGTGTGCTCCGGGTTGATCTCGGGAATGAGCAGAGGCACGTTCTCTGTCATGCGGTAGGCCGACGCGTTGGTCACTACGGCGTAACCTGCCGAGGCGAACGCCGGTTCCAGCTCCCGCGCCTCGACGGTAGGTAGCGCGGAGAAGACGACGGGCACGTCCAGGTTCGGCTCCGTCGGCTGCACGACGAGGTTGGCGACCGCTTCGGGCATCGGCTCGGTCAGAATCCAGCGCACGCTGTCGCCGTAGCGCTCGCCGGCCGTACGCGCCGAGCCGGTCACGGCGGCGATCTCAAACCAGGGATGATCCGCCAGAAGCTGGACAAAACGTTGGCCCACCGCGCCCGTAGCCGCCAGAACGGCGACAGGGATTTTGCTCATGGTTTTTCCTTACTGTGCTTTTCCGTATTATGCCTGCTCTCGGGTTTCTGTCACGACGCACCCGGGTGCTCACCGCTCGGATCTCACCGGCTTATAATGGGGTCGTTGTCACATAATCCACGTTGGGGGTGTTTAGTAGGGTGAATGGAGATTCAGACGCACTGGAGCCGGACGTGCTCGCCCTGACGGATAGCCGCCTGCTGGCCCGGGTACAGACAGGCGATGATCGCGCTTTTGCGCTGTTATTCCAGCGCCATTACGACCGCGTCTACGGCATCCTGTTCCGGCTGGTCGGCACGCGCGCCGAAGCGGAGGATCTGGCCCAGGAGGTCTTCCTGCGCCTTTACCAACAGCGCTTTAGTCGCCGTCGCGAGCACAACGTTGGCGCGTGGCTCTACCGGGTGGCGACGAACCAGGGCTACAACGCCCTGCGCAGCCGGCAGAGGCGCTGGCGGCGGGAGACAGCCCTGCTGCCCGATGCCACGGATGCCGAGCCGGCCCCGGCGGAGGCGGCTGCCCAGGCCGAGACGCGGGCCGCCGTGCGCGCGGCGCTGGCCCGCCTACCGAAGCGCGACGTGCAGCTCCTGCTGCTGCGGCAGATAGGGCTGAGCTACGCCGAGCTGGCCGACGTGTGCGGCGTGGCTCCCGGCTCAGTGGGCACGTTGCTGCGCCGGGCAAGTGACGCCTTCCGCCGGGCCTACGAACGTGAGGAGAGATGAAGATGACCCATGACCCTGACGAGGACGTACTGCAAAAGCTGGGCGCCCTCGCCCCTGGTGAAGACGAACAACCACGGACCGCAGCCGCCTGGAGAACCTTCCAGACCCGGCGCGACCGGTCCGCCGAACAACCCTTAACGTGGAGATTTTCAGCGATGTTAAAACGTAGAGTCGTAGTAACCGTTGGCCTGCTGCTCCTGATCGTCGCGGCGTTCAGCCTGCCCCCCGTGCGGGCGGCAGCCAGCGACTTCCTTGGTCTTTTCCGGGTGCAGAAGTTCGCCCCGATTTCCGTCAGCCCCGAGCAGGTAGCCCTGCTCGATCAGATTGCGGAGCAGGGGCTGCACCCCGGCAGCCTGATAATGACCGACGAGCCGGGCGAATCGCAGACGGTTGCCTCTATCGCCGATGCCGAGGCCCTGCTTGGCTTCCGGCCGCGGCAGATCCCGGCCCTGGGCGAGCCCACCACCATAGAAGTGCAGTCGGGCGGCAGCGGCCGGCTTATCGTCGATCTCGAGCAGCTGCGCGCCATCATGGGCACGGCCGGCGTCGATCCCATGCTCCTGCCGGACAGTCTGGAAGGGGCCGAAATCAACGCCGTTCTCCATCCGGGCACCGTCCTGACCTGGGCAGATGGAACGACCTTGATGCAGACCCGCAGCCCGGAGCTGGACTATCCCGACGATGTCGATCCCGTCGTGATCGGCGAGGCGCTGCTCCAGGCGCTGGGCATGTCCGACGACGAAGCGCGGCGCCTCTCGCGGGCCATCGACTGGAACAACACCCTCGTCCTGCCCGTGCCCGCTAACCTCGCCAGCTTCAGCGAGGTTGTTGTCCACGGCACCACCGGGCTGGCCCTGTCAAGCGTGGAGGGATACGGCAACGCCATACTCTGGCAGTCCGGCGACTACCTTTACCTGCTGACCGGCGACGGCAGCATCGAAGAGCTGCTTGCCCTTGCCGATAGGATGGAATAAGCTTCACGCCGGGAAGGGGGTGCGGGCGCGCACCCCCTTCCGTCGAGCTTATTCCATGAACCAGTCGCTGCCGGCCCGCATCACCCGTCTGTTCCAACACCCTCTCGTCTGGACCGTGCTGGCGTTCATCACCTATGCCACGGCGGCCTCGGGTATGTGGCTGCAGCAATCGCTGGCCCCCCACTATATCCATCTGGCCGACGCCCTCCTGCACGGCCAGCTCCACCTGTTGAACACCGAAAACCTGTACGACCTGCTTGTCGTGGGCGACCGGGCCTACGTGGCCGGCTCGCCGCTGCCGGCCGTGCTGCTCATGCCGATCATCGCCCTCCTGAATGTCTCCTTCAGCGACATCCTTTTCAGCATCATCGTCGGCGCCATCAACGTGGGGCTCGTCCACGCCATCTTCCACCGCCCCTGGCTAACCATTCTTTTCGGTCTGGCGACGCCCCACCTGTACATGGCTGCCCTCGGCTCCGTCTGGCTGACGGCCCACCTCGTCGCCCTGCTCTTTGCCCTGCCCGCCCTCTATTTCGGCTGGCGGCGCGAGCGCTGGCTTCTGGCCGGCCTGATGTTAGGGCTGGCCGGGCTGGCGCGTCCCTCGCTCTGGTTCGGCAGCGTCTTCTTCGCCGCCTATATCCTGCTCCGTCGTCGCGACCGGAGCGCCTGGCGCCCTCTCGTCGCCTTTGCCCTGCCCGTGGCGGCAGGCGTCGCCGTCCACCTGGCCTATAACGCCGCGCGCTTCGGCGACCCGCTGGATTTCGGCTACGCCTACACGGCGGGCGCGCCGAACGTCATCGCTACTTATGCGCGCTACGGCGGCTTCCACCCGCGCTTCCTGAGCTGCAATCTCTCCGTCGCCTTCCTGAACCCGCCGATCATCAACGGCTACGTGCCGCCGTTTCTCTACCGCGCCTGCGACTACCTGCTGGAAGGGGTGACGGTGGGCGAAGGCGTCACCGGCATAACGCCCAACCCGCTGGGCATGAGTCTCCTGCTGGCGACGCCCGCCTTCCTGCTCCTGCTGGGCGCCCGCGCCCGCACGCCGGCAATCGCCGCCGCCTGGCTCGGCGTGCTCGCCGTCATGCTGCCGCTCTGGTCCTATCATAACACCGGCTCGGCGCAGTTCGGCTATCGCTACTGGATGGATGCTGCCCCTTTCTGGCTGCTGCTGCTCGCCTGCAGCTATCCGCCCGGAGCCACGGCCGGCCGGCTGGACCGTCTCCTGGAACGGCTGCGCTGGCCGCTGCTGCTGCTTTCCCTGGCAGTCAGCGCCTGGGGCTACCTGTGGATCTACCGCATCTTCGTCGGCCGGAGCTGGTTCTGGGAGACTTACCTCTACCTCTTCACCCCGTATCGTTAGGAAGGGCAAATGACCTCACCCGCCATTGAGACGGAAAATCTGCGCAAGGAGTTTGGCAGCAAGGTCGCCGTTGCAGACCTGACACTGCGCGTCGAGCAGGGCGAGATCTTCGGCTTTCTCGGCCCCAACGGCGCCGGCAAGACGACGTCGATCAAGATGCTGCTCGGGCTGACGCAGCCCACATCCGGCAATGGCTTCCTCCTCGGACAGCCACTGGGCGATCCCGCCACTCGCAGCCGCGTGGGCTTCCTGCCCGAGCATTTCCGCTTCCACGAATGGCTGACGGCGGCCGAGTTCCTCAACCTTCACGGGCGGCTCTACGGCATGAGCGCCGCCGCGCGCGCCGAGGCAATCCCCGATCTGCTGGAGCTGGTCGGCCTGGGAGAGCGGGCGGAAACGCGCCTCGCCGCTTTCTCCAAGGGCATGCTGCAGCGCATCGGCCTGGCCCAGGCGCTGCTCAACAATCCCGGCCTCGTCTTCCTCGACGAGCCTACCTCCGGGCTGGATCCCCTGGGCCGGCGGCTGGTGCGCACGATCATCGCCGGCCTGCGCGACGAGGGTACGACCGTTTTCCTCAACTCCCACTTCCTCAGCGAGATCGAGCTTACCTGCGACCGGGTGGCCTTCATCCGCGACGGGCGTGTGCTCCGTGTGGCGCCGCTGGAAGAGCTGGAGCAGGAGAGCCTGCGCGTCCGGCTGCGCGTCGGCAGCCCAACCCCGGAGCTGCTGGCCGGTTTGGCCCGCTTCGGCAGCGAGCCGGTGCAGGACGAGCGTAGCGGCGTGATCACCCTTCACCTGACCAGCGAGGAAACGCTGCCAGAAATGGTGCGCTGGCTGGTCGATGCCGGGCACGCCCTTTACGAGCTGAGCCCGCAGCGCCTCTCCCTCGAAGAGCGCTTTATCCAGATTGTCGGCGAGGACGTAACCGAAGGATGAACACCATGAAGACGCTCTGGACCATGACCACCCTGACCATCCGCGAAGCGCAGCGGCGCCGCATTCTCTGGGTTGGCCTCTTCGCCGCCATCGCCTTCCTGGCCATCTTTGCCCTTGGCTACCATTACGTTCTGGTCGAAATCGAGGCAGAGATGAGCGACTCGGCGGGCGGGCTGGGTTTCGACCCGATCACGGCCTTCTCGACCTTTCTGGTGATCGCCGGCCTCTACGTAGTCCACTTCCTGGGCATCGCCCTCGCTGCCCTGCTTTCCGCCGGCACCCTCTCCGGCGAAATCGAGACGCATACCATTGAGACGCTGCTGACCAAGCCGGTGCGTCGCTGGCAGATCGTGATGGGCAAGTGGGCCGGCTTCGTGATCATCATCCTGGTCTATATGACGGTGATGACGGCCGGCATCCTGCTCATCGCCCGCCTCCGTTCCGGGCTGGTGCTCAGCAACGTATACTCTGGCCTCGCCCTGGTCTTCCTCTCTGCCCTGACCATGTTGAGCGTCACCATGCTCGGCGGCACGCGCCTCTCCACGCTGGCGAACGGCGCCATGGCCTTTACCCTCTTCGGGCTGGCTTTTCTCGGCGGCTGGATCGAGCAGATTGGCGCCGTGCTGCGCAACGAGGTGGCAGTAGACGTAGGCATCGTCTCCAGCCTGATCAACCCTGCCGACGCGCTCTGGAGGCGGGCCATCCTGATCTGGCGCTCCGGCGACACCGGTCTGGATCTGCCCGGGCCCTTCATCGTCCTGTCCGAGCCCAGCACGCTGATGACCCAGTACGCTATCTTCTATGCCGTCGTCCTGCTCGCTCTGGCCCTCTGGAGCTTCACGCGCCGCGATCTATAGGCGGCGGCGCGGTTGACGTTTCTGCCCAATCTTCACATAATCGCTGCCTCAGTGAGGCAGGATAACGTCATGAACGACTATGGCGACGAGCAGATCCGGGCGCAGCTACGGCGGGCTGCCGAGCAGCTCTATGAAGATCCCCGCCTGCGTGACGCGCTGGACGACGAGCAGGCCCGGCAGCTTCTGGGCTGGGGGATGCAGCAGCTCCAGCGCGCCGCCCGGCGGGTCGTTGCGCTGCCCGCCGCCGAGGCCGCGCCCAGGCTGGAAGAGCAGGCTGCTTCGCTGCGCGAGGTCATTGCACGCGTCAACGACTATGTGCAGGGTTACGGCCAATGGAGCGAGGCCCAGCGGCGGGAGCAGATTGCCGGGCTCGTGGAGTGGCTCTGCCGGGGGCGCGCCGCCGACCTGCAAATTGGCGATGTCGTGCATCTGGAAACCATCGCCGCTGCCGGCGACACCCTGACGCCACAGGAGCTTTTCTCATCTCTGCTTACCGTCATCACCAATCGAGAAGAAGAAGAGTGAAGCCGCTGGCGGCTCTGTTCCTGCTGGCCGTGCTCGCGCACCGGTTCGCGCCGCGCCTCGCCGACGGCTTCACCCCGGACTGGCGCATGGACGGGGTGCTCAGCTCGGCCAACGGGATGCCCATGACGATCGCGCGGAAGAGCGGGCCGCCCGAGGTGCGGAACAGCTGCACGATCGGCATCGTGGTCTTCGCGGCCGTCTTGTCGGTGAAGACGGGGGTCTCGTCGAGCTTCGAGCGGATGACGAGGGCGACGACCACGACGATCGCGCTGAGGAAGA
>ENA-UOUL01003412-UOUL01003412.1-bioreactor-metagenome-genome-assembly--contig:-NODE-3412-length-16307-cov-7.400123_pt1 | contig 16307 bp, 10 predicted proteins | sample MGYA00249838_ERZ747220 | MGnify/ENA primary metagenome ERZ747220 (study PRJEB28778, sample SAMN05720191) | bioreactor metagenome | isolation source: Anaerobic biogas reactor | place: USA:Washington...
TGCCGGCAGGCAGCCGACTTCGCCTCGAGCGTCGCATCCGAGCGAAGCACGGCAAGCAGTTCGGCTTCTTCCTGGGCGAAAGAGTGAGCAGCAGTGGCCGCCAGGACGGCGGCAATCAGGATCATGTTCTTATGGCTTTTCCACATGGTGGCAGATTCCCGTTGACGGTGAGAAAGAATGCAGGGATAGATTCAACGAACGCGGTCCACTCGACGGCTAGTAAACGTACGGTTCCCGCATGGCCCGCGAGCGCAGATCGTTCGCCTCGTCGTCGCCGATGAACTCCTCCTTGACGGGGTCGAACTTGAGGCTCCGCTTGAGCCACATGCAGATATTGGCGGCGTGGACCGTGGTCATGGAATGGTGCATGACCTCGGGCTTGGCAACGGTTCTTTCGCGGCTCCTGACACAGTCGAGAAAATTCGTCATGTGATCGAGGGATCGGCCGGTGCGGGCGACATACTGGCTGACGACCCGATTGAACTCGCCGAGCAGCGCCGGCGACGACACGTCGGGCTTGGTATAGCCGTCCGCGGCCGCCGCCCAGCCCTCGTTGCCGTCGAACCGCTCACCGCAGGAGCCGTGCCAGTACTTGTTGCCGCGAGAGAGGATCATCCGCACGCCGCTGGCGAAGTGAGTGACCATCCCGTCGCCGCTGTCATTGTTCACGTATTCGTATTCGACGGGCGACGATTCGCCGCAATCCAGGCCGGCCTGGGCCTGGGCGAAGGTGTGTGCTCCCCACTCGCCGATGCAACTGGTGTGGAAGTCGTAAAAGCCGCGCCACCCGCCGGCGACGTAGCTGGGGTTGTAGGGACGCCAGGGACATGCTCCCAACCAGGCGTTCCAGTCCACCTCTTCCTTGGGCGGTTCGGGGACGGCCGGCAGCCAATCGTGGCGCATCTCGGCCGCGTCCCAGGGGGCGATGTGGGCGTAGGCGGTGTGGATCTTGCCGAGACGGCCGGTGCGGGCCATCTCGATACAGAACACGTGGTTGGCCTCGCTCAGTCGCTGCGTTCCGGTCTGATACACGCGTCCGTAGCGACGGGCCGTCTCCACCACAGCTCGCCCTTCGGCAATCGTCATGCACGAGGGCTTTTCCGAATAGACGTCCTTGCCCGCCCGCATGGCCAGGATCGAGGCCATGGCGTGCCAGTGATCGCCCGTGGCGATCAGCACGGCGTCGATGTCCGGCCGCGCATCGAGGAACTCGTTGATTTCGGGATACATGGCACAGTCTTTCGTGCCGTAGTGATTGTCGATGACGTCCTTGATCGCCAATCGCTGCTTCTTCTGCAGGTCGCAGATGGCGACGAATTGCACATCCTCGTGCCTGATCATCCACCGCAGGTCGTGCATGCCGCGATGCTGGATGCCTATGGCGCCCACAATGATTTTCTCGCTGGGCGGCACCGCACCGCCTTTGCCCAGTGCGGAAGCTGGGACCAGATACGGGGCGGCCGCCACGGCGCCGGCCCCGGCCGCCGTCTTGAGAAATCGGCGACGAGAGAGAGACGACTTATCGGGCATGATGGTTCTCCTTCAGGTGGACTGGCAGGTTGGGACAGGGGGGGGGCCGAGATGCTTCCGCAGAACGGAGTCCGGCCCAGGCAGGATCTGGTTGAATCGTCGTCTATCGGGGGGTGCCGTGTCAAGCACTGGCCGCCGCAATTCGTGGGCTTTGGGCAGCTCTGTGCCTTTCACCGGGCAAGTGTCATTTGCCGTGCAGGGCTCTGCCGTACAATTGATCGATAGACAGTTACCTGCAGAATAGGGAGTTGAACGATGTCTACTCGAATGATATTGGCGTACGTGTTATTGGGCGCCGGCATGCTCGTTGTATCGGGTTGCGGCGGGCAGGGAAGCCCGTCGCCGGTTGCCTCGCAGCCCGAAGCACGCGTTCCGGAGTCGCCGCAGGAGTTTGACGCGACGCCGGAGATGGCCGCGATTCTGGCCAAGGCCGACGCTCTGGACGGCCAGACCGACAAGATCGTCTCGCGATGTGCTTCCTGCGCACTGGGAATGGACGGCTCGAAGGAGCATTCCCTGCACGTCGGCGAATACACGATGTGTTTCTGTACGGATGACTGCAAGAAGGCGTTCAGCGAGGACATCGCCAAGTCGGTATTGGGCTTGAAGGTACCTGCGGCGGATGGGAGCGATGTTCCGTAGGCCGGGTTCCGCACTTGGGCGTCCCTACATGGCCTTGCGTGATTCCCGGAGGAGTTCCCGGGAGCCTTTGGCCGTCATTCCCGCGCAGGCGGAAATCCAACTGGGACACTGCGAGAGCGGCAACGGCAACCGGGCTGCCGCAATCGACCTTCCTTGACCGCTACATCATAGCACGGACACTACGACAACGAACGCACCGATCGCAACGAGAATTGCGACGAGAATGATCGGCAGGTACACGCGAGGGGAGATGTTTGAAGGATCATCGTCGTCCGTGATCGTGCCACCAGTGCGATCGCGAATCCAATCAGGTACACGGCCGAACGCAGTATACAGCACGCCGAGGGCGACGCCGCCACCGAGGATGATGCCCGTGCGCAGGTCACCAACGCCCGCAACGATTGACCAGCCGAGCAACGCCGACAGAACGAGCGACAGAATTCCTGCTGCAACTCGGTTCGTATTCATGGGCAATCCGGAGGTTGGTTGACAGACCGCCGCAGTGACACGTCCTCGCCGCATAACTCCCTATTCTCGCCGGCTACCGTTTGCCTCGCCCTCACCCTGATGCCTCCATTCTACCCGATTCCCATATCCGTCTCAAAACCGGTGGTTTGATGGGACCGCGGCCGAAAGCCCGGTTGCATGCTTGTCAGTTAGTCCGGCGAATCAAGTTCCCTGGCTATGCGCGTGGACAGTCTTGCAGGACTTGCAGAAATGAAAAAAGACCACAACAAAGTAGTTGAACATACCAGACTTGGATTGCTGAACCTTCTCCATGGTGTCAACCAGTGGTAAGCCGTTTGGCGGATCATTGTGGATGGCGGCCATAACCTTCATGCGCTTTCCAAACGAACGACATCGTTCGTTTGGGCAGACAATCCAATCGTCCCCTTGCGGAAGATAGGGTGTGCCGCCGAATGAATGGACCCATGTTGATCCCGTCAGAGCAAAGAGTCTCGGGTATACAGCGTGCCCAACGAATCTTTCGAGCAGCGCCTGGCGAGCCGGTGTCAATTTTGGTGTAGGTTCTGCCGTGAAGAGCTCGCGAACCGTTTTTGGGAGTTCAGGGCCTGAAGTCAGCTCAATAGCTTGGCGATCGAATTCGCGTGGGAAGTTTGCATAGGGAAACCTCGGGTTGGGTCTCTTCCGTTTCACCAAATGTGCCGGTTCACCGTCGACACGGAGCAACTCGATCCTCTTGTCGTCAATGACGGAATAGTCAATTGACAAGAAGCAAGGGACACACCAGTAAAGGGGAAGACGAGCGAGGTTGCGGAAGATTGGGCGACCGTTCTTATTGCGGAACCGCGGATCGCAGCAGTTCAGATCCCAAAACAATTGGAATGGATGTCCGCAACGTGCACATGTCGCGCCCGCATGAACCGGAGGACCGCCCTGCCAGTGATTGTGCCTTGCGTTGCGATCAGGCCGTACGATGAAAGGTTCCAGCAGTTGGAGTGCCATATTTCGTCGCCAGACTTTTCTATCAGGGGCTGACTGCGACCTGTCACGCGTAAGCTGGTGGCCCAACGCGCAGCCATTTTTCACAAACCGTATTCTAGCAGGGACTTGGTGAATTACCACGCCCCTCCTTGTGTCATTCGCGCCCTCCCATCCGTCATTCCCGCGCAGGCGGGAATCCAGATCATGGAGCGCCTCTGAAGCTGCTTCTGGATTCCCGCCTGCGCGGGAATGACGCACAAAGGACCACGGGAGTGCTTCCGGGAATCACGCAAGTCCATCCAGCTTGCCCCCGAGCCCCGCTCATGACTCTTCCCCCACCTGTTGGTCCTCCTCCTTGTCTTCCTCTTCCGGCGGCTCCGGTAGGGGAGCCAGGCCGAACAGGGCCTCGACCTGCTCGGCCATGATGGCCAGCCGACCGGCGAGCCGGGGATAGAACGACGCCATGGCCGTGCCAAGCTGCTCGGCCGCCTGGTAAATCTGAATGATGTCGTCGCGTTCCGGCATGGCCGGTAGCGCGTAATCGGCCATCGTCGTGCCGCGATTGGCATGATCGAACGGATAATCGACCAGGAGAAGTGATTCCCGCAGCCGGGCGAGCCGCTGGTAGACATCCTTGATTTCGCGCACCAGCTCGTTCACCAGGTCCTGCTTGTGCAGGCTGCCGAGCTTGGTGAAGAGGGCCTGCAGGCCGGCACTCGTGTTCCCCATCTGGATCAGATCCTCCGACTTGCCGTTGATGAACGCCAGGGCACTGACCAACTTGCTGCACTCCGATCGCAGCTTTCCGGCACCGCCCATGCGGCCGGCGACCTTCTCCGCATGCATCAGTTGCAGGGCGGACCAGAGCCGAATCGAGTGGGCCTCTTCGTACTGCACCAACTCGCGGCATACCCCGTTCATCCGATGGACCGCCTGGCGGCGAACGTCGGTCACGGCGTCGATATTGCCCAGGGGCACGCTGAAATCACTCTTGCGGACGCGGAAGCCGGACCGAAGCAGTTCACGGGCCTGCGTGCTTTCCACAATGAGCATGCCGTTCCTGTGGAATCGCTTGAGGACGGCACGATGGGCTTCGGCGCTGGCCACAACCTTCTCGCGAGCCCTTTGCATGGCCGCGACCGCCTCCTTGACGTCCTTCGGTACGTCAACCGTCGATCCCTGCAGCCTGATCGGCCGGAGCACGCTGAAGGTGCCCTGAAAGTAACGGTGCAACGTCTTGTAGGACTTCTCCTCCTGTTCGATTCGTTCCAGCAGATCGCCGATCGGATGCATCTCGGACTGCTGGAAGCTCGGCCCGAAGATGCCGCGGTAGAAGTCCCACGTGGCGTTGCGGGCCAGCCCGAGGAAGTTGGTGAACAACAGATGGGCAGGCTGGTCGACGTGGTAGATGCCGGGCGATTCCTCCTTGCGGGCCGCCTCGATGCGCTCTCGCGTGCAGGGATGCGAATCGAACAACCCGGTCTTCCCTTTCGCAATGTGTTTTCGCAGATCCCTGTGAGCCTTCTCCGGGAGCTGCCTGGCATTGGAGAGCACCAGGAGCGGCAGGTTGTCGCCCAGCCGGCCCTCGGAGTAGTTGAATTGAAGTTGGCCGATCGACTGCCGGTAGGCGACACCGAGAACCTCGAGCCGGCGTGCCGTGGTCTCGTAACAAACGCTGCCGGAAACCCGCGTCTCGAAACGATCGGCATCGTATTCCTGCTGACGAACCATGTAGCCGCAGACCAGGTACGACAGCATCAACAGACCCCGGAGGATCCACTGCGGCACCCTCATGAGCAGGCGGGCTGGAAAGGTGATCAGGAACAGGCATCCGCCGAACTGAGCGAGCTTGTAGTCCCAATAGGCCGAGCTCGATGCCCAGGCCATCCACATGCTGATGCGCATGACCAGGGCTGTCAGACGGACGCTCGATTTCTGCGTGAAGTGCCCCAATTCGTGCGCAAGAACACCCGCGAATTGCTGGGCGTTGAGGCCGGCGACGAGCGAGAGGCCGAGCGTCAAGACCAGTTCGCTTTGCGACGGACGGAACAGTCCGCCGCAGAATCCTGCCGACGCGTTCACATCGGTGTTCACGTCGATGCGCGACGGTACCGGGGCCCCCACGGCCGCGGCTATGCGTTCGACGAAATGGTGAACGAGCGGATCGCTGTCGCGGGTGATCGTCCGCCTCCTCTCGTCGCCGTCGCCACGGGCGAAGAGCGGCCGGACCAACGCGACAAACATGAGCACGGCTGCCGTCCACAGGGCGAAGTAAACCAGGGCCGGAAAGACCACACCGCGACCGGCGGCAGCGGCTTCTCGGAGAGAGTTCACCGCGACCATGGAGAACCAGGCGATGAAGACACCGGCGCCGACGGTCATCAGAATATAGATGACGACCAGAGCAACCATCACGCAGGCAAGGAGGATCGCGCCGAACCTGTAGTCGCTCGTCAGCTCGACGTCCTCAATTCGCCCTTCGAGCCCGGTGAGGATTTGTCGCTGCAGCCCTTTCCGGTTTGGCTGCGCACCATCCGATTGGGCCCCGACGTCCAAGAGGCCAAGCGTGGTTGCCGCATCCGGCCGAACGCCTGCAGACGGGACCGGCGTTGCAGCAGCCGGAGACGGGCTCAATGCTGCAACCGCCTTCTCCGATTCCGGAACGCTTGGCGCTTTCCCCATTGCCTTCTGGACGGTTGGCTGTTGGGAAGCCGGCATGGGGCCGAGCGGGATTTGCAGCACGGTCTGGCAGTTTGGGCACTTGCCTCGCTTTCCCGCCAAGGAGTCGGGCACTTGGAGACGCTTGTTACAGTTCGTACACTGGACCGACAACGGCACGAGAAGTCCCCCCTGATCGGTTTCGATGTGTCACTCCGCGCGAGTCAGCTCGAACCGATCCACATAGACCGCCTCGATCGCCGATTGGCCGCCGTCTTTGTTGAACGGGCCGGGACCTACCCACAGGTACTGCTCCGCTTCCGGCGTCCAGGTCGCCACGTTGTACCACTGGTATCCTTCCTCGACTTCGGCGGTGCCGGGCTGAATCTGCCCCCAACCTTTCTTCCGGGCCGTGTCGTACACGCCGGCCCAGAAAGCACTCCCCTCGCGACCCGCCTTCACGACACGTACCCGCATCCGCAGCTTGTATTTCGCGCCCGGCTCAAACACGGTCGGGTTCACATGCCAGCTCAGGCACCATTCGTAGTGCGTGTTGAACAGCTTGACGGCAGACCCGTCCTCGGCCTCGCCGTCCGGCACACGCTGGCCCCATTCGCCCTCGCGCCCGAGGCTCATCATGCGGTCTTCGACCACCAGGCGATCGGCCGGACGCCGGTCGGCTTGCGCTTGCGGAGCGGGCGGGCAGACCTCGAGTTGCTTATTCAGCTTCGCCAGAAAATCGGTGTGCCGCTCGTGGCTTTCCGAAATGTAGGTGATTCCTCCTTCGGCGATGCCGGCCAGGAACTTGCGGGCGAGCCTGCCGTATTCAGGAGCGATGCCGACAGGCGTGAGCACGCCGTCGCGATCTTCGAGGGCGATGGTTGTGGCGGGCCACCGCATGAGCCGGGCGTAGATCACCGGCAGGGAGCTCATCCGCACGTTGTAGCTTAACGCAGGGTCGTCCTTGACCAAAGCTTCGGCCTCGGTCCAGAGCTTGGCCGCCCGGTCGAAGAAGGCGTCCGTGTAGTAGGGAGCGGTCGGCGGATTCCAGATTTGCAGCACGTTTTCGTCGGGCTTGACCAACGCTTGCAGTTCGTCGAAGTACTGCCGTATCGGCCCGGCGGCAGGGCCGTAGTAGCCCTCGAAGAAGTCGCGATACAGCGGCTCGACGTCCTGATCCGGATTCCAGAGCAGCTTGGCGAGAATCCACGCCCTCAACTCGGCAAACTCGGCGTGCGGCGCCTGGTAGGCCCCCTGCTCGAACAGACCCACCACGTGGTGGTCGCGGAAGAACTGCACGTTCCCCTGCAGACAGCCGAAGTTGGGGTGGGGGCTGACATAATGCCCGAAATTGGTCGTGTAGTCCCATACGTAAAGTTTGTCGGTGATGGCCGACCAACCTTCGATGTCTTCGACGAACTTCCGATTCTGTTCGAATGTGCTCACGTCTAACGGCGTGGAGAAGTCGCACTCGATCGTGCACAGCCGGGGCACCACGTTGTGCCTGGGCTTGAGCGTCTTGGGCGGATGGCGCGTGTACTGATAGGCCAGCGTCTCGATCCAGACGTCGGGGAATTCCTTCTCGACCGCCTCGGCCACCTGGTTGACGAAATGGATCATCGTGCCCGACGGCGAGCCCTCGCGCTCGTCGATCTCCCGGCATTTCGGGCATTGGCACCAGCCGGCCCAATCGTTCTGGCTGACGCTGAACAGCTTGGCCTGCGGATCTTGACGAATGCGGGCCAGCACGCGTTCGGTTACGATCCGAACCACGTCGGGGTTCGTCAGGCAGAGTTGGGCCCGCTCGGTGGTCCGTTTGCCGCTGAGCTCGCTGTAGTATTCCGGGTGTTCGGCGAAGAATTCGTCAGGAGGCATGAGCGGATAGAAGGTGTGAACGAACAGACCTCCGCCGAAACGGATCTTGCCGCCGTGCTTCTCCTGCAACTCGGGCCGGTTCCCGTTCACCTTGCAGCGTGCCGCAAAACCGCCGTCGAACATGCCCCACCAGAAAGGCTCCCGCATGGCGAAGGCGGGCGTCTGCGTCTCGTCAAGCTGCGGGATCGTCCACGAATCGAGCTTCGGGATGCGACTGTGATGCTTGGCGTACCACCGGCACCCGCCGTACTTCTCCAATAGCTCATACACGCCATACAAAGTTCCACGGACAGGGCTGCCGATGATCATCAGATGCGGAGGTCGCGTGACAATCCGAAAACCGTCGTCTCCCAGATCGGCCAGGTCGGGCGTCTGGCCAAGCACGGCCTGCGTGTGCCGCGTGATGCCCAACAGAATCGCCTTGGCCGGCAAGGGTTGGTCGTCGGCAACGATAGGCAACTCCGCTCCCGTCATCTCCTTGGTAAACCGTTGCAGTTCTTCGGCCGCATAGACCTGGGAGGGCGATGCGTCGATCGGACGGACAATCGTGAATTGGGTTGCCCCATTGGCGGCGAGGCTCAGACCGTTCTCTCCGGCAACAGCAGCGGAACTGCTCAGCAACAGCAGCGCGAACAACACACGGTAAAAAAGAAGCATAGTGGTTTCTCCTAAGTCTTTCACTTGAATCTCACTTCGTAGACTTCTCCCGCCTTCAAGTCAAGCGTGTCCGAACCGTCGATTTTCTGCCCCTCCGGCGCGCGAATCTTGTGTCGCCCGTCAACCGTGGCCTTCAGCACGGCAGTTGTGGCCCGCCCCTCCTGCCAGGCCAGATCGATCTCGACACCCCCGCGAGCGCAGATGCCGCGGACCCGGCCCGTGGGCCAGGCGTCGGGAAGGGCCGGCAACAGATCGATCACGCCCATGTGCGACTGCACCAGCATCTCGCACACGCCGGCCGCATAGCCGAAGTTGCCGTCGATCTGGAACGGCGGATGAGTATTGAACAGATTGTCGTGAATCATGTTCTGAAGCATGCCGTGGAGGATGCTATACGTGCGGTTCCCGTCGTGAAGGCGTGCCCAGATGGCGATCTTCCACGCCCGGCTCCAGCCGGTGGAGGCGTCGCCCCGGGCGTTCATCGATACCCGGGCCGCCTCGGCCAGCTCGGGCGTCGTCAACGGCGAAATCTGCCGGCCCGGATGAACCGCAATCAAGTGCGACAGGTGGCGATGCTGGTCCTTGGGATCGTCGCGATCGACCATCCATTCCTGCAGTTGGCCCCAGCGGCCGATCTGCGGGCCCAACAGCCGCTCTCGCATGGAAGCCACCGTCTTGCGAAACGGCTCGTCCACCCCCAGGGCCTCGGACGCCTCGATGGTGTTGGTAAACAGGTCCCAGACCAACTGCTGGTCGAACGACACGCCGTCTTCTTCGGGGCCGTGCTCGGGGGAGAAGCCGTTGGGAGAAACCAGCGTCCCGTCGGGAAGCTCCTTGAGATGGTCCTCCCAGAATTCGCACAGATCCTTCATCAGCGGATAGGCCCGCGTCCGTAGATACTCCCTGTCGCGTGTGAAGGCGTAGTGGTCCCACAGATTCTGGGCCACCCATGCGGCGTCGCCCTTGGACCATTTCCAGGTGGAACCGCCGAAAACGCCATTTTCCGCATGGGTGATCCAGCCCCGCGTGCCGAACGCCTTTCGGGTTTCGTCTCGCCGAACGTCCCGGATCGAATAAAGCCACTCGGCCAGCGGCTGAAAACACTCGGACAGGTTCGCCGGATCAACGAACCAGTAGTTCATCTCGACGTTCACGTCGGTGTGGTAATCCGAGCGCCAGGGCGGGCTGTTGCTCATGTTCCACAACCCCTGCAGATTGGCGGGCAGACAACCCGGCCGGGAGGAACTGATCATCATGTACCGCGCGTATTGGAGCAACAGTTCTTCCAGGTCGGGATCGGCGCCCCCCTGACGATAGGCCGCGAGTCGCTCGTCCGAGGGCAGGGCCCTCGTCGCCTCGGGCGTCGCACCGAGGTCCAACTGGAAGCGGTCGAACAGGCCTTGGTAGTCTCGCACGTGCTCGTCCAACAGGGCATCGAAAGACTTCTTCGATGCGTCGGACAGTTGTGAATTGACTCGCTCGTGGGGATGCTCTCCTTTCCATCCCTGATTGCGCCGGTTCACGTAGTCGGTGCCCGCCGCCAGCAGCAGCGTCAAGGAATTGCATCTCGTGAAAACGATTTGGCCGTCCCGCGCTTCCAGCGCACCTCCTTCGTGGAGCACTACGACCTGGGCTTCGTAATCCAGCGCGAGCCCGTAGGCTTCCGTTCTTTCGCGAGTGCTGCCGTCGGCGTAGACATACCCGGCGAGCGAACCGCTTGCCGTAATCCGGTTCCCCTCAGCCGAAATCTTTCCCTGATGGGCATCGGCGAGTGAAACCCTGCCGGAGTACGCCGCCGGCTTATCGGCCGTGAACCGCATAACCATCACTTGGGCCGGATGGCTGCTGAAGCAAGTGCGCTCATAGGTCGTTCCGTCTCGGACATAGCGCACCTTATGCAGCGCTCGGCCGATGTCGAGGGTGCGTGCATAGGATTCGGCACCCGCCGTCTCTGTGGCATCGCCGAATTCCACGTGGAGATCGCCGAAGGCCTGGTAGGATCCGGTGTCGTGCTCGTCGCCGATCCACAGGCTGTCTTCATTGAACTGGATATGCTCGCGGTCCACTCCGCCGAAGACCATGCCGCCCAACCGGCCGTTGCCGATCGGCAAGGCTTCGGTTTCCCAGTCCTTGGCAGGTGCCCGATACCAAAGGACATTCCCGGTTGCCGCAGGATGCTCCCCCCCTACCACTACGTCCAGGCAAGCGACGACCGCCAAAACGCACGCTGTCAACATCCGGCTGTTCCACGATCGGATCACGCTGGGGCTCCTATTTTTCGCGCTCAGTCACGAAGGTCTGCAACTTCCAGATTATCTTTTGGCCGAATTCTGATTGCAATGCGGCCTCCGTCAGGCAAAATGGGACGACGGGGCCTGCGCCCCGGGAATCGACCTGTTCTGACAAAGGATATCGACGAATGAACTCAATCACTCGCTCTACAGTCTGCCTCATGTTTGTTGCCGCCGTGATCGGATCGGCGGCACCGGCGGTTTGTGGAGACGTCCAAGCCACGGGAGCCTTGAAGAAATGGCACCGCGTGACGCTCGTCGTCGAGGGACCGGAAACCGGCGAAACGGCCTCGCCCAATCCGTTCGTCGATTACCGGCTCGACGTGACGTTCACCCACCGGGAGAGCGGCAAGACCTGCGTGGTGCCGGGCTTCTACGCGGCCGACGGAAACGCGGCCGTCACCGGCGCCGAGTCGGGCAACCAGTGGCTCGTTCATTTCACCCCCTGCGCGGAAGGCGAGTGGACCTACAAGGTGTCGTTCCGCACCGGAACGGAGATCGCCGCGGCACCGAAACCGAACGGCGGAAAGCCCGCGGGGCCGGCCGACGGAGCGACCGGTTCGTTCAAGATCGGACCGACCGATGCGGCGGCGCCCGATCTGCGGGCAAAGGGACGACTGCAGTACGTGGGCGAGCACTACCTGCGATTCGCCGAGACGGGCGAGTGGTTCCTGAAGTGTGGAGCCGACGCGCCGGAGAACCTGCTGGCCTACGCCGACTTCGACAATACCCCGAACGTCCAGGGCCGGCGAAAAACCTGGGAGCCGCACCTTCGCGATTATTCCGCCGACGGCGATGACCTGTTGTGGGGCCCAAACGGCGACCGAGGCAAAGGCCTTCTGGGAGCGATCAACTACCTGGCTTCGGAAGGCATGAACGCCTTTTCATTTTTGACTTGCAACATCGACGGCGACGACCGGAACGTGTTTCCCTACGTGCTCAAGACCGACCTGGCCGGTTACCAGGCCCGGGCCGAAAAGAAGGAGCGGATGACGACCGCACGCTGGACGGAAGTGGTCGATCCCCTGCGGTTCGACGTCTCCAAGCTGGCCCAATGGGATCGCGTGTTCCAGTACGCCGAACGGAAAGGGATGTATCTGCACTTCAAGATGCTGGAGAACGAAAACGACCGGCTCATGGACGGCGGCAACCTGGGGCTGCAACGCAAGCTCTATTGCCGCGAGTTGATCGCCCGCTTTGGCGATCACCTGGCGCTCAACTGGAATCTGGGGGAGGAGACGATGCTATCGACTGAGCAGATTCAGGCGATGGCGGGCTACATCGCGGCCGTCGATCCCTACGACCACAACATCGTGATTCACACCTATCCGAACTGGCACGGCAAGGTCTATGGGCCGCTGCTGGGCGACAAGTCGGAGTTGACCGGTCTCTCGATCCAAACCAGCAGCCGCCAGTTCGTGCAGGTGCACGACGCGGTGGTGACCTGGGTCCGCCGGTCGACCGAGGCGGGCAAGAAATGGGTCGTGGCCGTGGATGAGCCGGGCGACGCCAGTTTCGCGCTCGCCACCGACAAGGACGATCCGGCCCACGACCTGCCGCGGATGAACGCCCTTTGGGGAGCGCTGCTCGGCGGCAGCCAGGGCGTGGAGTGGTACTTCGGCTACAAGTACGACCAGTCGGACCTGACCTGCCAGGACTGGCGGAGCCGCGACCTGTTCTGGGACCAGTGCCGCTTCGCCCTGGAATTCTTCCGCAAGTTTGACGTCCCCTTCTGGAAGATGTCGCCGCAAGACGAGTTATCGCAATCAGGGAACTGGGTGCTGGCCAGCAGGGCAGGAGACGCCGACTTCCATCTGGTGGCCCAGGTTCGCGACGGCGGCACGGCCGAGATTGCGCTACCCGAGGGCAAGTTCCGTTTCGGCTGGTTCAATCCGAGGACCGGCGAGGGACTTGTCGATCGCGGGCAAGCGAATGGCGGCGGCGCTGGCCAGTTCAAGTCGCCGGGCACTCAAGACTGGATCCTGCTGGTGCAACCGGACTCGTAGTGGGTTGCTCCTGCCGGGTGCAACTTGAAAGCAAAGAAGACCGCCCCTGTGGGGCAGATTCTCAACGCGCACGGCGCGATACCATTGCACCCCGCATATCGCAGCCAGCCTCGGCACGTATCAGCCACTCACCGCCGGTTACTCGTAAAGATAATCGGCAGCCTGCCCGCCGGGGGAATCACCGAGTCGTGGGAGTGCAGGCCGGGGCCGATGCGACCGTCGGCGTTGAGGAACACATGATCGTCTCCCACGATTGCCACGGGCAGGACCATGTAACGGACGTTTCCGCCGCCCAAGAGCACGTTTCGCCCGCCCGCATGATTGTGACTGCGGAAGTCGGGCGACGCCGCGTCGGGGACGTCGGACAGCAGAGCGAAATTGCCGTTATCCCGGTTCTCCAGACCGTGGAAACGGCCGTCCTCCTCGTAACCCAGGCTCATGCTGTAGCTGCCGCCAAGCGACGCCAGCACCGCCTCCAATTCCGGACCCTCGGGCATGCGATTGATCTGCTCGGGGGTTGGAAGGACGAAGTCCGCCTGCTCGGCCAAGGGCGAATTGGGGCAGATCAACTGCCGCGGGTCGTTCAGGTACCCTGTACCACCAAGGATCGCGGCAAAACCGCCGCCGCCGCCCAGTCGATCGCTTGGGGGCGCCGAAGGCAGACGCCCGGCATGGGCGTCGCTGTAAAGGGCCAGGGCCTGATAAAGGTTGTAAAGATTTCCGGCGCACTGAGTCGTGCGAGCCTGAACGCGGCTCTGATAGAGGGCGGGAAAGATCAGCAACGAAGCTGCGACCAGAATCCCGGCGACCGCGACCAGGTCGAGCCAACTGAATCGCGACGAACTGCCGTCGAGACGTATGTCGGACCGCATGGCGTGCAGGCGTCCGGCGGGAGTTGGACGCGTGCCACGCGAAGCCTTCGCGCCGGCAATCTGTGCGGCCACATAACGGCAGGTGCGCTGCGCCAGGCCGACCGGCGGTTCCAGCGATTCCCGCGAGGGCTCCAGGGGTCGGAGCAGCACTCGCATCGTTTCCATTTGCCGACGCAGTTCGGGATCGTCGGCAAGCTCATGTTCCAATTGCTGTCGCTCGTCGTCCTCCAAAGCGTTCAGCAAATAGCCCAGCAATTGCTCTTGTGCGTTCTCAGCCATGTGCGGCAGTGTCGAGATGGGTCAAGGAGGGTTCGAGTTTTCGGATGGCCGCATGCAAACGGCTCTTCACCGTTCCGACGGAGACGCCCAGTGTCGCGGCGGTCTCGGCCTCCGACAGACCGAGACCGTGCCGCAGCACGAGGCAGATCCGCTGTCCGCGGGGAAGCTTCATGAGTTCCCTCCGCAGGTCCAGCACCGCCGATGTGTCGGGACCGTCGGTCGCGATGGCCTGGGCGTCGGCCCGGAGCAGGACCAGCCGGGACCGCTCCCGGACCAGGCGCCTGATCCTGCTGCCGGCCAGCTTGACGACGATCCCCCGGACGTAGGCCGGCGGCGAGTCCGCCGAGCTGACCCGCTCCCACCGCCGCCACGCGGCCAGCAGGGCATCGGCCACCAGGTCGTCCGCGGCGTCCCGGTCACCGGTCAGCAGGTAGGCCAGGCGCCCGAGCTCCGCCAGGTGCCGGTCGACGAAGGCATGGAACCGCTCGGCGGGGGCCGGATCCGGGTCCGGTTCCATCGCCCTCCTGTTCCGCGGTCCTCGACTGTCGGCTGGTCCGCCGCCCGCGCCCGACGGTGGATCACGTCAACCGGCAACTGTAGAGACGAATCGGCCGATCGGCACCCGTCTCGTCCGGCCGGTTCGTCACGTCGATCGCCCCGTCCCTCCTGCCCGCCGGGCTCAGATCCTGCCGGTGCCGGCGCCGGCGGTGACGACGGACTTGACGTTGCTGGGGGTGTCGAGGCCGTAGGGGTAGGGGATGGAGGCGACGCTGCCGCCGGCGTCACCGCTGCCGGAGTTGACCAGGTGGTTGTTGCGGGCGAGGAGGTTGCCGGGGTCGGAGCTGCCCTCGCCGCGGTGGTAGGGGTCCTTGACGTTCTCGAAGTAGTTGGACTCCACCAGGACCCCGGCGTTCTCGGTGGAGGCCACGCCGTAGCCGCCGACGTTGTTGTAGTAGTTGTTGTAGACGTGGACCGGGTTGCCGAACCGGACCCGGGGGTGGCGTTGGTTGGTGCCGTTGAACCAGTTGTGGTGGTAGGTCACCCGCAGGTGTCCGGTGTCCTGGGCGGCGTTGTCGTCGCTGTGGCCCAGCAGGCAGGTCTTGTCGTGGTTGGAGAACCTGTTCCAGGACACGGTGATGAAGTCGGAGCCGCGTTTGATGTCGACGGCGCCGTCGTAGCCGTTGGAGAAGCTGTTGTGGTCGACCCAGATGTTGGTTGCCGACTCCTGGACGTTGATGGCGTCGTCGCCCCATCCGGTGAAGTTGATGTTGCGGATGACGACGTTCCGCACGCTGGACAGGTTCAGGCCGCCGCCGGTGATGGTGGCGTTGGAGCCGACCCCGAGGATGGTCTTGTTCGAGGCGACCTTGTTCATCCCGGACAGGGAGATGCTGCCGCTCAGCCGCACGGTCTGGGAGGTCGAGGACTGCACCGCGGACAGGAACGCCGAGGCGCTGGAGACGGTGACCACGGTGCCCGCCGAACCGCCGGAGGTGCCGCCGTTCTGGGTCGCCCAGCCCACCAGCCCGGCGCTGCTCCCACCGCCCCCGCCGCCACCGGAGGACGTGGTCGTGGTCCTGGTCGTCGTGGTGGTGGTCCTCGTGGTGGTCGTCGTGCCGCCACCACCCCCACCCCCGCCGGTGCAGGTGGTGCCGTTGAGGGCGAAGCTGCCGGGAACGGGGTTGGTGGTGCCGTTGCTGGTGCCCTGGAACCCGAAGCCGGTGCTGGCGCCGCCGGGCAGCGCGGCGTTGTAACCCATGCTGGTCGCGGTCACCGCCGACCCGCTCTGGGAGACGGTGGCGTTCCAGCCGGAGACGACCTGCTGACCGGCGGTGAAGGACCAGGTCAGCCTCCAGCCGTTGACGGCCTCACCCAGGTTGTTGATCCGCACGTCGGCCACAAACCCGCCCGACCACTGCGAGACGGTGTAGTTCACCGTGCACGCCACCGCAGAATGGGCCGGAGCGGCCGAGATCGCGGTGGCGAACGCGGTTCCGGCGACGGTCAGGGCGACGAGGACCCTCCGCGGACGTCGAGTCGAAGCGTGCATG
>ENA-UOUL01003418-UOUL01003418.1-bioreactor-metagenome-genome-assembly--contig:-NODE-3418-length-16274-cov-4.217262_pt1 | contig 16274 bp, 12 predicted proteins | sample MGYA00249838_ERZ747220 | MGnify/ENA primary metagenome ERZ747220 (study PRJEB28778, sample SAMN05720191) | bioreactor metagenome | isolation source: Anaerobic biogas reactor | place: USA:Washington...
CGCGCGACAAGCCCGATGAAAAGTACTGCGAGGAGATCTTTAACGTCTTTCGCATGCACGATGTGCGCTACTTTTTCTACATCGGCGGCAACGACTCGGCCGACACCGTGCGCATCGTCAACCAGCAGGCCGAGCGCTGGCACTACGACTTCCGCGCCATTCACATCCCCAAGACTATCGACAACGACCTGATGTACAACGACCACACCCCCGGCTATCCCTCAGCGGCCAAGTATGTGGCCCAGGCCTTTATCGGCCTCAACCTGGATAACCGGGCCCTGCCGGGCGTGCACATCGGCGTGGTGATGGGCCGGCACGCGGGCTTTTTAACCGCCGCGGCCAGCATCGCCCAGAAGTATCCGGACGATGGCCCCCACCTGATCTATCTGCCCGAGCGCCCCTTCATCCTGGACCGCTTTGTGCAGGAGGTGAAGGAGGTCAACGACCGCCTGGGCCGCTGCGTCATCGCCGTCAGCGAGGGCATACAGGACGAGCACGGCGTGCCCATCCTCTCCTCCCTGATGGAGACCGAGCGCGACGCCCACGGCAACGTGCAGCTGTCGGGCACCGGCGCGCTGGGCGAGCTGCTGGTCAACGTGGTCAAGGACAAGCTGGGCCTCAGCCGCGTGCGCAGCGACACGCTGGGCTATGTGCAGCGCAGCTTCCTGGGCTGCGTGAGCGAGGTGGACCAGCACGAGGCCCGCGAGGTGGGCGAAAAGGCCGCGCAGTTTGCTATCTGGCACAACATCGATGGCTCCATCGCCATCAACCGCACGGGCTACTACTCCGTGGACTATCAGATCCGCAACTTCACCGACATTGCCGCGCTGACCAAGCTGATGCCCGATGAGTTCATCAACCAGGCCGGCAACAACGTGACGCCGGAGTTTAAGTACTACCTGCAGCCGCTCCTGGGCAAGGACATGCCCAGCGCCCACCGCCTGCGAGCGCCCTTGGCTGCCAAGATACGCGACAAATAACGCCATATTCTCACCAACTCACCCGCACCCTGTCCCCGGGGATGCGGGTTTTCGTATGTTTGACGCATCGGGCCCCAGGCGATATACTGATACTAATCCTTCATACATCCGTTGCAGCCCCGCCCAGGGAGAGGTGAATGCTGACATGGGCAACATCCGCTACGATTTTCACGACTTGCCGGCCGATGGCGGCGCGGCGCGCCCCATTTACTGCGCCATCTCGCGCTATGACGGCTCCTGGCGCTCGGTGCCCCATAGCCATGCCCATGCAGAGCTGTTTTATTGCATGCGCGGCAAAGGCTATCTGCAAATCGCCGGTGAAAAGCTGCCGCTGCGCGACAGCGACTGCTTTTTGATTAACCCCTCCGTGGCGCACACCGAGCTGTCGGACCCCGACGGCCTGTTGGAGTACATCGTCATCGGCGTCAGCGGCGTGCGCTTTTCCACCTTGCAGGGCCGTCAGCCGCGCTATTGCCTGATTGATGACCGCTCCAACAGCCACGAGCTGCTGCCCTATTTTCAGGACATGCTGCGCGAGGTATCGCGCCGACGCGAGGGGTATCTGCTCGTGTGCACCCGAATTCTGGATATTTTGCTGCACAAGATACGCCGCCACATCCAAGTGGACCTGACGCCGGCGCCGCCCCCCACCGCCACCAGCGAGTGCGCCGAAGCCAAGCGCCTGATTGACGAGAGCTTCACCGAGGCCATCACGCTGGACTGGCTGGCCGAGAAGGCCAACATCAGCAAGTACTACCTCTCCCGCGCGTTTCACCGGCAGTACGGCCTGTCCCCCATGCACTACCTGATTCAGCGGCGGGTGCATGAGGCACAGCACCTGCTGCAGCACACCGACCACAGCCTGTCCGCCATCGCCGCCCTGGCCGGCTTCTCCTCCTCCAGCTACTTTTCCCAGGCGTTTCGGCGCCTGGTGGGCCAATCTCCCAGGGAATACCGCAAGGCCATCAGATAACAACCGCATCTGCCGCTAAACGACCGTGACGCCTGCATGTTGCAGGCGCCACGGTCATTATGATGGATATAGATTAGCCTACTTCAAACCAGCGGATTTCATTGGCCGCCAGGGATAGCTCAAACCCCGAGCCATCGCCGCGGTAAATGGTGGTCTGCTGGGGCTCAAAGGTGTTGTTGACGGCGCAGTACTTGCCGCTGTCCACATAGGCGTGCACGTCCACATGGTAGTTGCTGCTGTACCAGCTGTGCAGCAGGCCCTCGCCATGGTTGGCCCACAGCACGCTGCGGTGCAGCAGCCGCGCGTTGTGGAAGCTGTACGGCAGGCCGCTGAGGTACACCGCGCGCCCGGCGCCATATTCATTCACGCTCATGCGCACCTGCCTGTCCTGCTGGCGCAGCACGGTGGCGCCCTCCAGGGCGTACATGCCGGGCCGGGGCTCGCCAAAGTCGATCTCCCCCGGGCTGTCCGCCAGGATAAAGTGCTCAGGGTGTTCCTGCCAGTTGTACTTGTCGTAGTTGAGGGTGAAGCCGGTCTCCTTCTCCACGCCCAGCACCGAGGCCAGCTGGATATAGCGCCCCTGATGCTGGTGGCCGGAGGGCTCGCCCACACCGATGAAGCCGCCGCCGCCGTGCACATAGCGGCGAATCGCGGCCGATATCTGCGCGTCCGCCCACCAGGGGCCGCCGGTGTGCGCGGTATCGCCATCGCCCAGGTTGAGCACCACGTCGATGCCATCCAGGATATTGGGGTCACGCCGGATATCATCAAAGCTGATGAACTGCACGTCAAAGGGCGCCCCGCTGAGGGCCTCGATGACGCCGAAGTAGCTGTAGTTTTCCTTCTGATACAGGGCATGGTGCACCATGTGGCAGCCCCAGGCGCGCATGCGGCCCCAGCAGTTGAGCACGGCCACCCGGCGCACGCAAAAGGGCGTCGCGCCCTGCACATTGCTGTACAGCTGGCGGAATTCCTGGCTCACCTGCTCCACATAGTCCTGAAACTCGGGGAAGTCGAACGTCAGCTTCAGATACCCGCCATAGCCGATGCGGTCCACCGGCCGGCGCAAAATCGCCCGGCGGGCGGTCACCCAGTTCTCCTTGGCCTCGCGCACCGGGTCGCCGCCCGGGTGGAAGGTATCCGGGAAGAAGTAGGGCAGCAGCCTGGCCTCGGTGTATCTGACGCCCGGGATGTCGCTGATCAGCCGCAGGGTGGCGCCATTGCCCACGCTGCCCACCACCGCGTCCAGCCCGATCTGCGCAAACTCCGGCATGAAGGGCTCGGTGCCGATCCAGTGGTCGCCCAGGAACATCATGGCTTCCTTGCCGCCCTGGTGGGTGATCTGCACCATCTCGCGGGCCAGCTTGGCCACCTCGCGGCGCTGAAAGGCCTGGAAATCCGCAAACTCCTTGCTTGGCACGCGGTATTGGTTGTTGTAATAGCCCTGGTCGATGATATACTCCGGCCGGAAGGGGTAGCCCATCTCGCGCTCAAACTGCTCCAGAATATAGGGGGATACTGAGGCCGAATAGCCGTACCAGTCCACATACTTTTCGCGCCTCAGCTCGTCAAACACCAGCGTAAACTGGTGAAAGAACGTGGTGAAGCGGATCACATCCACATGAGGATGCTCCTTGATAAAGCGCCTGAGCCGCTCCATGCTGAAGGCGCGGGTCTTGGGCTGGCGCACGTCAAAGGTAATCTGGTGCTCCACCCCCTCCCAGCTGTTGACCACGGCGTTGTACATGTGCACCGGGTCCCAGATCAGGTAGGCCAGAAAGCTGACCGTGTATTCGTGGAAGGGCACGGGCGCATGGATGGTTAAGCTGCCATCCGCATAGCGCCACCCATCCGGCGGCACCACATCACCGGTGGTGCGGTCTATTACCTCCCACCAGCGGGCGATGTCATCGCGGTCGTTCACCTGCAATAGATCGGGCGATATGCCCTGCATCAGCGGGATTGAAAGCGCGCCGCCCGTGGCCGTGTGAAAGCCCGTCATGATGTAGCACTGCTGCACCTCATCGGGGTTTTCCTTGGCCCACGCATTGTCCTTGCGGGTGGTGTAGTAGGTGGCGTATATCTTGGCGTCCGCCTGGCGCAGCTGGTGGGGAAAATCCGTCCCGTCACAGTCGCGCAGGGCGTCGGCGCCCCAACGCTCCATCAGTTCCAGCGTCTGGGGCACGATGTCCACGTCGGTGGGGATGGTGAGGCGTCCTTTGTTCTGATGCCGGTCTGTCATGTCTGTCTCCTTTTGCCGTTATAGGTTGCGGCGGTTGTACCCATAGATCAGCAGCAACATACCTGCCAGGCCCAGCAGCATCACCGACAGGCCCAGGTACCCGATGCGCGTCTGCCCCCAGATGACCATGCCAACCGCTACCGCAAACAACAACACGCGCAGGATGGTTAGCAGGCGTTCCTTGGTATACTCCATCTTCTTATCCTTTCAGGCCGCCCAGGGCCATGCCCTGGGTCAGCTTCCGCTGCACCAGCATGTACAGAATCAGCGTGGGCAGCATCACCAGCACCAGGCCCGCATACAGCTGGCCAAACTCGCTGCGGGCGTTCTGCGCCTTGGTCAGGTACATCAGGCCGACAGGCAGCGTCTTGGGGCCGGTGGAGGAGGACAGCAGCGTCATGGCGATGATATACTCATTCCAGAAGGAAAGGAAGTTAAAAAGAATCACCGTGATGATGGCCGGCAGCGCCAGCGGGAACATCACCCGCACCATGGTGGTCAGGTTGGAGGCGCCGTCAATGTAGGCGGCCTCCTCATAGGCGACGGGCAAAGTGGCAAAATAGCCCGACAGCAGGTACACCGTAAAGGGCAGGGCGGTGGCCGCGTAGACCAGCGCCAGCATAAACAGGTTGTTGAGGAAAAAGGGTGCGGCACCCCACGCGCGCAGCTGCTTGTCGCCAGCCACCAGCATCAAAAAGATGGGCACAACGATATAGTTCACGTTGATAAACAGGCCGCCCATAAAGGAGATATTCATCAGCCTGCGCAGCCTGAAGCGGAAGCGGCTCAGCACATACGCTGCGGGCAACGCAAAAATCAGCAGCATGCCCAGGGCCATGGCGGTGGTCACGGCGCTGTTGAGCATGAAGTCCCCCATGCGCGCCTTGGACCAGGCATCGACATAATTCTGAAAATACAGGCCCTCGGGCAACACCCAGGGGCTGCCGTAAAACTCGCTGTTCTGCTTGAAGGAAGCCATGAATACCCACAGCAGCGGCACGATGATGAGGATGGCCAGCAAGCCCAATACCAGGTAGATCAAAAAGCGGGAGGCGATGGCGGAGGCTGTGGGGCGCGGCTTGTGATACTGCATGCTGTCCTCCTTATACTTCCAGGGTCTCGCGCCGGGTAACCAGGTTGACGATGCCCGACAGCGCAAAGGAGAAGATGAAGATCACCACGCCGATGGCCATGCCGTAGCCATAGGTGGAGTTGGTATAGGCCTGCTTGTACATGTAGCTCAGGAAAACCTCGGTGCTGCCATCGGGGCCGCCATCTGTCATGACCTTTACAAACATGAACGACATGTTGATGCTGCTGATGATAAAAAAGGTCAGCGTGGTGCGCAGGTTGTTCCAGATCAGCGGCAATGTGATCTGAAAAAACTGGGTCAGCTTGCCGGCCCCCTCCAGCCCCGCGCTCTCGTACAGCGATTCCGGGATGGCGGCCATGGAGGCCATGTACATCACCATGTAGTAGCCGATGGCCTGCCAAATCATGGCGCCGGCCAGCGAGTAGATGATGATGTTCTGGTTGCCAAGCCAGTAAACCGGCTGCGCCCCCTCCCCTTTGAACAGGGCCAGGATGCCGTTGAGCAGCCCGTTGTGCGAATCGTATACCGCGGAAAACACCGCGGAGATGATGACGATGGATAAAATGTTGGGGATATAGAACACAATCCGGAAGAAGTTCTGCCCTTTGAACTTGATGCGCGACAGGATGGCCGCATAGCCCAGCGCCAGGGTGATGGTAATTACGCTGACTACCACAATCAGCAGCACGGTGTTCTGGAAAGCCTGCAAAAACTTCATGTCCTCAAACAGGGTGCGGAAGTTGCCCAGGCCAATGAAGGTGCGCCGGGCAGAAAAACCGCCCCACTTGTACAGCGACATGCGGAAGATGTTAAAGGTGGGGATCACCATGAAGATGATAAACAGCAGGAAGGCGGGTGCCGAGCACCAGAAGATGAACCATCCCCTGCCCTTATGCCTGTCCATACAGCCATGCTCCTTTCTTTGGCGCCCGAGGCAGCGCTCATACTACACGAAAACGTTAACGCAAGGATGGACGCCGAAGTTTTTTCGGCTGCGTGAAGCCGAATGAGGGAAGCGTAGCGGCGCTACGCTGACCGAGAGAGGCAATGCGCAGGTGGAAAAAGGCAAGTCCCATCAAAGCGTTTAGGTTTGAGTTTAGTATCAGTTGTTGAAGGATAAAGGCCGCAGCGGCAGGGTATTCGCGCCGCTGCGGCCTGTTGATTCAGCCGGGGTCAGGTGCCGGTCTTACTTCAGCGCCTCGCGCAGCTTGTCGGAATCCACCTTGATGGCTTCCACCCACTGGTCGCGGGTCTTGTCGCCGGATACCAGCGAGTTGACGGTGCCAAACACCGTGTCGGCAAAGTTCACGCCCTCCACGGGCTCGGTGGCGGCAAAGTTGCCCAGGGCAGCCTTGGCGCCGGTATCATAGATGGAGAAGAACATCTTGTTGTCGCCTTCCAGCGTCTCGGCCAGGCCCACGATGGGCTGCACGGCGCCGCCCTTCTCAAAGAAGATGGACGCGGCTTCGTCGGAGTAGACGTAGGACACAAACTGCTTGGCAGCTTCCTTGTTCTGGGCCTCGGCGGGCACCCACAGCTGCTCAAACCAGGTGTAGCTGTAGCGGTCGCCGCCCTCGGTGACAGCGGGCAGGGCCATGAAGCCCCACTGGAAGCCATCGGCGCGGGGCGCGTCGGCCATCTCGCCCACCACCCAGGTGCCGTTGGGCATGAACAGGGCCTTGTTGTCCAGGATCAGCTGCTGGTTCTTCAGGTAGTTGTCATTGTTGGCGTTGGAGGGAACGGAGGCCTCGGTGTAGGTGGCCAGCTTGCCCACGATGTCAAAGGCCTGCTGCGCTTCGGGGGTATCCCAGATGCCCTCGGCGTAGCGGGTGGCCTTCTCAAAGAACTCGGGGCCGCCCACTTCAAACAGCAGCGCATAGAAGAAGGCATCAAAGTAGCCGGCGGTGGGGTACGCAAACAGCGCGATGCCCTCAGCCTTGGCCTTGTCGCCCAGGGCCCACATATCGTCCCAAGTGGCGGGCAGCTCCCAGCCCTTTTCCGCAAACAGTCCGGCATTGTAGAACAGGCCGCAGGGGCTGTAGAACATGGGGGCCAGGTAGGTCTTGCCGTCGCCGTAGGGGTTGGTCAGGGAGGACTCGGTGAAGCCGCCGGCGATCTTGTCCTTCACCAGCACTTCTTCGCCCAGCACCTTCATGGACAGCACGTCCGTCAGGTCCTCCAGCAGGTTTTCCTTGATGAGGGTTTCGGTTAAAGCAGCCTTGCGGCCGGTAGCCAGCATCACCACATCCGGGTAGTCCCCAGCCTTCATCTGGGAGGTGATTACGTCTTCCAGGTTTTTGTCGGTCACCAGTTCCACCTTGATGCCGGTCTTGGCGGTGAAGCCAGCGGCAACTTCCTGCCAGATTTCGGCACCGTAGGCGGTCTCAATGGCGGCCACCTTCAGGGGGGCCTCCTGCGCCATGGCGGGCAGGAACAGGCCGATCGTCAGGGCCAGGGCCAGCGCGATAGTCATCAGCTTTTTCATGTGTGCTCCCTTTCTTGTTGTCGGTTGTTTTGGTTCTGTCAGCCAGCGATTTGGATATGCATGGCTTTCCACTGATGTCAGGGTAACACGGCGCCGGGTAGGGGACAATCCGCATTGTTGCCAAAGACTTTATATTTCTTGCTGTCGGCCCGCAATACCGAAGCGGACCGGCATCTGTTCGATTGCGGGAACAATACGGCCATGCTATAATTAACATGACGGTATAGCGCATTTTCGCGCCTGCCGGGCGGGGCAAGCCCCCCGCAAATTGTGTGATAAATCGAGGGAATACATGCCAAACATTGCAGTATTGACCAGCGGCGGCGACAGCCCCGGCATGAACGCCGCCGTGATGAGCGTGGCGCGCGCAGCCAGCCTGATGGGGATGAGCCTCATCGGCATCAAGCGCGGCTTTAACGGCCTGATCGGCAAATCAGGCAGTTTGGACGAGGATATCATCCACCTGACGCTGGATCAGGTGTTGGACATCGCCGACCTGCCGGGCACCTACCTGCGCACGGCCCGATGCAAGGAGTTTGTGCAGGAAGAGTATCAGGACAAGGCGGTGCGCCTGCTGGAGGAGCTGGACGTGTGCGGCATTGTGGTCATCGGCGGCGATGGCTCCATGCAGGGGGCGCAGGCGCTGGCGCGCAAGGGCGTGCCCGCCATCGGCATCCCGGGCACCATCGACAATGACCTGGGCTACACCGAGCAATCCCTGGGCTTTGACACCGCGGTCAACGTATGCGTGGATGCGGTGCGCGCCATCCGCGCCACCAGCCGCTCCCACGACCGCGCCGCGGTGGTTGAGGTGATGGGCCGCAACTGTGGCGACATCGCGCTCAACACGGCGCTGTCCACCGGCAGCGAGATTGTCATCGTGCCCGAGATCCGCAACTGGTCGGTGGATGACGTGGCCCAGCGCCTCAACGCGCTGGTGGACCGCGGCAACAAGCGCGCCACCATCGTGGTGGCCGAGGGCGCCTGGAAGAGCATGGCCCCCTTTGACGTGTACGGCTATATGAAGGACTACGATTCCGGCAGCCGCCCGGTGTTCCCCGGCTCGCCGATGGACGCCTACTTCCTGGCCCGCATCGTGGAAAACATGGTGAAGAAGACCGAGGTGCGCGCCACCGTGGTCGGCTACACCCAGCGCGGCCGCCAGCCCAGCGCGCGCGATGCGGCCTTTGCCTTTGAGGCGGGCGTGGTGGCGGTCAACCTGCTCAAGCACGGGGAGAGCAACCGCGTGGTGGGCGTACATAACGGCAAGGTGTTCCACATGGACATCGAAAGCGCCCTGCAGATCAAGCCCAGCTTCAACCGCCGCATGTACAACATGGTCAACGCGCTGTAAACAACAGCGGATGCACGTATGCAAACAGCCTTCCCGCACACACAGGAAGGCTGTTTTTTGATGGTTAGATTAATTGATCAGTCGATCAGCGGCTGCCCGGTCATCTCCTCGGGGATGGGCAGGCCCATGACCTTGAGCATGGTGGGGGCGATGTCGCACAGCTTGCCGCCGCTTTTCAACTGCTTGCCCACAAACTCGCTGCCGCAGGCGATGAAGGGCACCGGGTTGGTGGTGTGGGCGGTGAAGGGCTCGCCCGTCAGGTAGTCAATCATCTGGTCGGCGTTGCCGTGATCGGCCGTCACAAAGGCGCGGCCGCCCAGGCGCAGGATCTCGTCCACCAAAATGCCCACATCCTGATCCACCTCTTTGACGGCGGCCTCGGCCGCGGCCATGATGCCCGTATGGCCCACCATGTCGCAGTTGGCGTAGTTGAGGATCATCACATCGTACTTGCCCGAGCGAATGGCCTCCAGCGCCTGCTCGGTCACCTGGGGGGCGGACATCTCGGGCTTGAGGTCGAAGGTAGCCACCTTGCTGGACGGCACCAGAATGCGGTCCTCCCCGGGATAGCTGGGCTCGATGCCGCCGTTGAAGAAGAAGGTGACGTGGGCGTATTTCTGCGTCTCTGCGATGTGCAGCTGCGTCAGCCCCAGGCCGGAGAGGTACTCGGCCAGCGTCATGCGCAGGCTGTCGGGCGGGTTGACCACGCGCAGCCAGTCGCCAAAGGTCTCATCGTACTGGGTCATGCTGACAAACTGCACGGGGATCTGCCCGCCTTCGCGCTCAAAGCCGGTGAAATCCGGGTCGATGAGGGCGCGGGTCAGCTGCCTGGCCCGGTCGGGGCGGAAGTTGAAGAAGATGATGCTGTCCTTGGGCTGCACCGTGGCCACGGGCTTGCCCCCGTGCATGATGACGGTAGGCTTGACGAACTCGTCATTTTCGCCCTTGTCGTAGCTTTGCTGCACGGCCTCATCCGGGCTAAGGGCGGGCACGCCGCGCCCCAGGGCGATGGCATCGTAGCCCAGCTGCACGCGGGGCCAGATGTTGTCACGGTCCATGCCGTAGTAGCGGCCCTGGATGCTGGCAATCTGGCCCACGCCAATCTCCAGCATCTTCTGCTCCAGCTCCCGCACATAGCCCAGGCCGCTGGCGGGCGGCGTGTCGCGGCCGTCCAGCAGGGCGTGCACATACACGCGGGTCAGCCCCCGGTCCTTGGCCATCTTGAGCAGCGCGTACAGGTGGGTATTGTGGCTGTGCACGCCGCCGTCACTCAGCAGGCCGATCAGGTGCAGCGCCCTGTCCTTCTTCTTGGCCGTGTCCATGGCCCAGATCAGCGGCTCCTTCTGATACAGCTCGCCATCCAGGATGTCCTTGGTGATGCGCGTCAACTCCTGATACACCACGCGGCCCGCGCCGATATTGAGGTGCCCCACCTCGCTGTTGCCCATCTGCCCATCGGGCAGGCCCACGCTCATGCCGCTGGCGCCCAGCTGGGTATGGGGATAGGCGGCCATCAGCCGGTCTACATTGGGGGAACCGGCGGCGGCAATGGCGTTGCCCAGCGGGTTGGGGTTGATGCCAAAGCCATCCATGATAATCAGCGCCGTCAACTTCTTGAACATGCATCTCCTTTCGGGCCTGCGGGACAATACACCCGCGCCCCCGGCCAAACGGCCGGCCAACTACAATATACCCAACCCGGGCAAAATAATCAGCCGCTTTCTATACGAAAAAGCGCTTTAAAAAGGGTGGGGCGCCTTGCTCGGCGCCCCCTCTGCCTTATCGGTCGAAGTTGACCACCTTGGCAAAGTCCTCTGCCTTGAGGGACGCGCCGCCGATGAGGCCGCCGTCGATCTCGGGCTGGGCCATGAGGCCCTTGACGTTCTTGGGGTTCATGCTGCCGCCGTACTGGATGCGCACGCGGTTGGCAGCACCGCGGCCAAACTTAGCGGCGATGGCCTTGCGGATGACGCCGATGGTCTCGTTGGCCTGCTCATCGGTGGCGGTGAGGCCGGTGCCGATGGCCCACACGGGCTCGTAGGCGATGACCACCTTGCGCACCTGCTGGGGCGTCAGGCCGGTGAGGGCGATCGTGGTCTGGTAGGTGACCAGCGCATCGGTGTAGCCGGCCTCGCGCTGCTCCTTTTGCTCGCCAACGCAGATGATGGGGGTCAGCCCGCCCTCGACGGCGGCCAGCACGCGGCGGTTGACGGTTTCATCCGTCTCGCCAAAGTACTGGCGGCGCTCGCTGTGGCCGATGATGACATAGTCCACCTTGCTCGCCTTGAGCATGCCCGCGCTCAGCTCGCCCGTGAAGGCGCCCGAGGGCATGTAGTGCACATTCTGTGCGCCTACCTTGATCTTGCTGCCCTTGACGGCCTGTACGGCAGCCGGGATGTCCACCGCGGGCACACAGACCACCACCGTGGCGGCCGCGTACTGCACCAGGGGCTTCAGTTCTTCAATCAGGGCCTTGGTTTCCGCCGGGGTTTTGTTCATTTTCCAGTTGCCGGCAATGATGGGTGTGCGCATATTGTTCAATACTCCTGTCGATTAATTGTCGTTAAGGGCGGCCACGCCGGGCAGCACCAGGCCTTCCAGATACTCCAGCGACGCGCCGCCGCCGGTGGAGATATGGCTCATCTTGTCGCCGTAACCCAGCTGCACCACGGCCGCCGCGCTGTCGCCGCCGCCGATGATGGTGGTGGCATCGCTCTCCGCCAGCGCCCTGGCCACCGCCTGGGTTCCCTGGGCGAAGTTGGACATCTCAAACACGCCCATCGGGCCGTTCCACACCACGGTCTTGGCAGAGCGGATGGCATCGGCAAACGCCTGCTGCGCCTTGGGGCCGATATCCAGGCCCATATAGCCCTCGGGGATGGCATTGGTGGGCACGACCTCGATCTTGGCGTCGTTGCTGAAGGCGTCAGCGGCCACGGTATCCTCGGGCAGCAGCAGCTTGACGCCCTTGCGCCCGGCCTTTTCAATCATTTCGCGGGCATAGTCCAGCCGGTCGGCCTCTAACAGGGACTTGCCGATCTCGCCGCCCTGGGCCTTGGCAAAGGTGAAGGCCATGCCGCCGCCGATGATCAGCACGTCCACCTTATCCAGCAGGTTGTTGATGACGCCAATCTTGTCGGACACCTTGGCGCCGCCCAGAATGGCCACGAAGGGGCGGTCCGGGTCCTCCAGCGCCTTGCCCAGGAACTTCAGCTCCTTCTCAATGAGGAAGCCGGACACCGCGGGCAGGTAGTGGGCCACGCCCTCGGTGGAGGCATGGGCGCGATGGGCCGTGCCAAAGGCATCGTTGACGTAGACATCGCCGTAGCTGGCCAGCTTCTTGGCAAACTCGGGGTCGTTCTTTTCCTCTTCCTTGTGGAAGCGCAGGTTCTCCAGCAGGCACACGTCGCCCGCCTTGAGGCCGGCCACGATCTGGTCGGCATCCGGGCCGATGACGTCCTTTGCCATCTTGACGGGCCGGCCCAGCAGCTCGGCCAGGCGCTCGGCCGCGGGGGCCAGGGAGTACTTCGCGTTCACCTCGCCCTTGGGGCGGCCCAGGTGGCTCATCAGCACCACCTTGGCCTGCTGCTCCACCAGGTAGCGGATGGTGGCCAGCGCGCCCACGATGCGGCTGTCGTCGGTGATCTTGCCGCTGTCATCCTGGGGCACATTGAAATCCACGCGCACCAGCACGCGCTTGTTCTCCACAGACACATCGAGGATGGTCTTTTTGGTCATGTCTCCATTCTCCTGCCCTTGTGCAACTAGAGCGCCTCATTCAGGCCCCTTTGCGGCATTCTAGCACACAGCACCCACCAGGGTAAACCAGCCCCGTCTCCTGCCCTTTTTCTGGCTCCATCTCTGCTGTAGAATGGCGTCACTACGCAGAGGAGGCCAAGATGGCTGCAAAGACGCGAGCCGTGATGGTGGGATGTGGGGGCATCACCCGTTCATGGCTGACCCCGCTCAAGGACATGGAGGACGTCCAGATCGTAGGCCTGGTGGATATCGTGGAGCAGAACGCGCGCGCCCGAGCGGAGGAATACGGGCTCGCAGACGCAGAGATCGGAACCGAACTTGACCTAGTCCTGCGGCTCACACAGCCGGACGTCGTCTTCAACTGCACCGTACCCGAGGCCCATGCCTCGGTGAGCATCGCCGCGATGGAGTTTGGTTGCCATGTGCTCCAGGAGAAACCCCTGGCCGATTCTGTGGAGAACGCACGGCGCATGATCGCCGCAGCGGAAAAGGCGGGGAGGATCCTGGCGGTCATCCAAAACCGCCGGTACGATCCGAACATCCGCCGCCTGCGAAACGTGGTTGCCTCTCAGGCCATCGGCGCCCTGACGACCGCCAACTGCGACTTTTACCTCGGCGCGCACTTTGGTGGGTTCCGCGATCACATGCCCCACGTCCTGCTTCTGGACATGGCAATCCACACGTTCGACGCCGCCCGCCTGATCACCGGTGTGGACCCCGTCTCTGTGTACTGCAAAGAGTGGAACCCGGCCGGCTCATGGTATGATCGCGACGCATCGGCCGTGGCCATCTTTGAGATGACGGGCGGGTTGATCTACACCTATCGCGGAAGCTGGTGTGCTGAGGGCCTGAACACCACGTGGGAGAGCAACTGGCACCTGGTAGGTACCCGTGGGTCGCTGCATTGGGATGGGGCTCTGTGTATAGAGGGAGAGAAGGTCGCCGAATCTGGAGGCTTTCGATCCGCCCTCGAAGCGGTAGAGATCCCCGTCTTTGACGCCGGAAGCAAGGTGGGCGCCCATGGAGGCGTGATTCGCGAGTTCCTCCACAGCGTTCGGACGGGAGTGCGCCCGGAGACGAGCGCACACGATAACATCAAGAGCCTGGCCATGGTCTTTGGCGCCATAGAGAGCGCAGAGACCGGTCGTGAGGTGCGCATCTCAGTGGAATGAACGGCCCGGGAGCTCGAGTCGCGCGCCTGGCCTCACCCGCCCAGTCCGCGGACCATTGGATGCGCTTCTCCAGCCCTGGTTCAGCGCATCGACCGTCAGGCGACAAAGTTGGGCGGGCGAACCGACTGCTCATATCCGGCTGGCTGAGCGTTTGGCTCAGCCAGCCGGATCCTGCTACCACACAAAGACAAAGGCCAGATCGTTGACGTTGGTCTGGGTGGGCCCCGTCATGAGCAGGTCATCCAGCGCCTCAAAGAAGGGGTAGGCATTGTTGTCCGCCAGGTACGCCCAGGGGTCCAGGCCAAGCGCACGGGCACGCCTGCAGGTGGATCCGTCGGCGAGCGCGCCGGAGGCGTCCGTTGGCCCGTCCGTCCCATCGGTCGCCAGGCAGACGATGTCCACGTCATCAAGCCCGTCGATGGCTAGCGCAGCCGCGAGGGCCATCTCCTGGTTTCGCCCTCCCCTGCCATCTCCCTTGAGTGTCACGGTGGTCTCACCGCCGACGATCACGCAGGCGGGTCTGGCCACAGGCCGGCTGGAGGCGCGGATCTCTTTGCCAATCGCAGCCAACACCTTGGCCACCTCTCGGGCCTCGCCCTCAACGTACGTCGTGAGGAGCAGCGTCTCAAAGCCTAACGCCTCGGCGTGCTTCTGAGCCGCGGCAGCGGCGAGGTCGTTGCTGGCCACGATCACGTTCTGCGTCCGGTCAAATACCCTGTCCCCCGCGAGTGGGTTCTCTGGTAGCCCTCCGCCCGCACCACGTCTCAGGATCGCTTCAATGCTGGCCGGCATACGCCCCACCAGGCCATACCGCTCCATCAGGCTCCACGCTTGTGCATAGCTCGACCCGTCGGGTACCGTGGGGCCGGAGGCGATGGCATCCAGCGGATTGCCAACCACGTCGGAGAGGATCAGTGATACGACTGACGCTGGCGCTGCCAACCGGGCCAGTTTTCCTCCCTTGAGGCGATCCAGGTGCTTTCGGATCACATTGATCTCTACGATCGTCGCCCCTGCCCGTAACAGAGCGGAGGTTAGCGCCTGCATATCGTCCAGCGACACCTCGTCCTCCGGCAGCGTCATCAGGGCCGAGCCGCCGCCTGAGATCAGGCAGATGACGAGATCTCGCTCACCCGCACGCTCGAGCAGATGGGCAATGCGGCCAGATCCCTGCACGCCCGCCATGTCCGGAACGGGATGCCCCGCCTCCACGAGTTCGATGCGCGCCGTTGGCAACGCGTGACCATGCTTTACGTTGACGACACCCTCAGACAATCGATCGCCAAGAAGCCCTTCCAGTGCCTGAGCCATGGACGCGCCCGCCTTGCCGGCCCCGACGACGTAGACGTGCTCGATCGCGTCCAGGTCATAGGCCCTTCCATCTACGATCAGCCGTCTTCCCTGGCGCTGCACAGATCGACGCACGGCCTCAGCGGGATCGACCGCCTGCAGAGCCGCCTGCATGGTCTCCACGATCTTGCGCCGCCGTTCTCCAGCCAGGCCCTCCCGTTCGTATAGGCCGGGCGAAAAGCGCACCATATCCGCCACCCCCTCATCCAATACAGCGGTTACCCACATAACACACGCGCCTCTCGTCTAGCGTACCACGAGAGGCGCGCGAACCATATTCGAGCTCGATGGCGGTCGAATCGCTGCCCACGGGTGCAACGCCTTAGGTAGTGCTCATCTGCGGTCGGCGCCGAAAGATATGCGCCCACTCGTTCCTCTCCCAGACGACCAGTAGCGGCACCGCGAAAAAGAGCGACGAGTAGGTGCCCATCACCATCCCAACGAGCATCGTGATCATAAAGTTCCGCATGGTCACGCCCCCGAAAAAGATGATGGCGACCATCACGAACATCGAGTTCAACTGTGTGGCCAGCGAGCGATGCATCGTTTCGAGCAGGCTGCGGTTGACCACTGTTTCGAACGCCTCGCCCTTGCGCTTGGGCACGTTCTCGCGGATGCGGTCGAACACCACGATGACGTCCTGCACGGAAAAGCCCACCACGGTTAACAGCGCCGTGAGAAAGAGCGAATCGAGCTCCCAGCCGGCTACCAGCCCCAGAATGCTGCCCACGCCCAGCAAAAAGAGCACGTCGTGCAACATCTTGGCGATTGCACAGACGCCATAGCGGCCGGCGTTGGGCACCTTGCGCCAGGCGAACACAACGAACGCGAGGATCGCCAGGGCCGAAGCGAGGATGGCAAACAGC
>ENA-UOUL01003422-UOUL01003422.1-bioreactor-metagenome-genome-assembly--contig:-NODE-3422-length-16256-cov-3.175042_pt1 | contig 16256 bp, 13 predicted proteins | sample MGYA00249838_ERZ747220 | MGnify/ENA primary metagenome ERZ747220 (study PRJEB28778, sample SAMN05720191) | bioreactor metagenome | isolation source: Anaerobic biogas reactor | place: USA:Washington...
GATCCGCAACGTCTTGCTGATCATCGCGCTTCCGCTGAAGAAGTAGAGCAGCGTCAGCGGGTGCAGCGTCAGCCCGGCGATCTCCAGCTCGCCGAACGGCAGCGCGTCGCCGACGCGTCCCCGCCAGGTGAGCACCGCCAGCAGCGCCACCAGGCCGTGGACCTCTGGTTCACCCGGGACGAGTTCGGCCAGAATCCGGCCCAGGCGGAGCGCTTCTTCGCATAGCGACGGTCGCACCCAGTCGTCGCCCGCGGTCGCGGTGTAGCCCTCGTTAAAGATCAGGTAGATGACCTCTAGCACCGACGAGAGCCGCGCCGCGCGCTCGGGCCCGTACGGTACTTCAAACGGGACCCGCGCCTCGGCAAGGGTGCGCTTGGCCCGGACGATGCGCTGGGCGATGGCGGACTCGGTGGCAAGGAATGCACGCGCGATCTCGCCGGTGGAGAGGCCGCCGAGCAAGCGAAGCGTGAGCGCTACGCGCGCCTCGGTCGAGAGGACCGGGTGGCACGCGGTGAAGATGAGCCGCAGGAGGTCGTCGGTGATGTCATCGGCGGGCGTGATGTCGGGGTCGGCCCGGTCTGCCGGCTGGCGGATCTCCAGGTCGTACCGCAGCACCTCGACTTTGCTCTCCAGGGTCACGTTGCGGCGCACCGCGTCGATGGCGCGGTGTTTGGCTGTGGCCGTGAGCCAGGCGGCAGGGTTGTCGGGCACCCCCGTGGCGGGCCACTTCTCAAGCGCAACAACGAGCGCATCTTGGGCCAGGTCCTCAGCCAGGCCGATATCGCCCACGATGCGGGCGACCGTGGCGATGATCTTGGCCGACTCGATGCGCCAGACGGCCTCGATCTGGCGGTGGATATCTAAGGTCGTCACGGATGCGTGCCGCCGGCCCGGGGGCGTTGCTGGGCACCCCCGGGCCGGGTTCGTGGGCTCCAGGCGGGGCTAACGCCCTGCGTAGGCTTTCTCAAGGGCGGCAATGTCGAGCTTGGTCATCTGGAGCATCGCCTCCATCACGCGATGGATCTTCTCGGGGTCCTTGTCGGCGAACAGTGTGTCGAGGACCGTGGGGATAATCTGCCACGTGACGCCATACTTGTCCCTCAGCCAGCCGCACCTGTCGGCCTCGCCGCCCTCCAGGAGCTTTTCCCACAGCTCGTCGCACTCTCCCTGCGTCTCGCACTTGACGTAGAAGGATGTGGCAGGCGAGAAGGTGTACAGGGGCCCGCCGTTCATCCCCATGAACTCCACGCCGTCGAGCTGGAACGTCGCGGCCAGCACTGTGCTCTCCAGATCCGGCCCTGCGTCCTCGTAGCGCCTGACATCGACCACCTTCGAGTTCTTGAAGATGGAGGTGTAGAAGTCCAGCGCCTCCTCAAGCTGGTTGTCAAACCATAGAAACGGTACGATCTTCTGCATCGGTCTATCCTTTCGAAATCGCTTTGTCTATCCAAAGGACGGCACGCACTGCCTGCCTTCTTCGGGCCGGCAGTCACCCTCCGTGCTTCCGTTCGCCCGCGTCTCCCGATGGCCTCGCCGGCTGCGCGGCTCAACGTCCCCTTCGTTCGCGACGCCTTCACCTGACCTATAGCGCTCGGACAACAGCCGGTAGTATTTCGTGTTCATCGAAACCAGCGTGATGACGAGGCCGATGATGCCCGTCACGGTGAAGACCAACGCCATGCCGCGGTCCTCCCCCGTACCGAACCAGCCGCCGATGAGATCGACGCCTGCCCCCGTTGTCATGAAGGGGATGAACACCAACTCGGTCAGTGGCCCGATGATGAACGTCGTGAGCGGAGACGCCGCCATCTCGACGCTCTGAGCGAATCCGAACACCCGTCCCTGGCGTTCGGCCGGGACCACTTTCTGGATGATCGTGTGCTCGGCGGCCTCAATGTAGGGGACAACGGTCATATAGACGAACATCCCCGTTGCCAGCAGCACGATCGATGGTTGGATGGTGAAGACGCTGCTGATGCCCCAGATTGCGATGTTGGCCAGGAACAGGGCCAGCAGAGGGTTCTTGCCCAGTCCCCATTTGGCGATGATCAGTCCGCCCACGATGAAGCCGCCGCTCAGGACCGCCCACAGCATGCCCCACACCTCGACCGATACCAACGACAGGCCATAGGCATCCATCAGACCCATGAACACGCCGCCCAGGAAGTTGTTGAAGGTCGTGAAGAAGATGAGCGCGATCAGCCCGGGGACGCCCGAGACGACGGCGAGGGTCCTGCCAAGGTCGGTCTTGGGCGACCTGGCTTCAACGCTCCGGGTTGCTCGCTCTGTGAGGGAGCCCTGTGTGGAGGGGCTCTCCGCGACCGACCCTTCGGGGAGCGGTATGGTGCCGAGATGCACGAGGGAAGCAAGCATGATGGCTATCCCCAGGAGGAGTGCCAGGTACATACCCGAGTGCGCCACCAGGAACCCGCTGATGGCCGACACGATCAAGAAGGCGATTCCGCTCGCCGTCCCCGCCAGCCCGTTGGCTTTGGCCCGCTCGTCGTCCGGGAACAGGAGCGTGATGATCGTGGGCAGCGCGATATGCCGGATGTTTCCGGCAAGGACGCCCGCCAGAAGCAGCGGGATGAAGATCCACAGAACGGCGCTGGTGGGGTCCCTGAACGCTTCATCGGGCGTTGCGATGTACACCGCCAACCCGATGGCATAGATGCACAGCGAGAAGGCACCGGCTGCCACCATCAGCCGCTTTTTCCTGTACCGGTCGACCAATCCCCCGAACCAGATTCCCGACAGGGCGACGGATGCCACGTAGATGCCGGAGCTGATGGCCGTGACGGCGACGGAGCGCGTCTCGAGATAGACGAAGAATACCAAAGCGAACCACACCGTCATGTCGGTGACGGTCGCCACCAGCGTGTTAGCAAGCAGATGGTGGAAGATCCTGTTAGCCATTGTCCTGTTGGCTGTTGTGTCGTCCATGGCAGTCTGCCTCCACAGATTCAGCCGGCGCGGCCTGGTGGTGTAGCTCTGCCCGGGCGCGCCGAGCGTGCAGTGCTGTGCAGCGACGCCGGCGGCTATGATGGCCACCGGCGTCCTGCTGCCCGCATCGAGCCTACGACTTGGTATATGCCTCGACTTGCGCGCGTAGTTGCTGCTCCTTCTCGCGCAGCTCTGGCGTGAACTCCTCGCCGAAGTCGTCGTCATCAAAGACCTGGCGGATCTCGATGATGGCCTCACCCACGGGATCGGGTGGGCTGGGCATGCGCTTGACCCATTCGACCGCTTCGTCGAGCGACTTGACCTGCCACAGCCAGAAGCCGGCGATCAGCTCCTTCGCCTCGGTGAAGGGGCCATCGATCACTGTGGCCCTACCTCCAGCGAACTTGACGCGCTTGCCCTTCGAGCTGGGGTGTAGCCCCTCACCGGCAAGCATGACCCCTGCTTTCACCAGTTCTTCGTTGTACGTCTGCATGTCGGCAAGCAACTGCTCGCTCGGCATCACCCCCGCCTCGGTCTCGGGATCCGACTTGATCATCACCATGACTCGCATTGCCACATCTCCTTTCGTTCGGTCCATAGGTCCGGCCATCGGATTCTGCGAACCCGGTGCCGGCCCCTCTATCTATACGTCGAACGAACCCTGCCAAAATCGACATCTCTCAGGGCAGTGGGCATTCTGGCACAAAAAAAGCCCCGGAGCGTTGGTGTGGGTTGGGCTTGCGGTTGGGGTGCGCTGGTAAAGCGTTGGGTCGCGCGCTGCGGGGCGCTGCGCTGCCACAGAACAGGACGCGATGGGTCAGAGTCGGCAGCGCGGCGGCTCTGGTGGGATGGGGCAAGGAGGGGGCCGCGGCCCCCTCCTCGTCAAGGCAATGGCGTGTCTACTGGCCGCTCAGGTACGTTTCCAGCGGCTGTCCATTCAGCAGGATGTTGACCTGCTGAACGGTGGAGAATTGCACGGCGATCTCCTCGATCTGTGCCTGGACGCGCGGGCCATCGCAGACGCCGCCGAGGACCAGCGTGCCCGACAGAGAGATCGTCGCGATTCCCTGGACGATGTTGATCCCCGCGATCTGAAGATCAGACTGGTAGAGGGCGTTGTAGAGCCCCGACTCCCCGTAGAACTGGTCTTGCAGGCTGAGGAGCCGGTTGAGCGTGGCCGTCAGGGGCGCGACCGTCTGCTCGATCTCCTGCACGACGGGCACGACGCTGTCGTTGCAGCCGATCAGCTTGCCCGACTGCCCAGCGTCCTCCAGCGCGATCAGGTAGATGTTGACGCGCATCAGCTGCGAGCCGGCGCTGCGGGTCGGTGTGGCCGTGGGGGGCGGTGGCGCGAGCACGTCGAAGGTGGGCGAGACGGCCTTGACCATCGTCGCGCTTGCTGCGAGCACGAAGACCCAGGCGGCATCGGGATCGGCGAAGCTGGGCACCTGAACCTGCGCGCGGACGGTGCCATCGGCATCGCTCTGCGTGGTGGCGATCACGTCGTACTCAGACTCGGGCGGCCCGAAGCCGATCTCCACCGGGGCCTCGGGCGGAAATCCCTCGCCCACGATCTGGATGGTCGCGCCCACAGTGCCGGATTGCGGTGACACCTGTACCGTGGGAGGCACTTCCTGGGCGGATACCTCGAAGAGGTTGGACGTGGCGCGGACCGGTTGGCCGGCGACGGCGACGACCACGACCCACCGCTGGCCTGCCTCAGCGACTTCCGGAATGGTCACCTGGACGACGACAGAGCCGTCAGTGTCGGCTTGCGCTGTGCCGACGACGTCGTATTCCGCATCGGCGGGGCCTACGCCGAGCTGCACCGCTGTGTTGGGCTGAAAGCCCGACGCGACCACCTGAACCTGCGTCCCGGGCGGCCCGCTGGTCGGCGCGAGCACCGCCACCGGATTGACCGAAGTGGAGGCGGGTGTGTGGGTGGGCGTGGGGGCCTCCGCCGTCGGCGACGGCGTGGCCGCCTCGGGGGTCTCCGTTGCCTGCGGCGTCAGCTCGGCCGATCCCGGATCGGTGGGGGCCGGGGGTGGGGTCGTGGTGCACCCTGCCTGCGTCAATACGGTGGTTGTCAGCACCACCAGCGTCATCACGACGGACAAGAGCCTGCGTTTCATACCTACCTCCCGTGATCGCTGCTTGTTCTTCTTGGTCGCGGCCCGTGAACTACCAGTGCAAGTGTAGCACTGATGAGGCGAATCACAGGTTGGTGAATCTCGGGGAAATGCCGGGACCGGTTGCCAGGGTTGGACTTACGTTGACGTGAGGTGACGTGCGTGACGCAGCCGTGTGTGCGCGGGGCCCGTCTCCGGCCCGTCGAGCTTGCCGTCGCGCCTCTTCGGCGGTAGACTGTCTCCGGTGCTCCTGACCGCGGCGCCGGGGAGGGCTATGGGACGCGAACGCTGGAAGGTCATACACTGGCTGATTATCGTCAACTTCGTCCTGGAGGTTGGCTATGGCTTCTATATGGTCTTCTTTGTCGAAGGCGGCGGGCGGCTGCCGCTCTTCCGGCGCGCGACCGAGATCCCGGTGGAGGTGATTCTGCGCCGCCGGCTCTATGCCATCGAGACGTGGCTGGCTATCGTGGGCCTGGCTCTCTACTTCGCGATCACCGAGGTTCTACCGCGCCGCATGGTCGAGGTTCAGGAGGAGTCGTTGTACGAATTCGACGATGATGCGATCGAGGAGGAAGACGAGCTGCCGGACGAGGCCGATCCTGACAGACCGTTGAGGTTTTCGCAGACTTGAGTGGCATCTAGAGGAGGGCTTCGCCACGACGTACACGTCCGGGCAGCCCTACCACAACGGGAGGTGGAATGTACAAGAACCTGAGTGCGGGCGCCATCGGTATCCGCGGCGCCGCGTTGGCCGAGACGCTGCGCATCGCACGGGAGACAGGCTTTGCGGGGGTCGACTTCGACATTCGCGAGGCGGCAGCTCTGGTCGACAGCCAAGGGCTCGACTATGTGCACGACCTGTTTGCCGCTGTCGGCGTTCGCCCCGGCCAGTGGGGCCTGCCGGTCGCGTGGCGTGATGAGGAGCGGTGGGAGGAAGACCTGGCAGCGCTGCCAAAACTGGCGGCTGTGGGCCAGGCGCTCGGATGCACCCGCACCGCGACGTGGTGTCCGCCGGCCTCCGACGACCGCCCTTATGGCGAGAATTTCGCCTGGCACGTGGCGCGCTACCGGCCGATCGCCGAGGTGCTGGCGGACTTCGGGTGCCGGTTCGGGATCGAGTTCATTGGGCCACAGACGCTGCGCCGGGGCCACCGGTATCCCTTCATCCACACGCTGGGAGGGATGATGGATCTCGCGGCCGCGATCGGGACGGGCAATGTGGGGCTGTTGCTCGATGCCTGGCACCTCTATACATCTGGCGGCAGCCTCGATGATCTCGACACGATCACCGCGGACGACATCGTGACCGTACACGTCAACGATGCCCCGGCAGGGGTCGCGCTAGAGGATCAGATTGACAACGTGCGTGCGCAGCCTATGGAGACCGGGGTCATCGATCTACCCGGCTTCGTTCGCAAGCTCGCGGCGCTGAACTACGATGGCCCTGTCACGGCGGAGCCCTTCAGCGAGCCGCTCAATGCGTTGGCGGCTCGGGACCCTATGGCGGCGGCCCGGCGCACCTCGGAGGCGCTGGATCGTATGTTGAGCGCCGCAGGGTTGGGTTAGGGCGTGCACTATGGCTAGCCAGACGGTCGTTGACCAGTTCAGGATCCCGGAGGCGCCCAACTACATTCCTCAGGGCGACGAGGTGCGGGTCTTCACGGCGGCGTTTCGCGCCAAGATACCCCTGATCCTGAAGGGACCTACGGGCTGTGGCAAGACACGCTTCGTCGAGGCCATGGCCCACACGCTCGACCTGCCGCTCATTACGGTGGCCTGTCACGAGGACTTGACGGCAGCCGACCTGGTGGGCCGGCACCTGCTCAAGGATGACGAGACGGTATGGCAGGATGGCCCGCTTACGCTGGCGGTGCGCTACGGCGCGATCTGTTACTTGGACGAGATCGTGGAAGCCCGTAAGGACACCACGGTCATCATCCACTCGCTGTCAGACTACCGGCGTATGCTCTATGTCGACAAGACGGGCGAGGTCATCCACGCTCACCCCGATTTCATGATGGTGCTGAGCTATAACCCGGGTTACCAGAGCATTGTCAAGGACCTCAAGCAGTCGACCAAACAACGGTTTGCGAGCCTGGTTTTCGCGCACCCCTCGGTGCCACAAGAGACGACGATCATCCAGACTGAGACGGGGCTCTCAGCCGAGGACAGCCGGCGACTTGCGGAGATGGGCGCGAAGATCCGGGAGCTCAAAGGCTTCGGGCTCGACGAGGGTGTTAGCAGCCGGCTGCTCGTCTACGCAGGGAAGCTCATCGAAGCGGGGCTCACGCCTGTGCAAGCGTGTACTTATGCCATCGGGCAGACGTTGACCGACGAATCGGAGGTGATGGCCTCGATCGTCGATATCGTGTCGCTCTATTTCGGCGACCTGATGGAGGCCCCGGTCAGTGCCGGCGGGGCCGATCCAGTCCCGTCTGGGCTCGCTCCGGCTGCGGGCGAGCGCTAGCAAAGGGATGACATCGCCGGTGCCCGAGCCCTCCGCCGACCGCTACCACGGCTTCTCGCTGGGAAGCGTCTGCTGGGGATATCGCGACATCTTCGCCAGGACTCTGGAAGCCCTCTTCGAGGAGGGCCTCATCGGCGATGCGCGGCCTGCGGTGACGGAGACCTTCTTCGCGCTGATGCGCTGTGCGGAACAGCAGCATTTCGACTACGTCCTCAAGGAGTTCCTCGGTGCGTTGAACCCGAGGACGCGCTGGCTGCTCGACCTGCCCGGTGTCTTCTCCGAGGTCACGGAGCTTGGCCGCGAGCTGGCGACCGAGAAGCTGCATTATGGCATCGCCTACTTCCGGGCGCTCGGCGCTGGGGGCCTCGGGGCAACGCCGTCGGAGGTCCGCTTCGCCACTACGACGCTCAGAAGGCTGCGAGCGGTCGATACGGATCTAGCAATGGCCTTTCTGACCGGCTATCCCAGGCTGGCGGCGCAGTTGATTCCCCGCGAGATCGATGTGTTTGTTGCTGAGGGCATACGCGCCTTTCATATGAACCCACGGACCGGCCTGCGGTTCATGGAGGGGACGCTCAGAACCTCGGAGTTGGTTGTCCGGGGCTTGACCCAAGAGGCCAGGCTCGAGGATATGCGGCCCGCACTGGAAGCGTTGCTGCGGGCGCTGTCGGGCGCTGAGGTCGAGGTTGGTGACCTGGGCCGCCTGGATAGCGACGAGCTGATCGAACGTGGCTCTCGGATGGTCTTGCTCTCGCACTGGCTCTACCTGCCGCTGCGTGTTCGGCACTTCGCGCATGCCGCCGCCAACCGCGACTGGTATCGCCTCTGTGGCGTGGTGGCGGCGGGGATGCTTGCGCTCGACAGCTTTCCACGGATTCACGGGCACCCGGCGTTCCGCACCTGCGGTGATTTGGTCGGGGAGGACCTGCTGTCGCTGAACCTCTTCCAGATCCTGGCCTACGTACGCGTGCTGCGGGGTATCCGGCGTATGTGGCCTGGCGCTCGGCGCCTGGTCAGCTTCGGTCTCGCAGCCGAGCGCGAGGCTGAGCCGCCAGAAGTGGCTGCCGAACGCCTGTTTTTCGATCTGGCTGACGCTCCTGTCGTCGAAGACGGCCCTGTGGATGCCGGCGCCATACCTGTCAGCGGTGCGACGGTTCGGAACGCGCTCATCGCAGTCGCCGACACCGCGGTCAACGTCTTCGATACGGCGGCGCAGCTCACGCCCGAGCTGCTGGCGGATGCGGAGTCCGCGTATCCAGGTCTGGGGCTGCGTCCGCTGCGTACCTTTGGTTTCCTGCCGGACTTCCTCTATCCCGGTGAGATCAGCCGTACTCCCGACGACGCGCTCGTAGCTGATCTGAAAGCACGCGCGGAGCGCCGTCACGAGGCTCGCCAGGCTAGGGATGACGCGCGGGCGTTACGTGGGGCCGCTTCCGACGATGCACACGCCGAAAGAGACAAGGCCGATGTCGCCGGTGTCGCCGCCGCCTACGTCTACGACGAGTGGAGCCAAGATGAGGGCGACTACTACCGCGCCTATTGCGGCGTCACCGAGCAGCCGGCGCCCGCAGCCCCGGCCCGGGACCTGCCCCCGGAGGTCGCCGCGTTGGCTGGGCAGACACGCCGGGTCTTTGAGATGCTGCGACCGGAGTTGGGTAAGGAGAAGCACTTGCCGGACGGCGACGCGATCAACGTGGACCGGCTCACTGCCTATGTCGTCGCGCGCCGCGAGGAGGCCGAGCCACGGGTCGACTTCTACGAAAAGCCCTACCGGGTGCGGCGCGACCTGGCGACCTTGATCCTGCTGGATGTCAGCGGATCCACGGGCAGCGAGACGCCGCGCGACCGGACGATCGAGATCGAGAAGCGCGCGGCCCTGATCCTGGGACATGGGCTCGCCGCACTGGGCGACCGGTTCGCCATCTGCGGCTTCAGCGGTAACGGGCGCGAGCAGTGCGAGTTTTTCGTCTACAAGGACTTCGATGCTGCATGGGACCGCGCCGCCATCGGCGGTGTGCTCGCCGCCTATCCGCGGAGCGCCACACGGATCGGCGCAGCGCTGCGCCATGCCACCTACCGGTTGGCACAGATCCCGGCCCGGCAGCGGCTGATACTGCTGGTGACCGATGGTAAACCGATGGACGCGGGCTACGACCCCAACACGCGCTATGCCCAGTATGACGTGCGGATGGCGTGTGAAGAGGGGCTGCGCGAGGGTGTGCATACCTTCTGCATCTCGACCGATGACAACAGCCGTGGGGATATGGAGCTCATGTTTCCGCGGCGCCGATTCGTGATCTTGCCGGACATCCGGCGGCTGCCGCGGGTCCTCCCGCGCCTCTATGTAAGCCTGACGGTCTAGGGGGAGTGGGTGGGGCATCGCGACCGCGCCAACGAGGTGATGGTTCGCGACCCGGCCCTGCTCTCCAGCGCTGTGCGCCCTTACGCGGCCTACCCCGGTGGGCACAACGAGGGCTTCGCAGACACGTTCAAGCACTGTTTCCGTGCTTTCTACGATTATGTCGAGGCGGGGGATAGCGCTGCGCCTGCGCCCTTTGCCGCCTTTGGGGACGGCCATCGTGAGCTCTGCCTCTGCGAGGCCGTTGTGGAAAGCGCCCGTGAGGGGCGCTGGGTGGAAGTGGGGCGGTAGGTAGGGGCTCGCCTACAGCCGGTAGCCGGTGGATCGGGGTCGTAAGCCCGGTGTTGGGGCGTGGCGCCTGACCTGGCTTTCCTGGACTCAAGGTGGGTGACTGCAGATGGGTAGTGCTCGCGAGGAGTGGCTACGATGACGGATCGCGTCTACGCTGCTGTTGATCTGGGCGGAACAAAGATCGCCGGGGCGCTGGCGACCGCCGAAGGACAGGTCGTGGCCGAGGAGCGGGCGCTCACGCTTTCTCACGAAGGGCCTGGGGCCGTGATCAAGCGGATCTGGGATCTGGTACAGGCGCTTGCCGCGCGGGCCGGGACGCGCCCAGCGGCGTTGGGTATGGGTGTGCCGGGGCTCGTCGACCTGCGGGCCGGCGTGACGCGCTTCTTGCCCAACCTACCTACGCAGTGGCGCGATGTCCCCGTGCGCGATCTCCTGGCCCCGCGTGTGGGCTGCCCGGTCTATTTGCTGAACGACGTCCGTACGGCGACGCTGGGCGAGCTGACGTATGGCCACGGTCGCACAGCGAACACGATGGCCTTCTTCGCACTGGGAACGGGCATCGGGGGAGGCATCGTGGTCGAGCGGCGGTTGCGTCTCGGGCCGTTGGGCGCTGCCGGCGAGCTGGGGCACCAGACCATCGTTCCCGACGGGCCGCTGTGCGGCTGCGGCAACCGCGGCTGCCTGGAGGCCCTCGCCAGTGGACCCGCTATCGCCGCAGAGGGCGTGCGTCTGCTCCTTAGCGGCCAGGCTCCCAGGCTCCACGACCTGGTGGAAGGCGACCCCGGCCGTGTCACGCCGCGCGAGATGGCGCGTGCGGCGGAGGCAGGAGACTCCGCCGTCCACGAGGCGTTGGTGCGCGTATTCGGCTACGTGGGGATCGCCGTGGCCAACATCGCCGTCATCCTCCATCCTGATCTGGTCGTGCTGGGGGGAGGTGTTGCGGAGGTCGGCGCTCTGCTCACCGACACGGTGCGCCAGACGCTGCGCGAGCGGGTCGGGATGTTCCCGGTCGACGGCATCCGCGTCGAGCGCTCGGCTCTGGGTGACCGTGCGGGCCTTCTTGGCGCTGTCGCGCTGGCCGCGCAGGGCGGCCCGTTCGGCAGGGAGTACGAGGGGTAAGGCGCCCTGTTGGGGGCACCTCGCCTTTTTTGGGTGGCGCGGCATTGCGTCCGGTAGTAACGCGCGGAGCAGGGGGCGCCCCATGCCGGTGGGCTATCAGCGTGACGGAGGCCTGGCTGCGTCCGGGCAAGGGTGTACACGCCGACAACGTGTAGGTATCGGTTGTCCCCGTAGCCAAGCGTGCCTGACGTACACTGATGCGTGGCTTGGCTTGAGGCCGCGGGCCAGCGGCCCACGCCACAGCACAACGATGCAACGCATGTCAGCGTGTGGCGCGGGCCGGAGATCGGGCACGACGATTCCTGCAACGCCCTGGCGCAGCAGATCTGTGACGGCGCGCTTGTCCCGAGTGCGCTCTAGTCGACTGCGAAGAAGATCGATCGTAGCGTCACGTAGGCGATGTACAGGACGATGAGGTAGATGGCGCCACCTTTGCCCAGCTTGCCCTTTGACAACCACAGGTATGCCCACAGAAGCGCCCCGGTGATCGCCTCCCACGGCAGATCCCACAGCACGAGCGGGCGCGGCACCCAGTAGCGCGAGATGAGTGCGCCACCGCCAATCGCGACGAGAGGGTTGGTGATATTGCTGCCCACCAACGTCCCCAACGAGATACCCGCATGGCCCTTGCGGACGCCGGCGATGGCGGTGATGAGCTCCGGCAGCGCCGAAGCGACACCCAGGGTCACCACGCCGATAAGCGATCCGCCGATCCCGGTACGCTGCACGACGACTTCGGTGGCTCGCAGCGCAACGACCGCACTGCCTATGGTCAGGATCATCGCAAGGACGGCGACAGCGGCAGCGCGCCAGGCCTCATTGCGGGTGCGGGGCACCCCCGCCGGGGGTTCACCGGCTGCCGAGTAGCCGTTCTCGTGCGCCTTGTAGTGCCTGCGCTCGTCTACGTAGAGGTAGTACAGGTAGGCAAAGAACGAACCGAACAGGATCGCGCCGTCGATGCGTGAGTACTCGCGGTCCCATCCCAACACCAGGCACATCAGCGTCGTGACGATCATGGGGATCATGCTCTTCCAAAGGAAGTAGCGCTTGAAGGTGAGCTTGCCTGCCAGCAAGATCACGATGGCCATGATCAGGGTCTGCTAAACGACATCCGATCCGATGTTCGCCCCAAGCACGACCGCTGAGCCGATTTGTGGATCCAGCTTGCCCGCCAAGATGCCCACCGAGGCGGTGTAGTGCGCGGCGATCTCGGGAATGCTCGTTGCCAGCGAGACAACGGTCACGCCGACGAATGTCGTGGACAGGCGGAAGTATCCCGCCAGGCCGGTAAGTTTGTTGACCGCGAGGTCCGAGCTGATCACCAACAAGGCGATTGCCGCGAGCCCCGCGAGTGTCATCAGCCACATGTTCTGTGGAACGGTTGTATATGCCATTGTTCTCTCCGTCTCCTGCGCCCTCTCTGGATGTTGCTGTCGAGGTCTTGCTGCCGAAGCGAGAGAAACCCCGTCGGGAGCCTGCCTGACACGAAAAAGGGCCGCACATTGACTGTGCGGCCCTGGACACGCGTGCTGATACCCGCGGGTTAGGTCATGAACTGATCTGGTAGACTCCCACGGGAGATGCGTCAGGGCTCAAGGGCAGACCGAAAGGGTCGTCCTTGACCGGATACGACGGGCTCCAGATCCAGTTCACGCTCATCATCTAGTATCGTTTCTTGTGCTCGTTAGGTATACAACTGCATGCCATTATCGCACCAACTGGGACAGTGTCAACACAGCACCACGCCAACACGCCAGTTGACAGACGGTCTGACCTACGTACGATACACGCGACGGGGCGGGCCCGAACCGTCGGGCCCCGCGCATGGGTGCGCAACCATCGAGGAGGTGCCGCATTGTCTGAAGGATCGGATTTCCCGTTCTCGCTGACCGACGAGGCCCGCGCGCGGGCCATTGCACGCGTGGAGGCCGTGGTCGCCGGGTGGGGGCTGACGCTGCCCGACTTCGATCCATTGGTGCTGGACTTCGGGCTCGGTCGCTTCGCCGAAGTCGGTGAAGTGGAGTACTGGATCGTGAACGAGGAGGCCGCGGGCTATTGCGGCAAGTTTCTCTTCGTCGATGATGGGCAGACCTGTCCCTACCACCACCACGACGCCAAGCACGAGACCTTCTACATCGTCAAGGGCACGGTGCGGATGGTGATCGACGGCCAAGAGCGCGTGCTCGTCCAGGGGGACACCCTGGTCATGCCGCCGGGGACGCGGCATGCGTTCACGGGCGTTGGCCCGGCGCTGCTGCTAGAGGTCTCGATGCCCAGCACCCGCGGCGACAACTACTTCGCCGATCCGAAGATCGGTGAGGATGGTGTTATCTGAGAGCCAGCCGGCGGATGGCACTCGAGGCTGAGCGAGCGCTCGCAGACGAGCGAGCGCTCGTAGACGAGCGAGCGCTCGCAGACGAGGGAGCCGTTGGCACGGACGAGAGTGGCGAGGGTGGGCTGACGCTCAGCCTGGACCTCGGCTCCACCAACTTCAAGGCGGCGCTCTTCGACGCGCATCTCTCGCGGCTGGCCGAAGCCAGTGTCGCGCTGCCCTACGCTGTGCTCGATCTGCCGCGGGCGGAGTTCGATGAGGCCGCGGCGTGGCAGGCCGCGGTGCACGCCGTGCATCTGGTGGCCGAGCACGCGAGCATCGCGCTTCAGGACGTGCGTACGTTGGCGCTGACGAGCCAGGCGCAGACCTTTGCGCTCTTCGACGCGATAGGCGCACCGCTGACGCCCTTCGTCAGCTGGATGGACGCGCGCGCAGCCAATGAGGCCTCGCAGCTGGACGCAGCCTTCGGGCCGGCGTTCCACGCGCACTGCAGTTTCGCGCCTCCCTTGGCCGAGCTTCAGCTCGCCAAGATCCTCTGGCTTCGGACCCACGACCCGGCGGCCCTGGAGCGGGCGGCGCGCATCATGCCCCTGCCTACCTGGGTGGCTGCCAGGATGGCGGGCGTCGAGATCCTCGACCGGAACCTCGCGGCAATGAGCGGGCTCTACAGCTTGGAGGCGGGCGGCTGGTGGTGGGACTACGACATCGAGAGCGGCCGGCCGATCAGCATGTGCGGGCAAATGTGCGGCAATCCGTTGTACACGATGCTGCTGCTAGGCATTGGGCTGCGGACGTTGAGCGTGACGCCGTCGGCGATACCCGAGGTGAAGCGGGTATGCCGAAGCGTGTCGATCGAGCAGTGCGAGCGCGTGGCCGAACAGGTCTATCAGGGGGACCTGGTGGCGTTCCCCGGTCCCTGGGGGTTTCTCGGCAAAGCCAACATCATCCTGGTGAGCGATCAGGAACTGGAGACCATCGCTGCCGATCCGGACGCCGAGATGAACCTGGCGCTGACGTTCGCTCCGCGTAACGAGAGCCTGCGGCAGATTTGCGAACGGGCCCAGAAGGCCGGTTTCCGTACGCTGATCGTCGCCTTCGACCATTTCTTCCGCCAGTACCGGCCGGGGCAGGATACCCCCAGGCGTCTGACTCCCGACATGCCGGAGTACGTCGCGCTGATCGCCAGGATCAGCCAGTTTGCACAGCAGTACGGCCTGGGTCTGGAACTGTCGCTGCTGAGCCCGCTGGAAATCGGCCCGGCGTACGAGAAAGCGACCGGCGAATCGGGGCGTTGGCTACACTATCGCAAGGGGCTGCGTGATCCACAGACAGGGACGTTCAGCGTCCAACTGTGGCGGCAACGGCGCTGGGCCAACAACAAAGGACCGATCGACGTACAGGACGCCGGCGTGCGTGTGTTCGCCTTCCAGGAACACATCGTGCGGGGAACCCCGTATCGGGTCGTGCCCCCGGAGTCGATTGTCGAGATCACCGACGTGGCGCAAGTCGACGTATGGGAGGGCAGCACCGTGTCCACGGGTCAGCGGATCCGAGTGCACGGGACTGGTCGCGCGGACATCGGGCCGCTCAACCGCGTGCTGGTCGTCCAGGCGTACCGCACGCCGGAGATGGACTACTTCAGCCCGCAGGCGCTCCCCTATCTGCAGAAACTGGTCGACCAGTATGCCGAGGCGGGCGTGAAGCTCAACGCGCTGTACTCCGACGAAATGCACATCCAGCAGGATTGGGGCTATTTCCAGCATCACGAACATGGTGAGTTTGCGCAGCGGTACGTGAGCGACGGGTTGGCACGCGCGTTTGCCGAGCGGTATGGAGAAGAGTACCGCGACCTGGCGAAGTACCTGATCTACTTCACGCGCGGGCAGGAGGATTTCGCGCACGACCTGTCGGCCAAGGAAGGAATCATGCACGTATTCGGCGCCTCGCCCGAGGCCGTCCGGCAGACCGCGTTGTTGCGGGCCCGCTATTATCAACTGCTGCAGGACGGTGTCGTGGACCTGTTCGTGGCCGCCAAACGCCACGCCGAGCAGCGGATGGGGCACCGGCTCGAATCGCGAGCCCACGCCACCTGGGCCGAAAGCCCGACGATTGACCGCTGGAACACCGGCCAGGAGCCGATGGCCCGCAGCCAATACGAGTACACTTCGAACTTCAGCTGGTCGTGCACCGTCCACCAGGCGGCCGCGGCCGGCGGTGACGCGGTGAAAAAAGGGCCGGCAAGGCCCGCGGATGCCTATGTAGCGGAGCTTACGCGACCGCCGGCCGAGCAGCGGCTATACTGATAGTAGGAAGAGTACGCGCGCGGATGGCCCCGCCGGCACGCACACCTTCCTGGATATCTGGTATTGACTTGCGCTGCGGCCATTGGCAGCGGCCGTCGGGTGGCGCAACATGGACTATGAAGGATGTAGATATGAAGATTCCGCGAGTACTGCCGCTGATCGCTGCGCTCGTACTGCTCCTCACCGCGTGGATCCCGACAGCAGGGGCAGCAGCCCAAAGTCCGTGTGGGTCGGCCGTGACGGTTCGCGCCGGCGACACGTTGGAGTCGATCGTGCAGGGATGCCGGGTTTCCCTGGAAGCATTGCTCGA
>ENA-UOUL01003423-UOUL01003423.1-bioreactor-metagenome-genome-assembly--contig:-NODE-3423-length-16255-cov-7.664792_pt1 | contig 16255 bp, 9 predicted proteins | sample MGYA00249838_ERZ747220 | MGnify/ENA primary metagenome ERZ747220 (study PRJEB28778, sample SAMN05720191) | bioreactor metagenome | isolation source: Anaerobic biogas reactor | place: USA:Washington...
GACCTTGAGCGAAACCGTCCTCGACGCGATGCGAAGCGCGCGTGTCGTCGCTCTGCTCGGTCCTCGCCAAGCAGGCAAGAGCACGCTTGCGCGACGGCTGGCGGCCGATCGCCTGTCCGCGGACTACGTAACGCTCGACGACGAAGCGGTCATACGGCTTGTCTTCGTTGAACGACCGAATGATGTAGTCGCGGTAGCGCCAGGCATTGCCGTGCGCGACATTCTCATCCAGGCCGTTGGAGTCGGCATAGCGTGCGACGTCCAGCCAGTGCCGTCCCCACCGCTCGCCGTAATGCGGAGAGGACAACAGTCGCTCGACGACGCGCAGGAGGTGGAAGCGACTTCACTGCGACGGGCCGGGTCACCGCAAGAGTGCCTTGGATGACGGTTGAGATCGACAACTCAGTGCCACTGCCAAAGCCCAACTTCGGCATGCAACTCCAGCAGGGTCAATGACGAGGAAGGCTGGACCACGCCTCGTCCTATGCCGACACGGCCTCTGGCTATTCGAGACGGCGACACTGCCGTGGATCCGTTGCGGAGGGATTCCCAGAACAACGCGAGAAGGCCCTCAGGTATCGCTCGGGTCTTCCCATACCTAGAGACACTCTGCGCGTCCCCTGCGCCCCTTCATAGCGCTCTCGCAGCCCCTTCTCGGTTAACACTCCTGCTGTCTTCAGAGCAATCCAACCAATGGCAGGGAAATAGCGCCAGGCCCGGACCGCAGTGAGCCCAAGGTCCGGGTGAAAAGCGAGGATAAGGCGTGCCGGGGGTAACAAAGGTGGCCAGCACCGGCACACACGAATGTTTGAAGACAAGCAGAGATGCGCTAGCGGACCCGGAACCCGGCGTAGTGCTCCTCAGCGGCGATCTTGGCCTCGCGAGCGATGGCGTACTTGGTGGGCTGCTCCACTCCCGCGATGGTGAGGTACCAGGCCCAATAGTGGGTGCGCTCGTGGTACTCCTCGTCGACCCACCGGAGGGTGACCTCGTAGTCGAGCCACGTCCAGTGACCGCGCTTGACCCTCGTCCAGGTGCCTTGCGGCTTCTTCAGGCCCATCTCCAGCTCCCTTACCCCTCGCTCAGCGCCACACTCAAGGGAAGGCCGACAACCGCTACTCGGCCACCATCCTCAGCCATCATCCTCAACCATCTCATTCTTGGTTCTCCTCACCTTCCTGTGGGTAGTTGGATGGTGAGTCCGCCGCAGCAGAGGTAGATCATCGCGATCAGGGCGGGGGCGCTGTGGTGTCCGAAGCCGCGATGGTTGATCAGGCGGATCTTGGAGTTCAGCCCCTCGAGTTTGGAGTTGGACAGGTGGAGCTCGATGGCGGCCAGGACTCTCTCGCGGTTGGCCCGCACGGTCTTGGACAGGGTCACGAACGCGGGGATGCGGCTGCGGCAGGCCCAGGCCAGCCACCAGTTCAGGTGGAGCGGTGCGTCGGCGGGGTCGGCGAGGCGGTAGAGGTCGCGCAGTCCTTCCTTGAGCTGCCAGCAGCGGTAGAGCACCGAGCCGGTGCGGCGCAGCTCGTGCAGCACCTGCAGCTGGGAGGGCTTGAGGGCGTCGGGGTCCTTCAGCAGCGCCCAGCGGGTGTGCTTGACCCAGCGGGCCTGGTCCCGCCCCGCTGGCGGGCTGCCGGCTGGTGGCCGACCGCGGGGTCTCGGCCCGGCGAGCATGGCGGCCTGTTTGGCCTTGTCCCGTTCGAGGTTCCACGCCCAGCGGCGGGCCTTGTTGATGGCCTCGTTGGCCAAGGCGATCACATGGAAGGGATCTGCGCACTGGCGGGCCTGCGGCGCCTTGTGGTCGGTGGCCTTCTTGAACGCGGCACCTAGATCCATTGACACGGCTTGCAGCTGGGCACATCCGGCCTCGCCGAGCTGGTCGTAGAACTCTTCCAGGGTGGCGGCGCTCTTGCCCTCGCCGACCCAGATCACCGCGCCGGCACGGTCGTGGTCGGCGACCACGGTCAGGTAGCGGTGGCCCTTGCGGTAGGACACCTCATCGACCCCGATCCGGTAGAGGTCCTCCAGCCGTGCCGCGTCGAGCTGCTCGGTCACGACGCGGGTGACGATGTGGGCCACTGCCTCCCAGGAGCAGCGCAGCAGCCGGGTGATCGCGGTCTTGTCCATCCGCTGCGCGAGCCAGGTCACGACGTCTTCGAAGTCGCGGGTGAACCGAGCCCCCGGCCGGGCCCAGGGCACCTCCTCGGTGACCACCCGGGCGCAGCGTCGACACATCAGCCGGCGGATCTCGGCGCGCAGGAACACCCTGCTGGCGCCCAGGTCCAGACCCCGCCAGGAACGCCTCGAGCGGTCGTAGACAGCCCGGGTCGACCAGCCGCACGGGCAGCGCAGCCGCTTGGCGCGCCGGCCCAGGTCGACCACGATCCCCTCGGGGGTGAACACGACGCCGGTGACATGGGCGCCAGGTATCGCGAGCATCTTGTTGAATGCAGTGGTGGCGCGCACGTGGCCGCTCCTGTCGCAGGTCCGGTTGGCTTGGCAGCTCCGAACCTAGGCACGCGACACGTGCGCGTCACCCCCGGGCATCACCCGAGCGACCTACCCCAACCCCCGCAACGCAATTCGGTCACAAACCCGCGCGCTAGGACCCACACAAAGCCGAGGAGTCCCTCATTCTTGACGCCAGCGGTGCTCGGGACGGCGTAGGCGAGCATTCACGGTCAGTCAAGAGCCGGAGCGATAGCGGGTGCGAGAAGCCTGACTCCCTTCGAGTAGAGGCTGCCCCCGTCCCCAATCCGGGACGTAGCGCTCGGCTTCGCGTGGTGTGTGCCCTGTGGATCTTCGGCCCCCGCCTGATGAGACACCCCCGGTCACTCGTGACCGGGGGTGTTGTCTTGACCTGGGGGTCGGGCTGGTTGTGCTCCGTCAGCATCCCGGCATTGGCTCTCGTGGTCGTGCACGGACCCCGGGCGATAGCAGGGACGGCGCAGCGCCCACCGGCGCACCCGACGACCGGTCACCTCAACCCACACACCGGACGGATGCCACGTGCGCCACCCCTCGAGCGCCACGGCACGCGCCCACTCCACCTCGTCAGCATCTGTGGCGGGGTCGTAGTCACGGGTCCCGTGCTGCCATCCGACTGCCTGCATGAGCCGAGGGTAGGTGGACGCACTGACCCTCTCCCCGCAAGTAAGGCCCAATGGGGCTCTTCACAATCGAGGGTGTGCCCCGGTTGGGTGAGGTGGGTCGGCGCGTCGATGTCGGGATGAGGGTCGAGGCCTTCCGATGATGGAGGTTCCTACGCCGTCCATCCGAAAGACCTCGACGTGTCTGACGCTACCTTCGGTCCTGCCGACCTGACCACGTTCGCCCGCCTCGATGAGCTCGGCCTTGAAGTCACGGGGCAGCTGCTCGCGCCTGAGCGGGCGGTGCTGGAGTGCCGCGTGGTCGACCCGGACCACTGGTGCCGCCGGTGCGGCTGCCAGGGCCGAGCGCGCGACAGCGTGACCCGCCGGCTGGCTCACGAGCCGCTCGGGTGGCGCCCGACCGAGCTGCTGCTGCGGGTCCGGCGCTACCGGTGCACAGGGTGCGGGCACGTGTGGCGACAGGACACCAGCAAGGCCGCGCCGCCTCGGGCGAAGATCTCCCGCCGCGGGCTGCGGTGGGCGCTGGAGGGCATCGTGTGTGCGCACCTGTCGATGTCGCGGGTCGCCGCCGGCCTCGGCGTGGCATGGCACACCGCCAACACCGCGGTCCTGGACGAAGGCCGTCGTGTCCTGATCGATGACAAGACCCGGTTCGAGAACGTGGCCGTGATCGGGGTCGATGAGCACGCCTGGCGGCATACCCGCCGCGGGGAGAAGTACGTCACCGTCATCATCGACCTGACCCCGGTGCGGGACGGCACCGGCCCGGCCAGGTTGCTGGACATGCTCGAGGGCCGCTCCAAGGCCGCGTTCAAGACCTGGCTGGCCGCCCAACCCGAGACCTGGCGCACCGCCTTGGAGGTGGTCGCCATGGACGGCTTCTCCGGGTTCAAGACCGCCACCACCGAAGAGCTGCCCGCCGCGGTCGCGGTGATGGACCCCTTCCACGTCGTGCGCGTGCGCCATGAGGCGCTGTGTGTGCGGATGGGGGTGAGAGACCTCCATCGCCTGGTCGTCGCAGCGGCCGGGTTGAAGTTGAGGGCAGCCTGAGCCAGGAGGTGCTGGTGAGGGTGGGAAGCAGCCCTGACAAAGCCGGGGTGGGCCAGTACTGCCAGATGGCCTGGGTCCGGCGAACGAGGCGGGAAGGTGTAACGAGAGTGAACCAGTGGTTGAACCTCCGTAATCGTGGATCCGGCTCCAACCTGGCGGATGTGGGCCGGGCTGCAGTGCGCGCCGAACGGACGAACGGGGAGGCGACTCCCGGGACGGTCATTGATGCCGGTCCGGGAGGCCGCGAGGAAAGCCTGCGGCGTACTCGCGGCGATGCTGCCGGAGCAGAGCTGGACACCGCCCCCGCCGACCGTCGCACAGTGAACATGGGAACCCTGCCGTGTCCGCCCTACCCGGGCTGCTGCCAGCAGCCTGGCGGGCAGGGCCACCGTCGCCTGATGGGCGCGGCAGGGGGCGGAGCCGCCGTAGTAGTCCGAGGACGGGAAAGCCGTCCACATGGCAAAGGGCGGCAGCGAGTCCGCAACGCTGGTGCTGTAACGCCAGGAGGTCGCCGGTGAAGACCGACGCGCCGTGGCCGAGCCTGTCACAGGCTCGGGGGCGGGTACTGGGAATGCAGGCCAAGTTGCACCGATGGTCGACCGGGGACACCACGGCCCGGTTCGACGACTTGTTCAACCTTGTGGTGGACCCCGCTTTCATGGTGATGGCCTGGGAGCGGGTTGCAGGAAATCGTGGGGCACGCACGGCTGGGGTCGACCGGGTCACCGCCCGCTCAATCACGGCCGAGGGGCCAGCGGCCGTGGCGGCGTTCCTGACCGACCTGCGCGAGCAGGTCAAGTCGGGCGCGTTCGCTCCAGCACCGGTGCGGCAACGGCTGATCCCGAAGTCGCCGGGCAAGTACCGGCGGCTGGGGATCCCGACCGTGGCCGACCGGGTGGTCCAAGCGTGTCTCATGCTGGTGTTGGAGCCGATCTTCGAGGCCGACTTCCATCCTTCGTCCTACGGGTTTCGACCCCGGCGGCGGGCATGGGACGCGGTCGCTGAGGTGCAGATGTTCGCCTCTCGCTCCTACGAGTGGATTCTCGAAGGCGACATCACGGCATGTTTCGACGAGATCGACCACACGGCCCTGATGGGTCGGGTGCGTCGCCGGATCGGGGACAAGCGAGTCCTGGCCTTGATCAAAGCGTTCCTCAAGGCCGGGATCCTCAGCGAGGACCAGGTCCACCGCGAGTCGAACACCGGCACCCCGCAGGGCGGGATCCTCTCCCCGCTGCTAGCCAACATCGCCCTGGAAGTGCTCGACGAGCACTTCGCTCAGGTGTGGGCTTCCACCAGCCCGACCCGGGTCGATCGTTCCCGCCGACGCCGCCACGGCCTGCCGGTGTACCGCCTGGTGCGCTACGCCGACGACTTCGTGGTCTTGGTCTCCGGCACCAGGGAACACGCCGAGGCGCTGCGCGAGCAGGTCAGCGACGTCCTGGCCCCGATGGGGCTGCGGCTCTCGCCGGAGAAGACCACCGTGGTCCACATCGATGACGGGTTCGACTTTCTCGGGTTCCGCATCCAGCGGCACCGCAAGCCGGGCTCCGGAAAGCGATACGTCTATACCTTCGCGGCGAAGAAGTCGGTGGCTTCGATCCGTCGCAAGGTCAAGGCGATCACGAAACAAGGCACGAACCACGCATTAGGCGACCTGCTGCACCAGCTGAATCCGGTGTTGCGGGGCTGGACGGCCTACTTCCGTCACGCGGTAGCCAAGGCCACCTTCGGACACCTGCGCCACTACACGTGGAACCGGGTGATCCGATGGCTCCGGCTCAAACACCGCAAGAGCGGTTGGAAGGCCCTCCGGCGACGATACGGGCCCACCGGCTGGTGGCCACGCGACGGGGAGACAACACTGTTTGACCCGGCATCGGTGACGGTCACCCGCTACCGATACCGCGGCGTCATCCCCTCCCGCTGGGCCGCTCTCGCCCAAATCGCCTAACGATCGACCCTCGGCACGGGCTCGTGGAGAGCCGGGTGCGGTGCAAGCCGCACGCCCGGTTCGGGAGGCGGCCCGGGGAAACGGGACAGACGGCAACGCTGTCACCGCGCCCCGGGCCGACCTCACCTCGGCGGGGAAGCCCTGGACGTGTGCCGCCGCCGGGTCCAGCAGGACATCCACGGCCATCGCGGACGCTCCGGCGACCCGCTCTATGCCGCCCGACGGACCCTGCACACCGGAGCCGACCTGCTCACCGACCGACAACGCGAACGGCTCATGGCGCTCTTCACCAACCAGGACCACATCGAGGTCGAAGCCACCTGGGGCATCTATCAACGGATGATCGACGCCTACCGCGAACCCGACCGAAAGCAGGGCCGGCAACTGATGCAGGCCGTCATCGACTCCGTCGCCGCGGGCGTCCCCGCCGCCCTGGTCGAGGTCCGCAAGCTCGGCCGCACCCTGAACCGGCGCGCCGGCGACATCCTGGCCTACTTCGAGTGGCCCGGCACCAGCAACGGACCAACCGAGGCCATCAACGGCCGCCTCGAGCACCTGCGCGGCTCAGCCCTCGGCTTCCGCAACCTCACCAACTACATCGCCCGATCCCTCCTCGAGACAGGCGGATTCAGACCACGACTACACCCTGCATTGTGAAGAGCCGCAATGGATCGGTCTACCCGCTTCCCACGTCGGCGCACCCCACCCCCGATACCGCGTCTTCATCCTCGCCCATCGCACTTTTCCGAACCCCACTCGCCTCAGACGCGTCTCGGGGCGGGGAAAGCCTAGAACAAGTGAAAGCACGGCGCGGCACGATCGCGCTCAGTCATCAGATCATCGACCTCGCGCTACACGGGCCAAGCGGATACCCACGAGTCGAGGAACCCGAGAACCTTTGGATCCTGATCGAACAGTTCTTCAACGCTGGGGACAATACGCTGAAGCGGTGACCCGATGGGAGCAAATCGTGGGCCGCCCAGCGCCCGCGCCAGCATTGCTGAACCACGCAACTGGCCCGCGCCCAGCGCCCGATTTCGTGGAATGGCTTATGGGATTGCCGACGGGCTGGGTCACCGGTAGAGAACACGACCTCAGCGTCAATCAACAGCTCGCAGCTCTGGGCAATGGTGTCTTACCGCAACAAGGAGTGACCGCGCTGAAGCGCCTGTGGTCATCTTTTGCTGCAATGCCGTGACCTACGCCGTATAGCTAGTCAGATGGTGTTTCCTGCGTTCCGGTCGATTCGCAGGCGACCCAGGTGGAGCTACACCATCTGCAGTGACCAGAGCGCAAGTTCCGTTCGGGACTCGATGCCGACTTTGCGCAGCAGGCTTGACACGTGCACGGAGACGGTCTTCTCACTCACACCGAGTGCTGCCGCGATCTTGCTGTTGCTGGCACCGTCGGCGATGTGGTCGAGCACTTCTCTCTCGCGGGGGGTGAACTCCCTCACATCGGCGTGACCGAACGTGTCAAGGGCGATGTCGATGCGCACCGCGACGGCCAGAGCGAGTTTCTGCAGCGTCGTGGAACCGAGTTGCCTGGCGGTGCTCATGGCCGAGACTAGCAGCGTTGCCGCCTCCTCACTGTGCCCGAGAACCTTCGCGAGTCGACACTCAATGTATGCGCGCACATGTAGCCAGCCGCTCAACTCGCCCCATACATCCCTCGCCGTTCGCCACCCCCGCTCGGCGGAACCCGCCAGCACGACACCGGCCTCCGCGCGGGCAAGCAGGCTCCAGGCAGACGCTGTGGGCATGCCTCCGGGATCGGGGCGCAGCAGTGACAGCAGTGACTCGATCTCCTCCCGTGCCGAGGGTGCGGTCTGAGCATCCCGCAAGGTGGCGACTTTGCCCGCGATCGTGAGGAAGACCGTTTCATTGTGCGCGGCGGCTGAGCGTGGCGAGGGGTCTTCAAGCAGGCGAGAAGCAACCTGATACAGCTGTGCGGTCCGTCCTCGGTAGAACGAGAGCCAGCACTCCGCCAGGGATACCTGAGGCTTCCGCATCCGCTGGAGCGCACGTTTGGCGCGAGCCCGATCGCCTTTGAGTGCCCACAGATGTGCTTCTGCACCCGCGAGGGCATCCTGGAGCATGCCCTCCCCAGTGAAGTTCGCGGGGATGCTCGCGGCCTCCTGCCAGCGACCCGCCAGAGTGAGACCGGTCACTGCCTGCTGTGCGAGGGCGAGGTAGGCAGCCTCCTCCTCACGGCGGAGCACGATGCGGTCGAGCGCGACCAGTGCGACGTTCGCACCATCGTCGGGTCGTCCGCACAGAATGTGCGCTTCGGCGAGGCTCGCGGATGCTGTGAGAACCCCGGCGAGATCCCCGCTCTGTTCGGCGATGCTGCGTCCGTGAAGCACGATTGAAGCGCCCAGCGTTTGTCCGCGCACCATCTCCGCGCTGCCGGCGATCACGAACGCCCGTGCAAGCAACGAGGGCGATCCGACGAGTTCGGCCAGTTCGATGGCGCTGTCGCCGATCGTGGCCGCGCTGTCGGGATCGGCAGACCAGTTCGCGACCTGACCCAGCAGAGCCCGGACGCGGGCCTCGGAAATCGCATCAGGAATCAGTTCCAGCGCGCGAGAGACGGCGTCCTGAGCCTCTCTGCTCACATCCTCGCCATAACGCAGTGTTTCGGCCAGAGTCAGCCAGCGCTGCCCAAGTTCCACCGGGTCGGCGAACTCGTCTGTGATCGCTGCTCGGGCGTGTTCGATGGCCTGCGTTGAGCGTCCGATTCGCATCGCGAGCTCCGCTGCCCTCCCATGCATCTCTGCCAGCGATGTCTCGGCAACTGCACCCAGCTCGGCGTTCGGTAGACACAGCTCAATCGCGTTCTCCAGATAGCTGAGCGCGCGAGTGTTCTGTGACAGGGCTGCTGCTTCCTCCGTAGCGAGCAGATACTCGCGGAGTCCGCGCGCGTGATCTCCCGTCTTCGTCCAGTGGTAGGCGGCGGCCGCATGGGATCCCACGAGGTCGGGGATGTTCTGCGTGCTGAAGGCCCAGGCGAGATCCCGATGGATGCCTCGCGTGACATCCCCGGGTGTTTCAAAAGTCACCGTCTCGGCTAACAGAGGATGATGGATCCGGAAACTCGTCTGAGCCTCATCCGTATCAAGGATTCCTAGGGCAACCAGGGCGGAGAGCGCCTCCCTGGTTCTTGCGAGATCAACGCCAAGCACCGTTGCCAGCACTCTGGGGTCTGCCTTGCCGCGCACAAACGCCATCACCCGGACGAGATTCCTTCCGGGCTCAGCAAGCGCATCCAGCAACCGGCGGAAATGGTTCCTGAGACCTGCGGGAAGTTCTGCACCGGATTCGACTGCATCGGCGATCGCTCGGATGAAGAGCGGATTCCCCCGGGTTCTGTGCGCTACTCGGCTGACGACAGCCCTTGTGGGCTCCGCTTTTCTCAGCACGGTGAGGTACTCGGCAATATCGGTCGGGCGGAGTCCATCCAATGCAAGCCGCTGGGCACCCGGTATCCGCGAGAACTCGAACAACCGCCTATCGAAACCCGGCATCTTCTCGGTGACCGGTGTTCGCGCGCTCAGGAGGAGGGCCACCGGCACATGGGTCAGGCTGCGAGCGAGGGAATCGACGACATCGAGGGTCATATCGCCCGCCCAGTGCAGATCCCCGAAAAGGATCAGCGCGGGGCGCTGTGCCGCCACGTCGCGGATCAGTGCTTCCATCTCCGCCAGAAGCTCCGCGAATTTCGGTTCCTCTTCGGATGCGGCTTCGAGGCGGCGGCACAGACTCCTCACGCGCTTGCGCCGCGCCGGGGCGAGGCGAAGAGCCTCCTCGCCCTCCACGCTCCGCAGGACTCCGAGCAGCGCATCGAAGCGCGCGCCCACGGAATCTACACTGCGACCAATGAGCACGGTGTGACCGCGGGTTCGTGCGCGCAGAATCGCTTCGTTTACCACGGCGGTCTTACCGATCCCCAGCTCTCCGGTGACCAGGACGAGCGCACATTCACCCTCGGCGGCGGTGCCCAGAGCATGGTCGAGAACGGCTAACTCGGCTTCTCTACCCACAAAGCCCGGGCTGAGAACCTGATTCGGCACATCGCTGCGTTCTTCCCGACGTTTGTGCAGAATCTCCTCGCGCACGAGATCGAGTTCGGCCCCCGGCGCGACAGCAAGTTCTCGATGCAGCTCACCCTCGATCTTCGCGTAAGTCTCCAAGGCATCTCCCTCTCGACCGAGCCTGGAGAAGGAGATCATCAACAGACGCGCCACACGTTCGTTGAGGGGATAGCGAGACAGCTCGTGCTGGAGTTCGACCACCGTGTCATTGCATGATCGCCCGAGAGCGATAACCGCTGCAGCGCGAGCCTCGACGGCGCTCAGGCGTAGCTCTTCTAAGCGCTCGATGTCCGGGGTCAACGCTTCCGGCGCATCCAATGCGCCCAGCGGGTGCCCCCGCCACAGGGTCAGCGCCTGATCCAGGAGCCCCAGGCCAGCCTCCGCAGATTCTTCTGCCTTGGCGATACCGGCGGATACGAGCCCTGCGAACACGCGAACATCTACGTGTTCAGCGGGGATGACAAGCGCGTACCCACCGGCTGTCGCGTCCAACGATGCGCTCGTCGCTGTCAGGAGGCGACGAAGCCTCGAGACATGCACTTGCAGTGCCGAGCGGGGATTTCGGGGAGTCTGATCACGCCACAGCATGTCGACCAGCACGTCGACGGATACACTGCGTCCACGCAGGATCAGGGCGCCCAGAAGTAACTTCTGGAGGCGAGTAAGGCGTGCGGGAGCGCCCGAGATCTCCACATCTCCGAGCACACGAAGTTCGATCTGCGCCGCAGCAGCCATACTGACACTCTACCGACACGGTTCTAACCAGAACTCGCTCGTGGCCTCGTACTGTTACGAGCATGAAAGCGGTCTGAAAGCGCCACGGGTGACACTAATCGCATCCGAAAGCGAGAGGCACTCCATGACCACAGCATCTCTTTCCCGTCGTGTTCTCACGGGCCTGCTCGGCCTCACCCTCGCGATCGGACTCGCTGCCTGCGGCTCGTCACCTGGCCAGTCCGACCCCGGTGGCGAATCGCAGGGCGGCTCGAGCGGTGAATCGACCGGCGGTTCAAGCGGTGAATCGACAGGCGGTTCAACCGGCGAGTCGCAGGGCCCAGGGCTACCGACCGACCTTTCGGGCGGCACCACCATGCCAGATCGCTATGAAGGTGAGTCGGTTGATCACTATCTCAAAGGAAATGTCTATTGCATCCCCGATTGGGTCGCAACGCCGTCTGGCAACGCCGTGTATGGGCACTACATCGAAGTGCTCCCCGAATCGGCGACGGAAGGGGTATCGGTGTGCGCAGCTATCTGGAACACCGCCGACGCGGCAGGTGTCACGCAAAGCCTGTCCGCAAAGTCGTCAGCCGATATCCCCCCGGCTGACAAATACACACTCATGGGCACGACAATGGCGAATGGCATCTACACCGCCTTCCGAAACCCACTGGTCAACGCCATACAACAACCGTCGTTCGACTTCGACGCATTGCAAGATGCCTACGCCAGTGAGTTTGGTGCAACCCTCGAGGCGTACGGCGACGACACTCGCACGCTTTTCGTGCTCACTCCCACTGGTCGTGATCTGGCAGACGTTGGCGTTGTGTACGCTGTGGCCTGCGAGGGCCGCTGCTGAGGGCAAGCAATTCGCGCCTAAGTGTTCTCCCTATTGCGCAGTGCATCGATGCAATGGTGTGCTGAGTGCATGACCCTGCGAACACGGCGAAGAGGTCGCACGACTGCCATCTTGGCTGGACTGGCGTGCGTAGCGCTCATGGTGAGCGGTTGCTCGTTCGACATCGGCGGAATCGTTCAAGACAAAGTCGGCGGCTTCCTCGAAGAGGCGGGGATCGACGCTGATATCTCTTTCAGCAACGGGCCGAGCTGCTTGCCTGCGTGGGTCACGCATCCGGATGAAGACGCCGCAAATCAGGGCTGGCGGTCACCCGAAGGTGAAGTGTGCGTGAGTTCCTGGCCAGAGATTTCAGCTGATGTCGATATCGACCAGCAGCTTCCCGCCGCCCTCGACGACGCCGATATCGCCATGATCGTCCAGGCGCTGATCCCGATGATGACCGGACAGATCCCAGGAGGAGTTGGCGGCATCCTGCTCGGTGAAGCAGAGGGTTACATGGATGATCTCGGCGAGCAGCTGGAGAAGCTGGGCATTGAGTTCACCGCCTATGGCGACCATGACCGGCTTCTGCTCGTGATCAGCGGTGGCGAGGACCCGCCGCCGGGAATGATGTCACTCTCTATGGGCGTCTTCTGCACTGTCACCTGTTGAGTGAGCAGGCTTAGCCTCTTTCGCGCGCATCGCCTCATCGAGCCGGTAGCGGGTGAGCGGGATCAGGCTGAGCAGACAGAGCACAGAGGGAACAATCGACACGCCCAAAACGATCGCCCACAGCACCGAATCGGGCTGTGCGATCGGGGTGCCCGTCGCTTCGATGTAACCGCCGAGATCAAGCAGGATGCCGAGCACAGCTGCCCCTACGGCAAGCCCCAGTAGCTCGATTCCCGACCAGAGTCCCGAGATCATCCCGATCCGGTTTTCGCCCGTGCGCTTGGCATCCTCGGCAGCGACGTCGGGAAGCATCGCCAAAGGGAACAGCTGCGCACCCGCGTAGCCGACACCCGTCAGGCCGGCAGCGGCCAGCACGAGGCCGAGTTCTCCGGTGCCACTGGTCGACAAGCAAGTAAGTCCCAGAGCCAGCACCGCGATGGCGAGCACATAGGCCTGCTTCTTGCCTCGGCTCAACCCCACCCGCCGCCAGACGGGGGTGCACAGCATCACGGGGGCGACAAAGCAGACGAACGCCAGGGTAGCCGCCCCAGGTACGGGCACAAGATAGCGGGCGACGTACAGAACGGCACTCAGCAGCATCCCGATGGCTACCGCCTGGAGCGCGAAAGCGCCACCGAGCGCACGCGCATCGTGATTTCGCCAGACAATCCTGAGCTGTTCGCGAAGCGTGCCCGACGCGGACTCATCCCGTCGGTTCGGCGCACTGCGGGTACCGAGCCAGGCACCGACCACACCGAGCAGCAAAAGCCCGGCCATCACGACAGCCATAATGCGAAATCCCGTGACCCCATCGCCCAGCCCGACCAGCAGAGGCGATGCACCTCCAGCGAGCAAGATCGCGAAGCTGAGCAATGCGACCCGCCAGGCCATCACGCGAGTGCGTTCGGCATAGTCATCGGTGATCTCGGCGGCCATCGCCAAAAATGGCACCTGAAAGAAGGCGTAGGCGGATGCGCAGGCGAGCGACAGCAGCAGCACCCAGATCGCCGCGGGCACGGGTGCGTTGTGCGGCCCGAAAAAGACAGCCGCGAACAGCAGGACCAGAGCAAGCCCCGCCCAGATCAAAAACGGACGCCGGCGACGCGCCGATTCTCCGGCATGGTCGCTGATACGACCCGCGATCGGATTGAGCACAAAGTCCCAGGCCTTCGGCGCGAAGACGATCAGACCTGCCACGGCTGCTGCCACACCGAGCTGATCGGTGAGATAGGGCATCAGTAGCAGTCCCGGCACCGTGCCATAGGTGCCGGTCGTGATACTTCCCATCCCATAGCCGATCCGGGTACGCAACGGCAGCGAAGGCATGCTACTGACCATAGCGTGCCTGCCGACGGCCTATCCTCCGACCCCCCACCAATTCTTCGGGTCACAGGTGGCGGTAATCGTTGCCGTCACAATCTTGTCAGCGACAACATCGAGCATTGAAATTGTTCCGACGGCAAAGTGATCCTCGACCATAAAGCTCGATGCATCCACTGTCGGGATCGGTGTGCTCGCCCCGAAGTACTCGGCAGCCTCTCGTCCTGCAGACGGCCCCACCCCGGCGACGTAGAGTCGCATGTCACTCTCCAGACCGAACTCCACGACTTCCCAACCTTCTTCGTCGAGTTGAAGTTCGAAGAACTCCGATTGGTCGGTCTGGGTGCGCACGGTAAACAAGTCGTTTCTCGGCAGTACCGCGCACATATGCTGGTCCCGACCCTCGATGTAATACATGTGCGACCAATCACCGACCTGCACATGGACCGAATTCTTTGTTTGTTCACCGATGAGCGTCACCATCGCGGTTGCGACCAAATCGGGGTGTTCCACCGAGACAGCAGTGATGGTGACCTCTGTTCCGGCACGGCTGGGTGCGGCAAAGACCATCACACCCTTATCGATAACTTGGTAGTCGCCGCTGGAAACGTACCAGATGACATCTACAGGTTCGCGGGTGCGAGCATCACGTGCGGTGAAGCTTGCCGTCGAGCCAATGCTCATCATCTCGGTCTCGGCATCGATCATAATCGCACCAAGCCGTACCGTGACTTGTTGCAGTCTGCGCGGCTCGCCCGACTCCCGTAGGCCTGTGGTCGAGATGGCCTCCAAGGTGATGCTGTAGGGATAGGCCGTTTCGTCTTTCGGTGCGACATGGGTACGCGTCCACTGTGTGGATATCTTCTCGCCAACGGGGACTGACATCCCCCTCGCCTCCCCTTCCCATTCACCCTCGGTGGCGAACCAGTCAAGTTCCGGGTTCTCGGCGTTGTGCACCGTCGCCACAACATCGATCTTTCCCCCGAGTTGCTTCACAATGATCTCTGTATCGGTCGAAATCGAGATGGCCGCCACCGACGCCGTCATGCGGCTGAATGTCGTACGCCCGTGAAACTCATCGTGATCGGTCTCAATACGGATGTAGTCCTCAAAGGGGGCCGCCTGCACACCTTTCTTTGGGGCGAACTCAAAATGGGTGGGTAGCTCCTCTACTTCAAAGCGCCCGCGGCTGGCGCTCGCATTGATCCAGCGAGGATCCCGCACAGAAATGTCGGTCCAGGTCTTTTCGCAGAGGGTCGTCAGTCCATTGCTGAAGTCAACGAGACTGAGAATAGCCCCCGCTATTTGTTCATCGACAAATAACCCGATATTGAGCAGGAACTGTTCAACCCAGGCATCGCTTATCTTCGAGCCAAGATATGACCCCACTCCCATGCTGACAAAGGTTTGCGCAAGACCCACCGCGAAATCGCTACCGTCCCAGCCCTCAGCGAAGGCATCGACGGTCACCTCACCCCAACTACCCTTTGCATCCGTGAAATCTTCGTCGAACGGCGCCCCATCGAAGTCGAAGACTTGCATGTTGAAAACGAGCGACGGATACGCGGCGGCGTTTCGGGCCCTGTAGCCCTGCACAAGGGCCAGTACCAAGCTGGACAGACCCGCAGCTTTGCCGACAATACCTGGGTCGAGCCCCACCACCGTGAATGCTGCGCCTAGAGCCTTTTCCGTTACATCGAGGGGGCCCCATTCGCTCTTGCTGGAATCGGCCATCTTCCTAATGCCGTCGGCTAGTTGCTGTGCGGTCGCAATTTCTATGCCGTTTCTCACACAGGTTGAAGGCCCACTTGCCGGGCGGATCATCGAGGCGGCAGAGGCCACCTGTTTGCCTGAGGTCGTAGATGCTGACGAAAGCCCAGCGAACGCCGGCTGCGCTGCATATTCTTGACTCTCACTCGCCCACAATTCTTCGGTTGAAATGGGACTCTCGCCTGCGGCCATCCTTCGTATCTCTGAAGCAATATCGCTGGCGGCAACCATCGCATCCAAAAGCGCCGGGTCTTCGAGTGCCGGATTATTCGGAATGCTGCGAAGGCCATTGCCATTCTCGCCATAAAGGTAGGTGTGAATCAGCCTGATCGGCAGGGTATATACATCCAATTTTGACGGCTCGGTTGCCACGATTTCGGCAAGAGTTGTGCCGAGCGCAAGCGAACGCGCTTCGATCCACTCTTCGAGAGCGTCCATCACATCCAGCCAGCCCCCGTCAGCCCTGGGGAGCGCAGCCACCGTAACCGGCATTTTTTCGCCGCGCACATCGTCAAGCTCGAAGCTCAACTCCACAGTGCCACCCGCCATCGGGTCAGAGAAAAAGTAGGGGATCACCGTGTGGAAGCTATCACCGACCCAATCTGCATATATGGGTATCGCAACCTCACCCCGATCGGTGTGCAAGATCACATTCGCCTTATCTGCCCAGTCCGAGGTCAATCCCGATAATTGCAACACTCCATAGGTGTCAATAGACGATGGAA
>ENA-UOUL01003425-UOUL01003425.1-bioreactor-metagenome-genome-assembly--contig:-NODE-3425-length-16229-cov-2.981179_pt1 | contig 16229 bp, 14 predicted proteins | sample MGYA00249838_ERZ747220 | MGnify/ENA primary metagenome ERZ747220 (study PRJEB28778, sample SAMN05720191) | bioreactor metagenome | isolation source: Anaerobic biogas reactor | place: USA:Washington...
TTGGCTGCCCGGCTTTATTCGCTACTCACCGTCCGTCATCGTCTGGTTGGCGACCACCGTGGGTGGCCTCTTCTTCATCTTTGGGCAGTTTGGCGATCCGTCATTTGTAGGGTACCTGGTCGGTTGGCTATTTGCTGAGGCCGTGGTCTCGGCGGTCGTCCTGTGGTTCATCGAGGACTGGCGCAATGATTACTTCCAGCTCACGCAAAGCCACATTATGCTGGTGGAGCAACGTCCCTTGCTGTTGCAGGCATCCCGACGTGAGGCACGGCTTGACCGTATTCAGAACCTGTCCTATGAAGTGCCCAACATCTTCGCCAGGCTCTTCAACTTCGGACATGTCGAGTTCGAGACTGCCGGCACCGAGGGCAAGTTCATCTTGCGGTGGGTAAGGCGACCCGAGGACGTCCAGAAAGCGATATCCAACCGGCAGTATGAGTACCGGCAACACCAAAGAGAGATCGAAGCCACAAGACGGCAGCACGAACTCCTTACCTGGTTCTCGGCATATGACGAATTGCAGCGCTAGGCGAGCCCCCAATCCGGCGATTTGTGGTAAACTTGGCCTTACAAAAGAACGCAGTGAGGCAGTGGTGGTGGAGGAGCTATGACAGTGCGGGAGATCATTACAGTTGGAGACACCCGCTTACGGGAGCGCTCGCGCCCGGTTCAGGCGATGACGCCGGAGATCCGCGAGTTAGTCGACGATATGATCGAGACCATGCACGAAGCCGAGGGCGTCGGGTTGGCGGCGGTGCAGGTCGGCGAAATGCATCGCATCATCGTGGTAGAACTTCCTGAGGACGAGGAAGTGTGGGGTAGCGGAGAGTTGTATGTCGTCCTCAATCCCGAGGTCGTCAAGGAATCCAGGGAAACGGAGATCGGCGTCGAGGGATGCCTCTCGATTCCTGGCTATGTGGGAGAAGTCGAGCGTGCCACCGAGGTCCTGATTCGGGGCCTCGACATCAACGGGCGCAAGTTTCGGCTGCGGCCCCGTGGCTATCTGGCGCGGGCCTTCCAACACGAGATTGATCACACGAACGGGATTCTCTATATCGACCGTCTGGTGGCGCCCGACCGGATCTGGGAAGTGACCCCGGGCACCGAGGAAGAGGTCGAGGCCGCCAGCGCTATGGAAACAGAAACCGCGACCGTGGAGCAGTAACCCGCTGGCGCAGTTTTCGGGAAATGCACGTCTGAGTCGTCGAGCCAAGACTCTAGCAAGCCCCCCACGTTGGGGGGCTTGTCTTGAGCGAAAGACCCTCAGGGGTCCACAAATGTCGGTAGGAGGATACCGTGCTGGAGAAGGAACAGGTACTTGATGCATTGAGGGATGTCATTGACCCAGAGCTGCGTCGCAGCATCGTAGATCTTGGTATGGTGCGCGAGATCGACATCCATGATACCCGGGTCGTCGTCACGATCGCACTGACCGTGCCGAACTGCCCGCTGCGCGACGAGATTGCCCGCGATGCGGGACAGGCAGTGGACGCGCTGGCCAGCGATCTGGACGTCGAGATCGTCCTTACGGCAATGACCGATGAGGAACGCGAGCGCATGCGCGAGAAGCTCCATGGCAAGAGCCAACAGCAAAACAACTCGCCCGCTGGCAACCTGAATCGCGTAAAGACCGTCATAGCCGTGATGAGCGGCAAGGGCGGCGTCGGAAAATCCACCGTGGCGGCGATGGTTGCCGTAGGACTGCGACGGCAGGGCCTGCGCGTCGGTGTACTGGATTCCGACATCACCGGCCCGAGTATCCCCAAGCTCTTTGGCGTTCAGGAGCCCCCGACGATGTCGCCGCTGGGGATTATGCCACCCCAGACTCCGATGGGCATCAAGATCATGTCGATCAATCTGATGCTCGAGGACGAGGCACAGGCCGTAATCTGGCGCGGGCCGATGATCGCCAGCGCGATCAACCAGTTCTGGAACGATGTCTTCTGGGGGGACCTCGATGCACTGATCGTGGACATGCCTCCAGGTACGTCCGACGCGGCGCTCACCGTGATGCAGAACCTTCCCGTAACCGGCATCATCCTGGTCACCTCGCCGCAGGACCTTGCAGGTATGGTCGTTCGCAAGGCGGCTCACATGGCCGAGCACCTCAACACTCCCCTGATTGGCGTTGTCGAGAACATGAGCTACGTCGTGTGTCCTCACTGCGGGGAACGCTACACGCTCTTTGGGACCGGCGACAGCAAAGCGATGGCCGAGGCATTCAGCACCCGGTTCCTCGGAGAGATCGGCATTGACCCACAGATGGCCGAACTGGGCGACCAGGGCGCCATCGAGACGTACGACAGCCAGGATTTCGCCGAGCTCACAGCCGTCGTCAGGGAGCTTGTGGAGAATGCCCCAGCACCTGTGCCTGCGGCCCAGAAATAGCGCCTGTTGCAGCATAGGCACGTCACGGCACCGGCAAGTAACCATTGCCGGTGCCGTTTCCTATTGCCTCGCCGGCGCAACTCGCCCCTTGATCAGGGCGAGCATTTGCTGGGGCGCATCGCCTGGTTATAATGGTACTCGAAATATCACATTGCTGTACCCAATGTAAGGTATCGGCAACAGTCGGCTCAGATCGTTGGGGGCAAGACACGAGGCCGGGTCCCGGTCCCGGCTAGGGAGAGTCCAAAGGAGGCTCGTCGATGCTCAGCTTCATGAAAGATACACTTGGCGTGATCCTGGGAGGGGGTGCCGGCACACGCCTCTATCCGCTCACCAAACTGCGCGCTAAGCCCGCCGTGCCACTTGCCGGCTACTATCGCCTGATCGATATACCGATGAGCAACTGCATCAACTCCGGGATCAACCGCATCTACGTCCTGACGCAGTACAACTCGGTCTCACTCCACCGTCACGTCACGCGCACCTACCAATTCGACAACTTCTCGGGGGGATGGGTCCGAATTCTGGCGGCCGAACAGACGCCAGGTAGTGAGTCGTGGTACCAGGGAACCGCGGACGCGCTGCGGAAACAGCTCTACCAGCTGCAGGTACCGGAACCCAGGAATATCGTGATCCTCGCCGGCGACCATCTGTACCGAATGGACTACTCGCTGTTCGTTCAGTTCCACACCAGTCACGAAGCCGATATCACTATCGCCGTCAACCCGGTAGGCGCGGAACAGGCCCCGTCTTTGGGTATCCTGAAGGCCGGCGGAGACGGCGCTATCACCGATTGGGTCGAGAAGCCGGCGCCAGAACATCTGGGCTCCCTGGCCAGTCTCGAGGGCGAAGCGCCTTACCTGGCCTCAATGGGCATCTACGTTTTCCGCTCCCAGACCCTGGTGGACCTACTCAGGGAGCATCCTGGATCCGACTTCGGAAAACACATCATCCCCGCAGCCATCGAGTCCGGGATGCGCGTCTTTGCGTATCCATTTGAGGGATACTGGGAGGACATCGGGACAATCAGGGCCTTCTACGAGGCAAACCTGGCTTTGACCGCCCCCAATCCCCCGTTTGACTTCTACTCACCCGAGTGGCCCATCTATACGCGCGCTCGCTACCTGTCCGGCAGCATCGTGCTGGACTCCAGCATCCGCCGCGTGGTTCTGGCACCTGGCTGCCGGATCGATAACGCCGCAGTTGCCGACAGCATCATCGGTCTGCGGAGTGTCGTGAACCCCGGGGCCCATCTGCACAGGGTCGTGATGATGGGGGCGGACTACTACGAGACCATGTCTCAGTTGGAGGAGAACCGCCGGCTTGGCCTCCCCGACATGGGAGTCGGCGAGGGGAGTGTGATAGAGAACGCCATCCTCGACAAGAACGTACGAGTTGGTCGTAACGTCGTTATCCGGAACCACGCTGGATCCGAAGACATGGAGACCGATACCTACGTCGTGCGTGATGGCCTTGTCGTGGTGCCGAAGAGCGTTGTCATTCCCGACAACACAGTCATCTAGCGGCCCGCGTTCTCTGCCCCAGCAGCTCTGGGTACCGGCCCAAGAGGTGGGGCCGCGGGCCCCAGAAAGGTGTTGTGAATGGCAATCAAGCGGTCGGGGCGTCGCCCCCGGCCGCTTCGTCTACCAGCCACACGCCACGACCGGGACTGCTCAAGATCCTCAGGTAAGTGTCGCTCCCAGGCACTTCGTCCAGAGCCGCCATCACCCGCGCAACGGACCTCGCCTCACATACAAGGTGTACCGTCGGTCCGGCGTCCAGTGTGAAGTAGACCCCAAGTCCGTCTGAACGCCACGCCTGCACCGCCCGGATCAACCGCAATGTGTCGGGCTGCATATAGTAGATCCCGCTCAACCAGGGCGCGTCAATAATTCGAGACGTCATCGCCACAGCATGTAGCGACAATGCTTCACGCTCGACCGTCATTCCGAGCAGTTCCAGGTCACGCCTCTCGATCGCTGCACGTACCAGACCCAGAGTTTGCGCCACAGACTCCAGCCGTGCCGCTATGAAGGGACTCGTAAAGGCCGCACGGTGCCCCCGCAGCGACGATATCGGTTTAGGTTCGCGCGACACGGCGACCGAGATGACACGCAGGTCCCAAGCATCAGACGGCGCGATCGTGAACGCGTAGGACGTTGCGTCATCGTGTCCCGCGACCCACTCCACAAACCCGCCCGGAATGGAGCGGCAAGCGGACCCGGATCCCTTGCGCGCCAGCACGCTCAACGCGCGGAGATCCAGGGCCAAACCGGCGGCACGGCTCGCCGCAAGCGTTAGCGCCGCAAACCCTGACGCAGATGCCGCTATGCCCACAGCACTCGGGAAATCGTTGTACGACTCAACTCGGGCGCACGTTGTGATGCCTGCCAGGCCACGGACTCGGTCAAGATGACGGACGATCCTTGCGAGCGCCTGAGGCGCAGCGGGTGATCCGTCAACGCTGACAGCATCGGCTGTCAGGTCCGGGTCGAAACTGACACGCGTTGTGGTTCTGGCGCCGCCAAGGTTCACGGAGATCGACCCGTTGATTGGGATGTTTAGTTCGGGATCGCGTTGTCCCCAATACTTGACGAACGCCAGGTTCGGGTGCGCGACCGCTGTCGCCGTAAATGGCCCACCGTTCACGCCAGGCCTACCCTGATTACCTCTCTCCACAAGGCAGGCATGCCGCTAGCCCACCGAGGCCTCGACATCGCGCAGCTCCAGCATCGCCTCGGGGTTGGCCAACGTGCCGAACCTCAACCGCCCATCGGGAGGAAATGCCATATACTGGTTGTCAATCCACAGCACCAGGCCCAATGGCCCGCGCGGCGTTACCGGCGTCGAGAAGCGGTCTGCCCCATCCACTGCGAACCGCACCTCGCCCGGTTCTATGGCAAGAGCGTATGTGTGCCACACTGTGGGATCCAGGTCGAGTCGGACAGCACTCTCCCTCACGAGAGACCGCGCTGCCCTCCGCAGCAACCGGGCAGTGGGGGACCACGCCAGCAAGGGGATCGCGGGCAGTCCAAGCAGTAATAGAGGCCAGGGCAACCTGGGTGAGGCGAAGGTCGCCGCCAGCAGCCCGTGCGCCGCCTGGTCATCGCGAAGTGTGAGGTGATTGGGCGGTGACGCGTAGAAAAACCAGGCCGCATTGGGAAGCGCCGGCAGCCGTCGGGCGGTGCCGCCGAGTCCCAACTGGACGCTGGCGGGGTCGTTCCAGAAGCCGAACCCCCAGGTTCCCGGAAGGTCCGCTGCCGATGCGCGCGCCTCAAGCAGCAGCCCGACCGGCGGCCGCCACCGGAAGGCCGCCCGCGACAGTGCAGCATAGTCGTCCAGTTGCGCCACGCGATACTCCCTGGCGGGACCCGCTGGAATACGCAAGGTCCAGCAGCCGGCGCGGCGCAGCGCGATCCGTGCCCCTGCGGTCATACGGGCGCGCAACTCGGGGATCGATCTATTCGATGACCGCACCTTCGTTCCTTTGCTGTCCTGGCTGGAGAATCAAGACCGGGACGCGGACACGTCCCACAGGCTCATCGACCACAGTGACCCTGAAACCGAGCTGCGACACAAAACGTTCATACCATTCGACACTATCCTCGGCCCCGCCCCCGAACACCCACCCCAGGAATCGGCGAGACCACCGCCGATGAGTCCTGAAACCGATCCCGGTAATGACGAACCGTCCGCTCTCCCTGGCGCGAGCCTCAGCCACTAGCAGCCGCGTAACCTCCGCGAGCACGCGTTGATCGACAATGTAGTCCGTGGGAAACGTTGCGATCACCCGATCGAAGCTGCCCGCAGCGAAGGGCAGCGCCTGAGCCCGTGCTAGCACCCGCGGCGCGGCGACACCGGCTCTCCGCAGCCTACGGCCCGCAACCCGGTGCATCGCCCGCGAAGCGTCGACCCCGATGACCCGCAGTTCTCGCTGGGTCGCAGCGACCAGCAGGGCCCCAGTGCCAAACCCCACCTCGAGCACACGGTCGCCATCGTCGACGTGGTCCAGCACCTGTCTCCGCCAGGCGTCCCAACGCCCAAGACTCACGATCCAGGCCACGACCTCGTAGGCCCACGCCAACTCCCGATAGAGGCGCTGTGATGCCCAACGATACAGGCTGCGATACGCCCGCTGATACCGGTTGAGACTGCCCACCCAGCAAGTCCCTCGAAATGCGTCATCCCGCCCGCCCCTGGAGCCAGCCCCAGAGGAGGCCGCGACGCGGGGAGAAGACCAGGGCCACTAGGAAGATCGCCGTGCACACCAGCACGATCGCTGCGCCGGATGCGATGGCCACGTAGTACGAGAGATAGAGCCCGACGACACCCGAGAGCGCACCGATCACCGCCGCGATCGCCATCATGGGCCCCATCCGCCTGGTAAGCAGGTAGCCTGTGGCGGCCGGAGTTGTGAGCATCGCCACCATCAGGGCAACCCCCACCGTCTGCAGCGAGACGACAATCGTGAGCGCGATCAGGATCAGCAGAAGATAATGCAGAACACCGGCGGGAAGCCGCAGCGTCTCGGCGAGCACCGGGTCGAAGGAGAGCACCAGGAACTCCTTGTAGAACAGCAAAACCGTCGCCAACACCAGCCCGCCCACCAACGCCGTGAGCCACAGATCGGTCGGAGACACCCCCAGGACGTCGCCAAACAGGAAGTGCGCCAGATCAACCGCGTAGCTTCGCATCGTTGAGATAAGTGCGATTCCGAGCGCAAACATCCCCGAGAAGATGATGCCGATCGCGGTATCTTCCTTGATATGGGCGCTCTTGGCCACAGCCCCAATTCCCAATGCCGTGACCACGCCGGTGCCCATCGCCCACCAGAAGATCGGCTGGCGCGCCCCCCCACTCACGATGTACCCAACGGCAATACCGGGGAGAATCGCGTGCGCCAAGGCATCTCCGAGAAATGCCATGCCCCGCAGGACCATATACGTGCCCACCAGGGCGCACACCACACCCACCATCACTGCCGCCAGAATGCCACGCACCATGAAAGCATAGCGGAGCGGAGCAACCAGGACCTCGAGCCAGCCCGCCATTACCTCCCCCCTCCACAGCACGTATCATCGACCATCATCAGCCCCTCAGGCGTCTTGATCAGGCGAAGGTGCCCACCGTAGGCATGCTGCAGGTTCGCTGCTGTGAAGACCTCTGCCGGACGGCCAATTCCGAGCAGCGTGTGGTTGAGGAGCAATACGCGATCGAAGAAGTCGGCCGCCTGATTTAGGTCATGGGTCGCCACCACAACCGTGACACCGCTGCCGCGCAATTCGTCGAGGATCTCCAGAATGCGATCTTGCGCCGGAATGTCCAAGCCGCTGAGCGGCTCATCCATCAACATCAGTTGAGCCTCCTGCGCCAGCGCGCGAGCAATGAACATCCGCTGCTGCTGTCCTCCAGAGAGCTCACTGATCTGACGCCGGGCAAAGGCGGTAAGATCTACGGTTTCCAGACACCGTCGCACTAGGTCCCGATCCTCGCGACCGGGACGCCGCAGCAGTCCCAACTTGGCGAAGCGGCCCATCATCACCACGTCCTCGACCGTGACCGGGAACGCCCAATCCACATCGGTCCTCTGGGGCACGTAGGCAATGCAGATGTGACCACGTGGGCTACACCCTGCCACGCGAACCTCACCCTCGGTCGGTTCCAGCACACCCGCAATCACCTTGAACAGCGTGCTCTTGCCGGCGCCGTTGGGACCGACTACCGCCACTCGCTCCCCGGCTTCCAGTCGAAACGAGACGTCATCCAGCGCGCGCGTGCCGTTGTAGGCCACCGTTAGGCCGGTCACCTCCAGAATCGCGGCATCCGACTGGTGCGCTACAGGTTTGACGATCCCAATCTTGTCAAGCATAGACAGGCTTTCCTTCCCGGCCCGGCCAATCAGCGCAAAGCCTCGGCAATCGCGTTGACGTTGTAGCGCATGAATTCCACATAGGTCGCTGCGGGCTCGTCTGCGTCGCTCAAAGACCCAGTATACAGGAGAACCAGTTCGGCGCCGCTGTCCCCGGCGATCTGCCGTGTCAGTTGGGGATTCACCGTCCTCCCTATGAAGACAGCCGGCACATTTTCAGCTTCGATTGTCCGGATCAATGCCGACACATGCTGCGCGGAGGGCTCTGCCAACGTACTCGCGCCGGGAATCACAACGCCGACCTGCTCGAAGTCGTATGCAGTCGCGAAGTACGTCAGTGACGCATGGTCGGTCACAAGCTTGCGGCGCTCCTGTGGCACATCTTCGACCTGCTGCCTAATCCACTCATCGAGCGCTTCCAGCGCCTCCAGGTACGCCGTCGCGTTGGCCTCATAGGCTGCTGCGTTGTCCGGATCCAGGGCGACCAGCGTTGTCTGGATGTTATCGACCCACACGATCACGTTGTTTGGATCGAACCAGACATGCGGGTCCGCTTCGTGCTCATCTTCGTGAACAGCGTCGTCGCGCATCCCGGCATCCTCATGAGCATCTTCAAAAGGTAGTAAGTCGATGCCATACGAGACCGGCACAATCAGCGCGTCCTGCCCGGCAGCCTGGAGCAATCCCTCGATGAAAGTCTCGAGCCCCACCCCATTGCTGAAGATGATGTGCGCCTCACTCACGGCAGCAATGTCCCTGGGGGTCGGCTCGAATGCGTGCGGGTCCGCGCCCAGAGGCATCAATCTGGTAAGCACAACCCGGTCGCCGGCTACCTGAGCGACCACATCGGCGACAATGCTGGTGGTTGCCACGACCCGGAGCTTCTCTCCGTCGTCCAACACTGCCGCAGCAACCTCCGGCATCGCATCGCCGGCACCGCCGCTGGCACTCAACCTACTGTGACCAACCGCACCGCACCCCACCAGTATCACGATGCCGATGACCACCCCCAACCCAGGCCTCCACAGCTTCGCCCATCTCTTTCTCACGCGCCCTCCTCTTCGGTCGTAGTTCTGCCATCAACGCGGAGCTTGACACTCGGGGCACAGCCCCAGTAACTGCAGCAGGTGTTCGTGGATGCGGTACCCGGTCTTCGCCTCCAGGTTCGCGATCAGCACATCCAGGTCGTTGCGCCCCAGGAACTCGATCGATCGCCCGCAGCGCTCGCACAGCAACCGGTGCCGATGACCGGGCACGGATGCTAGGTAACCGTGGCAACCTCCGTTCAGGTGTACGCGGCAAGCCAATCCCAGCTCCTCAAGTAGATCCAGCGTCCGGTACACCGTGACCAGCCCTAGGTCGGGATGCAGAGCTCGTCCAAGCTCACAGATTTCCTGGGCGCCGAGGGGCACTTCGGCCTGTCCCAGAACCTCGACAACCACCTTGCGCGGCCGCGTAACGCGATACCCCGCATCGGCCAGCACTTTCTTCCAGCCCCCCATAGGCCTCCTTATTGAGACAAACTATCAACTAAAGTGTACAGCGTACGGGCGGAATGTCAACGTGAGACCCGCAGGTACTTGTCCTTCCTGCGCTTGTCCCTGGAGCACATCGGTCGGCAGCAACGGATCCGGGGTGCCTCGTGCGGTGAGGTAGCATGCTCGGGCGAGCCGTGCTGGGAACTTCGCACTCGCCCAGGGTTTAGGCTCAGTCAGGCTATTTCGAGGAGGCTGCTTTCAGTCAATCAGCTACGCGGTTGGGGAATCAACGACCCGTACCACCGGCTTCCCGAGTACCACCGCATGCCTCCGGACGAGCAAGCGCGGCAAGTTTTCAAGGGGCGGCAGGTCATCCGTGACTATGACCATGTGCATCCGCGGTGGCAGGTACTCCACTATGTAACTCACCGTCTGGTGGACGCCCGGCGCGTCAATGACGTCGTAATCTCGCAACACAACACAGAAATCCCCCGGCGCCGCGATCAGCCCGTTGAGCAGTTCGGTCACTCTATCAAAGATCGACAGACCGCCCTGCACATCCGCCGGCGGTGCGCCGTCGAGAGTGTGCTCCAGCCCGGCGACAAAGGTAGAGACATCGTTGTGTGCTGGGGTCAAAGAGAGCAGAATGATCGGACAGCCTGTTCGCTCCTGCCAGCCATCGATGAACTGCGCATCGCCATCCATTGACGTCAGGATGATCGTCAATCGGTATCGCAGTACGATATCCAAGCTGAGAGTTCCATGCGTGTCGTCCAGATCGCGGCTCATACCGACTCTATGCCAACGTGGACAAGGGCCCGATCAGCGCTCCTGCGAGTGCCAACCGGGCCCTTGCGACGATCAGAGCGTGACGATTAGCGCCACGATGTAGGGCACCAAGGCCAACAGCGCCATCAGAGGATGCCCGCGCCGCGCGCTGTTCCGGCTATCCCAATTGAAGAGGTAGATAGCCAGCCCCAGGGACAACAAGCCGCTGCTGATGAGCACCAACAGCGAGCCCATAGGGGCCAGCGCTGTCTCCTGGCCATAAGCCAGGCCCGTGTACGCCTGCATCGCGTGAGATGCCGGAAGCAGCATCGCAAACGGCCTAACAGACTCCGGCAGGACTGTCAAGGGAATCATGAGACCCCCCAACAGCATTGAGGGCAGATAGACGAGTTGCGACAGCAGCACCACGGCCCGCGAGTCCTTCGCGATCACACCGATCAGAGCTCCGATACTGGCGCAACACAGTACGGCTACCAGCGTGACCAGCGCAAAACCCATCCAGTCCACCGGTGCCTGCCCGCCGAAGAGGGGGTTGCCCGTGAGAGCGATGATGATCGACACGATCAACACATGGAACACCGTTGTAAGCGCCGGCATCCCCAGGATGGCCACAGCGGGTACCCCGTTGATCTTGTAGCTACGATAGATACCCGCCTCCCGCGACTCGACCAGCGGGCCTGGAAGGCCCAGCAGCGCGCTCGACATCGTCGCGAAGACGACCATGGCTGGAATCATCGACTCTCTGAAGAGCGGGTTGATCTGGGTCATCACTAGGCCCATCATGGCGTAGAAAGCCAACGGGAACAGATAGTTCATCAACAGCAACGTCGAGTTGCGCAGCCCCGTCTTGAACTCGAACGTGAAATGATGGATCAGCGCGGTCATGCGACACCTCCGGTGTTCGTGATCTCCAGGAACCTCTCCTCCAACGATGGACGCTCGACACGCAAGTCGATCAGCCGGTCGGTCGTGCCTTCCAGGTATCTCAGGATCGCGCTAACGGTAGGACCTGGATCTACGCTGAAGTAGATGGCATAGTCATCTTTGACGCTGTGCTGATGAACCGCCGGGAACTCCGTACCGTTAGTGCATAGCACCGATTGTTCCGTCCGGACCGATACCTTCGTAAACCCGTCACCCGTTGCGGTCAACTCTCGAGGAGACCCCGTTGCGACCACCCTCCCCCTCAGCAGAATCGCCACCCGGTCAGTCATCTTCTCGGCTTCGGCCATATCGTGGGTAGCCAAGACGATCGTCGTGCCCTCGGTCTGCAACTCGCGAATGAGCTGGTGAAGCTCGGTTCTCGAACCAACATCCAGGCCGGCTGTCGGTTCGTCCAGAAAGAGCACCTGGGGGCGGTGCGCGATTGCCAGCGCCAGCGCCAGACGGCGCTGCTGGCCAACCGATAGCCCCTCGTACTGGCTCTCGCGTTTCTCCGCCAATCCCAGACGGTCCAGAAGATCATAGCGCGGCGCGGTCCTGTGATAGGCGCAGATGAACGCCATCGCCTCGTCAACCTTCATGTTGCCCGGAAGCCCCGACGTCTGAAGCTGTACCCCGATCAGGGCGTGTAGCTTGCGCGCATCACGGGCCGGGTCTATTCCCAGGACGTCCAGATGCCCGGCGGTGGGCTGGCGAATGCCCTCGAGGCATTCGAGGGTGCTCGTCTTGCCGGCGCCGTTGGGCCCCAGAAGCCCAAATACCTCGCCTCGCTCCACTACGAAGTTGACCCCATCGACAGCAACGAAGTCCCCATAGATCTTTCGGAAGTCCCTCACCTCGATTGCATAGCTCTTCATCGCCTTACTGCCTCCTTCTACTCACTCACACTCAGTATAGGGGCAGCGGGGGACAGAAACATCATCAAGAAGGATGAAATCCGCGGGTGATCTCCGAGGAACAGAGGCGATCACCCAAACGAGTGATAGGTGACAAGCGTGACCACCGACCCTGATGGCACCTGGCTAGCTAACACGAACATCTAGGTGCCGATGATGTCTCGTACCGAGGATGCCTCTTACCAAGGGTAGGTCTCGGACGTTGCAGCAGGGGTTTGGTCGGCGAGGACGTCTATGCCAGGCCTAGTTCGATCGCGCGCCGGGCTGCCTGAGCCCGGTTGCGAACGTCCAGCTTCTCATAGATATGCCTGGTGTGGGTTTTGACCGTGTTGATCGAGACCACGAGCTGATCAGCAATGGCCTGGTTGGTCAGACCTTCAACGATGAGCGCCAAGACCTCGGCCTCGCGATCCGTCAGTGGCTCAGGGAGCTGGCTTACGGCGGACGTTGCAGCGGGCAGTTTCCCGGACGGGCGCGTCCCCTCTGAAAGACCGCCGAGGGCCTCACCGTAATCGAAGGCCTCGCGAAGCTGCGACACGTACCCCGGTAGAATGTCGATCGCGCCCAACAAGCGTCGGATCACCTGCCCCGCATCGACAAACGTTCGGATGTACCCCCCTGGCTCAGCCAACTCAAGCGCACGCTCTAGAGCCTTCAGCGCTCCCCGTCGTTCGTTCCGTGCCTCGAGCACCCGAGCCTGGAGCACGAGCGCCTCGATGACGCGACCCCACCGCCCCCCTGCCGCAGCACCCTCGACCAGTCGAACCAGGAGTCGCTCGGCCTTTTCAACCTGGCCTTGCGCCAACCAGATCCGTGCCAGGACAGCGGCGTCCTGCTCAAACGCGTACGAGAGCGGGCCGTCCTCGGGCACGTTAGTGGTCTCGGCCCACGCTGCGGCCGAGGCCAGATCGCCCTGTTCCACCATGAGCCACGCCCGATAGGTCTCGATTGCTGGGAGCGCCCAGTGTATGGCCGTTTGCCTTGCGAAGTCGACGAAGTCGTCCAGGCGAGCCTGTGCCGCCTTAACATCACCCTGCGCCAGATCGATACGCGCCAACCCGACGTACCCCGCGGCCAGGATCTCCCAATGGGACCACGGCTTGCCCAACTCGACGCCCTGCTCCAGATACGCCTCGGCTTGGCCAAGATCGTTCCATTCGTACAGCAGAGCGCCCAAGCCTGTATAGGCCAGGCCCGATAGCGGCGACACAGGCCCCAGAGCAGCCGCTGCGCGCAGCGCGGCCTCATAGGTCTGCTGCGCCGCCCGCAATTGGCCCCCCAGCTCCTGCAGCTTCGCCATGTGGCTCGTAACCATAGGCTGAAGATGGTGGTTCCGGTCCTGGCGGATGAGGATCAACGCCTCCCTGAATCCCTCAACGGCAGCCTCTGTTTCACCGCCGAACTCGTCGGCCAATGCCTGGCTGAATGCCACGATGCCCTGGATTGCCAGGCGGCTCTGGAAGACGCCCCCGGTCGCATCGCCGGCCAAGTAGTCCCGGGCCTGCTGGCACAGCTGCCTCGCCTGCGCCAGGTCTTGCCGGTTGAACGCCAGTGTCGCCCGGGTGCAGGAGATTTCGCCCAGCACCCCACGGATCTCAGGAGGGAGCGTCAGCGTCTCGGGCGAGCCATCCGCTTCAACGCCGAAGATGCGTTCGACGTCCCGTAGACGGCGATCGACAAAGTCGCTTTGTCCCAGTGCAAGCAGCGCCCAGGCCATCGTCATGCTCAGGTACGCGTTCTGCGCCACCAACGCCTCAGGCAGACGCTCGAACCAAGCGACCAACGTGCGTAGTTCGCTGCGGCGGAACATCTCAGGCACCATCTGCGCGATGAAGGCAGCGGCTCCCTCAAAGTCTCGGGCCGCGAACGCGTGATGAATTGCCTCGGGCACCTCGTTCTGCGAAGCGTGCCAGGCGCTGGCACGCCGGTGCAGAGCGGCGATCTCGTCTTCGGACAGCGACTCTTGCAGCCTCAACCGTAGGAAGTCCGAGAACAGGTGGTGATAGCGATACCACAGCCGTTGGTGATCCAACGGAACCACAAAGAGATTTGCCTGCTCCAGGCTCTCCAGCTCGGCCTGACTATCGTTGCGATCGACGATCGCATCACACAGCGACCCGGTCATGCGGTCGAGGATCGCCGTCCTCATCAGAAACATACGGCGCCCAACGGGTTGGCGGTTGAAGACCTCGTGCGCCAGATAATCCAATACGTAGCGGTTGCTACCGGAGAATGAAGCCACGAGACCCGCGATATCGTCTACTTCCTGCATCGAAAGTGCCGCCAACTGCAGGCCCGCAGCCCATCCCTCGGTCAGCGACTCCAGTGCAACCAGGTCATCTTGCACGAGCGGTTGGGTCAGTGCCTGACTGAAAAACGCTTCGGCTTCGGCAAACGTGAACCGTAGGTCCGCAGCACGCAACTCGACGAGTTGGCGCCGGGCCCGTAGCGACGCCAACGGCAACGGCGGATCCTCACGGCTGGCGATGATCAGCTGAAATTGCCGAGGGCGGTGCTCCAGCAGAAAGGCCAACCCCTCGTGGATCGCGGCTTCATCGATGGCGTGGTAATCATCGAGCACCAGTCTGATGGACGCGTCGAGCGAGGCGATGTCGTTAATCAGCTCTATCAGAATGCCTTCGATCGGAGGTGATTGCGGGGACAGGAGCATGGCGAGGGCCGTTTTCCCCACAGCAGGCCGAACCGTCTGCAACGCCGCGATCGCATATGCCCAGAAGGTGACCGGGTCCTTGTCACGCTCATCAAGGGAGACCCACGCAACAGGAATGTCGCGTTGAGCGATCCAGGCGCTGAGGAGTGTCGTCTTGCCGAAACCCGCCGGTGCGGAGACCAAGATCAGGCTAGCATGCGCACCCTCATCGAGCCGGTCCAGCAACCTCGGGCGCGCCACGAGGTCTGGATGTGAGAGCGGGACGAAGAGCTTCGTCCTCAGCAACCTGATTCCGCTTTCCTGCGCGGTATCTCGCTCGGCGACATCTGGCATAGAACAGCTTCATCCTTCCACTGGCAGGGCTACAGGTCAGTATATGACAGGCGCCTGATGTCGCAACTCTGAGTCGCACCAAGGCCAAGACGCGACTCTCTTCGCCGGCCCTGCTAGCGGCGCAGGGGAATCAGGTCAAGCCTTCACCTCCGGGGAACCGGACGATTCCGAGAGGACGCCTTCGTCTATGTAGACCGGCCCATCGGTGCAGGCGAGCCAGCCTTCCCGCGTTGAGTCGTGCACTTCACAGGCGCCACACAACCCCATGCCACACCGCATCCGCGCTTCCCAGGACAACTGATACGGCAGACCTGCCCGCTTGCAGATGGCCTCGAGAGCTTGGAGCATCGGAATGGGACCGCATCCATAGATAACGTCGGGCCGCCGGTCCGCAACGACACGCTCGACTGCGACGGTTACCCGTCCCCTTTCACCCGCCGAGCCGTCTTCCGTCGTCACCCACACGTCCAGGCTATCGATCAGCGTGCTCAGGTTCTGATTGAACCACGATAGCTGCCGTTTGAAGTCCTCCACGCCGGGCAGCGTGCCGTCGTTCAACGACTGCATGAACGATAGGGCGCCCTGCAAACCGCCGATCAGATCGCCCAACGCGGTCGCAAATGCCCCGACCGCCGCAACTGCGTCATCCGTCAGCTTTGTGGCAATCCACACCTTGAAGCTCTGGAAGACTGCCTGCACATTCGCCGTGAATGTGTCGATGGAGAGCTGGGTCGGCTGGATGTAGTAGCGCAGGCCTTCCAGCAGTTGCAGCGCCGTACTGAGCCCGCCCATTAGCGCCGACAGCGCGCCACCAAAGTCAGCCACAATCTGAATCGCCTCGGCCGTCATGCCGTTGGCCGGGT
>ENA-UOUL01003427-UOUL01003427.1-bioreactor-metagenome-genome-assembly--contig:-NODE-3427-length-16225-cov-5.956837_pt1 | contig 16225 bp, 10 predicted proteins | sample MGYA00249838_ERZ747220 | MGnify/ENA primary metagenome ERZ747220 (study PRJEB28778, sample SAMN05720191) | bioreactor metagenome | isolation source: Anaerobic biogas reactor | place: USA:Washington...
GGCAAAACGCTCACGTATTGAACCCGCCTGTACTTATATCATGGGCAATGTCACAAGTCTCACACCCTGAACCTACCTGTGCCGACATTTTTCAACAAATAACAATCTTTGCCCGTCATCCTGAGGAACGAAGGATCGAATAATACAACCAACAAGATCCTTCGCAACCGAGGCTCAGGATGACAGATTCTCTTTCCAATATTAGTTGTCATTTACAGGCAGAAGCCAAACAAAGTCATAGGGCTGAAGGGTGTAGTCGCCGGGTAAGATCGTTTCTCCGCTCAAGATATCAATAAACTTTTCCGCTGTCTCCGGGATCCAGCCCTTAACCGGGACATTGCGCAGGTTATTCAACACCACTATGCGTGAATTTTGCCATTTGCGCTGATAAGCGACCACAGCTTTGGATTCAAAGCTAAACGAGCGCCAGCTGAAGTCACCCCTGCCAAAGGCCGGATATTGCTTTCGGACAGCGATCAGGTGGCGCACCTGGTTTAAAAGCGAGTGCGGATCGTTTTCCTGGGTTGCAACGTTCACTTTTTGGAAGCCGTAAACAGGGTCGGAGATTACCGGGGCATACAAACGTTCGGCAGGTGCTTCCGAAAAACCAGCATTCGGACTGTTATCCCACTGCATTGGCGTTCGCAGACCGTTGCGGTCAAAGAGGTCAACATTATCCCCCATGCCGATTTCGTCACCATAATAGAGGAAGGGCGAGCCCACCATGGTGAGCAGCATGGAATGAAGCAACAAAATCCTGCGCGGGTCGTTTCCCACCAACGGGGCGAGCCGGCGGCGAATACCCAGGTTGATGCGCTGTTTGGGGTCGGGGGAGTAGGTTTCCCACATCCACTGGCGCTCTTCGGGTGTGACCATCTCCAAAGTCAGTTCGTCGTGGCAGCGCAGGAAACTGCCCCACTGGCAAAGCTCTGGCAGGGCGGGGGTGCGCGCCAGAATCTCTTCGATGGGCGTGCGGTCGCCTTTGGCCAGTGCCATGAAGAGGCGCGGCATGAGCGGGAAATGGAAATTCATGTGCATTTCGTCGCCTTCGCCGAAGTATTCGATCACATCCTCCGGCCATTGGTTGGCTTCGCTCAGGAGGAGCGTATTGGGGCTGTATTCATCGACAAACTTGCGCATACGTTTTAGAAATTGGTGAGTTTCGGGCAGGTTCTCGGAGTTGGTGCCTTCGCGCTCGAACAAGTAAGGCGGGGCGTCCACACGCAGTCCATCCGCACCCTGATCGATCCAGAATTTGACCACGTCCAGCATGGCCTGCTCAACTTCAGGGTTGTCATAATTCAGATCGGGTTGGGTAGAGTAAAAGCGGTGCCAGAAATATTGACCGCGCAGAGGGTCAAAAGTCCAGTTGGACGTTTCAGAATCGGTAAAGATGATGCGGGCATCCTGGTATTTTTGATCGGTATCCGACCAGACGTACCAGTCGCGGTATTTTTGGTGCTCAGGATGATTGGGATCGCGCGAGGCCTGGAACCAGGTATGTTGGTCAGAAGTATGATTGGGGATAATTTCAACAATGATGCGCAGCCCGCGGGCGTGAGCCTGGGCGATAAGGTTTTGAAAATCTTCCATGCTGCCGTAGGCCGGGAAAATGTCACAAAAATCGCTGACGTCGTAGCCGTCGTCGCGCAGGGGAGAGGGCATGATCGGCAGCATCCAGATGGCGTCCACCCCCAGGCTTTTGATGTAATCCAGTTTGCTGGTCAGCCCGGGAAGATCGCCCCAGCCATCGCCGTCGGAGTCTTTATAGGCGCGCACATTCAACTCCATGAAAACGGCTTCCTTGTACCAGGTGGTTTTTTGTGTCATGTCTTTCTCCGAATTTCCAGGTTCATTTCTTAGCTTAAGGAGGGCGTTCATCTCCCTCCGCAAACAGCCGCATCACCCTACCCAGCGGCTGGAGACAAGCCCCAGCCGTACGTGCTCGCTTCGCCGCCAGCATCATGACCCCAGCCGGAGGAGTTCTGACTGAGACAAAGGTGTTTTCTTAAATAACCACGCTGGTTCAAAAGAACCAGCGTGATAATAAAAGTTTAGCCTTTGACCGAACCGGCCATCATGCCGCGCACAAAGTAGCGCTGCAATCCAAGGAAGACCAGCAAGGGCAGGATCATGCTAATGAAAGCTGCCGAGGTCATCAGGTGCCAGTCCTGTCCTTTTTCTCCAACCAACCGAGCGACCGCAATGGTGACCGTCTGGTTTTTCTCGCCCAAAAAGACCAGGGCGACCAGATAGTCATTCCAGAGCCAGAGGAACTGGAAGATGGCAAAAGATGCCAGAGCGGGAACAGACAGCGGCAGGATCAGTTTGGTGAAGATGGTGAAGTTGGATGCGCCATCGATGTAAGATGACTCCAACAATTCACGCGGGATAGTACCAATATAGTTGAAGAGCAGGTAGGTGGCCAACGGCAGACCAAAGCCGGTGTGCGCCAACCAGATGCCCAGGAAGGTACCGTTGAGCCCCATGTTGACATAGTCCTTGAGGACCGGAACCAGGGCAATTTGCAAAGGTACCACCAACAAGGCCACAATAACGGTGAAGACAATATTGCGTCCGGGAAATTCCAACCAGGCGAAGCCGAAGGCAGCGAAGGCCGCGATCAGGATCGGGATGATGGTGCCCGGGATGGTAACTGCCAGTGAGTTGAGGAAGGCGCCGCCCAGGTTATTACCAGTGCGGGTGATGGTCTGACCTTCAGCGTTTTTGTAGCTGATGGTCTTACCACCCAACACATCCGAGTAGTTCTTGGTGGTCAGATTTGTTGCAAAACCGACCCAACGGTTCTCGGAAACGATGGCAGTACGAGTGCGTTTGTTGCCATACCAGCTGATCAGGCGGCCGTCATCCAATTCAACCGTGTTGCGGAACTCTTCGAAGGTGGCAGTTTTACCCAATATTTCGAATTCACCATCAAGGTCCACGGATTCCGGCAGGACGATACGATCAACTTCCACATTCTCTTTGTGGGGGAACACCTGCCACCATCCGCTGCGGAAGATGTCTTCACTGGGGCGGAATGAGGTGATCAGGATGCCGAAAATTGGAATCAACCAGATGATACAAATGATGATCAGCACAAAATTGTTCCAAAAAGCGGACTTTTGCTTGGCGGTTTTTAAGGTTTTCTTAGCCATCAGAACCCCCTTCTTGCTTGATTGTATTGGCGAACATTGTTGAAAATAATCGGGGTGACCAGCAGCAAGAGCACAATAGCGATGGCCGAAGCTCTGCCCGCGTCAGTATAAGTAAAACTTTGCAGGTAAAACTCGTTGGCAATCACGTTGGTGCCGTTATTACCGCCAGTCATCACCCGGACGATATCAAAAGTTTTCAGGCTGAAGATGACGATGGTGGTGGTCACTGTCAGCAGAGTTCCTTTGATATAGGGCACAATAACTGAGAAAAAGGTTTTGATCTCGGTGGCACCGTCGATGCGCGCGGCTTCCAATAGTTCAGCCGGCACGCCTTTGATAGCGCTGGAGAGAATCACCATAGCGTAGCCCGTTTGCAGCCAGATCATGATGACGATCAGTAAGAAGTTGTTCCATGGTGGAAGGTTCAGCCACGGTTGCGGCGTGCCTCCCAGGGCGGTGACGAGTGCGTTCAACAAACCAATCTCCTGAATGCCCACGCCAGTGCCTTTATAGGTATAGATAAACTTCCAGATAACACCCGCTCCAACGAAAGAGATAGCCATGGGTGTGAAAATGATCGATTTATAGATCACTTCGGCTCTAGTGCGGTCTGCCAGGGTTGCGATCAGCAAACCCAGCCCAACGCTGAAGGCCGTGCCAAAAATCAGCCACAACAGGTTGTTGCGGAAAGTTTCAAGCATGCGCGGATCAGTGAAAGCGAATTTGTAATTATCAAAACCGACCCACTCTGTGCCCAGGTAGTTGCGGAAACTGGCGATCAAGGAGCGAAAAACCGGGATTGCCAGGAACCAGGCCATAATTGCTACAGCCGGACCAACAAAAACAAAGGGCTGCAGCACTCTTGAAACCCGTTTGGGCAGTTTCATCACAAGCCAGTTGGTGACCACGTAGAGCAAGGCGACGCCGCCAACTCCCCACACGATCGCGACTAAAACTTGAACGATTTGGGGAGCGTTGGCTCTTTGAAGAAATAAATATCCCTGCCACAAAACCAAAAAGGTCAGCACAGGGACGAAAATGGATACCAGAATTTGACCCAGGGTGGTGCCAAACCACGCCAGGATTTTGTTGATCGTATTATTGCCATTTGGTGTTGGCGATTTAGCTTCTACTACACTCATCCAGTCACCTCCTCAGCTGCTTGGAGTCCTTGGTTTGGAGAGCAGGTCTGACCTGCTCTCCAGTCTTTATACTAAGAGGCTTTCCTTATTCGGTAGGCCATGAAGCGTCAATCTGCTGCAGGGCTTCCTGTCGCGTGATTGAGCCGGAAACGTAATCGGTCATGTACTTCCAGAAGGTACCAGCGCCAACAGCACCCGGCATCAGGTCGGAGCCATCGAAGCGGAAGGTTGTGGCGTTGCGAATGGTTTCAGCCACGTCGCGGGTCACAGGATCCACGTACCAGTCGAGGGAAGCATCGTTGTGGGTCAGGATGGCGCCACCCTGCTCAACCCAAACCTTGAGGGATTCGCCGGTTGAGAAGTACTGAATGACGGCGCGAACTTCGGGACGATCATTGAAGACGGCGTAGATATCGCCAGCGCCGAGCACTGGGCTGCCGTGTTCTTCCTTAATACCTGGCAGGTAGAAGAAGGAATAATCTTCGCCAGCGACAGATTCTTCGGGGAAGAAGGTGGTCACAAAGTTACCCTGTCGGTTGAACCAGCATTTGGGCGGGTTTTCGAACATGGGTTTGGGGGCATCACCAAAGTTGATGGTGGGGATGGCAGCGCGGCCGCCATAGACATAGTCATCGTTGAACCAGATGGCTTCAATGTAGTCGAGGGCTTCGTTCATCTCAGGTGAGTCGAACTTAAGTTCGCCAGCGACCCATTTGTCGTAGCCTTCACCGCCAGCAACGCGCAGCATTACATCTTCAATCCAGTCGGTCATGGTCCAGCCAGTAGCTGCACCGGATTCGATACCGATACACCAGGGTGTGTCACCATCGGAGGCGATATCGGCGGTGAGGGTCATCATCTCATCCCAGGTGGTGGGGACTGTGTAACCAGCCTCATCAAAAGCCTTCTTGGGATAGAAGACGAAGGATTTACCATTGGCGCGGGCCCAGATACCAGCAACGATGGGGCCGTCAGGACCTTCCATGGTGCCCAGATCTTGCCAGGCCTGGGTATAGTTGGTCTTGATCCAGTCAGGGTCGATGAGGGTTTCCATGTCGATGGCATAGCCTTTTTCCACGGCATATCGCAGCAAACCGGGTTGTGGGTAGTCAGCGATATCGGGGGCGTCACCACCATCCAGACGGATGTTGATGTTGGCTTCAAATTCCTTGGAGCCGGTATATTGAATATCGATGCCGGTTTTGTCTTCGAAGGACTTGATGCTGTCATTGAAAACGACCTCATCCTGGTCAGTGAAGGGGCCAGCCATGGTGACTACAGTACCTTTGTACATGCCAGCATAGGCATTGGCAAGTTCCTGTCCTTGTGGCAGAGCGGCTACAGTTTCAGCCGGTTCTTCTTCCACAACAGGTTCTTCAGCGGGGGCGGCCTGGCAGGCGCCAAGCAGCATGGTCGCGATCAGCAGCAAGGCTAAGGTCGACCAAAGAACATTTTTCTTAAACATAGTTTCTCCTTTGAAAATTTTAATTGTTGACACAACTTACAAACTGGGCAGACTTCTTCTCGCTTCCTTTTTTTGCTCTCCTTCCTATCTCCCGTGAAGATTGGCGGGGGATTAAGCGCGTAGGCAAAATGACCGAGCGGGACTCAGGCAGGTCACCACGCATCAAACGATTAAGTAAATTATACGACTCTACCGCAATCTCCTGTCCGGATACGGCCACCGAAGTGAGCGTGGGGCAGATAAAAGATGCCAGGGGGATGTCGTCAAAACCAACCACAGAAATATCTTCCGGGATGGAAAGCCCTGCCTCCCGGATGGCAGAATAAGCGCCTACAGCCACGTTATCACTGGCCACAAAAACCGCGCTGAAATCCTGGTCGGACTCCAGCAGCGAGCACATTTGCTTGTAGCCGCTCTGGGTGTCAAAGTCAGCTTCACGCACAAGCTGGGGGTCAAAAGCGATCCCAGCTTTTTGAAGAGCTAATTTGTATCCATCCAGCCTTTGGTTGGCGGAGGTGTAAGGTGTGGCGGCGTTGGTGATGCAGGCGATACGCCTGTGCCCCAAGCCAATCAAATGGCTCACGGCGGTTTCTGCCGCGGCCAGGTTATCCACATCCACCGAATGCAGGGAGGAGCCGGGAATAGTGCCCATCAAGACCACCGGGATGTCAGCTTCTTCCAAAGCCTTCAGACCGGGGTCATCCAGGCGGGGGGTCATCAGGATCAGACCGTCGATATGGTGCGCGCGAGTCAGTTCCAGATAAGTTTGCAGCTGTTGCCCAGGCTCAACCCATTCCAGCAGCAAACCCTGGGAATTTTGTTTAAGAGCGTCCAGCAAGCCGCTGATGATTTGAGGTAAGAAAGTGTCTGAGGCAACATATTGAGGACCGCGGGAAATAATGAGACCGATGTTTTTGGTTTGATTGGAAGCCAACGCGCGTGCGGAAGCGTTGGGGTAGTAGCCCAACTGCCGGGCGGCAGAACGGACTTTTTCAGCAGTTTCAGGACGGATTGAGAAACGTTGGTCATTATTCAGGACAAAAGAGACCGTAGTCCTTGAGACCCCCGCCAAGTCGGCAACATCCTGACTTGTGATTCTCTTGCTCATTGGTTTCCTTGCTAACTATTAACGCGCGTTAGTTTTATTAACAAGAGTATAACAAGTTTAAGAACAAGTGTCAAGAAACGCGGGCGAAAAAGGGGGGTGTGGGGGCTGTTTTGCGCAATTTTCGGTGAAAATTAGGCGAAAAATGCAGGACCTGGCAGCTTTTTTAGAGAGGGTTTGTTCAAAAAGGGCGCTATTCAGGTACTTGCTATGGTGCAAGAGGGATAAAGTAGCTGTTTTTAGCTTCTTTTCGTCAATTTGCAGGGATGTGCACTATAATTTTTATTTGCTATGAATATGCTCACAAAACTCTTTGACCGCGTTTTGCGCATCAATCCCCAGGATGAGGTTCCTGAAGAGGTTGCTGAAAATTTTAAGCATAACGTGTTGGTCAACACGGCAGATTTGAGCTTCTTTTTCTTTGCTGACAGCTTTTGGTCGATCAACACCATTTTACCGGTCTTTGCGGCCAGCTTGACCGACTCACCCTTTCTGATCGGCTTTATCCCGGCCATCGTGAACGCCGGCTGGTTTATCCCTCAACTCTTTTTGTCCGGGAAGATCAGCAAACTGCCCAAGGTGCTGCCCTTAGCCCGCAAACTTGGATTCCTGGAGCGCATACCATACATGTTTTTGCCCTTGCTGGCTTTTTCGATTGGCCGGCTGGAAAACAGCACCATCTTCTGGTTGTTTTTTGTGCTGATGATCTTCCGCGGTCTTGGGGGTGGTTTTGTTGGGCTGCCCTGGCAGGAAATAATTGCCCGGGTGATCCCCATCACGCATCGGGGGCGCTTCATCGGATTTTCACGGGTGATTGCCCAAACCGCGGGCATCTTGGGTTCTTTATTGTCCGCTTTCCTGTTAAGTAAATTTCCGTATCCAAAAAATTATGCCTATGGATTCATTGTCGCCTCGATTTCGCTCTGGTTTTCCTTTGCTCTATTTTCTCAAAACCGGGAGCCTGAAATACATATCCAAAAGAGAGAACCTGCGCCTGCGGAAGGAAGCCTGAAGCAAGACGGCACCTGGACCTTGATGAAGACTATATTAAAGGAAGACGCTAACTTCAGGCAATATTTGATCGCCCGTTCAATTGCCTTTATGGGAAACATGGGCAGCGCTTTTATGGCTGTTTACGCCATCCAACGTTTTAACCTAGGGGATGAACAAGCCGCTATTTTTACCTCTGTCATATTGATTACTGGTATGCTGGGCTACGCTGTTTGGGGTTACCTGGGCGATCGCATTGGTCCCCAAAAAATTGTGCTTGTTTCTTTTTTGATCTGGGGAGTGGGATTGGTAATTGCGATTTTAGCCCGCTCTATCTGGGTTTATTACCTGGTTTTTGCCATGTTTGGCTTATATTGGGCGGGATTGAACGTGGGGGACAGCATGTTGGTGATGGAAATTGGCGACGAAGGCAGGCGCCCGACCTACCTGGGCATGGCGCGCACGCTGACAGGTGGTTTCTTGCTGGTGGCGCCAGTGCTTTCCGGCTGGTTGGTGGAACGCTTTAGTTATGAGGTTATGTTTTCGGTTTCGTTTGTTTTTGTGATTATCTCGTCAGTGCTCATCGTAGCCGTCAAAGACCGCCCCCGCATCCGCAGCATCCAAGATACCATCTGAATTTGTAGGCCGGATTGATTGTCTGCCACGGGTAACCACAGTGCTGTGCACACCATTTATTGGACTGAAATGATCGAGACCTAAAGCTCAGCGTCCGTGCGCGGTCTGGAGACCGGCACAAGCATTTTTTGTAGGTCGGAATGAGCCCGCCAGATTGTGTGTGTTGGACTTGCGTAATTCGGGCTCACTCCGACGATGGAAGTCAAAGACAAGGGATGACATAAATCACCTATTTTCTAACTTGGGTCACGATGGTGACAAAATAAGCACCGGGTTGCGAATAATCAAATTCAGAAAAGCGTAATTTTTGCCTTTGTGGGTAGGAGATGTTTGGATCCACAAAGGTAATTTACTTGTTAAATTCAATAAGGGCAGATACATAGATCTGCCACGGGTAACCACAGGGGGTTACCCCTACGACTGATAATCAGGGTAGTCGCGCACGAGCTTTTTTTGTAGGTCGGAATGAGCCCGCCAGATCGTGTGTGTTGGACTTGCGTAATTCGGGCTCACTCCGACGATGGAAGTCAAAGCCAAACGATGACATAAATCACCAATCTTCTAACGGCGGAGTGGCGAACTCCGCGCCATTCCGCCCTACGCAGAGGCTGCAGTAGAATGGTATGAAGAAATGAATTCATCGGTATTCGACTAAATTAGGTGTCTGTGTAGGTGGATAGGTCTGCAACGGGTAACCACGGGGGGTTACCCCTACGACTGATAACCAGGGCAGGCCGGCACGAGCGGATACCCAGAGTAGGCCAACAAGAGCAAGAAATTATTAATAAGCCGGATTCACCTCGTATGTAAACACACGAGGCAAGAAAGCGGAATCCGGCTTACGAAAAGAAAGAGATCTATTTTAAGATAAGCGGCAAGAAGAGTGAAAATTCTGGCTCAATGATTATTTGTTCAACTTCATAGGCTCCCATGTCACAACCAGGTCCATCGATTCCATCACCATCGACCGGGCGGGGGAAGCCGCGTTGATCAGTTACAGGGCAGTTTGAAGGATCGCCGGCATCAATCGCAGGACTGCCAGCTCCCAAAGCGTGGGTGAAAGTGAAACCACCGTTATCCGCCAGGGGACCTAATAGAGGATCATCGAGGATGTTGCTTGGGCCTGAGTAGCTGGGGTAATCGAGCAGGCTATATGTGATGGTTTCGATATTTTCAGCACCCATATTGAAGATTTGGTCGGGGGTGTTTCCCCATAGGATCGAATTAGTGATGGTGAGGTGAGCAGGCTCACCAATCTGACCATGGTTAAAAATTCCACCGCCATAGGCGGCAGTGTTACCGGTAAAGGTAGCGTTAGTCAGTGTTAAATTGCTCCTGTTATTATATATTCCGCCACCGCTATCCGTTGATGAGTTGCCGCTGAAAGTTACATTGGTCAGTGTGGGGCTACTTTCAATATTATCCATTCCACCGCCAGTACCAAATTCTCCCTCAACAGTGTTACCGCTGAAGAGAACATTGTTTAGAATGGGATTACTGTCGGAAACATTCAACATTCCTCCTCCAGAGTTTTCGGCAATGTTCCCCGAAAAGGTGACGTTAACCAGCAAAGGATCACTACCTGAGTTGCGCATTCCACCACCTACATCGGAAGCATAATTCTCAGAAAAGGTTGTATTAGATACACTGGCGTTACTCGTGCCAGTATTCAACATGCCGCCTCCAACAATAGCAGTATTGAGTTTAAAAGTGACGTAGTCCAACTCAGGACTGCTATTCGAATTAGACATGCCACCACCATAATTTGCGTCATTAGCATAAAAGTCAACATCAAGCATTACCAGGTCGCTACTCTGGTTATACATTCCTCCGCCCCAAACAGCGGCGTTGTTTAAAGAAAACTCGACAAATGACAAGCTGGGATTGCTCTGTATGTTATACATGCCTCCGCCATTGCCATGACTCGAGTTGTCAGTAAAAGTGACGTTTGAAAGTATTGGATTGCTCCACGAGTTGTATATACCGCCCCCAAAGTTAGCATTATTGCCAACAAAACTGACATTTGTGAGTGTAGGATTGCCGAGGTAGTTATACATTCCTCCACCGGATTTAGCAAAATTGCTAGTGAATGCTACATTTGTCAGCGTTGGACTGCCGGAATCGTTATAGATACCTCCACCCTTGGCAAATTTGCTTGTGGCCGTCTCATCGTTCGCATTGCCAGCAGTTATGGTGAAGCCATCCAGAACAGCGGTATCATCCACTCCGCTGCCAGTGACCACGTTATAACTGTTGTCCGCAATGACGCCTTCAGTACCTATATCACCGCTGAGAGTTGTGATGTTGGTCACCCAGTCGCGTTGTTCACGACTTGTTTCAGTCCCAATGAAGCCGCCATAGATGGCAACGCCTGATTCGAGTTGAAAGGTGGCTTCACGACCAGCAGGAACAGTGGGGTTGTAAGTGCCTTCCACCACCCAGATTTCATCGCCCTCTTTTGCAATGTTGAGCGCTGCCTGGAGTTCACAGGGGTCCGCCCAGGAAGTACAAGTCAGACCATTTACTGCCGGCTTGACAAACAAAGTACTGCTTTGGATTTGAGAATTGGTGGAGTAGGCTGACGCGTTGATCCAACCTAGGTTGAGAAGAAGAAGAGCTGTGATTGAAAGGACAAGCAAAACCGTTTTTTTGGTATTCATGTAAGATCTCCCTTTTTTGGACCAGTAGGTCCATGAAAAAAACTTATGACTATTTTGTTGACCAAGGAAATGGTTGTTTGAATATAACTTCTCCTGACTTGACATGCAAAGAACTGTATATGCTGATGACCATTTTTTTGTAGGTCGGAATGAGCCCGCCTTTTGGCCTTTGAGCAATATTTGCATTGCGCGGACTCACTCCGACGATGGAAGTGAATATACAGATTAACGACTGCTTGGTTTGCTCTCATCACCGTGAGTTTTATCGTACGGCTGGGGCTTGTCTCCAGCCGCTACCCTGGATTAAACAATTCATTGCGGAGGGAGATGAACCCCCTCCGTACGTCAAGATCGACGCGATCCGAGTGTTACCTATGTCATTGCACAGGAGGTCTGCCACGGGTAACCACAGGGGGTTACCCCTACAAAGGTTGACCATGAAAGGCCGGCGCGATCCATGATAGATAAAAAACAACCACCCGCATAGCGGGTGGTTGTTGTTCCAGACATCTATCCTAAATAAAATAATGTGTGTTGGAATCGGTGGCGGAGGCGGCCATGGTGGCAACACCGGCTGCTTCAACTCCATCCATCAATTCTTCAATCTTGATACCCATCAAATCCATCGACATCTGGCAGGCCAGAAGGCGCACCCCGTTTTCCTGGGCTGTTTTGATCATCTCGGGCAGGGAATCGACATTGTATTTCTTCATGATGCCCTTGATCATGCCCGTTCCGGCACCCAGCATGTGCATCTGGGAAAGGGTCAGTTTATCCGCGCCTCTGGGCATCATCCAACCGAACATTTTCTCAATAAAATTCTTTTTGACTGCCACAGGTTCGGGTTTACGCAGAATGTTCAGGCCCCAGAAGGTGAAGAAGAGGGTCGCTTTTTGCCCCAAGGCGGCAAAGCCGTTGGCGATGATGAAAGCCGCGATGGCTTTGTCCAGATCGCCAGAGAAAACCACCATGGTCAGGTCTTTACCCGGGGTTGGGGTGGGCAGCTGCGCCAAACCAAGCGATTCAACCGCGGCACCAAGCCCTTTTTGCACCCGGGCAGTCACCTGACCGCCGGCCATCTTCAGGTCAAGCAAGGTGTTACCGGTGGTTTTGGTCCAGGCTTCCACATCCTTGGCAAAGCCCAGGTCGGTGGCTTTAATCTGAACCACTTCTCCGTCGTTCATTTCATTGACCTTGTTGTAAAGTTTCAGAATGGGACCAGGGCACTGCAGCCCGCAGGCGTCCAGTTGATATTCAACCTTGGGTTCAGCCGCAGCAGCGCTTTTGGTAGGTTCAGTGGTGAGAGGGAGGTCTGGTTGTTTCATGGTTTTTTCAGGCTTTCGGGTAGTTTTTTGAATATTGAGCCCACCAGAGAGGTTGACGGCGTCGAAACCATTCTGGCGTAGGATGCGTACAGCAAAATAGGAGCGCTGCCCGGTGCCGCACATACAGAGGATGCGTTTGTCTTTGGGCAGTTCATTCAGGCGCCCGCGCAGTTCAGGCAGTGGGATGTTGAGCGCGCCGGGGATGCTGATCACCGCTTGTTCTTCGAGGTAGCGCACGTCAAGTTTGAGCCATTTTTCAGGGTCAAGCCCTTCAAATTGGTCCCACTGCAGCGCTTCCGAATCACCCCGCAGGACATTGGCGGCGGCGAAACCGAGAATATTCACAGGGTCGCGCGCTGATCCGTAAGGGGGAGCGTAAGAGAGCTCCAACTCTTCCAGGTCGAAGACGGTCATGTTGCCGTGAATGGCAGTAGCGATGACGTCGATGCGTTTGTCCACACCGCTCACGCCCAGCGCCTGGGCGCCGTAGATCTGTCCCTGCGGACCAAAGAGCAGCTTCATTTGGATCTGCGAGGCCCCGGGATAGTAGCCGGCGTGGTTGTGACTAAAAGTGGTGACGCTGTCGAAGGGGATTTGAGCTTCTTTGAGCTGGCGGCTGTTGAGGCCGGTACTGGCCGCGGTCAGGTCAAAGACCTTGACCACCGAAGTGCCGATGACACCCCTAAAGGTCATGTCCCTCCCAGCGATGTTATCGGCCGCGATGCGCCCCTGCTTGCTGGCCGGCCCGGCAAGTGCCAGGAAAGTCGGTTGGTGCGTCAGGCAGGATTCAATTTGAACCGCGTCGCCCACAGCGTAGATATCGGGGTCGGAGGTTTGCATGTGATTATTGGTACAGATGTGCCCGCGCGGCTCCATTTCCAGACCGGCATCTTTAGCCAATTTGGTATTGGGGCGCACACCGATGGAGAGAATGACCAGATCGGCCGGGATGCTCAGGCCGCTGCTGGTGTTGACCTGCAGGGCGCTGCCGCTGCCGGATTCGATCGATTTGAGACCGTCGCCCAGGTGTAGTTCGAGCCCGTGCATTTCCAGATGCTCATGCACTTCGGCTGCCAGTTCGTAATCCAGCGGGGCCATGATCTGGTTGAGCATTTCCACCAGTTCAACTTTGAGGCCGGCTTCAATCAGATTTTCAGCCACTTCCAGGCCGATAAAACCACCGCCGACCACCACCGCTCTATTGGGCTGGTGGGTCTTGATCCATTCGGAGATCGCGTCCAGTTCGGGGATGTTGTGCAGGACAAAAACGCCCTCAAGGTCAACCCCGGGGAGGGGTGGCACGATGGGACTGGCGCCGGGTGAAAGCAAGAGCTTATCGTAGTTTTCTACGTATTCACGCTGGTTGAGATGATCCCGCACGGTCACAGTTTTGTTTTCCCGGTCGATTGAGAGCACTTCCTGGTTATTGCGCACATCCAGATTGACCAACTTGCGCAGGTCATCCGGCGTGGTGACCACGAGTTGATCACGCTCCTTGATGGTTCCGCTCAGGTAATAGGGCAGACCGCAATTGGCGAAAGAGACGTAAGGTCCTTTCTCAAACACGATGATTTCGGCATCTTCAGCCACACGGCGCAGCCTTGTCGCCGTTGTGGCGCCGCCAGCAACACCACCAATAATAATAACTTTCATTTCGTCCTCCATGGATGCAATGCGAAGAAGTATATCACCGGGAGCGATTTTTTAGGATGAATTTATTGGAGAACCTGGATGCCGGAAAGCCCGGTTACCCGCCCGATTTCCCAGACTGGCAAGCCGCGCTGGTTGGCGAGCTGCTGGAATTTTTGGAGCTTTTCATCGGGGACGCTGATGAGCAGTCCGCCGCTGGTTTGTGGGTCAAAAAGCAACATTTGGTCGGACTCGTTCAGGGCAGGGTCGAAGCTGACGCGGGAGCCAAACCAGAGGAAATTGTCGCTGGCACCGCCGGGGAAGGTGTAAGCGTCGGCATATTTGCGGGCGGGGCTGATGAGGGGGATCTGGTTGAAATGGAGCTCCAAACCTACCTGGCTGGCCTGGGCGATTTCGCAAGCGTGCCCGAGCAGGCTGAAACCGGTGATGTCGGTGACGGACTTGAGCTCGCAATCCAGCGCAAGTTGAGCAGCCTGGTCGTTGAGACGCTTCATCCAGGTACTGACTTCGCGCACTTCTTCTTCTGTGGTCAGGCCTTTTTTGAGGGCGGTGGTGGTGACGCCGAAGCCCAGCGGTTTGCTGAGGAAGAGATGATCTCCAGGTTTGGCGCCGCCCTTGGTCAGGATTTTATCGGTTTCGGCGATTCCGATGGCCACCAATCCAAATTTAGGTTCGTTGTCGGTAATGGTGTGCCCGCCGGCGACGACCACGCCAGCCTCCCGGCATTTTTCAGCCGCACCGCGGACGATTGCCTTGGAAATTTCCTGGGGCAGGTTGGGCGGGAAGGCGGCGATATTGAGAGCCAGGAAGGGTTTTGCGCCCATGGCATAGACATCTGAGAGGCTGTTGGCGGCGGCAATGGCTCCGTAATCGTAGGGGTCGTCAACCACGGGGGTGAAGAAGTCGGTGGTGATCACCAGGGAATGTTGCTCGTCCAGCTTCCAGACAGCGGCGTCGTCAGCAGAATCCAACCCGATCAGAAGCTTGGGATAATCGGTGGAGTTGAAGGTTTCTTTAATTGGCTGCAGAACCTGCGCCAGCGTCTCCGCGTTGAGCTTTGACGCTCAGCCCGCGCAGCTGGAGAGGCTGGTCAGGCGGATCTGCTTGCCGTTGTCGTGCTTTTCTGACATGGGGATAATGATACTCCAGTTCTGGTGGAGGGGTAAGCCCCTCCATGTAGGCCGCATTTGGGATTTACACCGACATTTCTTTTCCGTAGGCCGGATTGTGGGGTTCAATCCGGCAATTGTTGTCTCACCTGCTCGTGCCGGCCTGCCCCGTTGGTTTTCATCGGGGACTCCAGATACCTGTCCACTTTGTGGCAGGCACAGGCCGAACGCACGGCCATTGACCACTAGGTCTCCATCATTTCCGTAGGCCTTATCTCCAAGATTAACCTTTGTAGGGGTAACCCCCTGTGGTTACCCGTGGCAGGTCCTCTTTCTTAAGAATATATATTTGATGACGTGTCTCTGACTTCCATCGTCGGAGTGAGCCCACGCAAAAAACGTGCGGGGCAGGCCCGCGCATGGCGAACATGGTTCAGAGTCCACAGGGCGGTCTCATTCCGACCTACAAAAAAACTGCTAGCGCCGGTCTCCAGACCGTGCGCTGTACCTGACCGTTAGGTCTCCCCTGACCAAGAATAATATTGGAGACCTGCGGTCAATTTTCGTGCGAGATATGCCCACGCCGGCCTTCGACGGCGGGGTACTTCGTAAGGCCGGCATGATCAAGTAAATAAAGCAACCGGTAGGGGCGACGCATGCGTCGCCTCCCCTCCGATTAATAATTTGAAATATTGCCCCAAAGGGTTTTGTGACTAAGAGCCGATTAATTGTCATTTCGTCTTCCATCGTCGGAGTGAGTCCGAGGTATGTAACTAAAATGCAAAGGCAACATGGCGGGCTCATTCCGACCTTGTATCTTTATAGTGATCTCAGTTACGCTATAGACAGAGATCAGTCAGGAAGGTGAGGGTGAATCCGGTTCCGCCCTTTGGAGCGAATCCTGAGATGTAGAAAGGATCCCCTCACCCATTTATTCACAAAGATCGGACGGTATCTGGAGCGTCAGAGCTCGCATTCACAAGGT
>ENA-UOUL01003430-UOUL01003430.1-bioreactor-metagenome-genome-assembly--contig:-NODE-3430-length-16212-cov-12.011218_pt1 | contig 16212 bp, 16 predicted proteins | sample MGYA00249838_ERZ747220 | MGnify/ENA primary metagenome ERZ747220 (study PRJEB28778, sample SAMN05720191) | bioreactor metagenome | isolation source: Anaerobic biogas reactor | place: USA:Washington...
AGAGACGCGAACCGGGCGGCATTTTCTAAATGCCGGTCGGCTGAGCGAATCTGCTGGAGAGCAGATGAGCGAAGCCGTAATTTTTCTGCCGAACTTGGCAGGTGGTTTGGGGCTTGGTTGGGGCGAAAGTACGCTTACCTCGTCCTACCAGCTGTGCTAATGCCCCGTGGTGGTTTTCCTCACTGTTTTTACTCTGTGAGGAAGAGTTTCTCCTCAAAAAGAGGAAGGTCGTCGTCGTTCCTGGAACGAGAAGTAAGGGAGAGACGCGAACCGGGCGGCATTTTCTAAATGCCGGTCGGCTGAGCGAATCTGCTGGAGAGCAGATGAGCGAAGCCGAAAATTTCTTGCTCCCTGAGCAGGTGGTTTGGGGCCTGGTTGGGGGCGAAAGTACGCTTGCCTCGTCCTACCAACTGTGCTAATGCCCCGGGTGGTTTTTCCCGCTGTTTAGGCTCCGCGGAAGAGGAGTTTTCGAGACCAATCTCGAGGTTGGTGGTTTGGGGTGCTGGTTGGGGGCGAAAGTACGCTTACCTCGTCCTACCAACTGTGCTAATGCCCCGTGGTGGTTTGGGGTGCTGGTTGGGGCGAAAGTACGCTTACCTCGTCCTACCAACTGTGCTAATGCCCCGGACGCGCCCTCATAGGCGCTGGGACAGTATACCACCCGGGTTTCGGGATTTCAAGGGTTCCCCGTCTGGTTTTTATGCCCCGGTGGTCTGCTGCTCAGGGCAGCTTGTGCGCCGCGTTGACGGCGTCGATTTCGGCCACGCGCAGCGGGGGGAAGCAGTAGGGGCAGGAGGTCAGGGACAGATGCGGCTCCTGCTCAAGTTCCCCGTAGGTGAACTCAGCCATCGGCAGGAACTTGTCCCGCACGCCGTAGCACTTGGGCGCCATGTGGTAGTTCTGCCCGCCGTTGGCGTTGTAGTACAGCGGCGTCTGCGGGTCGACGTGCGCCATCTGGCGGCCGGGCACGTCCTCCCAGATGACCAGCTTGGTGTCCATGCGCCGCCGCATCGCGTTCCACACCCAGGTCATGTTGGTCCCCTTTGGGGTGCGCTTGCGCTGCACGCGGATGCAGCCGTGGCTGGCGCGCTGGCCGAGCACCGCCTCGAACTTTTCATAGCGCTTCTCGCCGCCTCGCACCAGGTGGGGTACCTCGTGCAGCACGTCGCCGAAGTTGAAGCGCAGCCCCATCGCGGCGTTGAGCCCCTCGACCTCGAACCCGCCCATCGGGCTCACCAGCAGGAACTCGCCGGAGCGGGTCTCGTTGTAGGGCTGCTTCTCGTTGGGCAGGCCGGTGGAAATGGCCAGCACGTCGTAGAGCGCGCCATCCTCGAAGATGTACAGCCGTTGCGTCAGCTTGTCCACCACCAGCCCGTACTTGCCCTTGGGCTGCACGGTTTCCAGCATGCTGGTGCGGATGTACCCCTTGACCAGCTGGTTCCAGGCTTTGATCTTGCTGTCAAAGAAGGAGCTGGAGTAGGTCTCCACCAGGCTCCAGCCGTCGTCACGCGTTTCCAGTACGTGCAGCCCCTGGGAGTCCCGCGTCACGTCGCCCACGGGGGCGGAGGACTCGTCCGGCTCGCTGTACAGCACCTGCTGGGTTTTCTGGTTGCCCTTGACCACCGTGACCGGCGCCATCAGCATGTCCCAGACCGCCTTCTCGTCCCGGATGTCCATGGGCGTTTCCCAATAGCCCGTTCCGGTCAGGCGCACGGTGCCCGGGGTGGGGTAGAGCGCGCCGGCTTCCTGCGCGGCGGCCATCAGGGGGATTTCAAACGCCATCAGCAGGGCGAAGAATAAAATCAAAAACTTTCGGGGCATGGTCACCTCCTCGGTTCAGGCAGGGGGAATGGAAGCGGGGAAAGCCAGCGGCGGGAACCCGGCGAAGCCCGTCAGCTGGGCGATGAGGACAAGGATGCCGACGATCGCCACGTAGGCAGCGAAGCGGTAGAAACTGATGCGCTCGATGAGGCGGAGCATGTAGCGGATGGCCAGGTACCCTGAAACGGCGGCGAATACCAGCCCGATCAAGGTGTTGGCGCCCAGCAGGGAGGCGACCCCGGACTGTTCGACCGCGTCCTTGCCCTCGGAGAGGAAACTGCCCAGGATGGCGGGCGCGGACATCATGAACGAGAATTTGGCCGCTGTTTTCCGGTTCAGGCCGGACAGCACGCCGCCCAGCAGCGTTGAGCCGCTGCGGCTGACGCCCGGCAGCAGCGCGACACCCTGGAAGGCGCCCATCACAAGGGCGGAGGGCAGTTCGACCGCGCTGCCGCCGGCGCCCTGGCCGCGCTTCTTCTCGACCCATTCGATGATGACCAGGAATGCGGCCGTTATCAGGAAGGAGACGCCCAGGAACCAGCCGGTGAACAGCCCGTCAATCCAGCTGCCCAGCACGAGTTTGACCAGCAGCGCCGGCAGCGAGGCGACGAACAGCAGCAGCAGGGTGCGGTTCTTGACCGGATGCCGCAGCATGTCCACCCAGTCCTTCCAGAACACCAGCGCCACCGCGATCAGGGTGCCCATGTGCAGCATCACGTAAAAGGCGACCCGCTCCCCGCCGGGCTGATAGCCCAGCAGGCCCAGCAGCTTTTCCGCCACAATCAGGTGTCCGGAGGAGGAGATGGGGAGGAACTCCGACAGGCCTTGCACCAGACCCATCACGGCCGAGAAAATCGCGTTCATACGGCGCCTTTCAGGCGGGCGTTCCGCCCGCGGCGTTTATTCTACAGGGCGGGCCGGGCAGCGTCAAGGAAACGGGGCCGCCGCCGCCGCGTTCGTCTTGCCCAGCCCGCATCAAATAAAAACCGCCCCGGTATTCCTCGGGACGGATCCGTTCGCGCCTGTAACCCTTCCTGCTGTCCTTCACGCGGCTGACGGGGCTGAACGCCCAGGTGGTTCGCTTGGCCAGGTTCAGTTCCCTGCGCGCTTTTTTACCCATCTTTTCCTTGGGCACCGTTGTTTTCATTGCGCATCACCTCCCGACAATTATACCATAATTCGGGAAAGCCTTCATATTTCCCGCGCCGTCCGGCCTCCTCCCCTTTTCTTGCCCGCGCCTGCCTGTGCTGTTATAATCAAGCCCTATTTTTGAAAGCGGGGTCATCCATGCAGGCAATCCGTAAGCTCTTTTCTCCCCGGGACATGACCGTCGGCACCCCCTGGAAGCGCATCCTGGGTTTCGCCGTCCCGATGCTCGTCGGCAACGTCGCCCAGCAGCTGTACAACACCGTGGACACCATCGTCGTGGGCCGCCACGTGGGCAGCGACGCGCTGGCGGCGGTGGGCAGGGCCTTCCCCCTGCTCAACTTCATGCTGGCCCTGTTCGTTGGCGTCTCCATGGGGGCGGGCATCCTGGTTTCCCAGTATTTTGGCGCCAGGAACCGCGCGATGCTGACAAGGACCATCGGCAACTGCCTTACCCTGACCGGGGTGGCCGCCCTGGCAACGACCGTCGTCGGCTTTGCCGTCACCCGCCCGCTGATGGTTGCGCTGGGCACGCCGGAGCGCATCCTGGACTGGTCGGTCCAGTACATGCAGATTCTCTTCCTGGGCATCACCGGCGCGCTGTTTTACAACGTCCTGGCCGGCATCCTCCGGGGGCTGGGGGACAGCCTGTCCGCCCTGGCCTTCCTGATTCTGGCGACCCTGCTGAACATCGTGCTGGACCTGTGGTTCGTCATCAGCTTTGGCTGGGGCGTCGCGGGCGTGGCCTGGGCGACCATCCTGTCGCAGACCATCTCCGCCGTCCTCTGCTACCTGAAGCTCAACCGGATGCGGGACGTCTTTGCCTTGAGCCGCGATTCCTTCCGCCTGAAGGACGGCGTCTGGCGGGACATCCTCCGCCTGGGCCTGCCGGCCGGCATCACGCAGGCCATCTTTTCCATCGCCATGATTCTTGTGCAGCCGCTGCAGAACCGCTTCGGCCCCGAATACCTGGCCATGTCCACCATCCTGATGCGGGTGGACGGCTTCGCGATGATGCCTAACTTCTCCTTCGGACAGACCATGACCACCTTCATCGGCCAGAACGTCGGCGCGAGGAAGGTGGACCGCCTGCAGGCGGGCACCCGGCAGGGCCTCGCCCTGGCGGTCATCACCGCGGTGGTGCTCACGGCGGTCATCCTGCTGTTCGGCAATGAAATCATGAGCCTGTTTATGGAGGACCACGAAATCCATAAAAACTACATCATCACCACCGGCATGCGCATGATGGCCATCCTGGCGCTGGGCTACGTGGCGATGGCCTTCATCCAGACGCTGTCGGGCGCGATGCGCGGTGCGGGGGACACCCGCACCCCGATGATGATTTCCATCTTCACCTCCGTCATTCTCCGCCTGCCGTTGTCCTACCTGCTGATCGAATGGACCCGCTCGCCGGAGCATCCCAACGGCTGGGAGGAGGCGCTGTTCATCGTGATGACTCTCGTTTGGGTGACCGGCGCCGTCATCAACCTGCTGGCTTTCAAATTCGGCAAGTGGCGGCAGGAAGCCGCCCGCAGGATGGACAGCGCGGGCGGGCCGGAGCCCGTTTCCCCGGCCGACAGCCTGGAAATCGTCTGATTCCTGAAAAACCGGCCTTGTCGTTCGAGATTTTGCATGGGGAAGCCCGGAACATTGTATAATCACGCGGTCGACAGATTTTTCGGCGCCTCGCGCCGCCTGGAGGTAGTATGACCCTCACCAAAAAACGCCCCACCTTCACCCGGCTGCTCGTATGCGTCCTCGTCGGCGTACTCGTCAGCGGCGGACTGCTGCTCGCGGCGCACCTTGTGCTGGGACGCATGATGCGCATGAATTTCCTGACGAAGGATTTTATCATCCTCGCGGCCATTTCTGCCGGCCTCATCGCGCTGCTCCTCCTGTTCCCGGCGAACCGGCCAGCCAGGTTTTTCAAGAACGTCGGGCGCCTGCTGCTCATCGTCGTGCTGGTTGCGGCCTTGTGGGCGTTCGGCGGTGTCCGGAACGTGCAGAATGAAATGCTCTACCTGAAGGTGCCGGCCGATGCGCAGGCGGAGCAGGCGCTGTCCGCCCTGCCCAACCTGGAGAAATTGTCCATCCCCGGCCCCGGCGGGGAGACGTACGGCGGCTGGCTGATGAAGAACGCCCCCGGCAAGGCGGGTTTGGTGCTGTACTTCGGCGGCAACGGCGAGCAGTCCGCGTCTTCCATGGAATCCTTCGTCCGCCGCGCCCAAAGCGGGCTGTTCGAAGGCTACAACCTGATGATGGTGGACTACCCGAATTACGGCCGCAGCACCGGTGAAACGGGGGAGGAGGGGGCCTTCCGCATGGCGCAGGCCGCCTACGGCTATGCCCTGTCCCGCCCGGACGTATCCGGCGAACGGATTGTCCTGGCAGCCTGGAGCCTGGGCACCGGCACGGCCGTGCGCCTGGCAGCCCAGCGCCAGCCGGCCGGTCTCATCCTGCTGGCGCCATATTTCAGCGGCAAGGAGCTGGTGGATGGATTCGCCCGCGACCAGATGCACCTGGATATCCCCGTGCCCATCCCCATCCGCAATCCCTACAAGAGCTATGAATACGCCGCGCAGTACAATGGCCCCGCACTGGTCGTCGCCGCCCGGGACGACGGCATGGTCGCCTTCGGGCAGTCCGAGCGCCTGGAAGCCCGCTTTCCCGACGCTGCGCTGTATGCCTTGGAAACCGGCGGTCATTCCGGGATGTGGTATGACGACGGCGCCGTCGCGGCCATCAAGGCTTTCCTGGGCGGCTTGCTGCAGCCCCCACCCGCTGCGGGGCGGCCGGTCTGACCCGGCAAGCCTGACGAAGTGAAGGGAGCCGGTATTCCGGCTCCCCAGTGTGTCAAAGAAGTGTCTGCGGACACTTCTTTGATTAAGCAGGAACGGGAATTAACGGGAATTTCTGCCTGTTCGGCATCGCTTTGCTTGCCTCACGGCCGGCAGAAATTCGCGGAAATGTTTTGTCTAAAGCCAAAACCCGCGGCACCGCACATGTCGCTGCCGCGGATTACCATCAGAGGGCTTCGCCCTCCGATACTTCCCATGAAATGGTTTTTTGACAGCTGGGGAGCCGGTATTCCGGCTCCCTTTGCTTGGATTCCAGCTTCGATACGCCAGACCCGCTTGCTTATCAACTCAGGGCAGGATATTCGGGTCCGCCGTCATTTGCAGGTCCACGATGCCCGGCGGCAGGAAGCCGCGGGCAGGCTGGCCGTTCACCAAGACTTCCACGTAATCCCAGGAGCCCCGCTGCGCGTAATAGCTGCTCAGCCAGGTGACGTTTGTGCCTTGCGGCAGATAGGCGATCGGGGTCAGGGACATCACCGGGTCCTCCGTCAGCTGGGCGGCCGCCAGGGTGAGGGCGGGGATGCGCTCGAACATCAGTTGCGGCACGTCCAGCCTGTCCTTGAAGTCCTTGGGCGATACGAAACCCGTGCGCACGCCGCCGTTGTTCACCCCGTACATGACCATCAGCCACCCGCTCTCCCACCCGGCGACGTAGACGCGCCCGTTGGTGCTGGCGACCGCTTTCCCGTTTGCGCCGCGTCGGTACTCCGTGCCCGGCCCGTCGTAGACCTTCAGCTTCTGGTTGGGCTTGAAGTAGGTTTCGACGAACCCCGACAGGGGGCTCGAAATCCGGTCGTCAAACACGTTCGGGAGCGGCTTCCCCCCGGGGTTCTTGGTGCCCATCTGGCGCATTTCATCCCGCACCTGCTTGATGAGCGAGTAGTTCGCCCATTCGATGTTGTTGAGCGCCTTGCCGTCCCCGGGGTAATTGGGGTCTTGCTTGTACCAGGTCTGGCTGCGGAAGTAGTTGTCGAACTTTCCGCCCGGGTCGAAGGGGCGCCCGTAGCGTGCGAACAACTCGTTGAACGCGTAGCCGAGCGCGTCGTACTGCCAGGCCCAGACCTCTTCGTAGGTCAGCCGCGTTTTGTCGGATTTCGGGAAGATGTAGAAGTTGGACGCCAACGCAGGCAGGGCCGCCAGCATCAGCGCCAGGACGGCGGGCAGGCATCTTCTCAGCAAGCGTTTCATATTCTCCTCCGATATTCAGTTTCTCGCCGTTTCAGTCAGATGTTCACCGAATTAAATACTAAAACCTTGACAGTGGCCTGTCAATCGACAGATTCCGGCAATCCGTTGAGGACGATGTCCGCTGCGCTGCGGACGTTGAACGCCTGGAAATACCTGTCCTCCAGTGGAATCCATTCGGAGAGGAAGCGCGCCGCTTGCTCCGGGTTCCGCCTCGCAATCCGCTCCAGCCGCACGCCGCGCGGCGCGTCCAGGAAGACCTTCAGGGAGTAGTACCGCCGCAAGTCCGGGTGCAGGCAGTAGGCGCCTTCGACGATGACAAGCCGTGTAGGCGCGGCGTCCACCCGCGTCAGGACGCCGCTTTTGCAGTCATAACGGCGATAGGTGAAGGGGCGGCCTGACTTCAGCTGCTCCAGCACCTCACCGGCCAGCCGCTCCCGGTCCATGTTGCCGCCCGGCTCCGACAGCCGCTCTTTGGTTCGCTGGCGGGCCTGCAGGAAGAAGTCGTCGGCATGGAACAGCGCACTGCCGGGGAAGCGCTCGGCCAGGCGGCCCGCCAGCCGGCTTTTCCCCGCCCCGCAGGGCCCGTCAATCCCGACGACGGCCCGCCCGTCCGTCTCGAGCCGAGCGGCCACAACCGCCGCCAGCTCCTCAAATCCCGCGGGCATCTCAGCGCTCCTCGCGGAAATAATTCACGCCGCAGCCCGCCGGCTGCTGGTTCTCCCGCCGCAGGCGCACGCTGGAGACAACCAGCACCAGGCAGGTGACGATGAAGGGCAGCATGGTGAACAGCGCGGCGGGGATGTCCACCACATCCTTGGGCACATACAGCCGCAGCACCGACAGCGCGCCGAAGACCAGGCTGCCCGCCGCCGCGCGCAGCGGTTTCCAGGCCGCGAAAATGACCAGCGCCATCGCGATCCACCCCTGCCCGGCGACGATGTTGGGCTGCCAGTTGCCCAGGCAGGTCACCATGCTGATGTATACGCCGCCCAGTCCGCACAGCCCGCCGCCGACCAGAATATGGGCGTACTTGTATTTGGAGACCGGCACGCCCATCGCGTCCGCCGCCGCCGGGTTCTCGCCCACGGCGCGCAGGTTGAGCCCCAGCCGGCTGCGGCGCAGGTAGAGCGCCATCGCGACGCTCGCCAGCACCGCCAGGTAGGTCAGCACGCTGTGCCGAAACAGAAGCGGGCCGATGACCGGCAGCCCGTCCAGCCCGCCGATGCCGACGGGGGACAGCAGGGCTTTCAGGCGCTCGGACATGAAGGCCGTGCCCACGGGGGCGTTCAGCTTGGCTTTCTCGCCCAGGAAGTTGGCCACCCCCATGCCGAAAACCGTCAGCGTCAGCCCGCTCACGTTCTGGTTGGCCTTCAGGCTGACCGTCAGGAAGGCGTAAATCAAAGCCCCGCCGGCGCCGGCCAGGAAGCCGGCCAGCACCGTCAGCATGGCCGAGTCCGTCCGGTAGCCGGCCAGGAAACCGGCAATCGCGCCCAGGTACATCATGCCCTCGACGCCCAGGTTGATGTTCCCGGCCTTCTGCGTCAGGATTTCGCCCAGGGTCCCGTACAGCAGCGGCACGCAGGCCAGGACGGCGGCGTAGAGGAAGGCGGTCGCCTGGCCCCAGAAATCCTGCGTCACGCCGGCACCTCCCGTCTGCGCCGGATGCTGTACTGCAGGAAAAACTCGGCGCCCAGCACGAAAAAGAGCACGATGCCCTGCAGGATGTCCGACATCGAGGCCGGGATGCGGAATTCCGTCTGCATCATGCTGCAGCCCTTCTGCATGACGGAAAACAGGAAGGCGACCGCCAGGGAGCCCAGCGGCGACAGCCGCGCCAGCCAGACCACCGACACCGCCGTAAACCCCCTGCCGCCCGCGACCGCGTCGGTCAGTTGCCGGTCCGGCCCGGCGACCTGCATCATGCCCGCCAGCCCGCAGATTCCGGCGGAAAGGAACATCGTGCGCAGCACGATGCGTTTGACCGGCATCCCCGCGTAGCGGGCGGTCCGCTCGTTCTGCCCCACCACCGCGATTTCGTAGCCCTGCTTGGTGTAGCGCAGGTACAGGTAGACCAGGACGACCGCCAGCAGCATCACGATGAGCCCGATGTGCACGTTGCCGATGGAGGGGAAGTGCAATTCCGGCAGCCGCGCCTGCCGGGGAAAGCGCGGCGTCGCCGCGAAGCCCCCCGCCGGGTCGCGCCAGGGCCCTTCCCGCAGGTAGGTGATGATGTACAGGACGATGTAGTTGAGCATCAGGGTGAACAGCGTCTCGTTGGTGCCAAAGCGGGTCTTGAACCAGGCGGGAACCAGCCCCCACAGCCCGGCCAGGACAACGGCGGACGCCGCCATCAGCGAAATCAGCAGCGCTGGCGGCAGCTGCGGCTGGAAATAGGCGAAATAACTGGCCGCGACGGCGCCCAGCGCGAACTGCCCTTCCGCGCCGATGTTCCAGAACCGCATCTTGAACGCCAGCAGCACGCCCAGGGAGGCCATGGCCAGTGGGATGGTCAGTTTGACCGTCTCCCGCTGCATGCCCGGGGTGCCCAGCGCGCCCATGAGCATGCTGGCGTACACCCGGAAGGGGTTGTAGCCGAGGGACGCCAGGAACACCCCGCCGGCGGCTAGGGCGATGAGCACGGCGAAGGCGCGGTAGGCCCACGCCGCAGCGGGCTTGACCTCGCCCCGCTGGACGACGTGTGGCGCGGACAGGAGGGGTTTAAACATACTCGTCCTCCTTGTCCGTCCGAAGGCCCGTCATTTTCATGCCCAGCAGCGCCTTGGTTGCGAAGCGGCTTTCGACGATCGCGCTCACCCGCCCCGCGCACAGCACCAGGATACGGTCGCACAGGCTCAGCAGAACGTCCAGGTCCTCGCCCACGAACAGCACGCCCACGCCCTTTTGCTTTTGCTCGTTGAGCATGTCGTAAATCGTCATCGACGCGCCGATGTCCAGCCCCCGCACCGGGTAGGCGGTGATCAGCACCCGGGGCCCCAGGCTGATTTCACGCCCCAGCAGCACCTTTTGCACATTGCCGCCGGAGAGCTTCGATAGCTTTACGTTCAGCCCCGGGGTCACGATGCGCAGCCGCTCCACCATCCGCTGCGCTTCTTCTCGCGCCTTCCTGCGCCGCAGGATGATGCCCTTCTCGTCCCGGTAGGTCTTCAGCAGCAGGTTGTCCGGGATGTTCATCCCGCCCACCAGGCCCATGCCCAGCCGGTCTTCCGGGATGAAGGCCATTGACACGCCGCGCCTGATGATTTCCCGGGGGGTCAGCCCGTCGATGCGCTGCCCGTCCATGAACACCGAGCCGTCGGACGGCTTCTCCAGCCCCGCGATGATTTCGCACAGCGCCTTCTGCCCGGAGCCGGCGACGCCCGCCACCCCCATGATTTCGCCGCCGCGAAGCTCGAAGCTGACGTCCTGGATCAACTGCCTGCCGCCTTCGTCCCGGGCGGTCAGCTTTGAAACCTTCAGCAGCGTGGGACCCAGCGGGGCCTCTGCCCGGCGCACGTCCAGGTCGAGCGGCCGTCCCACCATCAGTTCGGTCAGGAAATAGCGGTCTGTCCGCGCGGTTTCGACCGTGCCCACGTTCACCCCGCGGCGCAGCACGCTGACGCGGTCGGAAATGGCCATCACCTCGTCGAGCTTGTGGGTGATGATGATGACGGCCTTGCCTTCCTTACGCATCCGGTCCAGCGCGTCAAACAGGTGCTGGATTTCCTGGGGGGTGAGCACCGCGGTGGGCTCGTCCAGGATCAGCTTGTCCGCGCCGCGGCAGAGCACCTTGAGGATTTCAACGGCCTGCTTCTCGCTGACGGACATGTCGTAGATTTTCTTGTCCAGGTCGACGGCCATCCCGAAGGAGGCCAGCGCGTCCTCGGGCCTGGTTTTCAGGGGGCCCCTTTGGCCCAGCAGGATGTTTTCCCGGGCGGTCAGCACCTCCACTAGCTTGAAGTGCTGGTGAATCATCCCGATGCCCAGGCGTATGGCGTCCCGGGGCGAACGGATGACGGCCGGCTTCCCGTCCAGCAGCACCCTTCCCGCGTCCGGCTGATAAATGCCCGAAAGCATGTTGGTTAGCGTCGTCTTGCCGGAGCCGTTCTCGCCCAGCAGCGCCAGAATCTCCCCGCGCCGCACGTCCAGGTCGATGCGGTCGCAGGCGGTTGTCCGGTCGAAGCATTTGGTCAGCCCGACGAGCTGGATGGCGGGCGGCGATGGGGTCATCCGGTTCCTCCTTGGGCGTTTCCGATGGGTACGTTATACCATAACCCCGGCTTTGGGGATAGGGAAGCGGGGCTGTCATCCCTCTGGCAGCCCCGCTTCGCATCGGGCGGAAACTTTTATTTGACCTCTACGCCCTTGATGAGCAGGTTGGTCATCAGCCCGCCGGTGATGTCGGCGTCCGCGAGGGCTTCGCCTTCCTTCACAACCAGTTCGCCGGCGTTGCTGGAGATGGGGCCGGTGAACACGTCCCACTCGCCCGAGAGGATGCGGGCGCGCGCTTCCTCGATTTTTTCAGCCGTTCCGGGGGCGACGTTCTTGGAGAGGGGGGAGATGTCGACCATCCCTTCCTTCAGACCCAGGAAGTAGTTTTCCGGCACCCAGGTGCCGTCGACGACGTCCTGCACCTGCGCGGTGTACACGCTGGCCCAGTGCCAGATGGGGGCGGTCAGGTGCGCGTCGGGCGCGGCGGGGGTCATGTCGGTGTTGTAACCGCAGCCGAACTTGCCGGCTTCCTGCGCGGCGACCTGGGGCATGGAGGTGTCCACATGCTGGGCGATGACGTCGCAATCCAGGGCCAGCAGCGCGACCGCGGTCTGCTTCTCCAGCGTCGGGTCGAACCAGGAGCTGATGTATTTCACATAGACCACCGCGTCCGGGTTGACGGACTGCACGCCCAGGGCGAAGGCGTTGATGCCGCCGTTGACCTCGGCGTTGTCCGCCCAGGCGGCGACGTAGCCAATCTTGTTGGTCTGGGTCTTCATGCCCGCCGCGATGCCGGCCAGGTAGCGCGCCTGGTAGATGCGGCCAAAATAGTTGTTGAAGTTGACGCCGTTGTTCTTGTACCCGGAGCAGTGGGAGAAGATGACCTCCGGATACTCCTCCGCAATTTCTTCCATGAAGTTCATGAATCCCCAGGAATTGCCGAAGATGATCTGGCACCCGGCGTCGACCAGCTCGCGCAGCGCCGAATCGCACTCGGCGGTCTCGGGCACGTTGAACTTGTACAGCACCTGCTCGTCCTTGAGCCCCAGGGCGGTTTTCATGCCTTCCAGGCCGTTGTAGTGGGCGCCGGAGAAACCGTCGTCCTGCGAGCCGATGAGCACCATGCCGACCTTGAGCTCCTCCACCGGCACGGGCTTGAAGGCGGAGGTCACTTCGGCGGACGCGGCCGGGGCAAGGCCGCCCGCCAGCAGCGCCAGGAGCAGGGACAGGGCGATGAACCGGAAGCAGCGGGATTGTTTCATGGAACCCTCCTTAACCATCTATCGTTCAGTCGTCCGAAAGCAGGATTTTTCCGTCCCGGATCTCCCGGACCACTGACAGGGACAAGACTTTGACGCCCTGCTGCCGCAGCAGCCTGCCGCCTTTCTGGAACCCTTTCTCAATCGCGACCGCCACGCCCACGACCGTGGCGCCCGCCAGTTCGCACAGCGCCATCAGGCCGCGCGCCGCCTCGCCGTCGGCTAAAAAGTCATCCACAATCAACACGCGGCTGCCCTGGGGGAGGCAGTCCCGCTCGCAGCGCATCCGGTAGCGGTTCCCGTGGGTGAAGGAAGAGACGGGCACGCTGAGCTGGCCCCCGGCCTGGTTGCTGGCCTCAGCCTTCTTGGCGAACAGCACGGGCAGGCTGCCCAGCGCGTGCGCGGCGGCGACAGCCAGCGCGATGCCGGAGGCCTCCACCGTCATCACCAGGTCCGGCGCGTCCTGCCGGAAGTGACGGGCAATTTCCCCGCCCATTTCGAACAGCAGCCCGGTGTCGACGCGGTGGTTGAGAAAGGAACCGACCCGCACCACGTCGCCCTCCCCGCTCCCCATCCTTTCGATGGCCTGCCGCAATTCCCGCATCGCTCCTCCGAAATACGAACGATTTTTGAAAAACCGCTCTTATCATACAGGTTTATAATCGGGCATTCAAGCCCCGGAGGCCAACTTTTTTCCCGGGTTTCCGGATGGGGAAACGGGGTGCGCGAAGGCCACCGGCGGCATCCCCGCCGCAGCGACTGTTCTTATGAAGTCTGTGGCTGGAAAGAAAAAATCCGGGCGTCGCCCGGATTGCATATAAGCGGATTCCGCTCAGCGCATCGTCACGTCGAAGCCGTTCCTGCACACCGGGCAGGTCACGCGGTTGACCCCGGGCTTCCGGGGCAGGCGCAGCGTGGTGTGGCAGGAAGGGCAGGGCAGGTAGCGGTGGGTCTTGCGGTCCCGGTAACGGTTGATGAGCCGCAAGGCGCGCTGCTTCAGCCTGGTCCGCAAGGCCAGGTACCACCGGTTTTCCGCCGCGCGCTTTTCGGTATTCCGGGAAAACACCCGGATTGCGGCGAAGATTCCGAACAGCATGCCCATCAGCAGAAAGGGCGGGAGGACGTAGATCAGGTTCAGCGCGAGGAAGAAAACCGACAGGGCAAGCATCGCCCTGTACAGCTCGTCGATGCCGTAGCGCCCCCGCATGAAACCGGCGAGCCGGCTCTTCCAATCCCCGCGATTCATCGTTTTCCTTCCCCCTTACATGCAGCCGCAGCACAGCCGGGCGAAGCACAGGCCCAGACACAGGGTGTTGAGGCTGGAGATGTTGGGCATGCCGAACCCCTGGCTGCGCTGGGCGTACTGCTGCGAGGCGCCCTGGATCTGCATCAGCGCCTGCTGATATGCCGCGTTGTCCGGCGACAGGCGGACCGCCTCCTGGATATGGTTCAGGGCGCTGGCGCGGTTCCCCATATTGTAATTGGCTACGGCGCTGAGGTAATACCATTCCGCGCTGCGGTTATGGATTTGGCTCAGCGCGAACAGCGCTTCGTTGTACCGCAGGGCGTTGATGTAGCGCCTCACCGGGTCGAAGCCGTCTCCCTGCTCCTGCTCCTGCTGCCGGGTACGCTGGCGGCCGAAGCCGAACGCCTCGAAGGGGTCGAACCCCCGATAGCCGCCGCTCCCGCCGTATGTGCCGAACCCCCCGTACCCGCCATAGCCCTGCGGCCGGCCCTGGGGCTGCGAGTAATCCTGGTATCTCGCGCGACCGGACTTGATTTCCTCATAGGCGACGTTGACTTCCGCCATTTTTTTCTGCGCGCCGGCGTCCCCCGGGTTCAGGTCCGGGTGGTACTTCTTGGCCAGTTTCCGGTAGGCGGCCGTCACCTGCTTCTCGTCCGCGTCCCGCGGGACGCCCAGCACCTCGTAGGGGTCCCTCATGCCCTGGCCTCTCCTTTTTTCTGCGCAAGGTAGCGCGTCCACACACCGGAGTACAGGATGTTTTCCATCAGTTCCCGGTCCCTGAGAACCGGCAGCGCTTCAAAGCCTTCCACGCACGCGGCCATCAGCGCCTGCAGGATGCCCTCGTGCCGGCTGGAATCGACGGCGACCAGGGGGTTGTATTTCTCGTGCAAAACGTCCTTTTTCAGGTCCACCGCCGCGTCCATCAGGTAGACGAAGCGGCCCAGGCTGTCCCCGAAGGCGCGCAGGCTGTCTTCCTGCGGGTGCCCCTGAATCGCGAACACACTGCCCAGCATCTGCCCGAACACGGCGGCGGGGAGATCGGGGTTGGTTTCGCCGTCCTGCTCCAGCCGGTGCAGTTCCTTTAGGCCTTCATCCAGCGCCAGCGCGATATCCGGATGCCGTTCCCGCGCCGTCTCCGCGCCTTTCCCCAGGGCTTTGGCCTGCGCCAGCGCGGTGACTCTCCGCTCGTCCTCCCAGTCGTCCATCCGCTGGGAATAAGCCAGCAGCACGTTGAGGTCGGCGGCGTACAAGGTATGGCGGTTGACGAAGGCCGTGCGGCGGCGGGCGGGGTGCAGCGGGCAGCGGAAGGCCTTCTCTTCCGCCAGCTCGGTCCGGTCCAGGGAGGACAGCAGCAGGATAAAAAAGGCCATGTCATAGCTGAGCGTCAGGCGGCATTTTTGGCCGAAGCGGTCGCGAAGCGCCCGGCACAGGCCGCAGTACACCGCCCGGTACCGCTCCTTCTGCGCCGGCGTCAGTTTGTCCAGGTTGGCGACCACATAGCCGAACATCCGCCCTCCCAATTAGGTTGAAAGGTTCCTTTTTAAAGATGGCCATAGCACTGAAAGCACGTCGAATCATATCACAGCCCTCCGGCGCGTTCAAGAAAACCGCGCCACCCGGATTCGGGGGCCTGGCCTTCGCATGGCTGTGGCGGACTTCGTGCCCATGTGGCACGCCGCCAGCGGCTATGCTATAATGTTTCGCGTAGAAAGGGGAGTTATTGCCTTATGGATCCTGACCCTTCCGGTTTGTTGATCTTTCTTCAGGTATTGTTTCTGTTGCTCTACGCCCTGCTGTCGTCGGCGGAATCCGCCGCCCAGCAGATCAGCCTCAGCCGCCGGAAGGGAACGGAGGGGGAATACGAGCCTGCCGCGCTGGTGGACAAGGCTGAAAGCCTGCTGGCGGTCCCCTCGGGCATTCGCGCGTGCATGCAGTGGCTGGGCATGATGACCGCCGGCCTTGCGGTTTGGAGTTTCGCGCTGCCGCTCTCCGCCGCCGCGGCCCGCGCCTGGGGCCTGCCCGCGGGAACCGGATGGCTGGCCGCCCTTTCCGGCGCGCTGGTGCTCCTCGTGGTCACCTTTCTCTTCCAGCTGCTGGCGGTCATCCTGCCGCGCAGGATCGCCGCCCAGAAACCCCGGGCCACTGCGCGCGCCTTGTTTGGGCTGGCCGGGTTTGCCAACGCGCTGTTCCGCCCGGTGTCAAAAGCCCTGGAAGCCCTGTCTTCCGTTTTTCTCCGACTGCTGAAGGTCGAAGCCCTGCAGCCCACAGAGGAAATCACAGAGGACGAAATCCGGATGCTGGTGGACGTGGGGGAGGAAAAGGGCGCGATTGAGGAAGCCGAACGCGAGATGATCAAGAACGTGTTCGAGTTCAACAACATGACCGCTGCGGAGTGCATGACCCACCGCACCGACATGTACGCCATCTGGACGCAGGACACGCGCGAGGAAATCGTCGCCCTCATCGACCAGACCGGCCTGTCGCG
>ENA-UOUL01003431-UOUL01003431.1-bioreactor-metagenome-genome-assembly--contig:-NODE-3431-length-16212-cov-3.004029_pt1 | contig 16212 bp, 13 predicted proteins | sample MGYA00249838_ERZ747220 | MGnify/ENA primary metagenome ERZ747220 (study PRJEB28778, sample SAMN05720191) | bioreactor metagenome | isolation source: Anaerobic biogas reactor | place: USA:Washington...
AGGTCGTTGACCTTGAGCTCGCTGGTCTCGAAGTTGCGCACGCGGACGCTCATCTTCTTCGAGGTGGCCAGCGGCGGGACGAGACTGAGGCCCGTCGTGCGGTTGGTGCCGAGGTAGCGGCCGAAGAACTGGACGACGTGGGTGTGGCCGGGGGAGATGATGCGGACCATCGGCAGTGCGACGGCGCCGAGGACGATGAGGAGGATGCCGATCGGGAGGAGGACGCTGCCGACGGCGTCGCCACCGTCGATAAGCATGCCGGCCCAGATGGTCAGGGCGGTACCGGCGATGATCGCCAGGATGCCGCCGACGAGGACGGCCGCGGCCAGCGGCGTGGAGCCGGACCAGGCGGGGGACTCGACGATCTCGACCTTGGCGCCGTCGTGGCCGACGGGGCGCTCGGCGACCTCGGCCTCGGGGACGTGGGACTGGTCGGGGTCGTGGTGGGTGTGCGGGGTGCTCATGATGCGGGACCTTTCGTGACGGGTTAATCTGATATCAGAATAGCAGAATCTGATATCAGATTAAATGGCCGGGCGGATCACGGCGGTCGCCGACTGTCTGCCGGGGTGCGCGATGGACTACCCTTGGAACCCGTGACCGAGCAGAAGAATACCCAGGACCTCCCCGAACAGCTGCGCATCCGCCGCGAGAAGCGGCAGAAGCTCATCGACGCCGGTGTCGAGCCGTACCCCGTCACCGTCGACCGGACCACGTCGCTGCGAGACCTGCGGGAGAAGTTCGCGGTGCTGGCGGAAGACGCGGACGTCGAGAAGCGGGAGGGTGTCACCTACCTGCAGCCCGGCGAGGAGACCGACGTCGAGGTCGCCGTCGCGGGCCGGCTCATCTTCATGCGCAACACCGGCAAGCTGTGCTTCGCCACCCTGCAGGACGGCGACGGCACCCAGCTGCAGGCCATGCTCTCCCTGGCGGAGATCAAGAAGGAACTGAGGCCGGCCGTGGATTCGGCGAACGAGAACAGCACGCATCTCGCGTGGCGCGAGCGCGAACGCATCCACCAGAGGATCGTCCAGGTAGCCGCCGAGCATTTCGTCGCCTACGGGTACGAAGGCACGCACGTATCGACCATCATCGAGAAGGCCGGGATAACCCCCCACGTGTTCTACAGCCACTTCACGGGCAAGAGTCAACTCCTGGCGGAGTGCTTCTCCGCCTTCGTGGACTCCAACATGGCCCTCCTGGCTCCCCAACTCGCCAGCACCGACGACGTGGGGCAGAGGCTTCTCTACAAGGTGATCGGCAACCTGCGGTCGCGCGCCATGGGCGTGGACGTCATGACCCTCATCCGCTCGGGGGAGATACAGAGAGACGCGGACTTCCGCGGTCCCATCGAAGACGCCTGGGGAAAGGTGTTGGGACATATCATGGCGGATCTCGCGGATATGCGTCCCTCGGACGCCCCGCCTTCACCCGTTCCCGACGAACTCATCGCGTACGCGCTCGTGGGGGCCTTCGACAACACCTACGTACGGTCGACCTGGGACGATACCTACACGCCGGCAGACGTGCTGCGCGCCCATCTCTGGCTCTATATGGCCGTTCACGCCGCCCTGAGCGGCGCGGTCGACGTCGACAGCCTGATCGAGCGTTACGAGGAGTCGATCCAGGAGATCGCCGAGTCCGCCCCGGCCGTCCCTCTGCTCGGCTCGTCGCTGGGCGCTCCACCGCCGGATGAGAACGGCGGCGAGGACGCTTTGGACCGGTCGTAAACATCGGGAAGAGAGGTCCCCATGGGTTGGTGCGTGCCTGACGTCTGCTACGTCGGGGGGAAGATCGTGACGATCGATCGTCACGATTCGATTGTTGATGCGCTGGCCATCAGGGGCGACAGGATCGTGGCGGTCGGTTCGGACGCCGACGTGAGGAGCCTGGCGGGGAGAACCACCAAGATCGTGGATCTAGGCGGCAGGACGGTGCTGCCGGGCATCAACGATTGTCACCTGCACACCGCTACATACGGAGGCAACCGGCCCCCGCTGACACTGGATCTGAGCTATCCCGCGGTGAAGTCCATCGGCGACATGAGGGAGCTGGTGAGGGCGCAGGTCGCGAGGTCGAAGCCGGGAGAATGGATCCGTGGGAACGGCTGGGACGAGGGCTATCTCGAGGAGTGTCTCGCCGACCCGTCCCGCCGCCTAACCCGCCGGGACATCGACGAGGTCGCCCCCGACAACCCCGTGTACCTGGTCGACTTCACCCAACACGTGTTGGTGGCCAACAGCCGGGCGCTGGAGCTGGCGGGGATCACGGCGGAGACGCCGACCGAACCGGGGTCGGAGATCGTCAAAGACCCGGTGACCGGCCTGCCCACCGGCATGCTGCGGGAGCTGCCGGCTCAGGGCCTGCTGATGAAGGCGGTGCCGCCGTGGACCCGCCTGGAGAAGCGAGACGGCATCGTCGCCGTGATGCGTGATCTCAACTCCAGGGGCATCACCAGCGTCACCGACCCGTCCTTGGGCCCCGGAGGCATGGACTTCCAGGGCGGTCTGCTCGGCTCCGAGTGCATAAGCATCTACAACGACCTGCACAACGAAGGCGCGCTGACCTGCCGCGTGAACATCCTCTACCTGTTCGGAGAGTATGGGGCGTCGCTGTCACTGTCGGAACTCCAGAAGAACATACCCCGGATGGGCTTCCACTCCGGTTTCGGGGATGAGTGGCTCAAGATCGGCGGCGTCAAGCTGTTCGGAGACGGCGTGCCGCAGACCAAGACCGCCCTGATGCACGAAGACTACCCCGACGGCGGCAACGGCTGCCTGATGACCCCGGGCGCGACGGAGGATGAACGGCGCCGGCAACTCCATGCCATGGTCGGGTTCGCTCACAGGCAGGGGTTCCAGTGCGGCATACACGTGGTGGGGGACAAGGGCATCGAGGCGTGCATCGACGCCATAGTCAAGGCCCAGGAGGAGGAGCCTCGAGAGCTCCGCCACTACCTGATACACAGCGACTTCATCAACGAGGCCGACATCGCCCGGGCAGCGCGTCACGGCATCGGAGTCTGTCCTCAGCCGATTCTGAAGTGGACGTTCTCTGACGCCATGGACCGCATGGTGGGCGTCGCCGCCTCAGAACGCCAGTTCCCGTTGCGTTCCCTGTTGGATGCCGGAGTCCACGTCAGCGGCTCCTCCGACGCGCCGGTCGCGGAGCCCGACTGGTTGCGGGGCGTGGAGGCGGCTGTGCTCCGCAAGTCCAGGGCCACCGGCACGGTCCGGGGGCCTCGGGAATGCATCGGGGTGAGCGAGGCCATACGGCTGTTCACAATGGGAAGCGCCTGGCAGGACCACATGGACCATCTCAAGGGTTCGATCGAACCGGGCAAGCTCGCAGATCTCTGTGTGCTCGACCGCGACATCCTCTCCATACCCCCGGAGGAGATCCACACGATCAAGAACGTGGCCACCGTGGTGGGTGGCCGGCTGGTATACGACGACGGACTCGGATAGACACGGAGGTGAATGCGGGACGAGGGCTTGGGCCGACGACGTGACGATCGACAGCAGATTCGAGGGACGATCTAGGGGACGATCAAGGAATGGAGATGGCATGAGAACCTGGTCGAGGATCGGAATCTATCTAGCTTGTGCTTTGCTGATCGTGTTCGCGCTGGGGGTGGGCGGCTGTGGTGACGACGGCGTCCCCTCGAGTTCCGAAACCACCGCGGCGCCCCCTACGAGCGCCACCACCGGCGGCGGATCCACCGACACCACCGGAGCCGGCTCGACCGACACCACCGGAGCCGCCGGGGAGGTCAAAGAACTGGTCGTGGGCACGGTCATGCCCATGAGTGGCGCGCTTAGCGTCGTGGGGCTGTCTTGGAACCGAGGGTACGACCTCTACGCCGAGAAGGTGAACGAAGAGGGCGGCGTCAAGATCGGTGACGACACCTACACCATCAAGGTCCTGAAGGAGGACGGCAAGGGCCAGGCAGACTCGGCCGGCGCCGCGGCGAGGAAGCTCATCCAAGACGGGGCGACGGTCCTGTTCGGCGAGGTCATGGACGGCGCCACCGCGGCCGTCTACGACGTGGCGAAGCAGAACGGCGTCCTTCACGTGATCGCCTCGGCCAACACGCCGGGCAACCCGGCCGACATCGGCGCCGACAAGGACCTTCTGGTCCGGCTGAGCAACAGCTTCGACGACGCCCACACGGCCGATCTGGACTTCCTCAAGGAGAAGTATCCCGACGTGAAGACCATAGCCGTGTCGCAGCCCGACGTGGGTTTCGAAGGCCAGATCGAGGACTTCACCGCGGCCGCCAAGGAGCGTGGCTTCGAGGTGATAGGCGCGGAGAAGTGGGCGTTCGGCATCAGCGACTTCGTGCCTACCTACACGAAGCTCCTGTCCTTCCAGCCCGACGCCATATTCATCATGGTGAGCGCGCAGAGCCCCTATCAGCTCCAGGCCGCGCGGCAGTTGGGCTTCACAGGGCCCATCCTTGCCAACTCCCCGATGGGGCCGGAGGTCCATGTGCGTGTCGCCGGTCCGGAGGCATGCACCGACTTCTTCTGCAACGGCATCAACCCCAGCGAACCCACCGAGCTGATGGCCGACATCATGCAGCGCTACGAGGAGGCGTTCAAGGACGAGTGGATCTCGGACTGCCTGCTTGCCTGGGACGAGCTATGGATACTCGTGCAGGCCATGCAGAAGGCCGGCAGCACCGACCCTGCCGCCGTCCTCGCCGCCCTGGGTTCGATGACCAACGTGGGAGACGTGAAGACGTCGTTCGGTGACGCGCGCATGGGTGGCATGGAGAGGTTCGGGGTGAACAGAGCGCTCGTGCGTCCTGTCCCCATCAGCCTGATCATGGACGGGGAGATCATGCTCCAAGGCTACTTCGAGAGCGCCAACAGGTAGGCCTGTGCACGAGGCGGGAAGGGGCGGCACGCCGCCCCTTCCCGCCCACCTCTAGCCGGGGGAATGATCATTGGACCTACCACTGCAGACCTGGATCCAGGCCATCATCAACGGTCTTGCCATGGGGTGGCTGTATGTGCTGATGGCGCTCGGTCTCACCTTGATACTGAGCATCATGGGCATCCTGCAGCTTGCTCACGGCGAGATATACATGATCGGCGCGTACATCGTCTTCGTGCTCGCGAGGCAGCACGGGGTGAACCTCTACGCGGCCATCGTCATAAGCATGCTGGTGATGGCGGTGTTCGGAGCGGTGATCGAAAGGGGCCTCTTCCGGCCGCGTCCCGGCCAGGACCCGGTCTTGCCCGCGATAGTCATATCCACGAGTCTGACCCTCATCCTGAGCAGCTTCGCCGTGGTCAGCTTCGGTCTCTACGAGAAGGGCCTCCCCAAGCTGGTGAAGGGCTCCTTCAGAGTCCTGGACGTCGCCATCCCTCGTGACAGGATACTGGCGGTGGGGATCTCGGTGGCCATGCTGCTGGTCGTCTACCTCTTCCTGAAGAAGACGAGGCGGGGGCAGGCGATGGTGGCCAGCGCCCAGAACCGGGAGGCGTCGTATCTGCGCGGCATCAACCCCAACCACATGTCGAGGCTCGCGATGATGATAGGGTGCGCCCTTGCGGCGCTCGCGGGCGCGCTCGCGGGCTCGATCCTGGTGCTCAACCCGTCCATGGGCGGTCTACCCATGATCAAAGGACTGGTGGTCATCGTGCTCGGCGGCCTGGGTAGCGTGCCGGGCGCCGCGGTGGGCGGGATGATCCTGGGCCTGATCGACGGCGTGGTGCCCGTGGTGTTCGGGGCGACGGCCGCGGCGCTCGCTCCGCTCATCCTCGTCATCCTGTTCCTGCTGTTCCGGCCCAGGGGGCTCTTCGGCCATGAGTAGACCGTGGAAGGCCGGGGGGCTCGCCGTAGTCATCATCCTCGCCCTGGCGTTGCCCCAGGTGCTGAGAGGCAACGACTACTGGATCTCGGTGGCCGTGGTCGCGGCGATCATGATGCTCATGGTGAGCAGTCTGAGAACGGTGTTGCTGCTCAACCAGATCTCGCTGGGGCACGTGGGCTTCTCGGCTCTGGGCGCGTACGGCTCGGCCCTCCTCATGATGAGGGTCGGCCTGCCCTTCTGGGTCACCGTCCCTCTCGGGGGGCTCATGGCCGCGCTTCTCGCCCTGGTGCTGAGCTACCCCTTCCTGAAGGTCCGGGGGCTCTACTTCTCCATCCTCACGCTGCTCACCGCCGAGACCCTGCGTCTGACGGCCTACTACTGGCCCAGCCTGACTGGCGGCTCCTGGGGGCTCCTCGAGATACCGCCGCCCGCCTCCATCACCCTCCCGGGGATCGGGGCCGTGGACTTCGGGACCGTCGACAACTACTACTACGTAGCGATACCGCTGGTGATCATATGCCTGGCGCTGATCTACCTGATCGAGCACTCGCACCTCAGCTTCAAGTGGCAGGCCATCCGGGACGGAGACGAGCTCTCCAAGTCCGTGGGGATCAACGTCATGCGGTATATGGTCATCAACTTCGTGATCGCCTGCTTCTTCGCGGGCGTGGCAGGCGCGCTCTTCGCCCACTATCAGCACAGTCTGGCCGTCGACGCCACCTCGAGGTTCGGGGTCGTCATGTCCATCTACATGCTGCTCTACCTGGTCGTCGGGGGGCGTAAGAGCTTCGCCGGGCCTATCGTCGGCACCGTGGTCATGACGCTCATCACCGAGTTCACGCGGCCGGTCGCCGAGTATCAGCCCATGATGATCGGGGTCATCGCCATCCTCGTCATGCTGCTGATGCCGGAGGGTCTGGTGGAACTGCCCGGCCGCCTCGTCCGCTGGAGGAAGGACCGCAAACGCGGGGCTCTGACCGTCCCGGCGGACCCGGGCGAGACAGGGTAGGGCGGAGGCATCCCATGGCGCTACTCGAGATAGGGCACCTGAGCAAGAACTTCGGCGGGTTGGCGGCCGTGTCGAGCGTCGATCTGAGGGTGGAGCAGGGCGAGATATGCGGCCTCATCGGCCCCAACGGGGCCGGCAAGAGCACGGTTCTCAACATGATCGGCGGCACCTATCTACCCACGCGCGGCGAGATCGTGTTCGCGGGGACCGACATCACCCGGAGCCCGGCGTACAGGCGGGCCAAGCTCGGCATCGCGCGGGTGTTCCAGCGCAACGCCCTCTTCTTCAGCATGACCGTGCTCGAGAACGTCATCGCGGGGTCGTATCTCAGAGACGAGCACGGTTTCTCAGAGATCTTCTACAGAGGTAGGTCGGTCCGGTCGAGGGAGGCCAAACTCAGGGAGCGCGCTTTGGGGATCCTGGACTTCGTCGGGCTGGTGGATCTGGCGGACGAGATGGCCGTCAACCTGCCCCACGGGAGCCAGCGGGCTCTCTGTGTGGCGGTGGCTCTGGGCTGCGAGCCGAGCCTTCTGCTGCTGGACGAACCCTTGACCGGCATGAACCGGGAAGAGACCGAGGCGATGGTGGGACTGGTGAGATCTCTGCGGGACACCCGGGGGATCACCACCATCGTCGTGGAGCACAACGTGAGAGCGGTGCTGGGCCTGTGTGAACACGCCGTCGTGCTGAACTACGGCAAGAAGATGATGGAGGGGACTCCGCGGGAGTGCGTGGACGATCCCAGGGTGATAGAGGCCTTCTTGGGGACGGGGAATCGTGCTACTTGAGATCAAGGATATACACGTCCACTACGGGGGCGCCGAGGTCCTGAAGGGGGTCTCCCTGGATCTGGAGGAAGGCCAGGTGGTGACGTTAATTGGCAGCAACGGCGCCGGGAAGACCACCACACTGCGCGCCGTCTCCGGGCTGAAGGGCCTCACGGCCGGGGAGATATGGTTCGACGGTGTGCGCATCGACGGTCTCTCACCGCAGGAGATCGTCAAGAGGGGAGTCATCCAGGTCCCTCAAGGACGAGGTCTGTTCCCCTTCATGAGCGTGTCCGAGAACCTCCGGCTGGGAGCCTATCTCCGCAAGGACAAGGACCAGGTGCGGAGCGACCTGGCCAACGTACTCGAGCATTTTCCCCGTCTCAAGGAGAGGAGCCGCCAGCGGGCAGGCACCATGAGCGGCGGCGAGCAGCAGATGCTGGCCATCGCCTGCGCCTTGATGGGCAGACCGAGGCTGCTGCTGCTGGACGAACCCTCCTCGGGACTCTCCCCGATCATGGTGGAGGAGATCGGACGGGTGGTGGAGGGCATCAACAGCGAGGGAACCAGCACTCTGCTCGTGGAGCAGAACGCCGGGCTCGCACTGGGACTGGCGCAGCGTGCATATGTCCTCGAAACCGGGAATATGGTGCTGAGCGGTGACGCGAAGGACCTTCTGAACAGCGATCACGTGAAACGGGCCTATCTCGGGGTCTGAGCGGACCGCCGTTACGAGAGGCGTCCTCGGATGCCCGGCGCCCATCTGGAAGGAGGGGAGTGACCCTATGGCTGAGGTCGAGCGTTCGGCTCGCGACATAGTGCTGGCCTTCTACGAAGCGGCTTTGAACGAAAAGGACATCGAGAAGACCAAGCAGTTCCTGGGAGACACCTACATCCAGCACAACTCCTGGGTCGCCGACGGGCCGGAAGGGTTGCTGCGCTTCGTAGCCTTCCGCCGGGACAACTACCCTGAATCGCGGAGCGAGATCAAGATGGTCATCAGCGAGGGCGACCTCGTGGTTCTTCATGTGCATTCGGTGCTTGTCCCGGGGACCCCCGGACGCCACATAGTGGACATATTCAGAGTGGACGGCGACAAGGTCGTCGAGCACTGGGATGTCATCCAGGATATAACCGTGCAGGTCTTCCCGCCGCTGAACGACAACGGACTCTTCTGATGGCCTTGGTGAGGTTCCTTGTAGCCGACGAGAGGGACAACGTAGCGACTGCCATGACGCCCATCGCCAAGGGGGAGTTGGTGGCGGCTGGGACCGGGAGTGGCCGTGAGGCGGTGACGGTCAACGACGACATCCCTCTGGGGCACAAGTTCGCGCTCCGACCCATCGCGGCCGGCGGCAGGGTCATCAAGTACGGCGAGACCATCGGGGTGGCGTCGGCCTCCATCGCGCCGGGTGACCACGTGCACATCCACAACGTCGAGGGTCTGCGAGGACGGGGCGACAGGTCGTGAAGTTGGAGGGCTACAGGCGGGAGAACGGGACGGTCGGAGTGCGCAACCACGTGCTCGTGTTCCCCACCGTCGTCTGCGCGGAGTCGGTGGCTCGGCGGATCAGCGACGGCGTTCCCGGCACCGTCTGCGTGTCGCATCCACATGGCTGTGGGCATCTGGGGGCCGACAGGGAGCACATGGAGCGGACCATGGCCGGTTACTGCGCCAACCCCAACGTGGCCGGGGTCCTGCTGGTTGGTCTCGGCTGTGAGGAGATCACTCCGGAGATGCTGGCCGCCGAGCTGGAGTCGCGCGGCCGGAGGAGGGTGGTGGCTCTCACCATCCAGCGGGAGGGAGGGACGACCCCGGCGATCGCGAAAGGCTGCGACCTGGCCCGCCGGTTGGCAGGGGCCGCCGGGGAGGACCGCCGGACGCCGTTTGACGTGTCGGAACTGGTGGTGGGAGTGAAGTGCGGCGGCTCCGATGCGCTGTCGGGGTTGACGGCGAACCCTGCCGTCGGGGCGGCGAGCGACTTGCTGGTCTCCGAAGGCGCCACCGTCATCATGACCGAGGTGCCGGAGATGATCGGAGCCGAGCACCTGCTCGAAAAGAGGGCCGCGGACGAGACGGTGAGAACACGCATCCGCGAGGTGGTGGCCGGCATGGAGGCGTCCATCCTCGCCACCGGGGTGGATGTCCGGGGAACCGAGCCGTCTCCCGGCAACATGGAAGGCGGGCTGACCACTCTCGAGGAGAAGTCCCTGGGCGCCATCGTCAAAGGAGGCACGTCGACCGTCGCGCAGGTAGTGCGGTATGCCGAAAGACCCTCGAGGCGAGGGCTCGTGATCATGGACGGCCCGGCTCTGGACGCGGTCTCTGTGACCGGGATGCTGGCGGCCGGCGCCCAGATGGTCGTCTTCACCACCGGCCGGGGCTCCCCCCTGGGGGCGGCCATAGCCCCGGTGCTCAAGGTGGCGTCGAACAGCGCCGTCTTCGGGCACATGAAGGACAACATGGACCTCGATGCGGGCGAGATCGTGGACCCCGGCATCTCGGTCGGCGAGATGGGGGACCGGATACTGGGCGAGCTCCTCCTGGTCGCAGCGGACAGGCCGACGAGGAGCGAATGCCTGGGGCATCACGAGTTCGGCGTCCACTCGATCGGACCGGCGGTGTGACGTGGCGGCGGGCATCAACATGAACAGGACCAGATCGATTCTGGAGCGGGAGATCGCCGCGTTCGAGGTGACGCACCCCAAATCGAAGGATCTCTACGGCCGGGCGCTGCGGCACTTCCTGTACGGTGCTCCCATGCACTGGATGCAGCAGTGGCCCGGCAGCTATCCCATCTATGTGGCTGAGGCCCGAGGAGCTCATCTCACCGACGTCGACGGCCGTGAGTACGTGGACTTCGCCCTGGGTGACACGGGGGCCATGTTCGGTCACGCCAATCCCGCGGTGGTGGAGGCCATCGCCGACCAACTGAGCCGGGGCGCTACCATGATGCTGCCCACCGAGGACGGCATATGGGTCGGCGAGGAGCTGGCGCGCCGCTTCGGCCTGCCCTACTGGCAGGTCGCCACCTCGGCTACCGACGCCAACAGGTTCATCATCAGGCTGTGCCGCATGGCTACGGGCAGAAACAAGGTGGTCGCCTTCAACTGCAACTACCACGGCAGCGTGGACGAGACCCAAGTGGAGTTCGACAGCCAGGGACGCATGGTCCCGAGGGCGGGGGTGCATCCCAACGCGATGGACCATGACCAGACGACGCGACTCGTGGAGTTCAACGACGCCCGCGCCCTGGAGGAGGCTCTGGCTCACGGCGACGTAGCCTGCGTATTGACCGAGCCGGTGCTAACCAACACCGGCATGGTGCCCCCCATCCCTGGCTATCACGAGGCTCTGCGAGGGCTGACCCGGGCGTACGACGCTCCGCTCGTCATCGACGAGACACACACCATCTCGACCGGCCCGCGCGGGTATACGGGCGCATACGACCTGGCCCCCGACTTCTTCGTCCTGGGCAAGAGCGTCGCCGGAGGCATACCCGTGGCCGTCTGGGGGACCTCGGAGGGCATGGCGCAGCGGATTTGGGAGGTGCTGCCGCACTTCGAGCCGGGCCAGGAGATCAATCACTTCGGTTTCGGCGGCACGCTTGCGGGCAGCGCCCTGCAACTGCGCGCCATCCGGGCGACGCTGGAGAAGGTCATGACTGAGGAGAGCTACCGTCATATGACTGCCATGGCGGAGCGGTTTGAGGACGGCGTGAGGCGTACGCTTGAGGATCACCATCTGCCGTGGCACGTGACCCGCGTCGGAGCCAGGGTGGAGTATCTGTTCCTGCCTCGGGCCCCGCGCGACGGCGGTGAGGCTCACAGAGGCCGCGACGCGTTGCTGGAGGCCTTCATCCACCTGTTCCTGCTGAACCGCGGGGTGCTTCTGACCCCCTTCCACAATATGGCGCTGATGTGTCCCTTCACCCATGCCGACGACGTGGAGCTGCACGGCCGGCTTCTGGATGAGTGTATCGGCGCGTTGCTCTGAGGGCAGGTGTGGGGCGGGCGTGGGGCGCCCGCCCCGCGGCTGAAGTCGCCTGGTTCGCGGTAGGGAACCGCCTGGTCCGCGCCAAACGCCTGCCTAGCCCCTCAGCAGCTCCCGCCCGTGGCGCCGTAGGGCATCCATCAACTGGTCGAGGTGGGCCGGGGTGGTGAGCGGGTTGATGATCGTGACCCGCAGCGCGCCCACGCCCTCGTACTTGGAAGGCACGATGTAGAACTCGCCCGACTCGATCAAGCGGCGGCGGAGCTCCAGCTGGAAGTCGCCGAGCCGTTCGGCCGGGGCCTCGCGCAGTCCGGCCGGAACATGCCGGAAGACCAGGATGTTGCACTGGGGTTCGTGCAGCGCTACGAAGTCGTCGGCCTCCGACAGCTTGTCGTAGAAGGCGCGGCCGAGGGCGAAGGTCACGTCCACCATGTCGGCGAAGAGCTGCCGGCCGAAGAGCGACCACACGCCCCACAGCCCGAAGGCCGCGGCCCGCTTGGTGCACTCCAGAGTCCTCACTCCGCTGTCGTATTCGGCCAAGCCGGGCGCGGCCGGGTCGAACAGGTAGGGCGCGTCCTGCCGGAAGGCGTCGAAGCCGTGACTCTTCTCCCGGTAGAGCACGAAGGCGCACAGGCCCGGCACGAAGAGCATCTTGTGGGCGTCCCACACCACGCTGTCGGCCTTCTGCAGGCCGGTAAGCAGGTGCCGGTGCCGGTCGCTGAGCAGGGCCGCGCCGCCGTGGGCCGCGTCGACATGCAGCCAGACCCCGTGGCGGCGGCACACTTCCGCGATGTCGTCCAGCGGGTCGAAGGCTCCGGTGGGGGTGGCGCAGGCGCAGGCGACGACCGCCACCACCGGGCGGCCCTGCGCCTGTACGTGGGTCAGTTCTTCGTCCAGCCGTTGTGGGTCCATGCGTCCCAGGGCGTCGAGCCCCACGCGCAGGGTCTGCCGGCTGCCCAGCCCGAGGATGCCCGCGGCGCGGGCCACGCTGTAGTGGGCTTCGGCATGGGCCAGCAGCACCGGCGCCGGCCTGTCGCCCGGCAGGCCGCAGTCCCACGCGTCGCCGAGGGCGACGTTCCGGGCGGTCAGCAGCCCCGTCAGGTTGGCGAGCGACCCGCCGTGCGTCACGGAACCGGCGAAGGTGCCCGGCTCCCACCCGATGATCATCCCCAGCTCCTGGATCATGGCCAGCTCGACGGCTGTCGCCCAGGGCCCCATCTCGTAAATCGCCATCACCTGGTTGGTCACGGAGCCGACCGCGTCGAAAAGCCCGGCCAGCGGTACCGATGCTGGGACCTGGTGGCCTATGTAGCGGGGGTCGTGGAGGTTGAGCCCGCGGTCGAGCATGGCCGTCACGAGCCGGGCGAAACCGTCTGGGACGCTCCCACCCGCCGTAGCAGGGCCCTTCAGCAGCGCCGCGGCTTCCCGGACCGCCTCGGGCGGCTCGGTCCAGGGCAGCACAGCGCCCTCGGAGCGCTCGGCGCGCGCCAGATGCGCGGCCAGAAGGCCGGCCAACCGGTGTCCTGCCTCCTCCAGCAGAGAGGGTTCGTAGGCGGCGGTTATCCGCTTACGGGCAGCGGAGAGGTCTTCGGGTACTGTCTCGGATGCTGTGGACATCATGCCGACTTTCTATCTGTGCTCATGGACTGGTGGTCCCTGTGGTCGGACCCGGTGTGGTGCCCGGTTCTGACCCGGCCGTCCCAGCCGGGAGCGTGGTGGTCGTGGTCGAACCGACTCCTACCTCGATCTCCCGGGTGATCATCTTCCAGGTGCTGGTGAACTTGTCTTTGTGGATCACCGCTCCGTCTTTGGCGGTGACCGTGCGGACCACATCGATGGACCTGCCCTCCTGGCCCGCCACCCTGATGACCTTGACACCCGGATTCAGCCAGGACGCCTTGATCTCCCACATCGCTCTTGGCACCTTGTCGTAGAACTGTCCGGTGGAATAGCTCACCTCGCGCCCATCATTGGTGCCGTAGATGTCGAACGTGGTGGTGATGCCGTCGGAGGCGCCGCGGATCAGGATGTGGTGCTTGGTGTCGTTGAGAAAGCGCATATTCGGCCCGTTGGAGGTGGCCGTCGCGTCTCTGCCCTTGGGGTAGTGGTCGATGTAGATGGAGTGGTTCTTCCGTTCGACTATCTTGAGCCCCGCGAAGAACGCGGCATTGAACAGGGTCGTCGACACCTGGCAGATGCCTCCCCCGAGGACGTCTTCCATCTCCCTGTAGGCGATGCCGGGCGCCAGCTGGTAGCCGCGCTCCGCGGTACGGGGGCCGATCTGCTTGATGAAATCGTATTCCTCGCCGGGCGCGAGGATGACGTAGCTCGTGTACTCGGTGGTGATGCGCACGTTGGTCTGTCGCTCCGGCGTCCCTTCGTACTTGGTGGTGAAGGTGCTGAGCCTGGTTTTGACGCCCATGGCCTCGGCCTCCCTGGCCATCAGATCGGGCTCCACCTCGACCATCGCCGCCTTGGCCGTACGGTCTCCGGTCGAGAGGGCCGCCGCCGTGAGAGCCTGGGCGGTATCCTCGAAGTCGAGCGCCTTCCCCATCTTGCCGAGCTCCACCCAGACCTTGGCGCCGCTGGTCTTGAACCTGGCGTCGACGGGTTCCACGTCCACCTTTGTCGCAACCTCTCTGAGGAAGGGGCTCATCTTGTCGGCCGAGAGGAACACGGCCAGCGTCGCGACGCCGTCCTGATCCTCAGACGCGAACCCCATGTACGCGGCGATCTGCTCAGGGTTCAGCTCCCACTTGCTGTCGCCGCTCCGCAACACCACCGGGGCGCTGACCATGGCCCTCGCGTCATCCAACGCCCGGCGATGGTCCTCGACCGCGAGCGCCGGCTCCTTGACCTTCATCGGGACCGAGACCTCCAGCGGCTGGAAGACGAGCAGCGCAGCTTTCAACTGTTCGCGGAGCGCGGCCCGGTCCACCATCAGTCCCTTCCGGCCCTCCACGAACCTGACCTCGCCTCCGTCGACTGCGATGCCGGCCTCCACCGGGGTCAGGTCGAGCTGCTGCGCCACTGCGTAAAGGACTCTGGCCATCAGGTTGCCGTCATAGGTGCCCTGGAGCGCCACGTCCTCATCGGTGAAGAGCAACTTGAGGCGCCGGCCGACGTCCGTGAGGAAGTTGCCCTCGCGGGTGATGTCCATCGCGGTCGCGACCGCGGTCTCCACATCGGCCTCGAGCTCCACGTCGGCAGGCGTGACCAGCCAGGTCCTGCTACCGCTCTTGAGGGTCACCTCCGTGCCCCACACTTCCTTGATCGACTGTTCGACACGGATGGCGGCCTCGTCGCGGGTGAGACCGCTGACGCTGCGCCCGGCGACGGTGATCCCGGCGTGCACCTTGTTGTTGTAGACGGCGGAATCAATGAGCACGAGGAGCAGGAACGCCACGACCAGGCATCCGACCACGAACAGGGCGCGACGGCGCCAGATCTGGCGCCTGCTTCTCTTGGTGGTCTTCGGAGTCCTCAAGAAGGCAGATACCCCCGGAATAGCGGATGTCACAAGATAACAGACAAGCCGCATATTGCGCATATCGAGATGCCGGCGGCCACCGTCGGCCGCCGCCGGCGCCTCCCGCCGGGTCCCGGGTGATAAGGTTGCATGGAATAGGATGCTACGTTTCTTCCGGACACCCAGCATGACCCCAGCCAGGGTCGAGGCGGTCGTTTCGACCGCCGAGCGGGTCGTGGGGCATCCCATGGAGGCGCCGGGCACGGAATGGTGCTTCTACGTGGAGGCCGAGGGGTCCTTGGATGCCCAGGAGCTGGCGGTTCTCGACTATGCGCTCTCGGAGACATTCGAACCACGGCAGTTCGGGCCTGAGAGCTTCCTCGAAGGGCGGTTCCCCACCATCATCGAGTTCGGACCGCGGTTGAACTTCGAGACCGCCTGGTCGTCCAACGCCGTCGAGATCTGCCACCGGTCGGGAGCGCGCTCGGTGCGCCGCTTGGAGCGCTCGGTCCGTCTGGGGTTCGCGGAACCGCTCTCTGGTGAGGAGATCGATGAGATACTGGCGCCTCTCCACGACCGCATGACCGAGATGCGTTATGCCGAGCCTCTGACCTCTTTCGAAACCGGCATATCACCGGAGCCCGTGCGCCGGATCCCGCTGCTGGCGCAGGGGATCGTCGCCCTTGCAGAGTTCGACCGCGCCTACGGCTGCAGTTGGGACTCGAGCGATCTTGAGCTCATAGCCGGCATCTTTCGGCGGCTGAAACGGGATCCCACCGATGTGGAGCTGTTCCAGATAGCCCAGGCCAACTCGGAGCACTCCCGTCATTGGGTCTTCAAAGGCGAGCTGTGGGTGGACGGCGAGCGGGTGCCGGAGAAGAACCTCATGGAGATCGTGAAGCAGCCGCTGGCGACTTCGGGGCCGAACTCGGTCATCGCTTTTCGTGACGACAGCTCGGCCATCCACGGGACCCAGGTGCGCCTGTTCGCCGCTTCGGCGCCGCTGGGGCCGTCACCGCTGGTGCGGATGCCCACGCTCCTGCATCCTACGCTGACGGCGGAGACGCACAACTTCCCCTCGGGTGTGGCTCCCTATCCCGGCGCGGCCACCGGCGGCGGAGGGCGCATCCGCGACAACCAGGCGGTGGG
>ENA-UOUL01003432-UOUL01003432.1-bioreactor-metagenome-genome-assembly--contig:-NODE-3432-length-16209-cov-3.771820_pt1 | contig 16209 bp, 11 predicted proteins | sample MGYA00249838_ERZ747220 | MGnify/ENA primary metagenome ERZ747220 (study PRJEB28778, sample SAMN05720191) | bioreactor metagenome | isolation source: Anaerobic biogas reactor | place: USA:Washington...
CCCCGCACTATATGGAGACTGAGACCGACAAGCAGGATCAGGTGGGAGTAGCCACCGGCCTGGCATGGACCGAGTCGGGCGGTGATACGCTCCTGATCGAGGTTACCATCCTGAACGGCAAGGGCAACCTGCTGCTGACGGGGCAGCTGGGCGAGGTGATGCAGGAATCCGCCCAGGCGGCGCTTTCGTATGCGCGCTCTCGGGTCGACGAGCTGGGGATCGGCAATCTCGACTTTGACAAGATCGATATCCATATTCACGTGCCCGAAGGCGCGGTTCCCAAGGACGGCCCCTCGGCGGGTATCACCATTGCCACAGCGCTGATCTCGGTGTTGACGGGGCGCGCAGTGCATCATAATGTGGCTATGACCGGTGAGATTACCCTGCGCGGGAAGGTGTTGCCGATCGGCGGCCTGCGTGAAAAGCTTCTGGCCGCGCGGCGGGCGGGCATCGATACTCTGCTGATCCCGCTTCGCAACAAGCCCGACTTGATCGAAGTGCCCAAGAAGATGCAAAAGGGCATGCGCTTTGTCTTTATCCAGCACATGGATGACGTGCTGCCGGTCGCCCTGGCCGACAAGCCCGTGGCGGCGCCCAAACCGCGCCGCAGCCGATCCAAGAAAGCTGAAGAGGTCAAGCCCGAGGAGGACTGACGAGCGCCAGGTAGGCTGGGTTCTCAGACAAGGTTCGCAACAGCTCTTCGAGCGCAGCAGGCCAGCCTTCCCGCATCGCCAGCCAGATGCGTCCGCCGCGTGCTGTCACGCCATCGAACTGGCTGCTGAGTTTGCGCGCCAGGCTGGACAGCAGGGTTTGCGGCAGCGCCATGGCGATCTGCTGGTCTTCGACCGAGATGGTGTTGATGCCGCACTGCGCCGCCAGGCTGCGGATGCGCAGGATGTATAGCAGGTTGGCCACTGGCTCTGGCAGGCTGCCGTAACGGTCGGTCACCTCGTGTTCCAGCGCCTCGATCTCTTCCAGGCTCTCGGCGCGCGCCAGGCGCCGATAAAAGCGCAGCCGCAGGGTGTTATCCGCCAGATAGCTGGGCGGCACATAAGCCGAAAGGGGCAGGTCGATGGTCGGCCCCACCTCGAGCGTCAGCAAATGAGTCGACAATCTGCGTTGAGCCCGCCGGATCGCCTCGACGCTGTCTCCGCTGCTCTCCTTTAGCTCCTGCACGGCGCTCTGCAGCAATCGCACGTACAGGTCATAGCCGATCGCGGCGATGTGCCCGTGCTGCTCGGCCCCTAGCACCTCGCCGGCACCGCGGATCTCCATATCCTGCATAGCCACACGAAAGCCCGCCCCCAGTTCGGTAGCCTCCTGGATGGTCTGCAGCCTGCGCCGCGCGATCTCGCTGAGCGGCAAGGTGCCGTCGTAAAACAGATAGGCATAGGCACGGTTGGTGCCGCGCCCCACGCGTCCGCGCAGCTGGTAGAGCTGTGCCAGGCCAAAAGTGTCGGCGTGGTCGATGATGATGGTGTTGACGTTGGGGATATCCAACCCACTTTCGATAATGGTGGTGCACACCAACACATTGGCCTCGCCGTTGGCAAACCCCAGCATCACCTGAGCCAGTTCGTTTTCGGCCATCTGGCCGTGCCCCACGACAAAGGAGGCCTCCGGCACCAGCTCCTGGAGCTGATCAGCTACGGCATAGATGCCCTGCACGCGGTTGTGCACGTAAAACACCTGTCCGCCGCGATCCAGCTCGCGCAGGATCGCCTTGCGCACCAGGGCCGGGTCGTAGGCCGAGACGGTGGTGCGCACCGGCAGACGGTCTTCGGGGGGGGTGTCGATCAGGCTCATATCGCGCGCGCCCGAGAGTGCCAGATAGAGCGTGCGCGGGATAGGCGTGGCGGTGAGGGTCAGCACATCGACCTCGCTGCGCATCTTTTTGAGGGTCTCCTTGTGGCTGACCCCAAAACGCTGCTCTTCGTCGATCACCAGCAGCCCCAGATTGCGAAAGGCAACATCCCCCGAAAGCAGGCGATGCGTGCCGATAACGATATCGAGGAAGCCTTCGGCGAGTTTACGCACGATTTCGTCCTGCTCGGCAGGTGAGCGAAAACGCGAGAGCATCTCGACGGTGACAGGGAAAGCGCGCAGGCGGCGCCGGAAGGTATAAAAGTGCTGCTGCGCCAGCACGGTGGTGGGTACCAGCACGGCCACCTGCTTGCCGTCCATTACGGCCTTGAAGGCTGCCCGCAAGGCCACCTCCGTCTTGCCGTAGCCGACATCACCGCACAGCAGGCGGTCCATCGGACGGCTTGACTCCATATCGGCCTTGATGTCGCTCAGCGCACGGAGCTGGTCGGGCGTCTCTTCGTAGGGAAAGGAGCTCTCTAGCTCACGCTGCCAGGGAGTGTCTTCGCCAAAGGCATGCCCGGGGACGATGGCGCGGGTGGCATACAACTCGAGCAGCTCCATGGCGATGTCGCGCACTGCGCGCTGGGCGCGCTGGCGGGCGGCCTCCCAGTCGTGCGAGCTCAAGCGCTGCAAAGTAGGCTCTTTATCGTCGGGGCCGATGTAACGGCCCACCCGCTCGGCCTGATGTACCGGCACAAACAGACGGTCGCCGGCGGCATATTCAAGCTCGAGGTATTCGCGCTCCAGGCCGCCCATGCTCTTGTGCACCAGCCCATGAAAGCGGGCTACGCCGTGCTCGAGGTGCACCACATAGTCGCCGGGGCGCAGATCGGAATAAAAAGTGTCGGGCGAGATGGTGCGTTCAAGTTGAGTGCGGCGCCGCGGAGGGCGAACCCAGCCAAAGATCTCGGCATCTGTCAGCAGTACCAGTGCGCCCGGCGTGTAGGCCACCCCTTCGCTGAGGATGCCATCCATCAGTAGCACGCCATGCTCGGGCAGCACTTCGGGCACGGCTTCCACCCGTTGGGGAGCGAGCTCCTGTTCGCGCAAGAGGTCTTCCAGGCGCTCGGATTGGCGTGTAACGATCACCACGCGCTGGCTGCGGGCCAGTTCGGCGATATCCGCCAGGGCAAAGCGCAGCTGGCCGGCGAACTGCGGCACGGCGATAAAACTGCGTTCACCCAGGATCGGCAGCGCCTCAGTCTCGCCATAGCCCAGGTCGTACGTGCGGTGTTCCTCGAGCTGGGCGGTCAGCTGGCGCCATTCAAAGTAGGGTTTGGGCCAGCCCTCGGGAAGCTCACCCTCGGCGAGCATATCGGTCTGCAGCGCGCGAGCCTGTTCCTCGAGGACCAGGGCAGCGTTGCGGCACGCTGCCAGGTCATCCGCCAGTACCAGGCTGGATTCCGGCAGCAGTCCCAGGATATTGCCGGGCTGCGGATACAGCATCGGCAGAAAACGTACCAGTCCGCTCGGATTACGGCTTTCCTGCAGAGCGGTGATCTCTTCGCGCAGGCGCTGACGCTGGCTGGGCTGCATGCCGGAGAGATCCAGGCGCTCAAGTGTCTGAGCAGCCGTCGGGCCATATTGCGGCAATGCCTCGCTGGCGGGGGTGATGCTCGGGAGGATGGCTGTCTCGCCCGAGCGCTGTGATACCGGGTCGAACCAGCGCAGTGTGTCGATCTCATCGCCCCAAAAGTCGATGCGCAGCGGCTGGGTATGCTGCGGGCTGTAGAGGTCGACAATTGAGCCGCGGTGGCTAAAAGTGCCCGGTGATTCGACCACTGGAGCATACTCGTAACCCAGCCGCACGAGTTGCTCGAGCAGATCACGCGGCATCAGTCGTTGGCCGGGCTCAAGGATACGCATCGCGCGCCGAAAGGCGCTCGCCGGCACGCTGCGCGGCATCAGCGCCCACACGCTGCTCACCAGCACAGTCGGCTGAGCGGGTTCGGAATGCGTATATTCGGCCACCTGTGCCAACACACCGGCGCGCTGGCACTGGGTGTCACGATCCCATGGAGCGGCATCATAAAAGAGCACATCGGGCGGCGGAAGATACAGGATGCTGCTTTCAGGGACTAACCAGCTGGCTAGTTGGGTGGCCAACGCGCGGGCCGTATCAGGCGTGGGCGAGATGACCACTAATAAGCCTTGCCAGTCGCGCTGCAGTGCGCCGATGACCCACGGGCGGGCGGCCTCTAGGATGCCCAGCGCGCCCGGTTGTTGGGCGTGTGCGCGCAGCTGTGCGGTCAGTGCCTGGTAATGTGCGTCCTCGCACAGCAGGTTGACCAGCCTGGCAAGGTCCATCTTATCCCTCCCGCGAGGGATCCGGCGGGTTCTCGGGAACGGGGCACAGATCGAGGCTGTTGTAGCGGTTCATCGCTGCGGCAGTGCCCTCGGTCAGGCACAAGCGCACAAGCGGGTCGATATAGGAGAGTATCTCGCGGATGATGGCTTCTTCATCGGCACTAAACCCGCTCAGCACGTGGTCGACGGCATCGCCGCGTGGCCGGCTGACGCCGATGCGCACACGGATAAAGCCCTGCGTGCCAATCGACTGGATAATCGAATGGATACCGCGGTGCCCACCGCTGGAGCCATCCGCACGGATGCGCACCCGCCCGATCGGCAGGTCGATGTCGTCATAGATCACCAGCAGGCGTTCTGCGGGCACCTTGAACCAGCGTAGCGCCTGTTGCACGGCCAGTCCCGACTCGTTCATAAAGGTCTGGGGCTTGAGCATCACCACGCGTTCGTTTCCCAGTCGGCCTTCACCCATCAGGGCCTGAAAGCGCTTGCGGCTGACCGAGATGCCATACTGGGCGGCCAGCTGGTCGAGGGCGCGGAAGCCGACATTGTGGCGAGTGCGGACGTAACGCTCGCCGGGGTTGCCCAAGCCAACCAGCAACCACGGGGGGATGCGCCCAGATTGGTTTTTATCCATACTATGACCAGTTCACAGCACGCCGGATGGCGGCTAGATCAGCTTGCGTAAGCCGAACAGGATCCCCAATACGACAAAAATCACGGCCATAGCTCCGGCGCCGATCAGAAAGGCTTGTTTCCAGCCATCGGTATCGAGCTGCAGGGTATTATTGGGGGTCACGCGGATTGGCGTGGGCGTCGGTGTCGCAAAACTGGCGCCTTCGGCAGGCGCCACCACGTCGAGGGTTGCAGCCGCCTCAGGGTCGGTACCATCGCTGTTAGAGGGCGGTTCGCTGGTTGGCACAGGCACAGCCGTTTCGTTGGGTGTGGGAGTGCCGTCTACAGTCGGCTGCGCTCCGGACGTCTCGAGTAACTCGTCGGGATTGGCAGTCGTCTCAGGGGTGGCTTCCGACGGCGAGGTTGGATCGCCAGGAGGCGTATCGTTCACTACCGTGATTGAACGAGCATAGGCTTCGTCATAGTTGCCGTCGGTCTTGACAGCGCGCACACGCAGGCTATAGACGCCTGAAGCCAGGCGAGTGGTATCCCAGGTTTCGAGTTGGCCGTTGATCACCGCGCTGTTGTGGGTACCGCCGATGGGTGTCCATGCGCTGGGGCTGGCGCCGCTGCCAAACTCTACCAGGTAAAAGGAAAAGTCGCTGGTCGAGGCAGAGCCCCAGACGCTGACCACTCCGCTGACCTCGGAGTTGGAGCCTGGCGACGTGATGCTTACTTCGGGCGCCTGAGCCGCCGCGCGGGCAACTGGGAGCAGAACTAGAATGGCAAACACCATCAAGCACAAGCCTGAGGTAATGTGTTTGCGCATGTATCTCCTTACTGGTACGAGTTCCAGCGCCAGTGTACCATAAAGCGTGTTGCTGACCAATTATTCTTTGACATGAGTGGTTGAAGCGCTAAACTTGGCTGTGTTGGCTAGGGTTGTGTAACCTGAAGCGTGTAGAGGGGTTATCGTTGTCAGAGCAAAATCAAGCGCTGGAACAGCTTGATGATCATGAGTTGGTTGAGCACTCACGCACCGATTCATCTGTCTTTGGCGTGTTGTATGAGCGGCACGTTAGCCGCATCTATAACTATGTCTTTCATCGGGTTGGGAATGTACACGATGCTGAAGATCTGACATCGCGCGTGTTTTACAGCGCCTACTCACATCTGGCATCGTATCGCGAGCAAGGAGTGCCTTTTACAGCGTGGCTGTACCGCATCGCGCATAATTTGTTAGCGAACTGGCACCGTGATCGCTCGCGCCGGCCGGTGATTTCGCTGGACGACATTATCCTCAGCAGCCCAGCGCACGAGCATCCTGAGCCAATGGCAGAGCAGCACGAATCTGCCCGGCAACTGAACGCTGCGATCAGGAACCTGGATGCTGAACGCCGCGAGCTGGTTTTTTTAAAGGCCACCGGCGAGTTCTCGAACGCCGAGATCGGGAAAATCTTGGGCAAGAGTGAGGGGGCGATCAAGTCGCTCTATCACCGTACGCTGTTGGCGTTACGCAAAGAACTCGAAAACAAGGGGTTCGAGCGATGAGCAGGGGTACTGCCATAAATCTCAGGCGTAACTGGCGCACATTATTGGACAAGGCGCTCTACGGCAACCAGGATATCTCTGATGATGAGCTGGAAGCCCTTGAATCTGCGATCGCCGCAGCGTTACAGCCGGTTGAACCGCAGGCAACCTTCCGCGAAGGGCTCAGGCAAAATCTCGAGGTCGCCCGTCTGCGCAAGGATCGCGGTGTATGCATTGATCCGGTCTGCGAGGCACGCTCCGGCGTCAGGCTGGGTGTCGCTTTTGGGTTGCTCGGCTTGCTGGTCGGCACCTTGATCTACCTGTGCCTGCGCTCTCCCCGAACGAAACCCGCTGAATCCTCTAATAAAAACTCTGTTTGATGTTGAACGCTTTGCAGATGGCGCGCATCTGCTCGTCGGTCAACCCCTCACCGGCTTCGCCGTTTACCAGATTCATGTATTCGTATTTGGCAGCCGTTTCGGCATATTCGATGCGGTCGCTAGCGCGCTTGACCGACATATCCGAGCGAGCCATGGCACCATGTTTACCCCACAGCACCACGCGGTGCTCGCGCAGCTTGGCCAGGGTGTGACCCATCAACTCGGCAGAGCCCGGGATGCAAAACGGGATATAGCCAATCCCTTCGGGCAGGTTGATGATCAGTTCGGGCTGCCAGTGCAGCAGGTGGCGGTTGAGGTAGGATTCATCCTGGTAGCGCGGCACGTGCGAAAGATACGTCAGGTGTGGCGGCTGTGCGTGGATCACAGCGTGAAAGTTGGTGCCGGTTGAGGTGATCTGGTCATGATGTACGGCCAGATGCGAGTTGAGTTCGCTGGTCAGCCGTTCAAACAGGCAGTTGGGCGCTGTAAAGAGCTGTGCCGTTTTACCGCCCGGGTTGATCACCAGAGCGCCGAGGTTAGCCGGCGGGTCGTAATGGATCTCACGCAACCTGCGTCCCGAGCCGGTGATCAGAAAGAGCGAGCCGACCAGGTCGGGCAGTGGGCTGGGGAGCTCGAGCTCGCGCTGCACCGGGAATTTGCGGCGCGGATCTAGCGGCCAGCCAATATATACCGAGATGTTCCCGGCAGCGCCCTCTGAGGCGTCGATTTCCGAGATGCGGCGCCCGGCTTCGCCCATCAACTCCATAATTTCAGATAATCCAGGATACGGGGCTTGGACGGGCATGGTTTCCTCCTTTAGTGCAACATCTGACATGCTTATACCACGGCACCCCGTCCTTGGCAAGCGCTTGGCATGGCTTTGACAAACAGGGGTCGTTCGATATGCTTAACTCAACTACGTAAGGAGCCATATATGACGCGAAAGTGGAGTATCCTGCTGTTAGCCGCCTTATTTGCGATGATGGCCCTGGTCAGCCCCGCTGCACCGGCCAGTGCGCAAGGCCCGAACCTCTTGCAGAATCCCGGTATGGAGGCGCCCTTTGCCGCTTCATTGCCGGGTAAAGAAAACTGCCTGATCGCGGTGCCCTGGTTGGCCTGGTTCGTCGAGGGCAATGCCGAACAGACTGCGGCTGGTTACTTGCTGGCGCCCGAATACAAGATGGCTACCTGGGCCGATTACCCCGGCAACCGCGTGCGCAGCGGATCACTCTCGCAGCAATACTTTCACAGCTTTGGCAATTTTCAGGCGGGCATCTACCAGGTGGTCAATGGTGTCAAAGCTGGCCAGCGACTGCGCTTTACAATTTGGGCGCTGACCTGGTCGTGCGACGATGAATCCAAGGGCAACTGTGCTGGCGCCACCTCGGGCGATCCTTCGCCCATGCACCTGCGCATCGGCATCGACCCGGATGGCGGCACCGACCCCTTTGCCCCCGAGATCGTCTGGTCCAGCGAGATCAACGCCTACGATGCCTGGCATCCCTTGGCGGTCGAGGCGACCGCGGCTGCCAGTACGGTGACAGTGTTTGTGTATTCGTATCCGGATTACCGCAGTCAGGATAACAACGTTTACCTGGATGATGCCGAACTGGTAGTAGTTGCTCCGCCGGCTACAGATACGCCCGAGCCAACCCTCACCTCAGAAGTGACGGAAACACCGAACGTTACCGAAACGCCTGCCGCCTCGGCGACGCCCGAGCCCAGCCAGACCCCGCAGGAGACAGCGTCATCGACGCCGACGCCCGCCGCTACCAAGACGGAACCGGCCTCGGCGGCGCCAGCTAATACATCCGAGCCGACCGCGCAGCCCCCTGAAGCCCAGGCAACCGCCGCACCGCAGCTAACAACCGCGGACGAGCACGCCTCAAGCTCTCAGAACAGGTGGGTGATCCCGGTGGTGGCAGTAGCCAGCTTGGTGGCGGTTGCTGTTTATGCTTACTCACGCGGAGGGGTGCGACGCAGACGCAGACGCTACTAGGCACCAATTTTAAGCGCGTTCGCTTGGCGAGGGTTCTGCGGGACCCTTGCTTTTGGCTGATGGTAGTCGTGTTGTTGGGTGTGGCATTGCGGCTGCACCGCCTGGGTGAGCCGGTGCTGCGTTGGGATGAGGGCTGGAGTCTGGCACATGCCAGCCTGCCCTGGCGCGACCTTGTGCGCATCGGCATGCAGGAATGGCACCCGCCGCTGTATATCGCCCTGCTCAAACTTTGGCGCGCGGCCGGCAACTCGGCCTGGTGGCTGCGTCTGCTCTCGGTGCTCTTTAGCCTGACAGGTATCCCGCTTGTCTACCTGCTGGGACGCGACTGGTCTGGTGACCGCCGCGTGGGGCTGATGAGCGCGTTCTTTATGGCGGTTTACCCGCTGGTGATCTATTACGCCCAGGTAACGCGGATGTATGCGCTGGCAGCTACCAGCCTGGTGCTGACCGCGTGGTGTCTGGAGCGCGCCGTGGCACTGCCAAGCTGGCGGCGCTGGATTGCGCTGGTGGCGGCTGCACTGACAGCCTTGTATACTTTCTATCTTTCGGCCTGGGCGTTGCTGGGGCTGTGGATCTATGGCATGCTGCGCTATCCAAAGCGCGCCCTCGGTTTGTTGGCCGCCGGAGTTGCTCTGCTGGCGGGTTACCTGCCCTGGTTATGGCTGAGCTTTAAAACGGTGAGCGGCTGGCTGGGTGAGGTGAGTTTGTTTGGACCGGGTGCCTGGCAGGAAACACTGGCCAACATTCCACCGGCTCTGCAGGGTTTGGCTTTCACCTATGCCGCGCGCCCGTATGTCTGGCTGGCGTTGGTGGTGATCGTCGTTGCTGGGCTGATAGCAGGTCTCTATCGCCGTGCCAGGACGCGCCTGCTGATCCTGCCTATCACCGTGCTGGTGATAGGGGTGTTGGGGGTGGCATTCAGTGCGCGCATCTATTGGTTTGCGGTGCGTCACCTGATGCCCATTGTTCCCTTTTTGGGGCTGCTGATCGCCTGGGCGCTGGTGCAGCTAGGCCGAATATGGAAACCGCTCCGGCTGGTGGCTATTATCACCTGTGTGTGGCTCTACTGGCCGGCCAGCAGCGCATTTGTGTATGAAAAAACGCTCGAAGTGACCGGTCCGTTCGACCCGGCTGCTGATTATACCTACCTGCACGAACGCGCGACCGCCAGCGACCTGGTCTTTTTCAACGTGCTGGCACGTGCCGGCTGGTACGAAAATCATCGCAATACCGCCGAGGATGCCCCCTGGTCGTACGCGCTCAGCTGGGACCCGATCATCGAGCCGATCGAGGTGGTGGCGGAGCGCATCCAATGCCAGGCTCATCCGCAGCAGCGCCTCTGGTTCGCACAATACCAGGGCAGTTACGGCTCCAATGCCCCGCAGGTTGCCTGGCTGGCGCAGCACCTCTATCCGGCGGGCGAAGAGTGGCTCGGTGATGAGATGCTCTACCTGCGTTACTGCCTGCCAGGGGAGCTTGGGGCATCGGTCAATCCACAGTCAAGTTTTGGCCAGCTTTTGCGCCTGGACCAAGCACGCTGGAACGCCCGCTTGCGCGCTGACCAGGCCTTGGCGGTCGAACTAGCCTGGCGGGAGGAGAGGGCGCTGCCCGAGACCACCAAGGTATTTGTGCATCTCGTTGACGAGCAGGGACACCTGATTGCCCAGCACGATGGGCCTGTGCCAGCCAGCACGCCGAGTGGGGACGTCCTCATTGATCGGCATGCCCTCTTTATGCCGCGCGGATTGCTGGCGGTTGGCACGCGTCTGGAGCTCTGGGTGGGCTGCTATGACGCTGTCTCGGGCGAGCGTCTGACTCTCCCAGATGGACAGGACCATCTGGTGCTCGCTACCCTCACCATCGAATAAGCCGGCGTGGTTGCCGGCTGTGCGTATCCCGGGTAAGATAACGATCACGATAGCGTAAGGAGCCAACATGGGAAACATCGCCTCAAAGCTGCCCAATCCGCCAAACAAATACCGTCCAATCCCCTTCTGGTCGTGGAATGAGCGCCTCAACGAGGCCGAAACCCGCCGCCAGATCGACGAGATGGAAAAAGCCGGCATCGGCGGTTACTTTATGCATGCCCGCGGCGGTCTGCAGACGCCCTATATGCAGCAGGAATGGATGGACAACATCCGCGCCGGCATCGAAGAAGCCCGCGAGCGTGGTATGGGCGCCTGGGCTTATGACGAGAACGGCTGGCCGAGCGGGTTCGGAAATGGGATTATTAACGGCCGCGGCGAGGTCTGGCAGCAAAAGTATCTGCGCTATGAGGTCGTTGAGAAAAACACCGAGGGTGAGGATGGCCGCACCATCGCCAACGTTACCCTCGGAGATGGGCGTATTCTGCACTTTTATTACGACGTCAACCCCTTTTACGTCGATACCCTCGACCGTGCCGTGACGGCTGCTTTTTTGGAAGAGATCTACCAGCCCTACTATGAACTCTTCCAGAATGACATGGGGCGTGCCATGCCGGGCTTTTTCACCGACGAGCCGCAGGTTTCGCGCAACGGCATCCCCTGGTCGCTGATGATGATCGACGAGTACCGTAAAACCTTTGATGAAGACTTGGTGCCAGCCCTGCCGGGATTGTTCCTGGAGGTTGAAGGCTACCAGCGTACGCGCCATCGCTTCTGGTGGCTGGTGCAAGAGCTCTTTGTGATGAACTTTACCCAGCAGATCTATGACTGGTGTGAGGCGCACGGAGCCCAGTTGACGGGGCACATGGTGCTGGAAGAGACCCTTCATAGCCAGATCACCTCAAATGCCGCGGTGATGCCGCATTACGAGTTCTTCCACATGCCTGGCATGGACTGGCTGGGGCGTAGCATCAATCCGATCACCACTCCCCTGCAGGTTGCGTCGGTATCGCACCAGTTGGGGCGCCGCCAGATCCTCAGCGAAACCTTTGCGCTCACCGGTTGGAACGTGACCTTTGAAGAGCTAAAATGGATGTTTGACTGGCAGTGTGTACGCGGTGTAACAAGCCTCTGCCAGCACCTGCAGGGCTATTCGCTGCGCGGCATCCGCAAGCGCGACTATCCGCCCTCGTTCTTTTACCACGAGCCGTGGTGGCCCGATTTCCGCCACTTTACCGACATGGTCTCGCGCCTGGGCATGCTCCTAGCTAAAGGCGACGTGCGCTATGACGTGCTGATGCTTCATCCGCAGCAGAGCGCCTGGCTGCATTACGACAATGAGGAAAACCCAGGCCTCAAAGAGCTCTCGCAGAGCTTTATGGCGGTCGGCCAGGCCCTCGAAGCCGAACACGTGCTCTTTCACTATGGCGATGAGCGCATCCTGCGCCGTCATGGCCTGGTAGAGGGCGCCAAGCTAGTTGTGGGCACGCAGAGCTATAGCACGGTGGTGGTGCCGCCCATCGAGACCCTCGAACCAAGCACGGTTGCACTGCTGAGCGCCTTTGCCGATGGCGGCGGTCAGATCATCTGGGTGGAGCAGTTGCCTACCATGGTGAATGCCGAACCTTCGGAGGCACTAAAGGCACTGACGGCGCACGGCAAGCGGGTGGATTTGACCGACCTGAACGCCGCGCTGGCCTCGCTGCGGGTAGTGTCGATCGCTACGGCAGACGGCGTAGAGATCGCCCCGATCACGTATACCAAGCGCTGCGTCGGCGATTTCAATGATCAAGGCGCCGCAGTAATCTACTTTTTCGCCAATGCCGATACCGAGCACGACTATGCCGCGCGCATTAGGATGCAGGGCGGTAGCGCAGTGCGCATCGTGCTGGAAGACGGCACGTTGGAACCGATCACCTGGCACACCGAAGGCGACCAGCTGGTGATCGAGCATACCTTCCCGCGGCGTGGGTCGTTGTGCGTGGCGGTGTTTACCTCTGCAGCGGCTGCCCCATCGGCAGAAAAAGCCAAACCGCTGCAAGCTCTGCCGGCCGACCTCTTTGCCGGCAAGTGGCAGCTCGAGCTGCTCGATCCGAACTCGCTGACTCTGGATTACTGCGATATCTGGTTCGATGGCGAGCTGATTGCTGAACACGAATCTGTCAGCGTGGTGCAGGGGCGCGCTCTGGCCCTTGGCCGTCCAGTCGAGATCAAGCTGCGCTATCAGGTGCAGGTGGCTGAGGGCTTTACCCCTCCCGGCGACCTGTGGCTGGTGGTGGAACAGCCCGAGAAACTGCGTGTGAGCATCAACGACAAGGCTATCTCACAGCGCGAAGAGGGCTTTTACCGCGATAGTGCCTTCCGCAAGCTCAACATCAGTGGCTTGCTGCAGCCCGGCGTCAACGAGATCGTGCTCGAGACCCGCTTTGAACAAAGTGCCAAAGTTTACGAGAACCTGAAGCGTGCGCAGGTCTTTGAGGCCGAAAAGAACAAGCTGACCTATGACAGCGAGATCGAGGCCAGCTATCTGGTGGGCAACTTTGCCGTAGCCACACCCGGCAACTTTGAACGCCTAAAGCTGAATGCCTGGCGTTACACGGGCGACCTGGTACTCGCGCCGCTGCCCGAGAGCGCCGAGATAACCGACCTGACCATCCAGGGCTTGCCCTTCTTCAACGGTAAAGTGCGCCTGACCAAGACGGTGAATCTGGCAGCCAACGAGCTTGCCGCACGCGCGTTTTGCTACAGCGAGCAGCGCGCCCAGATCACCAAGTTGTGCGTCAACGGCCAGTCGGTCAAGACCTGGCTGTGGCGTCCCTACTGCGCCGACGTGAGCGCGTATCTCAAGGAAGGTGAAAACAGCTTTAGCATCACTCTGACGAGTGGGCTGCGTAACCTGTTGGGGCCGCACCATCTCGAGCAGGGCGAGAGCTATGTCGTGCATCCCGGCCTGTTCTTCAAGGAGCCCAACATCTGGGGTTACAGCGCCTGGAACGAGGGCTACTGCGTGATGCCCTTTGGTCTCGAGCTGGAGCCTCAGCCGTGACCAGCCTGGCGCACCTCCAGATGATCCTGGAACGCACCCAGCCGCTGCGCTGGCCGCGCGGCGAGCGTCTGCCGCTCTTTTTGTGGCAGCTGCAGGGCACGCCGGATCTTTCCGACACCGCCCTGGCCGACGCCCTGCGCGAGCTGGATCGTCGCGGCATCGCCATGCTGGCCAGGTGGACCACTGGCGATGAGCGCGACGAGAGCCTGGCGCAGGCGTTGAGACTGGGGCGCATCCAGCAGGAGCTGGGGTTGCTGGTGGGCGCCAACTGCATCGCCCCGCTGTATAGTTTCTTCGATGGCTCACCTGCGACGGCGCATGTTGATGACCAGAGACAGTCCTTTTTCGACGACTCGTTCGGCAAGGTGCCGATGGGCTGCCCCTTTGGCATCGAGCAGCGCTATGGAGCGATCCGTTCGCAGGTCGAATTCTACGCCGATGCCTATCAGCGCGCCGGCTTGCAGCTCGGGTTTGTATACTCCGACTGGGAAGTCGACGGTCCGCTCGAGTGGAACGACGCCTGGGAGCACAGCAAGCGATGCTCGCGCTGCCGCGCACAGCTGCCGCAGATCGAGGATTTCACCAGCTTTCAGCACACCCTGCGCACGCTGCGCGGAGAGATGCAACGGCAGGTCTATGCGCAGCCGCTCCTGAGCCGCTGGCCGCAGGCGCTGGTGGGCAACTATGCGGTCTATCCACACAATGGCTGGCGTTACTGGTACGATTATTTCGAGCGTTTTAAACCCAGCCTGCCGCACGCTTTTGATGCGCGTGAGCCGGCGCGGCCTTGGGCAGACGAGTTCAGCGGAACTGGCTACAGCTTTGCCATGCCGGTGATGTATACCTGGTACCGCACCTACGACTGGTACGACTATACGACGGACTACCGCTGGTTCTACAATATGCTCAAGGTAGCCTCAAATGCCGGCCAGAGCGCCCCCAGGGGCCTGCCGATCATCAGCTTTGTGCACCATAATGTGACGGATCCGCCCGCTGAGGGCTTGGGGCACGTGCAACCGATGTCCGAGGCGGCTTATCGTGAGCTATTGTGGCATGCCCTGTTGCGCGGACACGACGCCTTTTTCTCGTGGTGCCCGGATGACGAGGCAGCCCACGAGGCGCCTCTCTTGCATGAGACGTGGGCCGAGTCGCTCGAATATGCCGAGTTCCTGACAGGTGGCGTGCCGGTAACCTTTGATGTACCGCGGCGCGAGGGCGCCGTGCTATCGGCGCTGCGTCTGGGCGATCGCCTGCTGGTGCGCCGCAGCGATTTCGCGGGCTCTGAAGGGCAGCGCGCCTGGCTGGAGCTCGACGGCCGCAGGATCGAGGTGACCGACGGCTCCGGTTGCCGCATTGTATCCATTGACAAGTGAGCGCGCCGGCTTTATACTGCGATAAGTACATGGAGGCAGACGAATGACGACCAGCCAGATCTAACCAGCAGCACTTGCCCATGGTCGGATCTGTTTGCGATCGTTATATGGACATCAACGCCGCGGGCTGTGCCTGCGGCGTTTTCTATTTCTGCGAGGAGTCATAAGGATGATCAAACTGGTTTTGTTCGATTGCGGTGGTGTGGTAATGAAAGCCGATGATGCGCACATCAAGGCGCGCTGGGCGGCCAAATATGGGCTCACGACCGAAGAACTGCGCCGGATCCTCTGGGAGAGTGAAGGCTGCCGGCTCTCCGAGATCGGCGAGATCAGTGATCATGCCTACTGGGAGAGCCTCGCAAGTCAGTTTCCGCTGGCAACCCCGCAGGAGCTGCAGGTGATGCGCGCCGAGCTCTGGGGCGCCTTTGCGGTGAATCCGAGAGTGCTTGCCTGGGTCGATCGCATGCGCGCACACTATCGCGTGGCACTCCTCAGTAACGCTTCAGATGTGATCGCGCCCCTTCTGGAGCAGCACGGACTGACCGCGCATCTGGACGCCATCTACATCTCATGCGATCTGGGCGTGACCAAGCCGGATGCCGGCATATTTCTCAAGGTGCTGCGCACCGAAGGGGTCGCGGCGCACGAAGCGCTCTTTATCGATGACCGTGCCGAAAGTGTCGCGGCGGCTGCCGCGCAGCAGGGCCCCCCCTCCGAGGAGCGTGCCATCTCCTCTTTGGCCAAGCGCGTGAAACTAACTCTGCCGCTCAAGGTCCCTGTGCCGCACCGACACGTCCACGCCGCCGGTGATGTCCTCGAAGAGCTGGTCCACCGACCGTCGGAGCGTGTCGGTCACCACGAACGAGCCCACCACGAAGCCGACGCCCACGACCACCGCACTCATGCCCGGCATGATTTGTGTGCGAGTAGCCGCGTGGTAGGCGATGGCCAAGGGCTCCACCATGGCAGCCTGCTGGTAAGTAACGTTATCCGGCAAGCGGTACAGAACGTATTCGGGCACCACCACATACTCAGCAAAAGCTCCATCCATACGGTAATCCTGGCAGGATACGCCCAGCACCCGACGGGTGGCGCACAGGTTGACTAAGCCAGCCCGGCAGTGTGAGCATTGATTGCAATAAATCGTAGAGTCAAAAGTGACACGGTCACCAGGCTTATAGTGCTTCACCCCACTACCCACGGTTTCAATCTGCCCGGAAGCTTCGTG
>ENA-UOUL01003437-UOUL01003437.1-bioreactor-metagenome-genome-assembly--contig:-NODE-3437-length-16186-cov-6.422435_pt1 | contig 16186 bp, 13 predicted proteins | sample MGYA00249838_ERZ747220 | MGnify/ENA primary metagenome ERZ747220 (study PRJEB28778, sample SAMN05720191) | bioreactor metagenome | isolation source: Anaerobic biogas reactor | place: USA:Washington...
AGCTTGACGATGGAGATGGGCGTGAAGAACTCCCCGCCCTTCTGCCCCTCGCTCATGGCGAACTTGCCCAGGAAGTATTCGTAGATCTTGCCGAAGGCGTCGCCCTCTATCTCGATGGGCGCAAGGAGGCGGAGCAGCTCGACGAGCGTGGTGTTGTCGAGGCGGTTGTAGGTCTTGGGAAGTACGTCGCGCAGATCCTCGTTCTCGGCCTCGATGGCCTTCATGGCGTCGGAGATGGCTTGGGCGACGTTGGCGCCCTCGGGCAGCCTGAGCAGGTTGGAGAACCGGGCCGCCTCGGGGACGTAGAGGACGCCGCAGGCTTGGTACTCGAGTTTGTCGAAGTCGGTGGGGGCTTCCGGCGGCGCCAATGCGTCGAGTGAGACAACATCCGAACCGCCCAAGGCGATTGACAGTGCGGAACCCCGGGGCTCCGCGCCCGCCTCCACCCCTGCAGCCTTGGCGCGCTCAGCCTGGAGGAGCTTCTCCATGGCCGTGAATCGGGAATCGGCATAGCGCAGGAAGATGAGGCCCAGAACGGGCATGGAGTACTCGGATGCCTTGAGCTTGGAATTGGCCCGGAGTTGGTCGGCCGCTTCCCACAGCCGCTTTTCGACATCGTTGTTCGTCATGCGCCCCCTCGGGGATAGCCAATGGTTAGGAACCAACGGATGACTCAACATCAGGCTGGCGAGTTCCTCTCAATGATACAACCCGAGCCGGATAGAACGAAACCGCGTGCAAGTCGGCTCGCAATCCCGCCGTACATTGGGATCTATCTTCGGACACGGGATGCGATGGTCACAAGGGATCTCGCCAGCTTCCAGGATGTTTCTGAGGGCTGCCAACGCGCAATCGTGACCGGCGAACGTGACTGCGCCTAAACAGGCGTCGGCGCTTGCCAGAGCAGCGCACCCTGCACTCCGCTCGTTGGGCTTGTCAGATTCTCACAGCAGCAGCTCGAAGGCGAACAGCGTTGTGGACCCGTTCAGCGGACCCTCGATGGATACCCGGCGAACCCGCGACTCCTGCTCGAACCGTTCGGTACCGAGTGCGGCGCACACTGCGGGCAGCCGGTTCTTGTAGCCGAGTACGGTGTGGACCTCGCCAACGACAACCTCGAACCGAGACTGACCAGACCGACGTGCCGGTTGCACGTAGTTGCTGTCGACGTAGGCACGAATCTCGTCCGCTAGCGACACAGCTCCCCCTCTCATAGGCACTCTGCACGCAGTCCTACCGCCTGCTTAAACGCCCTGCTATCCATAATCACCCGCAATCGATGGGCTAGAACGATATGTCTTCATTGAAGTCGGAAACAGGGGTTGGAGAAGATGCCCGCGTCTCGATCGACTGGACGAACCGGAGCACGTTAACGACGTGATTGACGATCAAGAGCGCCTCATCGCGTGTGAGCATCTCGTTGTCATGGGCCAGACTCCGGTTGTTCCTGACATCATTAAACGCGTCCATGACGGAGATACTCGACTTCAGAATCAGTTGGGTCATCTGAGACTCGATTTGGCCCGTTGCACGAAGGGCCTTCGAGTACTCACCTACCAGTGAATGCAGGGGCTTGTCACGGGGGGTCTGGATGCCGTGCTTCTCGCAGGCCGAGCGGAAGTACTTCACCGCAAAGGTGTGCAGCCGGTCCAAACCCGCCTCGGGCTCGTTCCGCGCGATCGAATCGCTCACAGAGCGTGCAAGACTGTCCAGCGAAGTGTCGCCATTGATAGTAACGATCCCAGCGAGGTCAGGGGCTGGAGCGCTCTCCACCAGTCGCTTCGCTATCTGGACCGCTTCTTCTGGGGGCCCCTCTCGCGTACCGTGCCCCCCGAACTCCTGCCAGTTCTCGAAAATGGTCTGAAGCACGCTCCCGACAAGGTAGTTGCCCTCTTGTTTCCAGAAGGCGCGTATGCGGTTGGCCTTCGAGCCGCTCGCGTAGTCGTACCTGGCATCCCAGATGTCGATGCCGAAGAAGTCCAGAAAGAACTCGCCGAAGGTGCGATTCGAAAAGCCCAAGACGTAGCCCCCGCCCATGTCCAGAGCGCATTCGAGCTTCAGCTTCTCTATCCCAGTGAGATCCGACATCTCGACCTCAAGTATCGCATCGTTACATGTTCGTCCCCGAGACTGGCGCTCTCGTTCCGACCCAGGGCCAGTCTACTCAATGCACCTGCCGGGTCACCGCTCACCCGAAGAACGCCCTGTACTCATCGGCCTCGACGATGGCCACGAGCGCAGCAAGATCGGGAGTCGAGGGGGCAGGGTCATAGCGGTGCCATTTCAGGTCTCGGCGCATCCAGTACACGATCCATACGCCTCTCGAGCGGAAGTAGCGGAAGCGGGCGACGCCCATACGCGTCTGCTCGCCTACCCCGTCCCACGGAGGCCGCACCTCCCAGACAGAGACGATATGGCCGTCGATCTCGCATTCAAAGCGCAGCTGGTCTGCATGCTCGGAATGGGTGCTGCGGCGGCACAGCTCGCCCACGGTGCGGTCGATACGCTTCAGCTCAAGCTCGCTAAACGGCATGGCTTCTCCCCAGTACGTCTGCTTACGCTCCCCGGCAGCAGGATACCTTGTTTCAGAAACCGCTCATCCTGCGGGGATGAACCCTCCAGCCAACGAGCCGTGCCCTTCTAGGTGGCCGACGAGCACAGTGGTAGTAGATAGGAACGATGGGCGCCGATTTTCGGCCATCACACAGCCATCACAAGCCATCACACAAGGCCCGGTGAACTGGCCCCGTGAACTCGTGGTGAACATTTTGGCGCCCACTCGGCCGACAGCCAGGTCGACCTGAAAAAGCCATATAAAAAGCCCCGCAAAACGGGGCTTTTCTAATGAGCCGTGTTGGGCTCGAACCAACGACACCCGGATTAAAAGCGCACACCTGCCCACTGTCGGCTCCGGTCGGGTAAGTCGGGAACTCAGAAGTCCCTGCATACGGGCCTGAGCTCGATCAGCGGGTGCCGGCGGGATGGCCTGGTCTTGCCGATGCGTGTACTTTCGGTGTACTTGATTCGACTTTTCCTGATTGATTTCGACACAAGAACGCGCCCCCAGGAACAGGCCTTTGAGCCATCATAGAGAGGCAATATCCGTGCAAATGCTCAGTGTTGGGGTACGAGGGGCAGGGCGCGCTCCCCTTGCCGCTCACATATTTTCATGCGTAAATTGAGTTGACCATGCGGCTGAGCCTGTGTCGCTTTGCCCCTCCGGCGTGGGAAAAAGGCCCCAAGAAGGTCCCGAAAGAGGTGTCTGTGGCCAAGGTGACGGTGGAGGAATGCTTCAGTATCGACATAGCTGAGCTGGTCCGGCCCAGTCTGGGTTGCCCCGGATTCTTTGGCTTTGGCCCCCTGCGACGAGGTGGGGAGACGCTGGGCTCCTTCATGTACGTCCTTGGGGGGGACCGGCTTCAGGTCTCGTGGCCCTTCGGCCCCACCAGCACCTATGAGTTCTCCCTCACCCGCACCCCCACCTCGTTTGGCGGTGAGCGGACCTGGTTTTCCTGCCCTAGGTGCGGCCGGCGGGTGGGCAAGCTCTACCTGCCCCCCGGACACCCGCATTTCTGGTGCAGGCACTGCCACGGCCTGAGCTACGGATCTCGCCAACAGCGGGTGCCGCCCCTCTTCCAGGCCTTGACCCTGCTTTGCGAGCTGCGGGCGGAAAAGGAGGCCTCCCCACCAGGCAGTCGACGGTCCGCCCGGCGTCGCAGACGAGAAGACCGGCTCTATGAAGTCTTGGAGAAGCTGGATCTTGAGGAGGATGAAAGACGGCAGCCGTCGCCCGCCGACCCCGGACCAAAACGCGGCCGGGGTCGCCCCAAGGAGAAACGCCCCTACACCCGCACAACAGCACTCACGCTGAAGACACCTCGGACCTCTACCACCGCCTACTGCCCCAAGTGCCGTGACCGCCGCGAGATGGTCGATCCTTACCCCGTCACCTTCGCCAACGGTCGCCCGGCCCTTCAGGGTCACTGCCCGGTGTGCGGCACCAAGATGGCACGAATCGTAAAGGCAGACCCGCCCCCGAGCAAAGTCGGCAATCCTTGAGCCGGGCCCTCTTCTTCTGCGCGGCTCACTCATTCGCCTAGTACCAAGGCCGCCACCCGCGAGGCCGCCTCTTCCGAAAGGGCAGGCAGGCAGTGACTGTAGACGTCCATGGTAATGCCAATGTTGGCGTGACCCAAGCGTTCCGAGATCACCTTGGGGTGAACGCCAGCAGAAAGGGCCAGCGTAGCATGGGTGTGCCTCAGATCGTGGAGGCGGATGCCGGGAACGCCCGCCCGCTTGGCTGCCCGGCGGAAGAGACGCGTGGCCCGCTCGGGCTGTAGTGGCGCGCCCCGCTCGCTGGTGAAAAGGACGTCCCCGGGCTCGAGAGACCGGCCCCGGCGCGCGCACTCTTTTTCCGAACGCTCCTTGAGACGAGCGAGGACCGCGCAGGTGGACGCGTCCAGGGCGACCAGACGCTTGCCCTTCTGGGTTTTGGGCGTGGATACCACCGTCTGGTAATTGAGCTGCACCCGGGTCTGGCGGACGGCCAGGGTACCGGCGCATAAGTCCACGTCCTGCCACCTGAGTCCCAAGGCCTCGCCCCTGCGTAGGCCGGTGGTGAGGAAAAGGACCCACAAGGGATAGAGGCGACTCAAGCGTTCGCTCGCAAGAAACGTCTTGAGCTCAGGTCGGCTCCAGGTCTCTACGCGCGCGCCTGCACATCCGGCGGCCCGGGGTGGATCGGCACCGTCAGCCGGGTTGCGAGAGGTGAGGTTCCACCTAACCGCGTCACGTAGAGCCCGGTGCAGGGTGGCGTGGATGCGCCGCACAGTGGCCGGAGCCAGCGGTCTACTCTCTTTGGCGAGCTTCTTGGGGTCGATCGTCGTCCACGTCTTCCTGGGCTCCGCAAGGAGTCGCCGGTATAAGGCGTTTACGTGAGCCGGTGAGAGTTCTTGGAGCGGGATGCGGCCGAACTCAGGGGCGAGGTAGTTCTTTATGTGACTCTCGTAGGAGAGGAAGGTGGTGGGGCGGATGGTGGGGCGGATGGCAGGCAGCCAATGATCGGTAAGGAAGTCTTTTACCGTAAGCCGGGAGGACTGGATGTGGGTACCGCCCGCGATGGCCCCGAGCAGCTTGGCAAGTTCAGTTTCCGCTTCTTTTTTGGTGGCAAATCCGGAGTGAAACTCCTGGCGGCGGGCCTGGTCCTCTTGCAGCAGGCCGCCGCACTTGGGGCAGCAGGTCAGGCGGCCGTCACGGGTCCAGTATCTCTTGCGGCACGCGGGGCAGCGCTGCAGCGGTTGCATACCCAAGTCGACGGTGATCTGCCAGGTGGCACGTTTTCGTATGTGGCCGCGCATGGGTGCTTCATTCCTCCCGGATATGGCCTACCCCATGGCCTTAAAGGACCCTGGGGGTAGTCCATTACCGCTTACATTCAGCGGTTTGGCAAGTCGCGTGGGCTTGCCACCGTGAGACTCAGAAGGGTTCAACCGGGGTCCCGGGCGCGCAGCGCCTAGAAGGTCGACTGGTAGATGGGGAACCTCCGGCAGAGATCGGTCACCTGGGCCTTGACCCGGTCGCGCAGGATCTCGTCCTCGGGGTGGAAGATGACCTCGGCGATCCACCCGGCCAGGCGGCGGGCTTCCTGTGGTCCCATCCCCCGGCTGGTTAAGGCCGGGGTCCCCAGGCGGATGCCGAAGGGTTTGGTGGCCGTCCCTGTATCCCCGGGGATGCGGTTCTTATTGACGATGATGTTGGCCTCCTCCAGAAGGATCGAAGCCCGGTCGCCGTCGATGCCGCAGGCGGAGAGATCGACCAGCAGCAGGTGGTTATCCGTGCCCCCGGTGGCTACTTTCAGTCCCCGCTGCGCAAGTTCGGCGGCGAGAACCCGGGCATTGGCTAGCACCCCTCGGATGTACTCCTTGTACTCGGGCGTCTTAAGATGCTTAAGACCGACGGCAATGGCGGCGATGTTGGCCTGATGGGGACCGCCCTGCAGAAGGGGAAAGACGGCCCGGTCCACCCGGGCGGCGTGCTCTTCTCGACACAGGATAAGGGCACCCCGGGTCATGCGCAGAGTCTTGTGGGTGGTGGTGGTTATGATGTCGCAGTAGGGTACCGGACTGGGGTGCTCCCCTGCCGCTACCAGGCCGGCGATGTGGGCCATGTCGGCCAGCAGGTAGGCCCCCACTTCCTGGGCGATATCCCGGAAACGGGCGAAGTCGATAGTGCGCGGATAGGCGCTGGCCCCGCAGATGATCAGCCGGGGCCGCACTTTTTGGGCGAGGGCTCGGATGTGCTCGTAGTCAAGAAGACCGGTGCGGGCATCGACGCCGTACTGGGTCACTCGAAACAACTTGGAGACCACGCTCACCTTGGCCCCGTGGCTGAGGTGCCCGCCGGCATCGATATCCATGCTAAGGATAGGGTCACCTATTTCAAGAAGAGCAAGATAGGCGGCCATGTTGGCCCCGGATCCGGAGAGTGCCTGCACGTTTACGTGCTCGGCGCCGAAGACCTCTTTGGCTCTTTGCCGGGCCAGGGATTCGATCTTATCGATGTTGGCCAGGCCGCGGTAGTAGCGTTCTCCGGGATAGCCTTCGCTGTAGACGCCGGAGAGCATGGAGCTTATGGCCTTCATGGCCGATTTGGGCGGGTAGTTCTCGGAGGCGATTAGGTTGATGGTCTCCTCATTACGCTGCATCTCATCGCGGATGAGCGCATCGAGTTCAGGGTCGAACGTGCCTAGTTTTACTTCCAGCAGGTTCCTGCTCTCCCCCATCCTTGCCTCCATCCACATCTGCCTTGGCCGGGGCGTGTCCGGGCTGAGTCCCAACCGACTGCGCCGCTTTGCATCGAAATTAAGCCCGCAGGCACCTCCCTTCTGCGTCTTTGACACCTTGCGGCCCATCACGGGGTACGCTGCGATGTCGTCCAGTGTATACCTGGAGGCGACCTTCTTGGGACACCCAGTTGTTACCCGGCCGAGGGGCACGCGGATCCTCTGGGTGAGGATCTAGCGAGAGGAGGGGCAGAGCCTCAGGAAAGAGGCTCCACAAACATGATATCGCCCTTGCGAAGCAAGATGACGTAGTGGGTGAACATCGCGGTCGCGCTGGCGCCAGCTTCCCTCACCGTAACGTCGGTGAGAGCCAAGAACTGGGAACCTTCGTTTAAGATATCAGATACCCGACTGCGATAGCCGCCGCCTTTCACGGTGACATGGACGTTGCCTTCGTAGGTGTACTTGCTGGCCTGCGTCCTTACCCGGGCAACGGCGCTCCTCAGTCATCTTGCCCCTCTCCTTTCTTGATGAGAACTCGGGGCAGACAGTGGTTTCGGTTCAATATCTCAACCGATCTCACTGCCCACCGATTCCTGGGTCTTCTTGCTTCACCGACCGGACCGGATCAGCGGTGAGACCTCAGTCGAAGGCGCCAGTCGGGCAATTCTCACTCGCCCAAAGGGATATCTCCCAGATCGACTTCTCTCGTGACATCGATTCCGGAGATCTCCTTCACATCAAACCCTGGGGCCGAGACCATCAAAGTGTATATTCCGGGACTCACGTCACGCAGCGTGAACTCACCGAACCCATCGGTGGTCCCCGTGTAGGTAGTCCCAGGAATTTTCGCCTCAAGAGTGAGGATCGCCCCTTTGACTACCTCATCGTTCTTGGCGTCATAGACAGCGCCAGCCACGAACGGTTTGGGCAAACCGATATAGTGGACTCGGGGATTGGTCTTATACTCAGGATGCAGAACCTCCGCTCGCTCAATGAGACTTTGAAGCTCCTCTTCCTCACCGAATACCAGGGCATCCGTGGGACAGGCATCCACACAACGCGGCTCCTTCCAACCCCTATCGAGCAGGTGGGCGCAGAGCGTGCACTTTTGAGCTATGTGCAGTTCCTCGTTGAAGTAGACAGCTCCATAGGGACAAGCATCCACGCACGCGCCACAGCCAGTACACTTCTCAGCATCGATGATCACCGCTCCATCCTCGCGTCGGTAGATACCCCCTTCAACCGGACACACCGATATGCACGGTGCATCGGCGCAGTGCTGACACATGACCGGCTGATAGCAGACCCGCACCCGAGGCAGGACTCCACGGGCGTACTCGCTTATCTTGAGCCAAAATTGACCTGTGTCCGGCTGAGGCTTGGCGATAGGAGACCAGTCGTTATCCACGTGCTCGTCCTTACAGGCCAGCTGGCAGTTGTAGCAGCCGTTGCAGCGGGTAAGATCGACTATAAGCGTCTTCACTTCCTGCCTCCTTTGTCGATCACCCGTTCTACACACAGACCGGCGCCGGCGTGGTAGGGACGCGCAAAAGCCTCCTGATGGGCCTGTCTTAGTTCTTCTAGATCGACGGGCTCGACTTCCACCAAGAAGCCGCCGACCGCCATCCCCGTGGTGTTCTTGGAGGTGGTGTTGTGAGGGGTGATGGTATTGATGGCTCCACCGCGATCGAGCTCACCCACTACGATGGGGTCATAGCGAGCTCCGTGATCAATCGAGAGGCTATCAGGGGCTATACGTTCGGTAACATAGGCACCGGCGAGCACCGCTCCCCGATCGTTGTAAATCTTCACAATGTCCCCGTGCTTGATATGCCTCTTCTTGGCGTCGGCGGGATTGATCCAGACCGGCTGATAGCCGTAACCATCGGGACCGGTGATCTTGCATGTCTCGATCTCCCGAAGCCAGGTGACGTCGTCATGCTGGGCATGCACCCGCCAGCGGCCGTGATTGGAGATAAGCAGCAAGGGATAGCTCTTAGACCGAGGGTGCTCCAGACTCTCGTGGTGTGATTCCCCGTAGGGTATCCACTTGGGTAGAGGCGGTCGTTCCTCATCATTTGGGAACATGGTCGCCAGACGCTCGGAGTAGATCTCAAGCTTGCCGGACGGTGTGCTAAGCGGACTGCCTTCCGGGTCGGCATAGAACTCGGCCAGGCCCACCGGATGATCTTTCCAGTCATCTGCCGTAGGAGCTACGAAGTAGCGCTTGTCCTTGAACTCCTCGAATGTGGTCATGTCCTGGACACCAGAGCCGTCGAAGCCTGCCTTGATCCACTCATCTACGCTTTTGCCACCCGTGTACTTGTCAAGCAATCCGAGCCGCTCGGCAATCATGCAGCAGATTTCGTAGTCGCTGTGGGCCTCGCCCCTGGGCTCGATGGCCTGGTCGTCATAGATGAGGGCGGCCACACTCCCGTTCATGGTGTCTGCGGCGATGTCCTTGCTTTCGAACTTAGTGCTGACCGGTAGCACCAGATCGGCAAACTGGCAGTCGTTCTCCATCCAGGGTTGCTGGGCCAGTATGAACTCCACCTTGGGGCTCAGCAGCCCTTTGATATACGCATTACTGTCGTTCCAGCAGGTGATCCAGCAGGGAGAGTCCGTCCAGATCATGTGGATCTCAGAGCAACCCTCCATGGGGTAGGAGTACTTCACGAACTGGTCTTCGGTGGGGGTGCGGGCCAGGGTCTTCCCGTACCACTCGATGTGCTCACTGTTAAGCGCGTCATGGATAAGATCTTTGGGGACAAACGGCCAGTCTTCTACTGCGCCGCTTGGGCCCCACCCACAGTTAGCCGCCATAACGCTCGGAAAGACTACCGGGCGAGGCAGAGGCGGATTGGCTACAGCGGAGAGATCGTTCTGGTCGCCGAACAGTCCCCACTCCAGCATCTTCACTTGGTGACGGCCCGGCGCCCCCAAGCCCTGCATGGCGAGAAGGACCACCTCGAGCCGTCCGGGCTCGGTGGCATACGGTCCTCTTATGTAGCAGCCACCGTTGCCATGAGCAATGGAGGTAGGGGTGGACGCCCACTCGCGGGCCAGAGCCTTGATTACCCGGGCTTTGACCCCGGTTATCGGAGCCGCCCAGTCAGGGGTCTTGGCCACACCATCTTCCTCCCCTAGAACGTAAGCCCGGAACTTCTCGAAACCCACGGCGTGGCTGTCTAAGTACTGCTGGTCGTAGGTGCCTTCGTGTATCCAGACGTAGGCGATGGCCAGCTGCAGAGCAGCGTCGGTGTTGGGTCGGATGGGAATCCAGTTATCGGCATGTACCGCGGCTCCGTAATTGAGATCGGGACAGATGTAGACCGATCTTATGCCCAGATCGCTCAACCAGTAACAGACACGGCTCGCCATCTGCCCGTCGAATCCCCAAGGGGTGGTCTCCGGGTCGCAGCCCCAAAAGAGCACCATACCGGAGTGCTCCGCGATATCGGGGATGACGTTTGACTGGGTGAGCATCTGTCCTACTGGGTCCATACCCCAGACGTGCTTAGCTCCCCAGTACCAACCCTCCCAGCTGTCCGGGTTGCGGTGCTGCCAGGTAGAGGGACCCAATAGGTCCAATAGCCTCTTGGTGCAGCCATGAGAAGCGTGGACGAGCTTGGTTTCCCCATGCCCGTCGGACTGCGAGAGTACCGCCGACATGCCATAACGTTCCTTGATCCGGGTAAGCTCAGAGACAATGATGTCCAGAGCTTCATCCCAGGAAACCCGCTCGTAGCCGCTTGTGCCCCGGTTTTGGGGATTTCTTTCTCCGTCGGGATCCCAGTCGACCCTCTTGAGCGGATAGGGGATCCGGTTGGGAGAGTAGATGCGCTTCTTATAGGTAAGACTGAGCGGAGACACCAAGGACTTGGTTGAGGCACCAAGAATCCGGCCTCTCACATTGAGCTGCCAGGGCCCAAGCTCCTCCCGAGTGTAACGGGCGTCGAAATGCAGGGGACGAATACGTATCAGGCGACCCTCCCGTACATCCACCTCCACAGAATTGGAGTCCCGATTGAAGCCTATGAAACCTATAGTCTTGGTGACCGTCCTTTCGGCAGCTGTATCGACAGAGTAAGCCCGCACATCGCCGTCCAGCTCTTCAGGAACCCGTGCACTCATACCTTTCCCCCATCCAGCGCGTCATCAATTTCGGTCTCGTAATCGCCGTACCGCTCTACGAGTTCGTCCCAGTTCTCCGGAAGCCGGATCTTGGCCGTTACCGGTCCGCCGTGATCTCCCCCGCCGCCATAGAAGGCCAATGCCACTCCGGTGCCACCGGCTACGATGATGGGCAGATGCAGATCTGACCAGAACTTACGTACTGTCCGTGTCGATTCAGCTGGTAGCGGCACTGTCTTGGGCTCGTGATGGTGACCGATCATCCAGCGCACATTGAGCTTGCTCGCAGGAATCCGAGCGTACTCCACCAGATACTCGACCATGGTCTTGCGCGAATACCCACGGGAGTCCAGATAGCGTGCGAGCTTAGGAGTCATAACTGTAGTGCAGCCTGGGTCAACACCAAATGCCGGGATGCTATCGCACATGATTTGAAGAATGGCACCTTCGTCTTCGGGCAGAATGCTGAATTGGCGGCTGTTCGGCCACATAACACTCACGGCGCTGTCGTCTTTGTCGAAGCCGTAATAGACGTGCATCGGCTCCCATGGTGATTCTTCCTCGTTCTCAGCGATGCACATCCCGAAGCGGCCCTCGTGGCCGAAGATGGCCAGGTCCTCACGGTTGACTTTGATGCCCGCGATATTCATGACCACCAACCCGACTGCATGGGCGATGGCGGCGTTTGCCTTCCGATATGGACTGAAGACGGCCGGTCCGCCGTTGAGATTGAGGTCCGCTCGAATCGGTCCGTTAACCATGAGCAGAGGCGCCCAGGAGGCATTACTGCAGGTGTAAGCCTCTACCCAAGAGCGTGGATCTGCTATGGCCTCAATCGCAGCTATGACAACCGGCAGATGAGTGGGTAGACAACCGGCCATGACCGCGTTTATGGCGATTTTCTCCACGGTTGCCTTGCCCATGATAGGAGGCAGAACGGCAACAACATGCTCCGGTGGCAGGTCCGTACCGGTGAGCATCTCCATGACCGCCTCCTCGGTGGGAGGCATAATGGGCATGCCGTAGGCCCATCCCTGGCGGTAGTAGTACTTGTTGACTTCACTCAGAGTACCGCTCATGGCCACCCGGGAGCCGCTCGGGACGGGAGTCGGTGCGGCCGCCTCCTCTGAGCCCACCGGGCTGGTAAGCGCCTCGATCAACTCATCCAGCATCGCGCTTACCCGCTCCGGGATCACGACATCCACCCAATGCTCGATGTCCGGCTCAAAGGCAAGATCGAGGATGTCGAGCTTCACACAGCGCAGAGCCGGGACACCCCGTAGTTCAGCGGCACGCTTGGCCAGGTCAATGTACTGCCCGGCCACGGTAAGCACCGTCGGCTTGCCCAGGCGTTCCGGGAGTGTGGCGTTGTAGGCGAGATAAAGCGTACAGGAACCGGCGTCCGCGTTGGCCACGATGACGGTGTCCACATCCTTCAGCCATTCCTCAAACTGGGGCCGTCTCTCCAAGTCCTTCGCGAGTTCCGCCACTTGCGTATAGCAGTTCAGATCTTCCACGTACTGAAAGCTGGTGAACTTGGCCCCTGGGTAACGCTGCTTCAGCTGTTTTGCAATCTCTTCCAGAATCAGAACCCAGTGCTCTTTGAACGTCGTGAAGAGGCCGATGGTGGCTTGGTTGAGATCTGCCACTCGTTGGTTCAGTCCAACCGTCTGCAGTGGCTCAACATCTCCACAGGGGTTCAGTACTTCAAATTCCATGAGCATCACCTTTACACTGCCAGTGGACGGCTTCTCAAAGTCACCTCTCCACCGATTTTCGAGTCCACACCCTAATCTGCGGCTGGACGGGATTCCGCCGAGAAGTTGTTGCTGATCACACCGCACGGCTTACCGTGGGCAAATTCAAATTCCGATGTGGGCGTATGGGTCGCGAAATACTCCTCCTTGTACGGACCAAACGCCCAGTCCATCTTGTTATCACCGTCCCACGTTTCATACGGCTGTGGCGTGTACGGGAACGGCCACCGTTGGGTCTTGGGATCGTAGGGATGAAAGAACGTGCAGGGTTCCGGCCTATATTCATGCTTCTTGGGAGTCCCGGTCATAACACTCTGCCAATCATCGGTCCAGCACTTGTGGTAATCGCACCTGAATGTGCGCCACCACTTGAGGTGCCAGACCTTCCACTTCCCGCTCTCCAGTATGAAGTCGGCGGAGTAGCTCCCCCAACACCAAAAACCTTGAGGACCTGAGGCGGAAATCTGAGTCTCATATCCGGGAGAAGCCCAGATACCTCGCGCGGTCTGGCAGTCACCGGCAACCTCGATGATCGGAGTGGCCAGGGTATGCACAAACATGGTTCCGATCAGCTCCTCCTTCATCACTGTCCCGAACAAATAGGTGACGGCATCAGCCCCTACCCACCGTCCCCAATCAGACACCTCCATAGACACGTCGGTCATCGTAAGAGCAAAGACCTCAGGAGTGCGGTACATGCTCATGGGGGTGTGTATGGTCTCGTAGTGGCCGAAGATGTTCTGAATGGCCGTATGGGCCTCTTGGCGGGCGATTCTCCGCTCCAAGGCTCCCATCCTCGCCTCAAGATCTGTCATGGCTAACTCCTTTACTACCTCCATGGTCATCCCACTGCCTCACCCGTGTGGGGCACCATCAGCTGACCGGACTTGCGAATCGGCGCAGGTTCTGAGGACTCACCCTTGTAGGCTTCTAGGCCCCCTCTAACGCCCGCGCCCCTTCGCAGCGCGCGTGACAGGGGACAACTTATTGTCTTAATGAGTCAGAACAAATCGTTACACTCGTCCGGATGCGGACCGCACCGACGGCCATAGTCAAAGGCGTCCAATCGGCCCATATCCTCATCGGAAATGCAGAAGTCAAAGATGTCGATATTCTCAACTAAGCGCTCGGGTTTGGACGTCTTCGGCACCGGGATGATGTTCGATTGGACATGCCAGCGAAGTACGATCTGAGCTACGGTTTTTTGGTACTTGCTCCCAAGCTCCGCCAGAACCGGATCCTCCAATAGGACCTTGTCAGGGGAAGATCCTTTGAGAGGCACTGCGGGGCCTCCCAGGGGGAACCAGGACTCCGGCACGATCCCCTGGGATAGGCAGTACTGGCGAAGCCGGGCCATTCCTAAGTAGGGATTGCACTCGACTTGGTTGATTACCGGCCTGACTTCGCAAGAAGCTAGTAGCTTTTCCACATGATGTTCAAGGAAATTTGACACTCCTATTGCCCGGACCAAGCCCTCGTTATAGAGCTTCTCCAGCGCCTTCCAAGCCTCCAAATACAGACCTTGAGCAGGAACCGGCCAATGAACCAGGTAGAGATCCAGATAATCCGTGCCCAAGCGCTTCAAGCTCTCGCCGAAAGCCTTCAGGGCATCTTCATACTTGTGTTTGGAGTTGGGCAGTTTGCTGCTCAGGAACAACTGCTCGCGCGGAATACCCACCGCCCGCAGTGCTGCACCAACCTCCGCCTCATTTCCATACAACGGCGCGTTGTCAAAAAGTCGATATCCGGCTTCAATCGCGGCCGGAATGACGGCATCAAGCTCCTCGCCGGGTTCAATGCAGGCCATACCCAGTCCGATTTGCGGCATGGGCACGCCGTTGTTCAGACTAATCCACTCTGCGCCATCACCTGAATGCATGGCTCTCCCTTCACCAAGACCTATCGAAGCGCTGCAATCAGCCGCCCACCTGCACGGGCAAATTCCGTAAGGCGAACAGCTGTCTGATGTTTTCCACCTCTTCCTCGGACAGAAGTGGCTCCGTGAGCGGGTAGACTCTGCCTAGCTGCTCATACTTAGCCGTTGAGTAATTGTGATAAGGAATGAGATCAATCCTCTCAACTGAGGGGATACCCGCGATGAATTCGGCTTCCGCTTTGAGCGTCTGCTCATCGGTCGTATGCCTGGGAATTAGCGGCAAACGAATGATGATGGGCTTACGCATATCTCCCAACTTGCGCAGGTTCTCTACGATTACCCGGTTGCTCACGCCCGTATCCTTAAGGTGCCTCTCGGGATCAAGGCCCTTGATGTCGTAGAGTAGTAAGTCTGCTTCTGCCAGGACCTGAAAAGCTCCCTTGGTGAGGGCATAGCCACAGGTATCGATGGCGACATGAATGCCGTCGGATTGGAGCTTCCTCATCAAGGCAAGGGCGAATGCAGGTTGCATGGTGGCTTCGCCGCCTCCCAGGGTCACACCACCCTCCGAGTTGCGGTAGTACTCGGCGTCCTTCATCGCATTCTCGTAGACCTCTTGTACCGTGTAGTACCGGCCAAACCAGTCCAAAGCCCCTTCGTAACAGACGTTGATGCACTCCCCGCATAAATCGCAAAGACTTCTATCTAGCGCGATCTTGTCGTCCTTCTCTTTAATCGCTCCGGTTGGACAGATCTCAATGCAACGGTTGCATCCCGTGCACTTCGAGAGACTCAACTTGATCTCCGGTCTTGCTGACTGCCCTTCAGGGTTACAGCACCAAATGCATCGAAGGGGGCAGCCCTTGAAGAACACCGTGGTACGAATGCCATACCCATCTACGAAGGATCCGTGGACGATGTCGAAGATAAGACCCCGTTCTTCTGATGCCATGCCGTTTGCTCCTTGACCTCGCCTCGCCTAAACCGCTTGAAACTCAATCCGGGCTATGATGTCGTCCTGAACCTTCCCGCTGAGCTCAACGAAGAACGCACTCCACGTCGCCACTCGTACCAACAGATCACGGTAGAGTTCCGGATGTCTTTGCGCGTCCCGCAAGGTGTCTGCACTCAAGAAATTGAACTGAACGTGATAACCGCCCTTTTCACAGTAGGTGAGAAGGAGGCTCGCGAACTTCTTTAGTTTTTCTGGTGTATCAACAGCTTCGGGGTTGAAACGCATGTTGAATACTGACCCACCGGAAATCTTGGTGTGATCAAGCTTGGCCACCGAGTTCATGGTAGCTGTGGCTCCACTGGTGTTCGTGCCCTGAGAGGGCGAGATACCGCCCTCGGCCAGAGGCATTCCGGCGGGGCGTCCGTCCGGAAGCGCCCCGACCTTGCTTCCCATAACCAGATTGCCCGTGCCCGACATGGAAGACACTGTGTGTTTGCTGCCCGCGATGCCGGGCATTTCTCCGAGAAACTCGGATGCATGCTCAAGCACATCCTTGACCAACAGATCGACGTAATCATCGTCGTTGCCGAACTTGGGAGCCGACAACAGCAAGTGACGGATCTCCTCTTGCCCCTCAAAGTCCTTGTCTAAGGCATTGATCACCTGAGCCATGGTCACTT